>ERZ1370068.2640-contig-1778_pt1 | contig 21120 bp, 27 predicted proteins | sample MGYA00561227_ERZ1370068 | MGnify/ENA primary metagenome ERZ1370068 (study PRJEB38410, sample SAMEA6850437) | metagenome | study: Metagenomic assessment of the ecological functions of the soil: analysis of the soil microbiota associated with the... | reverse complement strand
GTTACGTATTGCTGTACGGCGGCACCGAGTTCTCCGCGCGCCTGCCGATGGTGATGTCCGAGCTCGAGCAGGCGGACACCGCGGGCGACGCGGTCGGACGCCTCGCGCCGCTCGCCTATGCGAGAGCCGGGCAAGCCCGAGGCCTGCGAGACGGCGAAGACGCGGCTCGCGGCCGACAAGGACCCGAACTTCAGCAAGTGGCTCGCGGGCGTGCAGTGCCGCCCGTCCCAGATCCAGGCGCGCTGAGCCCCTGATGCCGGGCGACGCGGAGCGGCTCGGCCGCGGACGCCGTCGTCGTCGGAAGCGGCGCGGGCGGCGCGCCGGTTGCGGCCGTGCTCGCGGAGTCGGGCCGGCGCGTCGTCGTCGCTCGAGGCGGGGCCGCGTGCTCGAGGCCGGCGACTTCACCGGCGACGAGGGCGAGATGACGGCGCGGCTCTGGAAGCTCGGCGCGTCGACCGACGCCGATGATGACGTTCTACGCCGGCGCGTGCGTCGGCGGGCTCGACGGTCATCAACGACGCGCTCTGCTTCCGGCCGGCGCCCGAGGTGCTCGAGGAGTGGCGAACCGCGCACGGCCTCACGGCGTCTCACCGACGCGACGTGGACGCCGTTCGTCGACCGCGCGTGGGCGGACCTGCACGCCGAGCCGACCGGCCGCGATCACCTGAACCGGAACGCGCGGCTGCTCGCGCTCGGCGCGCGGCAGCTCGGCTGGTCGTCGTCGGCGACGCCGCGGAGCGTGCGCGACTGCGTGAACCTCGGGCCTCTGCAACTACGGCTGCCCGACGCAACGCGAAGCAGTCGACGCTCGTCACCTACGTGCCGCGTGCCGAGCGCGCGGGCGCGCGCGTGCTCGCCGTCGACGCGCGTCGAGCGCGTGCGGGTCGAGGCCGGCGCCGTGCGCGGCGTCGACGCCGTTCGCGCCGACGGGCGAGCGCGTCTCGCGATCGACGCGCCGCTCGTGTGCGTCGCGGCGGGCGTGCTCGAGACGCCGGCGCTGCTTGCTGCGGAGCGGCGTCGGCGGGCCGGGCGGGGCAGGGCCTCCAGTTCCACTCGAGCGTGCACGTGACGGCACGCTTCGCGGAGCCGGTGCACGGCTACTACGGGCCCGACGATGGGCGTGGGCGGTCGACGAGCTGTCCGACGTGCACGGCCGGCGCGGTCCCGGCGTGATGATCGAGAGCGTGACCGTGCAGCCGATCGTCGCGGCATCGGCGCTGCCGGGTTTCGGCGCCGGCGCACGCACGACGTCATGGCGGCGCTGCCGCACCTCGCGCGTGCGCTCGTCGTGATCCACGACCGGACGCGCGGCACGATGACGGCGGACGGCGCCGTCGACGCACGTGCTCCTGCCCGAGGACGTCGAGCGCCTTCGCGCCGGCATGATCGGCGCGGCGCGCTGCTACCTCGACCGCCGGCGCCGAGGAGGTGATCCTGCCGATCCACGGCATCGGCGCCGATCCGGCGCGAGACGGACCTGGCCGCCGTCGATGCAAGATGGCCGCTTCGGCCGAGCGACTTCGCGAACCTCTACGCCGTGCACCTCTTCGGCGGCGCGGCGCATGGGCGGCACGCCGGACATCGGCGCGTCTGCGACGCGCGGGGCGCCGTGTTCGGCGTGCGCGGGCTCCACGTCGTCGACGCGGCGAGCCTGCCGAGCGCGACCGGCGTGAACCCGCAGATCACGATCGTCGCGAACGCGCTTCGAATGGCGACGGGGCTCGTCGCGTCGAACCGCTCGTGACTGGCCAGCCCGAGGCGCCGATGGCATCCCGGCTCGGCTTGCGCTATCGGCGCGCTGGGACGTCGCGTGCGACGGGAGGGGCTGCGTATGGACTTGCCGCAGTGGGCGGTCGAAGGCGGGCTGGTGCTGATCGGGTTCGTGCTCGGCCGGTTCTCGGTCGCGCGCAGCGCGAACCCCGGGATGCCGCGGCCGAGCGCGCCGCTGACCGGGCATCGATCTCGCGAACGCCGACGCCGAGATCGTCGCGTGCATCGCAGGCCGGGCGGAAGATCGACGCGATCAAGCGTCTACCGCGACCTCCACCACGTCGACTTGAAGACGGCGAAGGGACGCCGTCGACGCGCTCGAAGCGCAGCTGCCGCGGTCGTAAGGCCGCCCGATGCCGACTCGAACGACGAGAGAGCCGACGGCGAAGCGGCGCGACGCCCGCGGCGCAGCTCGCGGGCTTCCATCGCCAGGTACACGCCCGCCGTCGCGACGCGCGCGCGGGCGGCGCTGAAGACGATGCGCGCGCTCTACCCGGGCGCGACGCAGCTCGTGTACGACAACTACAACGCGCTCTGCGATCGCGTTCGGCCCGACCGACCGCGCGGGCGACATCGTCTGCTCGATCACGCTCTATCCGAAGTGGGTGAGCCTCTTCTTCACGCACGGCACCGGGCTCCGCGATCCCGAGCGGCGGCTCGCAGGGCAGCGGCTCGCGGATCCGTCACGTCGTCCTCGAGCGCGCGACGACGATGGACGAGCCCGGCGGTGCGCGCGTTGATCCGCCAGGCGCTCGAGCAGGCGCGGCCGCGACCGCCGGCCGCGGGCGCGCTCGTCATCAAGTCGGTGTCGAAGAAGCAGCGACCGCGGCGGCCGCCGGCATGACCGATCGACCCGCACTGCCGGCAGGTCGAGGTGCTGCTCGCGCGCGCGCACCGCGTGCTTCCGCGCGATCGGCACGGGCATGGCGATGGGCCTCCTGCCGACCGGCTGCTCCGGCGTGCCGTCCGACGCTCGCGCCGCCCGCCGCAGCAGTCGCTCGTCGTGCTGACGCCGCGGACGTACATGCGGTGCTCACCGCGGCGGCCGCGCGCCGTCGTCGGTCCGCGCGGCGCGCCGCTCGATCGTCGACCGGACGATCGACGTCGGCACGCTCCGCCGACGCGTGGCTGGCGCGCACGCCCGCGCTCGCAGGGCCCGGTCGGTCAGGCGCTCCTCCTGCTCGAGTTCGGCGTCTGGCCGCTGCTCGACGAGCTCCGCCCGTTCACGGCGCTCGTGACGGCGCCGGCGCAGGACGCGGTGCTGTCGGACTGCATGACGTCGCGCCTCGAGGCTCAAGCGGAGCGTCTTCCGCGGCATCCGCGCGCTCGCGATGCTGACGTTCTACGGCGTCGCCGGCGTCGCGCGCGCTGACCGGGTTTCCCGGGCCGTTCGGCGGCGGCGCCGTGACGATCGCCGACGCGATGCGCGAGTGATCGCTATGCGAGGCCGGCCTTGCGGACCGGATCCTCGAACTCGGTGAGCTTCGCCCAGTTGTCGCGGACGAGGATCGCGGCCGCGGCGCGGCGACCTCGAGCCGGAGGCCGTCCGGGATCCTCGAAGAACGTCGCGTAGTAGTCGTCGGCGTACTCGGGATGGAGCGCCGGCGGCGTCGCCGCGACGCCGAGCGCGACGATGCCCGCGGCCGCCTCGTCGACCTGGGCACGCGGTCGGCCACGCGGAAGCACGAGGTGGTGCAGCCCGGGCGCGTATGGATCGTGCGGATCCGGCGCGCTTCGCGGGGCGGAGCGAGGTACTGCGTCACCTGGTTGAAGTAGTGGCGGGTGCGGCTCGCCCGCGATCGGCGCCGTGCCCTTCTTGAAGCCGAGAGCCGCATCACGCCGTCGTAGAACGCCTCGACGCGCGCGAGGTCGGCTCACGGCCACGTAGACGTGGTCGACGGCCCCGACCTCGATGCTCACGCGTCCGCACCCTCGCGGTCGATCACCATCGCGATCGCCTCGCCGCCGCCGAGACAGAGCGTCGCGACGCCGCGGCGGAGCTCGCGCTGCTCGAGCGCGTGCGAGCAGCGTCACGAGGACGCGCGCGCCGCTCGCGCCGATCGGATGGCCGAGCGCGACCGCGCCGCCGTGCGACGTTCACGCGCGCCGGGTCGAGGCCGAGCTCGCGCAGGCACGCGAGCGCCACGACGGCGAACGCCTCGTTGATCTCCCAGAGGTCGATGTCCGCCGTGCTGAGCTCCGCGCGATCGAGCACGCGGCGGACGGCGTCGATCGGCGCGATCGGGAACTCGGCCGGTGCGCGGCCGGCGGTGGCCGGTGGCGACGATGCGGGCGCGCGGCGGAGCCGCGAGCGCGCGCAGGCGCCCTCGCTCGCGACGACCAGCGCGGCGGCGCCGTCGGCGATCGTCGACGCGTTCGCAGCGCGTGATCGTCGCCGTCGCGCTCGAACGCGGGCTTCAGAGCCCGCGACGCGGTCGAAGTCGATGCGCGCCGGCTCCTCGTCCGTGTCGACGACGATCGGGCCGCGCTTGCCCGCGATCTCGACCGGCGCGATCTCGTCCGTGAAGCGCGCCCGCGGCGATCGCGCGCCTGCGCCGCGCCGGTAGCTCTCGACGGCGAAGCGCGTCCTGCGCGGCGCGCGTCACGTCGCGCGCGCGGCGCGCAGCGCTCGGCCGCGCTGCCCATGTGGAAGTCGTCGTAGCGGGTCCCAGAGGCCGTCGACGATCATCGCGTCGAGGACGCGCCCGTGGCCCATGCGGATGCCCGTCGCGCACGCGCGGGCAGCAGGTACGGCGCGTTGCTCATGCTCTCCATGCCGCCGGCGGCGATCGACGTCGGCCTCGCCGAGCCGGATCGCCTGCGCCGGCGAGCGCGACGGCCATGAGGCCCGAGCCGCACACCTTGTTCACCGTGAGCGCGGCGTGCGACGTCGGGAGGCCGGCGCCGAGGCCGGCCTGGCGCGCGGGCGCCTGCCCGAGCCCGGCGCTGACGACGTTGCCCATGATCACCTGCTCGATCGCGTCCGGCGCGACGCCCGCGCGCGCGCGACCGCGCGCGCGGATCGCGTGCGCGCCGAGCTTCGGCGCGGTGAGGACGACAGCGAGCCCAGGAAGCCGCCGATCGGCGTGCGTGCGGTGCTCACGAGATGGGCGGTCGACATCGATCCGGATTACGCCCCAGCGCTCCGCCGTGGCAACCCGGAATGCGCGAACCCTATTGGAGGAGCGTCCGTCCCGTGGCATGACGAACGCGTCGTGGCGCGATGCCGGGGAAGAGGCCGACGCCGACCATCGTCGTCGAGGACCCGTCGCGTCGGGGACTGCGTTCTGGGACAAGCTCCGCCGCTTCGCCCGCGTCGCCGGCGGCGCACGGTCGTCGAGCGCGCGCTCCGGCTCTACTACGCCTCGCAGGACCCGGCGACGCCGCCGTGGGCGCGCCGCGCGATCTACGCCGGGCCTCGCGTACTTCATCCTGCCGTTCGACCTGATTCCGGACTTCATGCCCGGTCGTCGGCTACACGCGACGACGCGGCGACGCTGCTCATGACGCTCGCGTTCGTCAGCGCGTACGTCGGCAAGCGACATCAAGATCCGCGCCGCGCGCGAAGACCGCCGAGTGGTTCGGCGAGGCGTGACCCGGGAACCGTGATCGACGACGCGTGACCGGCGAACGCGCAATCCTCCACGCCGACATGGACGCGTTCTACGCGTCCGTCGAGCAGCGCGACCATCCGGAGCTGCGCGGCCGCCCGGTGATCGTCGGCGGCACGTCGACGCGCGGCGTGGTCTGCGCGGCGTCGTACGAGGCGCGCGTCTTCGGCGTCCACTCCGCGATGCCGACCGTGCAGGCGCGGAAGCTCTGCCCGCACGCCGTCTTCCTGCGCGGCGACATGGCGAAGTACCGCCGCGTCAGCAAGCAGATCCGCGCCGTCTTCGAGAGCGTCAGCCCCGAGGTCGAGCCGCTGTCGCTGGACGAGGCCTTCATCGACGTCACCGCGTCGCGAGCGCTCTTCGGCGCGCCGCTCGCGATCGGCCGGCTGCTGAAGCGAGCGCGTGCGGGCGCGACCGGTCTCGCCGTGTCCGTCGGCATCGGGCCCGGGCAAGATGATCGCCAAGCTCGCGAGCGACGCGTCGCAAGCCCGACGGCCTGCTCGAGATCAGCGCCGACGGCGTGCGCGCGTTCCTCGATCCGCTGCCGGTCGGCCGGCTCTGGGGCGTCGGCCCGGTCACGCGCGGCGTGCTCGAGCGCGCCGGGCTCCGCACGATCGCCGACCTGCGCGCGATCGCCGTCGAGCGCCTGCGCCGCATCGCCGGCCCCGCGACCGGAGCATCTCCGCGCGCTCGCGCGAGGGCGAGGACCCGCGCGCCGTCGACCCCGATCGCGAAGCGAAGTCGTACGGCGAGGAGAACACGTTCGGCGAGGACGTCCGCGACGACGGCGTCGCGCGCGCCGGCGATCATCGTGCACGCCGAGGCGGTGGCGCGCCGGCTGCGGCACGACGGCATGCGCGGGCGCGTCGTCGTGCTCAAGATGAAGCTCGCCGGAGCGGCTCGGGCCCGGGAAGTTCCGGCTGCTGACGCGCCGGACGACGCTCGCCGGCGCCGACCGACGACGGCAAGGCGCTGTCCGATGCGGCGCTCGCGCTCTGGGACGCCCATCGGCCGCGGATTCCGGTGCGGCTCCTCGGCGTCGCCGCCGCCGGGCATCGTGCCCGCGGCTGCGCGCCGCAGCTCGCGCTCTTCGACGACCGCGTCGACCGCCGCGCGCGCGCTCAACGCGGCGCTCGATCGCGTCGCTCGCCCGCTACGGCGACGGCGCGATCGCGCGCGGCGGACGCGTGATAGAAAAGGACCTGACCAGCCAGGTAAAGCGGGGTATGGGAGAGGAATGAGATCGTCCGGGCGCCTGCTCGCGGCGCTGCTCGTATCCGTGCTGCGTCGGTCCGATCGCGCCGTCGACGGCCCAGGCGCCGCCGCCGCCACCGCCGACCGCGCGCCCGACGGCGCCGGCGGTCGAGCCGAAGGTCGACGTCGCCGTCTCCGACGTCGCGACCGGCGGCTCCTGGCAGGAGGGCGGGCAGAGCGGGGTGTACCGCCTCGTCGTCCGGAGCGGCGGCCGCCGGAACCTGCGCAGCGAGGTCGTGCTCCAGTGGCTCAAGTGGGACGACCGCTCCGAGCAGCCGATCGAGGTCCGCAGCGCGGTCGTGCGCGAGCTCTCGCGCGGCGGGATCATCGTGACGGCCACCCGGATCGATCAGGAAGAGGGCCGGGCGGTCGCGAAGGTGAGCGTCGCGAACGCCGTGACCGGCGTCGCGGGCGAGGCGCGCGTCTGGCCGCAGGCCTCGGCCGCTACCGCGCGAAGCTCAAGTGGAAGGGCGAGCGCGAGTAGACCGCAGTCTGACCCGCACGGCGAATCGCAACTCGATCGGCCGGTCGGTAGAGTAGCCGACGTTCGCCGCGGCGGACGTCGCTGATATGGTCGTGGGAATGCGCGTCGTGCTCGCGCTGTGGGCGGCAGCGATCTACGGCATCTACTGGCTCGGGTACCTCCGGGGGCAGCCGTGATCGACCTCGTGCTGCTCGGTGTCCTCCTGGCGGCGAGCGGCGCGGCCGGGATGCTGGTCCTGCGCGCGATGGACGCGCTCCCGCGCCGGGCGGACGAGCATCTGCTCGCGGCGATCGCGACCGGGCTCGGGATCGCGAGCGGCCTGGCGCTCCTGCTCGCGGCGCTGCACGTGCTCCGGCCGTGGCCGTTCGCCGTCGCGGCGGTCGTCGCGCTGGTCGCCGGCGGCGCCGACTTCGTGCGCGCGCTGCGCGCCGTGCGGCGCCGCGCGGCGCGTTCGCGTGGGCGCTCGTCGCGCGTGTGCGCGGTCGTGCTCGTCGCCGAGGCGCCGACGTGGTTCGCGCCGCCGGTCGGCGGCGACCAGACGAAGTACCAGCTCGCGTATCCGCGGCTGTGGGCGATGGCCGGCGGGCTCGTCGACACGCCGTGGTGCTTCTGGGGCAGCCAGCAGTGGCTGCAGAACTTCCTCTTCGTGCTCGCGTACGCCGTCCGCGGCGAGAACTTCGCGCGCTGCGTGAACGCGGCGTCGGGCGTGCTCGCGGCGATCGCGCTCGCGATCGCTCGTGCGCCGCCACCTCGATCGCCGGCTCGGCGTCGTCGCGGGCGCGCTCTTCTTCACGATGCCGATGACGTGGTCGCAGATGACCCGCAGCGGCGCCGACATGAGCGTCGTCGCGTACGGCGCGCTCGCGGTGTCGGCGATGCTCGATTGGGCGTCGTCGCAGCGCGGCGTCGGACCTGCGGCGCACGGCGATCTTCGCGGGCCTGGCCGGCGCGTCGAAGGTGATGGGGCTCCTCGTGCCGGCGCTCGTCGGGATCGGCATCCTGGCGGTGATCGCGCGCCGGCGTCCCGCTCGCATCGCGGCCGCGCGCTCGGCCACGCGCATCGCCTACGGCGTGATCGCGATCGTCATCCTGTCGCCCTGGTACGCGCGGAACGCGATCGAGACGGGCGATCCGATGCATCCGTTCGGCAACGCCGTCTTCCACGGCTCGCAACTGGAGCCCGCAGGCCGCGGCGTACCTCGACACGTACTACGACCAGTACCGCGCGCGCGAAGCGGGCGAGCGCGGCGGCAAGCCGTATCGCGGGTTCGAGGTCGCGTGGTTCCCGTGGGACCTCACGATGCATCCGGAGTCGTTCGAGAACGGCAAGCGGCAGGGCCAGGACGTGAGCCCGTTCGCGCTCGCGTTCCTGCCGGCGCTGCTCCTCGTGCGACGCCGCCGGCGCGCGGCGTTCGCGATCGCCGCGATCGGCTTCGCGTACGCCGCGATCATCGCGGTCGGCGCGTGGGCGCATCCGCGTTACGTCCTGCCCGGGACGGCGCTCGTGCTGGCCGCAACCACGCTCGGCGCGCAGGCGCTCGTCGGCCGGCGCTGGCTGCCGTGGCTCGTCGCGGCGACCGTGCTCGGCAACGTCGCGCTCACCACGCGGCTCCTGCGCCCGATGTGGCCGGACCAGGTGCGCGTGGCCTTCGGCCGGCTCGCGCCGAATACCTTCCTCGCGCCGCTATTCGGATCGGTGGGTGTTCTGGCACGAGGCGAACCGCGCCGTGCCGGACAACGGGCGCGTCGCCGTGCTGGAGAAGATCACCCATCCGTACTACATCGACCGCCCCTTCGTGCTGCTGTCCTATCTCGAGCAGGGCCAGGTCGACTTCCGCACGACGAACTCGCCGGAGGCCGTGCTGCATCGCATGCGCGAGCTCGGCGCGACGCACGTCGCCGTCGACGTGAAGGGTCTCGACGCCGCCGCGGATCCGTTCGAGCGGCAGGTGACGACGCTCTGGCGCGAGGTCGTCGCGCGGCTCGGGACGCCGCGTGCTGAGCGCCGGCGGCTACGCGCTCTACGCGATGCCGTCGATGGTGGCGACGCGTGACTGACGCGCCGCCAAAGACGAAGGGCGTGCCGCGCTTCGCGCAGGACGTCATGCGCGTCCTCGGCGGGCAGGTCGCGATGACCGGCATGGGCGTGCTGACGGGCATCATCACGCGCGCGCTGGCTCGGCCCGACCGATCGCGGGCTCTTCAACCTGCTCGTGCTGCTGCCGACGGTGCTGTCGAACTTCGTGAAGCTCGGCATCCCGCAGGCGAGCGTCTACTACATGCGGCGGAAGAACGTGCCCGCGTCGGAGGTCGCGTCGAACTCGCTCTGGTTCGCGATCACGATGGGCACGCGCGCTCGCGATCGTCTGCTGGTTCGGCCGCGACTGGCTGCTCGCGAACGTCCTGCAAGCAGGCGCCCGAGTCGCTCGTCGCGCCGACGCTCGATCCTCGTGCCGTGCGTGCTGCTCCAGTTCTACTTCCTCGGCGTCGCGCAGGCGCAGGAGCGCTTCAAGGAGTACAACGTCCGCCAGATCGTGCCGAACCTGCTGTCGCTGGTCGGCATGTTCGTCGTGCTCGTCGTGCTCGGGAAGGGCCTCGTGGCCGCGGTCCTCACGCAGACGGCGATCGTCATCTTCATGTCGATCTGGCTCACGATCGCGCGTGCATCGCGAGGCGCCGCTCACGCTGCACGTGAACGGCGGACGCTGCTCAAGGACATGCTCGGCTTCGGCGCGAAGTCGTACGTGCAGACGCTCGCGGCGACGCTGCACCTCCGCATCGACCAGTTCGTGCTGTCGCCTACGTCCGGAGCCCGACGGAGGTCGGCTACTACGGCGTCGGCGTCAACGATCGTCGGCCTGCTGCTCAAGATCTCCGAGGCGACGGGCACGGTCGTGTTCCCGCGGCTCGCGGCGTCGGATCGGCGAGAAGCGCAGCTCGCGACGGCGCGCGTCGTGCCGGCACACGCTCTTCCTGACCGCGACTCGGCGTGATCGGCCTCGGCATCGCCGGCCCGATCGCGATTCCGCGTGCTCTACGGGCACGAGGTTCGAGCCGCGCGATCATGCCCGATGCTGATCCTGCTGCCGGGCGCGCTCATGATGTCGCTCTACCAGCTCCTCACGCGGAGCTTCACGAGCGACGCGAAGCAGGAGATCAACATCTTCGCGGCGGTGGTCGCGCTCATCCTGAACGTCGCGCTGAACTTCGTGCTCGACTCCGCGCTTCGGCGCGGCGGGCGCGGCGGTCGCGAACGGCATCTCCTACGGGACGGCGGCGCTGATCCTGCTCGTCGCGTTCGTGCGCGAGTCGGGGCCTCAGCGTCCGCGAGACGCTCTGGATCCGGCGCGAGCGACGTCGACGACCTGGTGCGCGCGGCGCGCCGGATCGCCGGCCGCATGCCGGGCCTGCCGGCGCGATCGTGGCGATCCCGGCGCGCGCCGGAGCGCTGAGCCCCGGCGCGGCGCGAATCCGTCAGGGATTGTTCGACGGCACGAGAGGCGTTCGACAGTGCGGTCGCGCACGGAGTCGATGCAGGCCTTGGATGCTCGCCGCGTCGCCGCTCGTCAGGCAATCGGGCTTCGTCTCGAGCGACGCCCACTTGCTGGCGAACTTGGCGATGCCTTGTCGCGGCACGACCTGTACCGCGGCGACGCCGCCCTTCGACGGCCTTCGCCTCGCACTTCGACAGCGCGAGAGCGCGAGCTTCTGCGCCGTCGTGAGCTTCTGTCGCGCTGCACGTGCTCTTCGGCAGCGTCGTGGACGTCGGTCGTGGAAGGGGCTGCCGTCGTCGTCGGCGTGCTCGTCGTCGTCGGGGCGCAGGCGACGACCGCCGGGTCGCCTTTGCGTGCTCGGCGCTGACGCCCGACGTGTTGGACAGGGAATCGTGCACGACGCCGTTCGTGTACACTGGGCGGTCGCCGTGACGAATCCGCCGGTGACGTCGCGCGCGCGGCTTGCCGTGTACGAGATCAGTCCGCTCTGGACCGACGTCGTGGCGGCGAGGCAGCCCCTCGGCACGGAATCGGTCCCGCCGATGCACGGCACGGGGTTGCTGATGACGTGCGGCGACGCCGTCGGGCGTCGTCAGCGAGAACGAACCGCCGGCGAACGCGCATATGTTCGGCGTGTTTTGCGCCTTCTGGAGCGTCGCTCGATAGAAGATCTGCTCACAGTCCTGGATGGACCCGACGATCCCGGTGACGCCGTCCGAGCGGAACGTCTGAACGGACGATCCCGACGCCGACCTGAAAGCAGCCCGGCGGATCCTCATGCGCGACGCTCGCGCGCTGGAACGGCCAGCGACGACCACGATTGCCGACGAACAGGACGAGCCAGCCTCCGCATGTAGGACCTCCCTTGTTGTTCGGAGAGGTCGAGGCCTTAGCGCATGACGTGTTCTCTTGTCGAGACGCTAGCGAGTAAATTCACCAGATGACGACCGCGCTCGGCCGCGGGACGCACCATCGGCGTCGCCCTGCGCGCAGCCGAACGCGCCGGCGAACGGGACGAGATTCGACGGGCCGCCGATCGCGCGGAAGTTGGCCGGCGCATGCGGGTCGACCCGCAGGCGCACGCGCAGGTCCTCGGGCTTGTAGTTCCGCCGCCAGACCGTCGCCCAGTTGAGGAAGAAGCGCTGGTCGCGGGTCGAGCCGTCGATCGTCTCGTCCGGCGCCTTGCCGGCGTCCGCGAGCGCCTTCCGGTAGCGCGTCGCACGCCACCGTGAGCCGCCCAGGTCGGCGATGTTCTCGCCGAGCGTCAGCGTGCCGTTCACGTGGATGCCGTCGATCGAGACGTAGTCGTCGAACTGCTGCGACCAGCTTCGCCGTGCGCGCCTCGAAGCCCTTGCGGTCGGCGGCCTGCCACCAGTCGACGAGGTTGCCCGTCGGCGTCGAAGCGGCTGCCCTGGTCGTCGTAGCCGTGCAGCATCTCGTGGCCGATGACGGCGCCGATGCCGCCGTAGTTCATCGCCGGATCGGCGGCGGGGTCGAAGAACGGCGGCTGGAGGATCGCGGCCGGGAAGACGATCTCGTTCCGCTGCGGGTTGTAGTACGCGTTCACCGTCTGCGGCGTCATGCGACCACTCGGTGCGGTCGACGGGCTTGCCGACCTTGCTCATCTGCCAGTCGCGGTCGAACTTCGCGGCGGCGAGGACGTTGCCGACGTAGCGATCGCGGCGACGTCGTGAGCCCGTCCCAGCTCCGCCACTTCTCGGGATAGCCGATCTTCGGTGTGAACGTCTTCCACTTCTCGAGCGCGCGGCGCTTCGTCTGTCGGCGCTCATCCATTCGAGCCGCTCGAGGCGCAGCCTTCAGCGCCGCGCGCAGGTTCGCGACGAGCGTTTCCATCGCGGCCTTCGACGCCGGCGGGAACCACCGCTCGACGTAGCGCTGGCCGATCGCCTCGCCGATCTGGCCCTCCATCGTCGACAGCACGCGCTTCCAGCGCGGCTTCTGCCGCTGTCTGGCCGCGGAGCGTCCGTCCGAAGAAGTCGAACAGCTCGGCGGCGAACGCATCGGACAGGTACGGCGCCATCCCGTCGATCGCGTGCGCGCCGGAGATAGGCCTGCCACTGCGCGACGGGCACGTCGGCCAGCATCGCGTCGATCTCGGCGAAGAACTTCGGTTGCGACAGCGAGAAGCCGCGCACGGCGAGCCCCTGCGATCGCATGAACTCGCTCCAGGAGAAGCGCGGCGTGGCGCCGTCGGCCTCGGCCAGGGTCACCCAGTGGTAGCGGTTCAGCGGATCGCGCAGCGCGATCGGCGAGAGCGACGCCGCCGCGAGCGCGCGTCTGACTGCGAGCACGTCCGCGGCCTGTCGCTCGGCGTCCGCCTGCGTGATGCCGGCGTTCCGGAAGCTGGCGGCCGAGATGCGCGACGTACGCGGCGCGGATCTTCGCGAAGGCGCCGTCCTTGCCGTCCTCGAGGTAGTAGGCGCGCTCCGGTAGAGGGCGAGGCCCGCCTGCGACGCGCGTAGGCGATCACCATCGAGGCGTGCTTCATGTCGGCCTGCGGGCTGAACGAAGAACACCTCGCCGCGGCCCGCGGCGAACTCCTCGCGCAGGTGGCGGACGACGTCGTCGGGCGTCGCGATCGCGTCGATGCGGTCGAGGATCGAGCGGATCGGCGTCACGCCGGCCGCCTGCGATCGCGCGCGTCTCCATGCCGCTCCGCCAGAAGTCGCCGATGGCCTTGTCGATGCCCGTCGCTTGCGAGTTCGCGGCGGCGGTCTCGGCGATCTGCCGCCCGGCGAGCTCGGGCGCTCGGCGAGGATCTCGAACGAGCCCCACGACGCGCGATCGGGCGGGACGGGATGCGCGGCCAGCCACTGCCGTTCACGAAGCCGGCGAAGTCGTCGCAGGGGACGCTTCGCCGGATCGAGCTGCGACGGCTCGAACGTCGTGGTCGGGGCGCGCTCGGCGGTGTCGGCGGGCGGCCGCGCCCGGCCGCACCCCAGCGCGGCGGACAGCACGAGGACGAGGACGTGACGAAGGCGCGGGGGCACGACGGCGACGGCGCGCCGCTATGACGCGGTCTCGGTGCGCGCCGACAGGCGGCCGAGCCTTCCGAGATTCCGCCCGAGCCGGCCGAGGATACGCGACGTGTCGACGCAGCCCGGCATCGCGGATCGTCCCGCGTGAGCGTATCCGCCCATTCGCGGAACGTGACCGCGCGCCACGACCTCGCGCGCGACCTCGCTCGCCGGCGTGCGCTCGCGGCGCGGGCAGGCTCAGGTACTCCTTCAGCCAGAGGAGATCGAGGCGCCAGTTCCGGCACGCGATGCCGGTGCGGAACGCGGGCGGGAAGTCGCGCCTTCCCTCGACCAGCACCTGATAGAGCCAGTACGGGTAGTCGGCGCCCGGCCGCGACCGTGAGCGGCAGCGCGGCCCAGAAGCGCGCGTTGAAGTCGTGGAAGATCCACGTCGCCGGTCGCGGCGTTCAGCCGGAACTCGAGCATCAGCACGCCGGTGTAGTCGAGCGCGCGGACGTACTTCGCGCGTCTCCTCCGAGCATGCCCTGGTGCACCGGCGCGCTCACGCGGTAGGGCGCGGACGAGTAGCCGCGGCCCTCGTGCAGGCGGAGGTGCTGGAACGCGTGCACCACCTCGCCGTCGGCGCAGAGCACGTCGATGCCGCCGCCGTCGCCCTCGAAGTACTCCTCGATGAGGACGTCGTCGGCGCGGCCCTTCAAGCAGGTCGAGCCACTGGCGGAGCGCCGGCCTCGTCGCGCGCGACGCGGTGCGGCGGCGGTCGCCGAGGTCCTCGGCGCGGAACGACGAGCGCGCCTTCACGACGACGGGGCAGCTGGAAGTCGCGCAGCACGTCGGCCGGATCGGCGGGGATCGGCAGGATCTTGATCTTCGGCACGCGGACGCCGACCTGGTTGCAGACCTCGTAGCTCTTCGAGCTTGTCGTAGCCGACCTCGAAGGCGCGGTCGTTCAGGAGGTAGATCTTCGCGTAGGGCTCGACGTCGCGACGATGCTCCTGCAGCGGGATGATCGTCGGATCGTTCGTCGGGATGACGAGGTCGAAGCGCTCGCGCTGGCAGAGCTCGACGAAGGCGCGCTTCCACGCGTCGCTCGTGGGCGAGAACGCGGGCAGCGTGTGCACGCGCGTCACGTAACGCGAGCGGAGCAGCACGGCGTCGGGCGGGCACCAGCCGACGTGCACCTCGATGCCCTGGCGTCCGAGCGAGCGGATGACCGTGAGGCAGCTCGAGTCGCTCTTGCCGAGGACGAGAACCTTGCGCGCGCGGTGCGTCGCTCACGCGTCGGCTCCGGCCCGCCTCGCGAGCAGCTCGTCGAACACGCCTTCGACCGCGCGCGCGTGGGCGTGGATGTCGAAGACGTCGGCCACGCGCGCGCGCGCGGCGCGGCTCATCGCGGTGCGCGGCGCGTCGGTCCTGCAGCAGCGCGACGATCGTCGGCCGCGAGCGCGTCGGGATCGCGCGGCGGCACGAGGAAGCCCGGTCTCGCCGTCGGCGACGATCTCGGTCGGGCCGCCCTCGCGCGGCGCGATCACGGGCCGCCCGACGGCCATCGCTTCGAGCAGCACGCGGCCGAACGGCTCGCGGTTCGACGCGTGGATCGCGACGTCCATCGCGTCGAGGCACGCCGCGACGTCGCGCCGCGCGCCCGTCAGCACGACGTGGCCCGCGAGGTCGGCGCCGGGCGATGCGCGTCTTCAGCGCTTCGCCGTACGCCGCGCCGAAGCTTGATGGATGCCGCCGACGATCGAGGCAGCGGAGCGCCGGGATCGTGCGCCGCGCCCGCGCGACGGCCTCGGCGACGAGCGAGCTGGCCCTTCCACTCCTGCACGTGGCCGACGATGCCGACGACCGGCGCATCGTCTGGGATGCCGAACTCGCGGCGCACCGCGGCGCCGCCGCCGGTGACGAAGCGGCTCGGCTCGATGCCGTCGTAGATCGTGACGAAGCGGCGCGCGTGGACGTGGCGCTCCTGGTAGTGCCGCGCGATCTCGTCGGTCATGCGTGATCGCGACGTCGATCCAGCGCGACAGGAAGCGGTCGACGGGCCCGATGCGGCGGAAGCCCTTGAAGTGGCAGACGACCGGGCACGCCCGTCCGCGCGGCCGCGACGACGGTCGCGAGGTTCGAGTTGAGCCCGCTCGCGAGGTAGACGAGCGCCGGCCGCTCCTGCGTGAAGAGGCGCCCGGAGCTCGCGCGCCCGGGGCAGCACGACCGAGAAGCACCTGGACGCCGCGGCGGAGCGTCGCGCGTGACCGACGAGCGCGCGCTGACCGGACCGGCGTCGGCGCGGGGCGCCAGGACGTGGATCCGCGTGTCGGGCAGCTCGAGGCCGGGCTTCGGCTCGGCCAGCACGAGCGCGGGCTCGTAGCGGCGGCGGTCGAGGTACGGCAGCAGCTCGAGGATGCCCGTCAGCGAGCCGCCCACGACGCCACCCGCCGAGCCTTCGACGAAGAGGACTTTCCTGGGAACGGTCGCGAGCGCGGGCGGTGCGTCCCTTCCGGGCGGGCTGCATCGCGGAAAGCGGATCTGTAAGTCCTCCGTCGGGCGGGGTCAATCATCGGAGCGGGTGGCAACGAGCAGTCCATCGCGGTAGCCACCCGCATGACGAAGTCGAAGGCGTCGAGAGCCAGACAGTAGTCGACGTCGGTCCGGGGAAGTCCTCCGAGTCTTCCTCGAATCGGGCCCCCGCGTCGCCGTGCTGCAGGTCGTGGAGGAGGGCGCGCTCGTCGAGCGGCCGGCTCCTCGAGGCGCGCGCGAGGAGCTCGGCGCAGGCCTCGTCCTCGGCGGCCGGGCCGCTCGCCGCGCATGCCCATGGCCGACGAGGGACACGAGCGGCGGGTTCGCGGCGGCGATGTGCCGCACGAGGGCGCCGGCGCAGACGAAGCTGCCGAGGAGGATCGTGTCGGCCCCGCCCGCCGCGACCACGCCCTGCGTGCCGGCGCTCGTGCGCTGGATCAGACGCCGGCCGGTCAGCTCGGCGCGCGCGCGATCGCGGTGGTCGAGTTGCCGAAGTCGAAGCCCGCGACCTTGCGACCGTGCACCTCGCCCATGACGAGGGCGTCGGGCCATCGTGCCTTCAGCGCGAACGCATCGTCGACGCCGCCCACCAGCACGATCTCGCGCGCGCCGCGATCGAACGCATACGCCGCCGTGCTGAAGGCACGGAAGACGTCAATGACGACTGTGAGCCCGCGCGCTGTCTTGGCGCCGTCGAGAAGGCGCAGTCGTCGAATTTAGGAGCATGCATCATCAGGAGGGTATCGGCGCGCAGCCCCTGGCGGATCGTCTCGACCGAGATGACGTCGCGCGGCGGGATGTTGCCGAGGTTCACGTTCGGACCGAAGTGCTTCACCAGCCACACCTGCTGGTGCTTCTGCGGCGCTTCGAACATCACGCGCGGCGGAGTTGATCTGCGCTTCGATCTCCTGGATCAGGCCCGCCTTCACCTCGCCGGTGCCCTGGTAGATGCCGACGGTGCCGGACTCGCGGCCTTCGCAGATGACCTTCCACGCGCCTGCGGCGAGCTCTTCTTTGATGTCCTTCACCCAGCGAGCCGGCGCGACGACGTTCGTGCGATCCTTGCGGCCGACCTCGGAGAAGACGGTGAAGTGCCGCGAGAGCCGCTCGATGTGCTTGAGCTTCTCGGCGCGTGACGAAGCTCGATGACGCCGTCGGACACCTCGACGTGCTCGAAGCCGTGGTCCTTCAGGAAGCAGATGTAGTTCGGGCAAGCTGCTTCTTGACGACGGCGAGCTCGAAGAGGCTGCCGCCGCAGCACACGTCGATGTTGTTGTTGCGATACGCCTCGAGCTTCGCGTCGAGGTTCTGCACGATGACCGACGTGGCCCAGCCGAACTTCACGATGTCTGACGAAGTCCGGCGGCGACTCTCGAGCATGCTCTCGATCTCGGCGATCGACAGGCCCTTTGTCGAGGCACTCTGCGTGAGGCCGCGGACTTGCGGGGTTTGCGCTTGCGCGAGGCGATGCCGAATAACGGCGAGCGTCCGTTTCTCTGCATGAGCGTCGTGGAACGTCCTCTGATCGGGCCGAAGGTGTCAAGATCGGACGCCGTGCGCCCGCCGCATTGTCGCTCGCGATCGGCCATGGTACCTCCGCTGCGCTGACGGCGCAAGCGGAGCCCGCGCGAGCAAGCGCTACGTGCTGTGCCGTGGGGTCGTCCGGAGAGAGGGCGCGGAATGAAGTGGCGTTTTGGCGGTGGTGGTGGTGACGTGTGCGGCGTTCGGCGTGCGCCCGCGCCGCAGGACCGGATCGCGCTCGACGAGATCGTCGGCAGCTGGCAGGCGACGACGAGATGCCAGTACGTCGAGCTCCGGATGCTCGCGGCCGACCAGCAGGGCCTCGCGAACGCGGCGCGCTGATCTTCGACGATGCGACGGCGTCCGCGGACGGACGCCGCGCGCGCGATCTTCACGACGAGCGTCGTGCGCGGGGTCGAGGGCGCGAAGATCCTCGTCGCGACGGCGAAGGCGCGCGACGCTCGCCGGCGTCGAGCCCGGACTTCCTGCTGCCGACGGGCTTCCTCCACGCGACGTCCGGCCGCGTGTGCTACGCGGTGAGCAACGGCGGCAGGGTCTTCGCTGCGTCGACTGCGTCGCGTACGGCGACTTCACCGGCGGCGACGTCGGCTTCGGCGCGCCCACGCCGCGTCACGCCGGACAACCGCGCGCTCCAGCGCGTCGCGCTCGGGCGGCCGCAATCGCACCGACTGGAAGACGGTGCTCGACCCGGTCCTCGAGCGGAACTCCGGCGCCACTGGCGCCCTGCCGGCGACGCTCTGCGGCGACGGCGTCATCTCGCAGGGCGAAGAGTGCGACGGCGACGCGCTCGCCGGCGCGTCGCGCCACGCTCGGTTTCGCCGAAGGGCAAGCTCGTGTGCACGCAGTGCCACTGCGACACGAGCGGCTGCACCGCGTGCGCGGCAACACGCGATCAACGCAAGGAGGAGAGCGCGACGGCAGCGACCTCGGCGAGCGGACCGTCGCGACAGCCCTCGGCTACGCGGGCGGCACGCTCACGTGCCCGACAAGTGCAAGGTCACGACGACGACCCGCGCGCCGAGCTTCTGCGTCCCCGGCGGCGGTCCGCCCAAGACCGACTGCTTGGGCGAATGGCGCGTGCAGAACACGCGCCGGCGGCCCGAACGTGAAGGGCAAGACGGTCGCGCGCCAGACGTGCAAGGACGGCGACGCCGGCTGCGACGCCGACGGCACGGTGAACGGGAGCTGCACGTTCATCGTGGCCGCGTGCTTCAGCCGCGAGGACGCGGCGCTTCGCGAAGTGTCCGCTCCAGTCGGTGTCGGCGTGGACGTTGCTCGGCGGCGGCGTCGCCGCGAACCCGCCGCGAGCGATCTCGTGGCGGCCGTCGCCGCGCTCGCGCCGTCGTCGGTGTCGGGCACCGCCGTCACGTTCACGCCGATGCTGGCGGAGAAGAACGCATGCTCCGGCGACGTGTCGGTCGTCGTCGCGTGCCGGAGCAGGCTTCCGGTGCTGAAGGCGCGGACCGACGCGCTCACCGGCAAGCCGAAGGACACCGACGTCCTGCGCCTCGCCTTCCGCACGCGCTGACCCGGCGCCGCCTCCCGCGGAAATCCCTCTTGTTTCACGCGCGCCGTAGGCGAAAAAGGCGATGAAGGGCCGGGGCACGGACGCCGCGCCGCCGAACCGCTACGAGCGGATGCACGTCGAGCTCGGAGCCCGACGACAGACAACCCGCCGCCCGACGAAGGTCGCGACGCGCACTACTACCGCGACGCGAGCCGGACGATCCTCGCCGAGAACAAGAGTCCCGACATTCCGTTCCGGTGGAGCCTCAACCCGTACCGCGGCTGCGAGCACGGTTGCGCCTACTACTGTTACGCCAGGCCGACGCACGAGCACCTCGGGTTCAGCGCGGGCCTCGACTTCGAGTCGCGCATCATGGTCAAGCACGACGCGCCGGCGCTCCTGCGGAAGACGTTCGCCGTCGCCGCGCTGGCAGCCGCAGGTCGGTGCTCGCTCTCCGGCAACACCGACTGCTACCAGCCCGTCGAGCGAAAGCTCTGCAGATCACGCGCGCGCTGTCTCGAGGTGTTCGCCGAGTTCCGGAACCCCGTCGGCATCATCACCAAGTCGGCGCTCGTCACGCGCGACGTCGACGTGCTTCGACCGAGCTCGCGCGCCACGGCGCCGCGCACGTCATCGTCGTCGATCACCTCGCTCGATCCCGATCTCGCGGCGCGGCATCGAGCCGCGGCGCGGCGCGGCCGCATCGGCGGCTCGACGCCGTCGCGACGCTCGCCGGCGGCGGGCATTCCGGTGGCAGTGATGATCGGGCCGGTGATCCCTGGCCTCAACGACGAGGAGATCCCGCGCGATCCTCGACGCCGCAGCGCGCCGGCGCGCAGGGCGCAGCTGGGTCGCTCGCTCCGGCTCGCGCCGCCGCTCGACGGCGCTCTTCAGCGCGTGGCTCGCCGCGCACTATCCCGAGAAGCGGGCCGCGTGATGACGATCGGATCCGCGACACGCGGGGCGGCTACACCAGCGATAGCCGTTGGGGCGTGCGCCAGCGCGGGCAGGGCGCCTACGCCGATCAGATCGCGCCGCGCTCTATGCCGGCTGGCCCTGGCACCGTCCGGAAGCTCGGGCTCGATCGCCCGCTGCCGCCGCTCCGCGCCGATGCGTTCACCCGGCCGCCCCAGCCGGGGGCGCAGCTTCCCCTCCTGTAGGGCCTCCCGCAGCCACGCGAGCCATGCGGCCGGCGCGGGCGCGCCACGCAGCGACAGGCATGCGTCCACGGCGCCCCGTGCACGCCAAGTCGCCGGTTTACGTGGCGGCCGGGGTTGCCTACCATCCGGCACGTCGCGCTGGCGCCAGAGAGCGCACGACGACGCGGGCAGATCTTAGGATCATCATCGCGCTGGTGCTCTTCAAGCGCACATGCGGCACCTCCGCCGCCACACGCGAGCTCGGCGACCAGGGGCAATCCGAGAACTGGTGGGGCGGCTGGCACGAAGAGGAGTGGCACCGGAAGGGCGACGCGCGATTGCAGTGAGCCTGCATCTGGCGGGCCGAGCGCGAGGCGCCGCTGGAGCACGCCGCTACCGCTAGCGGCCTTTGGCGGCGCCCGAGGACGCCCCACCGCCCAGCCACGCCGAAGGCCTCGCCTCGACGCGCCGGAGAGGAAGGTCGTCGAGCGGGGCGCACGGCATCCGCGCCGCGGCCGAGGTCCGGCTTCTACGCGCACCTCAGGCGTACCTCGGGCGTCATCGTCGCGTTCCTGCCGCGTTCATCAACGTCATGACGACGCGCCACCGTGGTTCCTCTGGCCGGCGGCCGGCGCGGGGCCTCAGGCCTCTTCTTCCACTACATGGGCGTCTTCGGCGCGCGCCGCCTGAAGGCACGTGCTTCGAGCCGGCCGTCGCGCGCGAGGTGCAGCGCGGCAGAAGCGCGGTTCCAGACCGAGAAGCAGGCCGAGCATCTCCGACCCCGGTAGCCTCGACGATCGCGCACG
>ERZ1370068.963-contig-10880_pt1 | contig 21123 bp, 22 predicted proteins | sample MGYA00561227_ERZ1370068 | MGnify/ENA primary metagenome ERZ1370068 (study PRJEB38410, sample SAMEA6850437) | metagenome | study: Metagenomic assessment of the ecological functions of the soil: analysis of the soil microbiota associated with the... | reverse complement strand
TTGTACTTCGTTCAGTTACGTATTGCTCGCACGCGTTGAGCGTGCAGACGGCCAGGTCGTTCTCGAGGCTCGTCATCTCGTCGATCACCACGGGCGCGCGTCGGTTGCAGCTCCGCGCCGCGCGGCGCCGGCTGCGCGCCCGCCGATCCACAACTCGGTCGTCGCCGGCACCTCGCGCTCGATGCGCCGGATCTCGGCCACCGCGCGTCGAGCCCCCTCGCCGCACGAGAGGCCCAACCCGACCACCGCGGCGCCGGAGCGGCGCGCCGCCGCGGCACTTCCGCCGCCGGCAGATCGACGCCGAGGTAGCAGAGGTCGCAGCCGGATTCCGCGATCACGAGACCCGCCATCAGCAGGCCGAACTCGTGACGCTCGCCGCCTCGGGGTGGCCAACAGCACCGTCGGGTACCCACCGTCTGCCGCGACCGCAGCACGCCGCCGAGCAGATGGTGCATCAGCCCGGAGAGGAGGTGCTCGTCCGCCACCGACAGCCTGCCGTCGCTCCAGCGGTCGCCCACTTCCGTCAACAGCGGTGCCGCCACCGCTCGACGAAGTTGCGCGCGCCGAACGCCATCAGCGCGTCGCCGAGGCATCGGCCCAGCGCCGCATGATCGAAACGCTCGAGGGCCGCAGGGACCGGCGCGAGCGTCCCGCCTCCGGCGTCGCGGCTACCGCGGCGCGCGTCGCGTGCGGCACCGCCGGACCGACGCAGCGCCTCCAGCTCGCCGCGCTCGAGGCGCGCCACGTCGCCGATCGCCCGACCGGACGTCACGGCCCGCCGCAGCAGGCGGGACTGCGCGACGTCGCCCTCGGCGCATACAGACGCGCGCCCCGCGGCCCGCGCTGTGGGGCGCCACCACGCCGTACGGCGACGCTCCCAGCGCGCGGATGATGTCCGGCGATAATCCCGTCAGCCGGGACACGGTGCGCAGCGGCAGCAGATCTGCGGGCGCGCGCCGCGCGTGCTCGCCGTTCCGCTTCCGCTCGCCGTCTTCGGACGCCGCTGCTGGCGCATGGGCATCGATGCCTCGATACGCGCCGAATCAGGTTCTGTCAACTGTTGTCCAGGACAGATGCGTACAAGCGTTAGCGCGATCGTTGGGGCTAGGCGCCGATGACCCCGAAGGGGTCAGATCCAGCCCAGGGCAATGCCCTGGGACAGAACGGTCACATGAGGCCCGCCGCCCTGAAAGGAGCGGCGGCCGCCACCGGTCGGGGCGCGATCAGGAGATCTGCGACTGACCCAGGGCGTTGCCCTGGGCTGCTGGGTCGCCCCTTCGGGGTGCAGCGCGACGCCTACCCTGACGCTCTCCCGCAGGTCATACGGCGAGAGGCGATCGACACTTCCGCGCGAAGCGCGCGCCCGATCGCTCCTACTCGCTGCGGGCTTTGAACAGGGTCGCGGTCGCGACGTCGGGCGTCGAGGAACGTCGCGCCCCAACAGGTGCCGTCGGCGTTGCGCAACTGCACGGTCATCGGCGGGACGAGGCTCGAGAGCGGCGGCAGCGGCGAGAGACGCGCCCTTCGCTTTCACCAGCACCTTCGCCTTGCCGGCGATGCCGATCTTCCAGCTTGGCGATGCGGATGCCGTCCGGCGCGCCGCTCTGGCTGCGGTAGGTGACGGTGGTGCTGCCCGTCTTCCACGCTGCCCGCCGGCGCCGCCGCTGCCAGGTGTGGCTGCACGACGGCGGCGTCGTACAGGCAGACGCGGTAGTCATCGCCGCCGGCGGGGTCGCCCAGGTCGGCGAGCGACGTCGCGCTCGGCGTTGCTGAGCTTCCGGGTGAGTGCGTCGCCGGAGAGGCTGGCGGCGTCGCGCAGGATCAGCCGACTAACTTCCCAGCCGGCGCGCCCTTGCGAAGACAGCCAGTGGCGCCAGCGAAAGCCGGAGCAGGCGCCGGCGCCGTCGCACGACGTCGCTCGTTGGTGCAGACGTCGGCGTCGTCGCACGGCGCTGCCGGACGACTCGAACTGGCAGGTCGGCGCCGCAGCAGTCGCCGGTCGACGCGTGTTGCCGTCGTCGCACTGCTCGCCGGCGGTCACGATGCCGTTGCCGCATGCGGTCGGTCGTGCAGTTGCTGTCGCAGCCGTCGCCGTCGGTCGGATCGCCGTCGTCGCACGCCTCGCCGGGATCCGGTCGATGCCGTTGCCGCAGCTGTCAGCTCGTCGGCGCCGATGTCGACGCCGGCCGCCGCTGACGCGCGTGCGCCGCCGTCGAGGTCGATCTCGCCGACCGCGGGCGACGAACGCCGGATCGCCGGCGTTGACCGCCGGCGATCCGGCGCGCGAGGTGGAAGTCGCCGTCGGCCGGGTGCGACGAGCTGCGGATCGGCGAACGGCGAGTGCGCGTCCTGACCCGTCCCGGCTGCGTAGGCGCGCGAAGCCCGCGTACGCCGCGTTCCGTTCCACGACGAACTGCGCCGCGCCCGCCGCCGGCCGCGTGTGAACCAGAGGTTGTAGTCGAGCAGGTTGTTGACGTTGCCGTCCTCCGACAGCACGAGCAGCGTTCTGCGCCGGTCGCTGTACGAAGATGTTGTTGCGGACGACGTTGTCCTCGGCGTACTGGATCCACAGCTCGCCGAAGCCGGCTGCCGCTGCGTGTCGTTCGTGCCAGACGGTGTTGTTGAGGAACTGCGCTGTTCTTCACCCGACCGACGTTCGACGGCGAAGCCGCCGAACACGAGCCCGGCCTTGATCGTTGCCGACGAGGACGTTGTCGCGCACGACGATGCTCTGGCGTGACGATGCCGTCGTTCTCGGCGCCGATCTCGAGCCCGAGGTCGGCGCTCGGACGACGACGTTGTTCTCGATGACGATGTCGCGCCCGCCGTCGACGTAGATGCCGCCCGCGAAGCCGCCGCCCTAGCTCGAGCGGCGCGCTTCACGCTGGTTGCCGCGGCACGACGCCGTTGCGCGCCACCTTGGTCGGGTCGGGCTGGATGTCGGTCTCGCCGCCGATGAAGTCGATGCCGATGTTGTTGACGTCGCGCACGTACGTTGTTGCGTCACCTCGAAGCCGGTCGACGTTGCCGTTCAGCGTCAGCGCCTCGCTGCGGCACGGGCTCGCAGTCGTAGATCTCGTTGCCGTCGATGATCGAGGTCGGAGATCGGCGCTCGGCTCGGTGCCGTAGACGGTGATGCCCATCGCGTCGCTGCCGCGCATGTCGTGGATGCGGTTGTCGCGGATCTCGATGTGCGAGCCGGCGCCGAGGATGCGGACGCCCGAGCCGTCGTGCACGCCGAGGTTGTTGCGGAGCTCGAATCCGATCACCTGCACGTAGCTGCGCCCGTCGATCAGCACCATGATTGTCGCCGGCACGCCCGGTGCCGTCGAGCACCGGCCGGTCGCCCGGGAACGCGGTGAGCACGATCGGTCCGTCGACGGCGTCGCCGCTGCGCGGAAACGCGACCTTCTCGTGATACGGCGTCGCCCGCTGGCGCACGCCGCACCGTGTCGCCCGGCCATCGCCGCGTCGAGCGCCGCCTGCACGGTGGCAACGTCGTCGGGCACGGTAATGGTCGCCGCGTGCGTCGCCGAGCTCAGCGCGAGCGCGGCGGCGGCCACGGCGATGCGGTACATCGTGCGCATGCGATCCCCTCGGCGTCATAGGCCGGGCCGATGCGCATTGTCAACGCGCGTCGCTTCCGCCCTGGTACGTCGCGATCTGCCAGATGTTGCCCCAGGGGTCGCGCACCATGCCGCGGCGGTCGCCGTACGGCTGGTTCGTCGGCGCTTCGAGCGACACGGCGCCGGCGGCGATGGCGCGATCGTACGTCGCATCGGCGTCCGCGACGTAGACGCACAGGAAGGCGGTGGCCGCGCTCGCGCGCGCTGGCGTCGCTGACCATGACGACGGAGTCGCCCATGCGCAGGACGGCCGGAATGTCCGACCGGTAGTCCCCGTCGCGTCAAACACCTGCTTGATGAACGCGACCAGCGCTGCCGGATCGTCCGCCATCATGCGCCGGCGTCACCGTGTGCCAACCCTCCGGAGTGAAGCGCGAGCGGTCCCGAGTCGAGGTCATCCGCGTCTCCTCAGCCGAGAGGCTACTCGCGCAAGCGGCCGTCGGGAAGCCGTCTCGACCTATCCGTCGGCATCGGGACGGGTGTCGCTACCGACGGGTCGCAAATAGTGGTGCCGTCGGGCCGGCCCACGGGACGCGGGTCCCTCGATCGCGCCAGTTGCCTCGTGCGTCGTCACGTCCCAGGCACGGCCCGCAGGACGCGCGCCGGATTGCCGGCGACGATCGTGTGACGGCGCGACGTCCTTCGTCACGACGCTGCCGGCGCCGACCATGGCGCCCTCGCCGATCGTGACGCCGCACAGGATGACGGCGCCGCTGCCGATCGAGGCGCGCCGCGCCGACGTCGTCGGGACCACCGTCCAGTCCGCGTCGGTCCTGGAGCGAGCCGTCGGCGTTGACCGCGCGCGGGTAGCGGTCGTTGATGAAGACGACGTGGTGGCCGATGAAGCACTCGTCCTCGATCGTCGACGCCTTCGCAGATGAAGGTGTGGCTCGAGATCTTGCAGCGCTTGCCGATCGTGCGCGTTGCTGCTGGATCTCGACGAACGTGCCGATCTTCGTGTCGTCGCCGATCTCGCAGCCGTAGAGGTTGACGAAGCCGACGATCGTCACGTCGCGACCCGAGCCGCACGTCGTCGGCGATGCGCGGAAGAACGGCGGCAGTGGCGAGGCGCCGCGCTCATACCGCGCACCTGCCGCTCCCGCCGCGCGCGAGCGACGTGCTGGCCGCCTCGAGCAGCGCGCACGATCCGCAGCCCGGCTTCGCGCGCCCGATCAGCGGCATCTTGCCGCAGCCGCGACGCAGTCGACGAAGTGCTCGCACTCGACGGCGAGCGCTTCGCGCATCTCCAGCTTCGGCGCCCACATGTCGCCCGTGCGGTAGTCGATCGAGCGTCTGGTAGATGCTCTCGTCGCGTCGTGACGTCGACGCCGCGGTCGTAGACGCGCGACCTTCTCGCTCGGCTCCATGTCGTCGTAGACGAGCATGCGGCGGCTGCCGCCGATGCAGCATCTGGCGGATCTTCACCGGCGAGAGCCAGTTGACGTGCACGTGCGCGATGAAGCTCGTCGGCGAAGTGCACGGTCAGGTAGGCGACGTCCGCGAGGCCGCTCGCCCGTGTGCGCCGCGCCGGTCGGCCGACACGGCGCGCGGGGCTCGGCGACGAGATAGGTCGATGATCGGCGAGGTCGTGCGGCGCCAGATCCCAGAGCACGTCGGCGTCGTGCTGGAACAGCCCGAGGTTGACGCGGACGGAATCGAGGTAGTGCAGGCTCGCCCAGCTCGCCGCCGTCGACGATCTCCTTCATCTTGCGGACGGCGCCGGTGTAGATGAAGGTGTGGTCGACCATCAGCACGCGGCTCGCTTGCTGCGGCGAGCGTCGACGCAGCTCCTCCGCCTCGGCGACCGATCGCGTCATCGGCTTCTCGACCAGGACGTGCTTGCCGCGCTCGAGCGCCGCGCTTCGCCAGCGCGTGGTGGGTCGAGACCGGCGTGGCGAGAACGACGGCGTCGATATCCGGATCGGCCAGGATGGTCTCGGCGTCTCGGCGGTGATGGCGATATCCCGGGTGCCGCCGGCGCGCGAGCGACCGGCGGTCGGGCAACCGCTCGGCGCAGAGCCCGGCACTCGTCACGTCTGCGCACTCCGCGAAGTTGCGCAGCAGATTGGGTCCCCAATAGCCGTAGCCCACGACACCGAGACGAAGCGACACGCGACCGTTCGGATGCTCACGATCGCGGGCGAAGGCAACGCGCAGCGCGGATCGCCGCGCGCGGCCTATCCGCGTTGGCCCGTGTCGCAGATGCCCTGGCGTGTTCACCAGATCGATCCAGATCCGCATCGTCAGGGTCGTGCGACACCGGCGGCGAGAGCAACCTCGGCAGGACGCGATCAGGCTGCCCCGCGATCGGCGCGGCCACCGCCCCGACGCGCTGAGCACCGGCGGCGAGGTAGAACGCCTCGGCGTGCGGATCGGCGTCGATGAGCAGCGCCGCCTCCTCCCTTCGACGACGCGTCCATGGCGGGCGAGCAGGCGTGCCGGCCGATGCCCCGGCGCAGCCAGTCGGGATGCACCCAGAGATGCTCGAGCCCCACGGCGAGCCGTCGGTCGACACCTGGGCGACGCCGACCGGCGCGCCGTCGACTTCGGCCACGAACGTCGGATACCGCCGGATGGATGCGGTCGACAGCGTGAGATCGTCTCGCCAGCGGTCGAGCTGCGTGGCCGAGTATCCCCAGACCGCCTTGGCGGCGCGCGCGAGCGGTTCCAGCGCCTCCGCCTCACCGGGGTCGGCGGGGCGAATCATCACCATCCCTGGCAAGTTTTTCACCACAGAGATCACAGAGCACACAGAGGCCTGTCTCGCGACTCTCTGTGCCCTCCGTGTCCTCTGTGGTGAAGGCTGCTGACTTCGCAGTATGGAGCCAGCGCATGACCTCCGCGGATCCCGTTCTCGAGCGCTGCGCTCGTGGCGGCGCTGGCGGCGGGGCGCGCGATTCGCGAGGCGGTGCATGCCATGCCGCCGGCCGCTCGCGGCCGGCCCGGCACCGGCCGCGCTCAAGCCGGGCGAGCAGATCGTTCTCGCCGTCGACGCCGCGGCGGAGGCGGTCGGCCTCGCGCACCTCGAGCGGTTGAGCGCCGCCATCGGCTGTCCGATCGCGCTGGTCGCCGATGCGATGCGCGGCACGCTGCTCACCGTCGGCAGCGGCGGCGACGGCGAACGCGTGACGCGATGCTCGACGCGGTGGACGGCACGATCAAGGTCGGCGGCTTCGGCAACGCCGCCGATGGCAGCGCGATCCGGCTCGCCAACGACGGCGGCTGGGGCAGTCGGCTTCGCCTGCACGGCCCCGACGCGGGCGCCGCTGGACGCGCTCCGGCCTCGGCGACTTCGCCGTCGCCGCGCTGGTGGACGGCAACCCGACGCGCGTCCGCGTGCACCCGCACGAGGTCGGTGACGATACCGCGTCGACGGCGCCCCCGGCGAGCTTCGACATGTCCGACCGGCCGGCGGTGCGCGCCGCCCTGCACGGCGCGCCGCGCGTCCACACGTCGACGCAGGCGACGTTGGCGCAGGCGGTGGTCTACCTCGACAGCTTTCAGGCCTTCGACCGCCAGACGCGTCTCGACGGCGACGAGGCCCTCGTCGTCGAGCTGTATCGCCGGCTGATCAATCGCCACGAGGGCGGCGCCTTCGACGTGTGGCGACAGTACGGCAACCTGAGCGCGCTGCTGCGCATGCTGCTCGGCTGGCGCGGCGAGCGTCCGTGGATCGAATCGCAGGGCGGCGCCTTCATCGTCGTCAACGAGAATCTCGCCAACCTCGTACCGGCCATCCCGATCATGCTCGGCGCCGGCGGCTGCTCGGTCGACTTTCGCCGGACAGCCGCTCGCCGACCGGCGGCTGGTGGACGGCCGCACCAGCGTCATCCACGCCGCCAACGACGTCCTGCGCGATCGCCTGCTCGCGATCGTGCGCGACGCCGGCGGCCATCCTCCTCGCATGCCGCCGGCTGAACGACCGCCGACCTTCTACGGCTGGTACGTCCTCGGCGCCAGCGTGGTGATCGAGCTCTTCGGGCTCGGCTTCGGCATCTTCGCGATCACCACGGTCTATCCGTACATCATCGACACGTTCCCGAGCTGGTCGCGCAGCACGGTCTTCCTGCCGACGTCGCTGATCATCCTCGTCGTCGGCGCGATGAGCCCGATCATCGGCTGGCTCATCGACCGCTACCCGATCCGCTGGCTCTTCACGATCGGCATCCTGATCCAGGGCGTTGCGCTGTACCTGTTCGCCCACGTGGAGACGCCGGCGCGGTACATCGGCAGCTCGTTGCTGCTCGGCTTCGGCATGTCGGGCGTGACGATCCTCCCCAACCAGGTGCTGGTCTCGCGCTGGTTCCACTCCCGCGTCGGCCTGGTGAACGGCATCGTGCTCGCCGCGACGGCATTCGGCGCCGCGATGGCGCCGGCGCTCATCACGCGCCTGATCGAAGCGCTCGACTGGCGCACCGCGTTCCATGATGATGGCCGGCATCGCGACGGTGCCGCCGCTGGTGGTCGTGCTGCTGATCGTGCGCAGCCGTCCCGAGGCGATGGGCCTGCGCGCCGTACGGCAGCGGCACCGCTGCCGCGCCGGCGCCGCCGCTCGCCGGCATCGCCCTCGCCGACGCGGCGCGCCTGCCGGCGTTCTGGATCTTCGCCGGCGCGATCTTCCTCGGCGGCATGCCCTGCTACTCGCTTCAACAAGCACATCCTCGTCTTCTTGAAGGAGCTCGGCTTCGATCCCGATCAGCCGCGGCCGACCACAAGAGCTTCTTCTTCTTCGTCTCGGCGTGCGGCGCGGCTCGTCTTCGGCTGGCTCGCCGATCGGCTCGATCGCCGCAACCTCCTCCTCGTCCAGGTCGTGCTGATCGCCGGCCGGCTATCCCATCCTCTTCCTCGTGCCGAGCCACCCGGAGGTGCTGCTGCCGGCGCTGTTCCTGTTCGGCGCCGGCTACGGCGGACTGCTGCCGTCGATCCCGATCCTCACCGTGCACTACTTCGGACGCCGCCACCTCGGCACGATCCTCGGCGCGTACAAGGTGTCGTACGACCTCGCCGCCGCCGGCGCGCCGCTGCTCACCGCGGCGCTGTACGACCACTACGGCTCGTACACCGTGCCGATGGTGGTCCTGACCGTACTGGCATGGACGGGCGTCGGGCTGGTGCTGTTCGGCATGCCGCACCAGCTGAGCGCGGCGCAGCGGCCCCGGCGGAACCCGAGGGTATCCGCGTCAGGCTGACGGGCTGCCGGCGGGGCCGGGCGGCGTGGCGCGGGCGTCGATCACCGCCAGGAGATCGTGCAGCACGCGGTTGATGGGCGTGGGCACGCCGAGCCGCGCGCCGGCGCGCAGCACGGCACCGTTCAGCGCGTCGTACTCGAGGCGGCGACCGCGCTCGCGATCCTGCAGCATCGAGGTCTTGAGCGATCCGAGCTCCGCGGCGCTGTGCCGCAACTCCTGGTCGACGCGGGCGGGGTCGAGCGGCACGCCGTCCGCCTGCGCCACCGCCACCACCTCGAGCATCGCGCCGCGCACCAGCTCGCGGCCGTCGTCGGTCGACAGCAGCTCGCCGACGGTCCGGCGGGTGACCGCGGTGACGGCGTTGAACGCCGCGTTCCAGGTGAGCTTGTCCCACAGCATGACGGCGATGCGCCGCGACGCGCGGTGATCGATCTCGGCGCGGGTGAAGAGCGCCTCGAGCCGCGCGACGCGCGGCGTCGCGGCGCCGTCGAGCTCGCCGAAGAAGATCCGCCCGCCCGAATCGCGGCGGACGACGCCGGGCTCGATCAATTCCGCGCCGATATGGGTCATCCCCGCAGCAGCGGCGGAAGCCCCAGGATGTTGGCCAGGCGGTCCTCGTTCTCGATGCCGTTCTGGCAGCGACAGGACGATCGTGTCGGGTCCGACCACCGGACGAATCGCTTCGGCGGCCGCGTCGGTGTCGTACGACTTCACGCGCACACCAGCACGACGCTGCACGGCGCCCGCCTCCGCCAGCCGATTCGACCACGCGCAACGGCGAGATGAGCTCGAAGTGGGGCGGCTGCTCGATCCACACCCCGACCTTGCGCAGCGCCGCGTAGTTGGCGCCGCGCGCCACGAACACCACGTCCTCGCCGCGCTGCGCCAGGCGCCCGCCGAAATACGCGCCGAGGGCGCCCGCGCCCATGATCAGGATGCGCTCGTCGGTCTGTCCGTCGTTCTTCATGTCGCCGCAGTGCTACAGTGCGCGTTCGCGCCCCACAGGTATCCCGGAATGCCGCCGCAGTCACCCGCCCGACAGCCCATCATCGTCCTGTTCACGATCGCGCTCGGGCTGACCGTCGCGCTGCTCGAGCTCGGGCTCGTCGCGTACGCCTACGAGCGCATCGGCCTCGAGTCGCGGTATCTCATCTCGCTGCTGGCCCTCTGCTCCTCGGCAGCAACGTCAACCTGCCGCTCACCCGCTCCGCCGGCGATGCGGACGGCGATGCGCCGCCCCAGGTGCTGTCGGTCAACGTCGGCGGCGCGCTGATCCCCACCGGCCTCGCCCTCTATCTGCTGGCGAGCGGCGCCGCGCCGCCGTCGGCGTTTCTCGGCATCGCGGTGGTGGCGGCCGTCGTGCACCGTGTCGCTCGCCCTCAACCCGGCGTCGGCATCGCCGTGCCGACCCTCGTGCCGCCGGTGCTGGCGGCCGCGATGGGATTGTTGCTCGCGCCAGCGGCGGCACCGGCCTTCGCCTACGTTGCCGGCACGCTGGGCACGTTGATCGGCGCCGACCTCACCAACGTGACGCGTCCTGCGGAGCCTGGGCGCCGCCGCCTCGATCGGCGGTCGCGGGAACGTTCGACGGCATCTTCGTCACCGGTATTCTCGCGGTGTTGCTGGCGTGATGGACGACCCGCAGGTGGTGCGGAGCGCCGCGCAGCGGCGCACCGTCGACGATTGGAATCTCGCGCTCATCGCGACGGGCATCGAGGCGCGCATCGACTGGAGCCCGCAGCACGGCTACCCTCCTGATCGTCGCCGGCGATGCCGCGCCGCGCGCCCGTGCCGCGCTCGACGCGTACGACGAGGAGAACCGACCCCGCCCGGCTCCGCGGCCCATACCGGAGTACGGCAGCGGCGTCGCCGGCGCGCTGCTCGCCGCCGCGCTGTGCGCGCTCTTTCGTCTTCACCGGGCCGCGCGCGAACGGCCATCCGTGGTTTGCCGCCGGCAGCGCCAACGCGGCGCGCATGCAGGCCGGCGAGTGGTGGCGCGCCGTCACCGCCCTCACCCTGCACGACGACTTCCCGCACATCCTCTCCAACGCGGTCGTGTTGCTGATTTTCGGCTCGTCGCTCTGCACGGTCGTTGGGCCGGGCACCGGCCTGTGGCTGATGCTGCTGTCCGGCACGGCCGGCAACCTGCTCAACGTGCTGCTACGCGGAACGCCCTACACGGGGATCGGCGCCTCGACGGCCATCTTCGGCGCGCTCGGCGCGCTGGCGGCGGTGCGCGTCGTGCAGCGCCGCAGCGGCGCATCGGTTTCGCCATGGCGCGCCTGGGCGCCGTTTGCCGCCGCGCTCGGACTGCTGGCGATGCTCGGCGCGTCGGCGCGCAGCGACGTGATCGCCCACCTGTTCGGCTTCCTGGCCGGGATCGTCCTCGGCGGCGCGCTGGCGACGCTGCACCCGCGGCCGTTCGCACGGCCCGCGCAGTTCGCGCTGGTGATCGCGGCGATGCTGGCGGTGGTCGCCTGCTGGGCCGCCGCGCTGCGCAGCGCTTGACCCGCCCGCCGCGGCCCGGGCACATGCGGCGCATGGTCAAGCTGATCTTTCTCTGCCGGCGCCGGCCGGACATCACCCACGAGCGCTATGCCGAGCTGCTGCTCGACGGGCACGTCCCGATCGCGCTGCGGCACCATCCGACGCTGCGCCGCTACACCGTCAACATCGTCGAGGCGCGGGCCCGACAGCGAGGCGCAACTGGACAGTGTCGGCGAGCTGACCTTCGACTCGCTCGCCGATTATCGCGAGCGGCTCTACGACTCCCCGAGGGCGAGCGCGCATCGTCGGGCGCGACGTCGCCGGCTTCATGGGCGGCGCCGACGCCTGCGCGAAACCACCGAGGTCGTGCAGCGGTCCGTCGCCGAGCGTCCTCCCGGCCAGCGCACCGCCGGGGTGAAGATGCTCTGTCCACTGCGCCGGCGGCCGGACCTCACGCACGAGCAGTTCGTCGAGCACTGGCAGACCGTGCACGTGGCCGCTCGCGCTCGATCCACCATCCGCACATGACTCGCTACGTCACCAACATCGTCGATCAGCGCCTGTCGCCGAACGCCCCTGAGTGGGACGGCTTCGCCGAGATCACCCTCGACCCGACGCAGCCGCTCTTCGGCACACCCGAGGGCGAGCGCATCGTCCGCGACGACATCGCCCGCTTTCATCGGCCACACGTTTCCGTATTTCGTCGCGGAGTACGTGCAGAGGGAATGAGGTGAGCCGGCTTGCCCAAAGGCCCAATCCACCACGGATTACGCGGATGATTTGTATCTTTTTGGACAAAGCCACGTGAGCCAGTACGCTCACTTCCGTCGCATCAATTGCCGGTACCGCACCATGTGCCGAACGGCTTCGTCGCGGCGGCCGAGGCGGGAGAGGAGTTGCGCGAGGTTGTAGTGGGCGTCGGCGAAGCGCGGGGTTGAGGGCGACGGAGCGGCGGTAGTGGGCGGCGGCCTCGCCGATCTTCTCGAGATCCTCGCACGCCAGCGCCAGGTTGAAGTGGGTGACGGGATCGGTCTCGTCGCGCATCAGCGCCTGGTGGTAACAGCGGGCGGCGACGGCGGGTCGCCGGCCTCGTGGACGAGGCGACCGAGGTTGACCCACGCGTCGGCGTGCTCGGGATCGATCGTCACGGCGCGTTCGTAGGCGGCGCGCGCCGCTTCGACGTCGTCGTCCTCGAGCGCGATGCCGCGCTCGAACCACTCGGTGGCCGTTTCGCCCGGCTCGGGCGGGCTCGCGACCACGGCCTTGCCGCGCGGCGAGATGGCGCGCGGCGACTCGGCGCGCCGCGCCAACTCGTCGACGGTGAAGGCGAACTGGAGCTGGCCGCTCTCCGGCTGCCACACGCGGTCGCCGCTGCGCGCCACCACGCGCACGCCGGCGACGATGCGCACACACCGGACAAGCGGCCGGTCGGCCGGCAGCTGGTCGGAGCAACTCGCGCAACGCGCGGCGGACGCGCGTCGCGGGCACGCGGGCCTGGCGGAGCCCGAGCGCGGTGCGCAGGAGGACGAGCGTCCTGAAATTCGAAGCGGAACACCCGGCCGTCGCGCCCCGGCCGGCACCAGCCCGCGTGCACCATCGCCCGCACGCGCGCCGGCGGAATGGCCAGCACGCGCGCGACGTCGGCGGTGCGGAGCGGCGACGGGCTCACGGGCGATCGCGCCGTGCCCGCGCCGCGGCGTGCGCCGGCGGTTGGCTCACTTTGCTCTTGCGCGCGCGCTCGGTGCCGGTGGCGGCCGCGCCCTTGGCGCGCGCCGGCCGACGCCCGCCGCCCGCGCTCGCGACCGCCTTCTCCGGCTCGGCGCTCTTCGCCGCCAGGCTCGCCTTGAGGGCATCCATGAGGTCGATGATCTGCGCCCTTGGCGCGTGCGCCGGTCGCGACGGTGATCTCCTGGCCGGCGACCTTCTGCTCGATGAGCGCGAGCGCCCTGCTCGCGGTACTCGTCCTCGTACTTGGTCGGGTCGAAGCTCGCTCGAGGCGAGCTGCTCGATGAGCTGGACGGCGAGCTGCAATTCGCCCGGCTTGACCGTCACCGCGTCGCCGCGCTCGACCTCGCTGAAATCGCGCACCTCGTCGGCATAGTAGAGCGAGTGCATCATCGAGACCGCCCTGCGCCTCGCGCAGCAGCACGAGCTGATGGCGGCCGCGCGTCGAGAACTTCGCGACCGCGCCTGCGCCCGGCGCGTGCATCGCCTCGCGCAGCAGCCGATAGGCCTTGTTGCCGCCCTTGTCGGGACCGAGCAGGTAGCGTCTTCTCGAAGTAGATCGGGTCGACGCTCGCGATCGGGACGAACTCCTCGATCTCGATCGACTGGTCGCTTCTGCGAGTCGAGCGCCTTGAGCTCCTCGGGTTCGAGCACCGACGTACTGGTCCTTGGCGTACTCGTAGCCGCGCGCCATGTCGTCGCGCTCGACCACCTCGCCGCAGGTCGCGCAGATGTACTGCTGCTTCAGCCGCGAGCTTGTCCTTGGCGTGCAGCAGGTTGAAGCGACAGGTTCTTCGACTGGGTGCCGGTAAACAGTTTGACCGGGACCGAGACCAGCCCGAAGCTGATGGTCCCGGACGAGATTGCACGTGGTGCCATGCCGTTGGCTCCTTTCGGCGACAGTTCTGCGATCATACCAGCTCGCCCGCCGCCGGGCGAGCGATTTTGTGCTATGAGCGAGCCTCGGATGGGCGCCCCCGATCTCTCGACCCCTACCGCCGCAAGCGCGACCCCGCCCGCACGTCCGAGCCCTCGGGATCGTCGCGCGAGCGGCGCCTGCGCGCCGCGGCGGCAGCGCTTCGTCGTCCAGCAGCACGCGGCCCGCCGGCTGCACTGGGACCTGCGCCTCGAGATCGACGGCGTCCTCGTCAGTTGGGCGATCCCGCGCGGCCCGTCGGTGCGACATCAAGGAAGGCGCCTGGCCGTCCAGACCGAGGATCACCCGATCGAGTACGGCAGACTTCGAGGGCCTCATCCCCGCCGGCAACTACGGCGCCGGCGCGATGATCGTCTGGGACTCGCGGCACGCTACTCCTCGTCGACGGCCTCGAACGCCGGGCGAGCGTCTGCGCGGCCGGCAAGCTCGACCTCGAGCTGCGCGGCCACAAGCTGCGCGGGCGCTGGGCGCTCGTGCGGACCGAAGGGCGAGCGACGGCACGCGAGTGGCTGCTGCTTCAAGAAGGCCGACGCGGTCGTCGGCGGCAGCGGAGCCGGTCGAGCGCGATGCCGCAGTCGGTGGTGTCGGGCCTGACCGTCACCGAGCTGCGCGACGGCGTCCGCCGCGACGCCGACCTCGCGGCGCAGGCCGCTGCCGCCGGGGCGCCGCGCGCGCGTGCTGCCGGCCGCGCGCGCTGTCGCCCGATGCTCGCCGACGTCGTCGACGATGCCGTTCACGCGCGCCGGCTGGGTGTTCGAGCTCAAGTACGACGGCATCCGCGTGCTGATCGTGCGCCGCGACGGCGGCGCGCCGCAGTTCGCGCGCGCAGCGGCGCGCGACGTCACCGCGCAGTTCCCCGAGATCGCCGCGCGCCGCCGGCCATCTGCCCGCCGACGACTTCGTCATCGACGGCGAATTGATCGCGCTCGACGAGCGCGGCGCCGGCTCGTTCGAGCGCCTGCAGCAGCGCTCGGCCTCACCAACGCCGTGGGACGTCGCGCGCGCGCGCGGCGACGGTGCCGGTGCAGGTCTTCGCCTTCGATCTGCTCGCGCGTGGCCGGACTACGACCTGCGCAGCGCTGCCGCTCGACCGCGCGCAAGGCGATCCTCGAATCGTTCGCTGCCGGCGCGCGGCGTGATCCGCTACGCCGACCACATCGCCGAGCACGGCGAGGCGTTCTTCGAGGCGGCGCGCGCAGCACGGCGTCGAAGGCGATCGTCGCCAAACGCGCCGACTCGCCCTACCGCAGCGGCCAGCGCGCTCGCGCGACTGGCTGAAGATCAAAGCGCCCGCGCACGCCGACCTCGCCGTCGTCGGCTACGTTCCCGGCAAGGGCACGCGCGCGGCGCTCGGCGCGCTCATGCTCGCGCTGGCTGGCGGCGACGGCAGCTCGGTGCTACGCCGGCAACGTCGGCAGCGGCCTGACGGCGAGCAGCTCGGTCGCACGCTGCTCGCCGCGCTCGAGGCCGGCGCGACGGCCGACCGCGGCGTTCACGGCGCGCCGATCCGCTGCCGCGCGGCGCGGTCTTCGTCGAGCCGGCGGCTCGTCGCCGAGGTGCGCTACACCGAGGTGACCGAGCGCGGCATGCTGCGCCAGCCGGTGCTGCTCGGCGTGCGCGACGACAAGGCGGTGCGGCGAGCGCCGACCACCTGCCGGGCGCGACGCGGCGGTCGCGAGCCGAGGAGGCCGCCGAGCCGCGCGCCGCCGCCGGCCGCACCGGCACCGTCCGCGCTGCACCGCCGTCGCGCTTCGCGCGAGCAACGAGGCAAGGTCTTCTGGCCCGACGACGGCTACACCAAGGGCGACCTGCTCGCCTACTACGACGCGATCTGGCCGTGCGATCGCGCCCTACCTGCGCGATCGGCCGCGTGGTGCTGACGCGCTATCCCGACGGCATCGACGGCAAGATCGTTCTTCCAGAAGAACGCGCCCGAGTTCATCGCCCGACTGGGTGCGCGACCTGCCGGATCGAGGATACCGAGTACTTCCTCTGCAACGAGCTGCGACGCGCTCGCTCTACGTGATCAACATCGGGCTGCATCCCGCTGCACGTGTGGAGCGCGCGGCGCGGCAGCATCGACCGGCCCGACTGGTCGATCCTCGACCTCGACCCGAAGGGCGCGCCGTTCGCGCGACGTGCATCGCCGTGGCGCGCGCATCCACGCGCTGCTCGAGCCGCTGGGCGCGCCGCACTTCATCAAGACGTCCGGGCCAGGACGGCTTGCACGTCCTGATCCCGCTCGGCGCGGCGCTCGACCACGACGAGTCCACGGCGTTCGCCGAGGTGCATCGCCCGCATCGTCGCCGGCGAGCTGCCGGACGATCGCGACGATCGCCCGGCCGCTCCGCGACCGCGGCGGCAAGGTCTACGTCGACTATCTCCAGAACGGCTGCGGCAAGACCATCGCGGCGCCGTTCTCGCGTGCGGCCGAAGCCGGGCGCGCCGGTGTCGACGCCGCTCGCCTGGAACGAGGTGACGGCGCGGCTCGACCCCGCCCGCCACACCATCAAGACCGTGCCCGATCGCTTCGCCAAGCGCGCGCGACCCGATGCGCGACGTGCTCGACACGCAGGTCGACATCGCCGCCGTCATCGCCGCGCTCCAGGAGCACCTGCACGGATAGGTGGGCCGTAGCGGAAAGTCGTGAATTCTGGCGTTGGCTGACCGTGCGGAGGGCGCGGTGGCCGATCCCAGCGACCTCGAGCTCGTGGAGCGCGCCAACCGCGGCGACGCCGACGCGTTCCGAGACGCTCTATCGCCGCCACCGCGACTGGGTCGTCGCGCTGGCCGAGCGCCACACGGGCAGCCGCGACGACGCCCTCGACGTCCTGCAGGAGACCTTTGCCTACCTGTTCGGCCGTTTTCCCGGCTTCGTGCTGCACCGCCCAGCTCAAGACGTTTCTCTATCCGGTGATCCGCAACCTGTCGCTCGACCGCATCCGGCGGCGGCGGCCGGAGGTCGGCGTCGACGCCCTGGCCGGCCGTGCTGCCGCGCGCCGCCGGTCGCGCCCGGACGGCGACGTCAGCCGGCCTGCTGCGCGTCGTTGCCGCCGACCCATCGCGAGGTCTGGTGCCTGCGCTTCGCCGACGATCTGTGCCGCTCTCGCAGATCGCCGCAGGCGCTGGCGATTCCGCTCGGCACGGTGAAGTCCCGCCTGCACGCGGCGCTCGCCGCGTTGAAGGAACGGCAGCGCGGGATCGACACTGAGGGAACCTCTGCGCGCGAACCACTTCGACCACGGACCTGACGCGGATCAGAGAACGATAGAGATTCCTACCGAATCCACGTAGCCGAACCAAAGGGTCAGCGGCGATGCCGACGATGTCGAGCAGGACGCCGTGGCGGATCCATCTGCCGCTGTGTCGACGTAGCCGGTCGAGTACGCCATGGCGTTGGTCGGCGATCGAGACCGGCAGCATGAAGCCGAACGTGCACGCCGCCGTCGCCGCGATGCCCAGAGCCACGGTGATCGGCGCCGGCGTGCATGTTGACCGCGATCACCACCGGCACGACCATGTTGGCGCTGGCGGTGTTGACGTGGTCTCCGACACGCCGACGGCGAGCAGACAGAAGGCGAACACCAGCCACGGAGCCTGGCCCGCGGCGGCACGTACGACGCCAGCAGCTCTCGCCGAGCGCCTTCGGCGACGCCGGTGTCCATCATCAGCTGGCCGAGACACAGTGCCGCCGCCGAAGAGGACCACCACCGGCCAGTCGATCGCAGCCAGGTCGCTCGAGCATCACATCGATCGGACGCGCGTCACCGAGTCGCTTCGCGCAGCCAGAACAGCGCGACGGCGACGAGCACCGGCGCGACCGATTCCGGACATGCGCGCGCCGAGGAACTTCGCCGATCTGCAGGGCGGATCGAGACCGATCACGTGACGGCAGCGATCCACAGCGTGGCGGTGATCGGCGAACGCGATCAGCGACGCCGGCGTCTCGACGCTGCGCCACGGGCCGAAGCGCGGCGATAGCGCTCGACCATCTGCTGGCGATCGTAGGTCAGCTCGGCCGCCTCGTGGCGGAACAGCCAGGCGAGAGTAGGCGATCATCGCCAGCAGGCGCGAGCGAACGTGATCGGGAAAGACCTTCACGACCCAGCTCGACGAAGCCGACGCGGTGGCCGGTCGCCTGCTCGATGAGGCCGATGCCCGATCAGGTTCGGCGGCGTGCCGACCGGCGTGAACAGACCGCCGACCGAGGCCGCGTAGGTCACGATCAGCATCGAACGCCGCGCCGAGGAGGCGCGGCGGCGCTACCGCTCGCCGCACATCGCCAGCAGAGCACCGCCTGCGAGATCGGCAGCATCATCGGCCGTCACCGCCACGTTGCTCATCCATGCCGAGAGCGCCGCGGTGGTGAGACCGGAGGACGACGAAGGCGCGCGTCGGTCGCTGCCGACCGCGCGAGCGACAGCACCCCGTAGGCGATGCGCTCGTTCAGGCGGTGCTTGAAGGTCGCCGCCGGCAGGCAGCTGCCGATGAACAGCATGATGATCGGGGTTGCCGAAGGCGGCGAAGGCCTGGCTCGCCGGCGCCGCGCCGACCAGCGACCGCCAGCGCGGGCCCAGCAGCGCCGTCACCGCCAGGGCAACGCCTCGCTGATCCACAGCGTGACGACCACGACCAGGATCGCGGTCAGCCGGCGGCCGCTTTCGGACGCCCGGCAGCGGCCAGGCAGCGCGCGCCGCCGACCCCGACCGCCAGCACCAGCACCGCCGCGCTGGCGCGGCGTCAGGCTGCCCCGCCACCTTCACTCCTCCATCGCCGGGGCTCCTTTGGCGGGCGCCGAGCGACCCGAGACGAAGCGCGAACCAACGGACGAAGGCAGGATGACCGAGCCAGAAGGATCAAAGGTGGACTCTGGCAGACGCAGGCGCCGCTGACCCTTGGTCGTTGCCCCATCTCTGTCCTTGAGCGTCACCTAGTCGCGTCCGGGGTCGTGTCAGAACCGGTGTGCCCGCGCGCACCTGCAGGCAGCCGAGGATCGCCATCGTGGTCGCGCCGCTCGCCACCACCAGCTCTCCGCCATCCACCAGTCGGGGGCGACGAAGCCAGGGCCCAGCCAGGCCGTGGCCAGACGACTGCCGATGCCCAAGCCGGCAAGGCGAGTGGCATGCTGACGTCGAACCCGAAGAGCAGGCGCAGCAAGCAGCGCCATGATGGCTCCCTCGAGTGCTGTAGTTCGGCTTCCAGGCATTTGCGCGTCCTCGATTTGCCGCAGCGCCCGGCTCCCCAGTCGATTACGCTGCGCTCCACTACCCTTGGCCTAGCGATCCTGATGCGCAGCCGTGCCACACCAACCTGTCGTCGGCGACGTTCCTCGGTTGGTGTGACACTGAGAACATGCGGGTTGATCGATTTTCTGCCGCTCGCCATCACCCCGGGCGTCCATTTTGGCATCAATTGACGCCCGCGATCCACGTGAATGCCACACACTACAAGCGTCCAGGCGAGTGAGCCCATCGAATGCATCGCGCCTGGGCTCCGACCTCGTGCTGATGGACCTGCACATGCCTGGCATGGGCGGCCTTGCTGCGATCGGGTTCTGCGCGAGCCGACCTGCCGGCGGTCATCATCGTGACGACGGCCGGGCGCGGGAGGAATCCACCGCCGCGACGGTCACCGCGGCAGACCGCCGGACTTCTTCGCAAGCCCTACCGCGAAGCGGGTCTGTTCGAGACCATCTCGCGCGCGACGGGGGATGCGGTTCGTCGATGTCGAGGCCATCACCCCACGCTGCCGCCCGTGCACGCACGGCAGGATCTGAGGCGCGCTAGCCGGTGCGATCCCCGCGGATCATCGGCGAGCTGCGGGACGCCTGCCGCCAGGCGCGCGCCGGGCGCCTGCTCCAGCTCGCGGACCGGGTGGACGGCACTCGGGACTCGCCGCGGGGACGCAGTGCGCGAGCTGGCCAACGGTTTGATACCGGCTCTGCTCGCGACGCCCACTGGAGGAGCCGATGGCAAGTCCTGAGTCCGTCGCGACTCCGAGCATCCTCATCGTCGACGACACCGTGGAGAACCTGCCTCTTGGCGGGCATGCTGGCCACGCGGGGCGCGACGCGCCCGGTCTGAACGGTCTCGATGCGCTGGATATGGCGCACGAGCCTCCCGACCTGATCCTGCTGGACGTGACGATGCCCCGGCATGAATTCGAGGTCTGTTCCCGGATCGCGAGCGGGCGGGTGGCGGAGGAACATCCCGGTGATCTTCATGACCGCGCTCACCGACGTCGGCGACAAGGTGAGGGGCTGCCGCCGGCGGCGTGGACTACATCACCAGAAGCCTTCCAGCTCCCCAGGGAGGTGCTCGCGCGCGTCGAGAGCCATCGCCCTGCGCCGCGCGCGCCTCAGCTCCGAGCAGGCCCTGCGGCAGCGGCGTGAGCTGGAAGTGCGCGACGACCTCACGCAGATGATCGTGCACGACCTGCGGTCTCCGCTCCAGTGCGCTGCTTGCGCGAGCCTGGTCCGCCTACGGACGTCACCGGCGAGGCGGCCGAGTCGGTCGATTCCGCGAGCGCGGCCGCGCGAAGCAGCTGAACGACCACCTGGCGGAGGCGCTGCTGGACGTCAGCCGGACTGGAAGAGGCAAGATGCCCCATCGAGCGGACGCGGTCGATCTCGCGCAGCTGGCAGGCGAGGGGAGTCCCCACCGCACGGCCCTCAGCCCGAAGATGGAATCCGGATCGCGTCATCGAGATCAACGTCGCGCCCGCGACGGCGATCGGCTGCGACGCGGCCTGGTGCGCCGTGTGGCTCACGAAAGTCTACTCAGCAACGGCATCAAGCACGCCGCGAGGACACGGATCGTCGTCGTCGTGGAGCCCATGCCCCGAAACTGCGTCGCGCGGTGCGGACGGGCGCGGGGGTTCCGCTCGAGCCGATAGCTGGATCTTCCAGGAGTTTACGGCTCGGTCGCCGTGCGCAAGGATCGAAGTTATCCTCAGGTAGACTGGGCCTGCGCGTTCGCAAGCTCGCGGTCTGGCCACGGCGGATCCATCGGTGTCGAAGATGCCGTGCCGCGCGCAGCATCTTCGCATTCGAGCTTCCCCGCTGCGTGATCCACCAGACGCGGGTGCCGACCACGGCATGGTCGCGTCTACGCAACGATTGCGTGCCTGGGCGCGTTGCGGGATGAACAATACGTAATGG
>ERZ1370068.892-contig-10816_pt1 | contig 21127 bp, 32 predicted proteins | sample MGYA00561227_ERZ1370068 | MGnify/ENA primary metagenome ERZ1370068 (study PRJEB38410, sample SAMEA6850437) | metagenome | study: Metagenomic assessment of the ecological functions of the soil: analysis of the soil microbiota associated with the... | reverse complement strand
GTTGCTGCACATTGCTGGAGGCCAGCGCCGCCACGAGCGGGGCAGTTTCATTCCTGGAGACGCAGGCTTCCACTCCATACCGTGGACGGGCGGACCGCCGCCGCGTGGCTCGTTGGCGAGTTTGTCGACTAGTTCGGCGAGCCGCGTTCCTTCGGGCGCAGTGATCAGCACGTCCCGGAGCGGACGAGGTGGATCACTGATGGATAGGCTGACTCGCACCCGATCGAGTGTCGTCCGCTCCGTCATCCGGCGGGCCGCTCGAGTGCATGTCTGTGGATAACGCCCGCGGGTATCCACTAGGCCGGATCTGATCATCATCCTCGACGCCTCGCATGATTACGTTTGCCAATCACATCGACTCATCAGCTGGCGACTCTCACGTCGCCCGACCAAGCGCTTGGAGGGATCTTCATGCCAACAAGCACTCAAGGTCACACCGGAGCAGTTGCAGGCTCTGAGCGGGACAGTTGCTCGCACATCGTCAGATGTGCGTGGTGCCACTAAAGCCTCCGCGGGCAGCTGGGGCCGCTGTTCGGGGCGGATTGGTCTGGTACCGCCGCCGCGCAATTCAGTGCTCTTTACGATCAGTCTCGACCAGCACGCGAGAGGACTATCTGACGCGCTCGACGGCATCGGTCAGCTACTTGGTCGCGCCGGGTCAGCCTATGCGGATGTCGAGGCGCAGATAGCGTCGTCCTTCCGCTGACCCGTTCCATCGGTCTTCGTCCTGGCCGACCATCACAGAGTCAACGGTGGGAACAGCGTCGTCGGGATGGTCCTGCGGGGATCGAGTCATGCCCGGCAACCAAGAGGTCGGACAGCGCGACGACCGGAATCCCCGGCCACATGTGCGCGTCGATGAGAGAGAAGGACCTCGATAACGACCTCGCAATTCAGCGTTCTGCCCTCGCGGCCGAGGATGATCCGACCTGAGCGCGTCGGCCACCACTGCGTGCGATCGAGGTTGGCGGTCGGCGACTCTCCATTGCTGGGTTCAATGACAGGCCACACGATCGTTGTAGGACCGGTGCAGAACCATGCCGTTGCTCCGGAGAAGGCACCGATGTGGAGCCGAAACGCGATGGGCGGATGCGCCGGTAACTGTGGAGATCAGTTCCGCTGCGACGCTGAGCTGGAGAGGTCGCACGGCTGCGCTAGTCACGGACATGTCGACGGACTCCAGGTATGGTTGCCGATTTCGTGGCGTTCGCCGACGCGACGGCAGATCGTGGTGCGTGTTACGCTGAATCACAGGCGCCGGTCGGCGGCCACCCGGTTCGAAGGAAGTGCCGCCGCGACGATCGGATGGTGGTCGGGTGTCGCTCGTCTGCGCTTCTGAACGCACGGCAAGGCCAGCTAGGTGTCGTATCGAGCCTGAGGTCGCGACGAACAGCGACATGAGCAGAATGCCGAGTAGACAACCAGAGGCGCCGGACGGACATTCAGCGGGAAGGCAGGTCGTCATGCCGTTCGGGAGGTACTACGAGCAGTTCGAGGTCGACGCGGTCTACAAACACTGGCCAGGCAAGACGGTCACCGAGTACGACGACCACCTCTTCTGCCTGCTCACGATGAACCACCACCCCTTGCATATGGATGCGCACTACGCACGTGAGTCCACAGATGGCCGAACGTGTGGTCGGCAACTACATCTACTCGTTACTTGGGTGTCGGCTCCCGACATCAGCGGATGGCTATCGCGAACCTCGAGGTCGAATCGCTGCGACACGTTGCCCCACGTTCCATGGGGACACGATCTACGGCGAGACCAGGGTGCTCGGAAAGACGCCCTCGAGGTCCAAGCCTGATCGCGGCGTCGTCCATGTGGAGACGATCGGCTACAAGCAGGACGGGACGGTTGTATGCATCTTCCGGCGCAAGGTGCTCGTCCCGACCCGTGAAGTACGTAGAAGCGCGAGGAGGTGGAGCAGCCGAGTCGCCCGCAACCGCGTCGATGATGTCCCTCGGTCGCGGATCAGGTCAGTCAGGCACGGTGCCCCAGGCGACGAGCGAGTCGAGGAGTCCGGCCGATAGCCCGACTGTGTCCAACTCTGCGCGGCTGACCCAACGCGCGTCCGAAGCATCGTCACCGGCGCGCAGGACGCCGGATATCACCCGCACAGGTAGTCGTCGATCACGTATATCAGTCCTGGCGGTCCGTCGCGATCGACACACGTCCCACGTGCCGTGATGACCCGGACGAGAAGTCCGGTCTCTCCGAGACCCCGCGCACACACGCGTCTTCGGGAGATTCGCCAGGTCGGCAGCGCCCACCTGGAATGGACCAAAGGCCGAGCGCCGGCGGCTGGCCCCGGCGAATCAGGAGCAACCGGCGTTGGTCGTCGAAGACGATTCCACCGGCACAAGGGCCGCTGATCAGGCTGCATAGCGATATTCTGGCGTCGGCGCGGCGTATACGCGACGGCGTGCTCGTGAGGTATGAAAAACCGACGACGTGTGCGCAAATTGGGATCGGAGTCGGCGTGACATTCGAGCAGGTTCCTGTGGATCGCCCTCCGTCGATCTTCTTGTTGGTCTTCATCGTCACGGCGCCGCAGACCGCTGCGGCCATCTGCGAACAATATTTGGAACGCCATCTTGTTTGTGTTCAACGGGCTCGCGAACTTCGTCAAGAGCCTCTGAGGTTGTGATGTATGGCCAAACTTGATCGCTATCTGTTGCGGAGCGAGGACCAGGTTTTCTCGGTCCGACGGCACTGGGTCTCGCTCGCGTCGGCTGCCGGCCGGTTGGCGCTGCTCTGGTTCGCCGGCCTGCTCATCTCTGTGGCTGGTCAACAGCATCGCCCTGCTGCGGGGCCTGCTGGTCGTCTTCTTCGTTGTCACCCTCGCCTGGTTCGCCTGGCTCGTCGCTGACTGGTACGTGGAACGGTTCGTGGTCACCAACAAGCGGGTGCTTCTGGTGACTGGCATCCTGCACGCGCAAGGTCGCGATCATGCCGCTCGTCAAGGTGACCGACCTGACGCACGAACAGACCGCGTTCGGCCGCTTGCTCGATTACGGTTCCTTCATCATCGAGTCTGCGCGGGCAGGAGCAGGCGCTGAGCCGGATCGATTACCTGCCAGACCCCAACCTGCGCTATCACCAGGTATCGGAGTTGCTCTTCGACGGTATGCCGTACAGACGCAGGACGATGGCATACGGAGGCTTGTGGCCCATCGCGCCCGCGAGCCCGGCCAGGCCCAGCGGGTACGACGCCGAATCGAGCCGCACGACATCGCCGTTGCCGAGGATTCCGCCCGAACCCTGACTCCGTCACGCTCGCGTCTTGAGGTCATGAGATCCAGCGCCGGATAGCACCACGGCCTTGTCGAGCCGAGGCTGAGCGATCGCGCGGAGTGCCGCTAACGAAGTGGCATGCATAGCGAACCGTTCCCGCGATAGCTGACACTACTTGCATCTAATCGACTGGTCACCGGCGCGCCAACCACGGATCTAGCTAGTGCTGCGGAGCCGCGCGCGCCCGATATCTGATTGCAGCCGGCTCCACCAAGTCGTGCGGAGACACGATGGCCGCAGTAGGCACCGTGGGCCGCCTCGCAGCCGCCTGTGCATTTGAGTCGGGGTGTGCGGCCTGGCTGTTTAGGCCCATGGCCTACCCGACTTGGGCCCGTGCGGCGTCGAGGAGGCTTCGACAGGCTGCGCGGCCGAACTGAACCGCGTCTCGAACTGCGCGGCCTCGAACTGCGCGGTCTCGAACCGCGTGGCTCAGGTTGTGCCCGATGGCCTTAGCGGGTGGTTGAGCGGCTTGGCCCTGCGGTCGCGGATTGTGCTGGGCATCGCGCTCAACGGCCTGAGCGCCGGCCGCAGGTTGCTACCTGCCGATTGTGCGGCCGACTCGGATTATGCGGGCCGGAGCAAAGTCCCGGCCCTATGCGGTCTTGAGTCGAGTTGTCTTCCGCCGTGCGGTCTCGTCGAGCCGATGCCCCGACGGGGCTCAGCGGCCTCGGGTTGTGCGTCTCAGGCCGCGAGGCTGGGTGGCGTCGGGTCGTGCGACATCGTACGCAGCGGTCTCGGGTCTTGCGGTCGCCGGTTGCGCGCTCTGCGGGTGTGAGCCCGAGGGTCGCGCGGTGTCGGTTGTGCGGCGTGAGCAAGCTCCCGGGCTGTGCAGCGTCGGGCTGCGCTTCGGGTTGCGGGGTCCCGGGTTGGGCCGCGTCGAGCAGGCGTCCGGGCGGCTCTGCGGCGTCGGACTGTCTGCGGATCGCGCCGAACTGCCGCGTCGCTGCCCGACCGCGTGGCGCGGGGCCCGCCTCCGACGATGTTGGCGGTCTGGGCTGTGCGGTACGCGGGCTGTGCGGCCTCGGCTGTGTCGGCCTGACGGCGGTGCGAGCCCCGACGGCTGTGGTTCGGCTCGGGTCTCAGACCGGGATGTGCGGCCTCGGGGTGCGTGCGTGTCGGTCCGGGTCCGTACGCTCACCGTGTGCGGATCGACCTGCATACCCACTCCACCGCATCCGATGGCACGGACACGCCGGCGGAACTGGTCCGGACAGGCCAAGGCTGCCGGCCTCGATGTGGTCGCGCATCACCGATCACGACACGGCGGCTGGCTGGGCCGAGGCGGCGGCTGCGCGCTGCCGGTCGGCCTCACTCTGGTTCCCGGCACCGAGTTCTCGTGCGCCTGGTTTGGTGCCAATGGCGCCCGAATCGGCCTGCATCTGCTGGGCTATCTGTACGACCCGGACGATGAGGAATCTGCAGTCTGAACGCCGGCGGTTGCGAGAGAGCCGCCGTGGTCGAGGTCAAGCCATCGTGAACAACCTGCGCGCGGATGGCATCCCGGTCACGTGGGAGCGGGTGGCCGAGCTCGCGGGGACGGCTACCGTGGGCCGGCCGCACATTGGCCAGGCGCTCGTTGAAGCCGGCGTGGTTGGTTCGGCTCGACGAGGCTTTCGCCGACCTGTTGTCATCGCGGAGCAAGTACTACGTCCGAGCAGCTGACGTGGACGTCTTCGATGCCCTTCGCCTGATCAACGCTGGCCGGAGGTGTCACGGCCTTCGCGCACCCGCTCGCCCGCCGCAGGGGGACCGTCGTCGGCGATGAGGTCATCGCTGACATGGCGGCGGCCGGACTGGACGGTCTAGAGGTTCGACCACTCCTGACCATTCCCTTCGCCGACCGGGCCCACTTGTCGGGTGTTGCGGCCAACCTCGGCCTGATTCCGCTTGGATCGTCCGACTATCACGGCCGAAACAAGGCAGTCCGGATGGGCGCTTGCACGACGTCTCCTGAGGCCTACGCGGACCTGCTCGCCCGGAACACAGCATCGTCCCCGATCGTCTCTACGACATGAGGCATTACCCTGGCGGCATGTCGCGATTTCGCGTGGTCTTGGGCGGAATCTCGGCGGCATTCGCTCGCTGCGTTCGCGGCGTTTGCCGTACTGGTGCTGGTGGCTCCAGCTGCGTCGGCCGACCCGGTTGACGACGCCGACGAGTACGTTGCAGAGCTCATCCTTGTACGTCGCTCCGGGAGCCGAAGGACGGGTCGACAACCGGTCCGCGGTGCAAAACGCCTTCGGCTGCGTCGGTCAAAGCGGCGATCTTTCCCTCAACGGTGAACGGACCGGAGCGCGGTGAACCAGCCTGCACGCGGCGATCAGCCCGCAGCAGACGCTAGTTGTCTTCGATCGGTAATCAATACTCAAGCGAAGTCCGGCGTGTATTGCCAAGGATCTCGCCCAGACGCAGATGGACAAGGCCTACAGCGACACCCGCGCCAACCTGCAGGCGACCAACGGTGACCTGACCAACACGCTCGTGGAGTTCGCGAACAACCTCAAGGGCGGACCGGTCTGCGCTAACGGCAGCGGCACCGGAAGCACCGACACCGCGAGCGGGGAATCCTGGTGGCGGGGCGGCGGTGTGGCCATGGTTGGTCGGCCTCGGGCGTCCTGGGCGCGGGCGGTGTAGGAGGAGTCGTGTTCTACCGCAAGCGCAAGCTCAAGAGGCAGTTGGAAGCGGCCAAGGCGAACGTGATGCCCTACTACGATCGCCTCGCGAACGAAGTCAACACCTGGATCCGAAGGACAATGCGACGGCGCGGCAGGCCGTCGCGGACGCGGCCGAGCGATTCAACTCCGCCGGCTCGCAACTGGACACAGCCGACTCGGTCGAGAAGTACGCGGCTGCGCGACGAACCACCTTGAGGGCCTGTACGCGGCGGTGACGGCTCGCAAGGCACTCGGCCTGGATCCCGGGCCGGAGCTGCCACCCATCGAAGAGCCGCGTGGCGATCAGCTGACCAAGGCTCAGGACGATCACGGTTCAGGGACAGACATATCAGGGGCTACCTGCGGACTACACCCCGGGCGCGCCGTACTACTACGGCGGCGGACGCGGGTACCCGGCGGCTGGTACTCGTTCCCGTTCTGGGAGACGCTGCTGATCGGCAGCGTCCTGACCGGCGGATTTCGGCGGCTGGGGTGGCGGCGGATACGGCGCCGGGTACGACAGCGGATATGAGGCCGGACGTGACTCCGCGCAGGACTCGGGCAACGGCTCCGACTCGGGCGGCGAGGCGGCGATTGGGGCGGCATGCGGCTGGGGCGGCGGCGGCGACTGGGGCGGCGGCGGCGGCGGCGACTGGGGCGGCGGCGGCGATGGCGGCGGAGGAGGCTGGTAAGCGCCGCGGTGACCGAGCTACGAGCAGCCGACGCTGGGATCGATGCCGCGTCGGCTGCTCGCGGCGACGCCTTCCCGGCTTGCGGCGTTTGATTGTCCGCGGCGCTACCGCATGACCTATCTCGATCGACCCACCTCGAGCCGGGGGCGCCTTGGGCGCATAACACCCTCGGCGCGGTCGTACACTCGCGCTACATCGCTGGTGGACGTCGCCTCGAGCGAAGCGGACGGCGGCGATGGGCGCCGTGCTCGTCGCGCGGCATTGGCAGTCGGACGGCTTTCGCGACCAGGCGCACCGCGGATTGGCGCACTCGGGCAAGTCATTGGGTTGAGCGTTATCTCGGCGGCATCGATCCCGCCGATGAGCCGGCCGGGGTGGAGCGGACCGTGGCAACGGTCACCGAGCGGCTCGCGGTGAGCGGGCGGGTGGACCGCATCGACGACCGGGACGGCGAGCTCGTGATCGTCGATTACAAAACGGGCCGCCACGCGCCCGACGCCGACGAAGCGCGGTCATCCCAGGCGCTCGCCCTCTACGCGCTCGCCGCGGCGCGAACCTTGCGGCGTCCGTGTCGCCGGGTTGAGCTGCACCACCTGCCCACCGGCCGGGTCGCGGCGGCGGAGCACCAGTGACGAGTCGCTCGCTCCGGCAGGTGGCCCGCGCCGAGGCGACGGCCGAGGACATCATCGTTGCGACCGACACCTGGCACGGCGGCGCCCACCCGGACGAGATCTTTCCGCCCGCGCCGGGGCCAGGGTGCTCCTGGTGCGACTTCCGCAAGCACTGTCCGGAAGGGCGAGCCGCCGCACCTGACCGCGCAGCCGTGGGCGGGGCTGCCTGAACCCAACGGCGCCGCGACCGGTGGCCTCGGCTCTGCGGCGATCGTCGGCTAGGCTCGACTCGCCGTCGTCACGGCAACCGTGGCGCGAGTCAGTCCCCGGCGCGGGCCAGCAGGTATCTCGCGGACAGCCTCGTGCAGGTGGTCGCTGGCCGCGGCGATCCAGGCATCGATGCCGGTCTGATGTGCGCAGTGCAGTGCCCACTCGGCGTCGTAGAGCCGCCGCGCCGCTCTCGGCTCGGGCGGTCTGGGCCGAGCGGTCGTGGGTGAGTGTCGGCCTGGCCGGCCGTAGTTGTCGTCATGGCGGGCCCCATTCGACCAAGTGATGCTGTCGCAACGCGTGGGACGCGTATGTCCAAGAGAGGACGGGGGATTGCTTGTTGATACGCGGTGCCGGCGTGGCATCAGCCGCGGATGTCGATCACGCCGAGCTGCGTCACCGAGCGGTGAATCGGTGGTTCGACCATGTTGGCCGAGCCACACGCGTCCTCCGGCCCAGACAGCAGCAAGAACACCGGGTACTGGCCGGCGGCGGCGGAGCAGAGAACCGGGTCGTCACTGCGTCGGTGCGTGACAGTCTCGGCGACGAGTTGGTTCCTCAGGGCGCAACGCGGCGTTCTGCTGCCAGGTCGGCATCTCTGCTCGGCATCGTCGGTAGAGCCGGGCCGGCCGATTAAGCACGAGGACTGGATCGTGGGTCCGGGCGACCACTGGTCGATATGGAATCGGGTGGTCACTTGCTGGGTCCGGCCGCCCTGTAGCGCGATGCGCGGCCGTGCTAGGAGCGAGCTGACCGTAGGTCGCCTGGGTCAGCGACACGATGCAGGGCCGGTGCCGATTGAGCAGGCTGGGCACTCAGGAACCAGCACCGCGGCGGCCACCACTCCCGACCACGCCCAACTGCGCTACGCGCATACCTCCATGAGACGCCTGTGCGGCGGCAACGACAAGCAAAGCGGCACGTAAGTGATTCGACGGAACTCTAAGAGGCGAGGCGGCCTGCTGTCGCGCAGCACGGTAATGCGGTCCGTGTTGCCACTCGTCCGGCAGGAGGGTCATCCCCGCGCGGCGCGCTGCGCAGCGCCACCGTCGTTGCCACGCGTCTCCCCGGCAGCGGTGGCGGAGCGATACATCCGCCGCGCCCAGTCCGGCAGCATGCCGACCGCCAGGGGACGATGCCGTGGTCCAGCCAATCCGCGCAGGCAATACATAGCGCGGCGGAACCGGAAGGGGCGGGACCAGGACCACTCGGGCCGCAGCGATGGCCGGCCGGGTCAGCGCCAGGTGGGGCCGCATCCGGTCGATGAACGCCGCCAATTCATCAGCCGTCGTCGGAATCAGCTCGTCAGGTACCCCGACGCCTGCGGCCACGCGGGCCTGCTCGCCGAGGTATCGGTCGGCGTCCTCCGTCGGCAGCGACAGGCCGGTGTAGCCGGCGGCGACCAGAAACGAGTCGACTTCACAGGCGTGAACCCAGGCGAGCTGGTCCGGGTCGGTCGCGCCTGATCCGGGCGTGCACGGCCCGTACCCGACCCATCGCGGCGTCGGCCTCCAGCCGTCGTACCGAAGCTGACCGTGGCGACGTACTCGGCTGTTCGCTGCAGCCGGGACCACGGATCCTCCCGGAATCTGGAGCGAGCGCTGATCAACGCCATCGCCTCGGGGTGCAACGCCTGCAGGAGCAAGGCGCGGAGACCGCCGCCGATCATCGTCACAGGCTCCGCGTGCACCCGCCAGGTCACGCTGTCCGGTCCGAAGTAGCCGAGGGTCGGGGTTCACCCTTCGATCATCCGTGGTTTTCGGCGGAGCGCCAGAATTCGACCAGCGCAGCGACGGTCTCGGTCGGATTCTCGACCGCGGGCGAGTGCGCCGCGCCGGCGATGGCCGTATATGCTCGCGCCGAGCTCGGCCGGCCATGGCGGCCTGGATCTCGAGCAGTCCAGACGTCGTCGTCCACTCCGCAGGCGACGAGGATCGGCACATCGGCCGCAGTCAAGTCAGCGACCAGGTCCGGCTCGTTGATCAGAGCTTCGGCCATGCCGATGAGGGCCTGTGGGTCGCTCGCCAGGAACCTCTCGCGCATGAAGCGCGCCTCCTCGGTGGTCGGTGGCTCGTATCCGGGTTCGCTCGCGTCGAGCTGGACCAGCGCCTGGTAAACGGCCGCCAACCCGTGTTCTGCGAACACCGGCCGCATCAGGTCAAGGTGTCCTTGCGGCCATCGTCGATGCCCGCGGGACCGGAATCCAGAAGCACGAGCGAGCGGAAACAGATCCGAGTCATCGAGCACCGCAGCTCGCGCGACCAGTCCACCGAACGAGTGCCCGACCAGATGCACACCCCACCGAGTGCGGCCGCGGCCAGCCGAAGGTCGTTTCCGAGCGCAATCGGTGAGTAGTCGCCATCAGGGCGGAACGGGGAGCGGAATTGCCCGCGCTGATCGATCGCGGTGACCCAGAAACCGGCCTCGCCCAGCGGTTCGAGAATCGGGCCGAAGTCCTCCTTGCTGCCAGTCCAACCCGGAACCAGCAAGACCGGCGGATTCGTCTCCTCGCCCGTCCGCAGCGCCGCTAGCGTGAAACCCGGCAGCTCAACCGCCGCCGGGGCAGCCCGCGATGTGAGCTCGCTCGTTCGGCTCACTGGTACACCGCAGTCGCAGATCCGGCGACGAGGAACCCGGTGCCCACGGGAAAGACGCGGCTGCCACTTGGACGGAGCCGGAACGGAGAACGTGCTGTACGGATCCGGTGCTGCCGTCCAGGCTGACGACACCGCGCGCGGACGCGGCCAGCACGGTGGCGCCCACCAGCGGCGGCGGCTGTACCTGGCCTCCCCGGGAGTCACGGTGGGCAGGCCCCGCGTACTGGCTGTCCAAAGCACCTCAGCCCCGGTCGGCGTCATCGTGTAGGTCGTTTCCCGATCTGAATGAGCTCTGCCGTCGCGGTGGCCAGCTGCGAGACCGACGCCGAGGGAACCGGCCGGGAGACAACGGTGTTCGGGACTTGACCGAACCCCGGCCGAGGTCGTAACTCACCAGATCGCCGGTCGACGGATCGAGCGCGAGAGCCGTGCTTTCCGCCGCGAGCGGGATTGAGTCCACGCCAGCCAGGCGCCATTTGACTTGCGTGTTCTTGTCATCGGAGCTTGCGTATCGGTCGCGCAGCAGCAGGTGCCCGCCGTCTGCGCACTGCTGTCCGATCAACGCGCCGCCTGAGCCCAGTGCGACTCCGGCTCGTGCGACAACCGTCGGGCTGCTCGTACAGCCACCGGTCATATCCGGAATCCGGATCGATCGCATGCACGGCCTCGGGTGTCGTGATGACCAGTGTGTCAGGCAGCGCGGTGAAGACCGGGTGTCCGTTGTCGACGCAGGGTGCGGACGCCGAGCCGCTTGCCCGTCGCGGTGTCGAGCGTTGTCAACTCGTCGCAATTACCGTCCTTGGCGAAGATCGCCAACGTCTTGCCCTGCTGCTGGGTGACGGTGCACACGACGCGGTCGGTGCGGGTATAAGACCACCTGACCGCTCCGGTGAGCGCGTTCCGCCCGATGGCGGCGTGAGCCGAGTAGGTGACGACTGTTCCTGGTAGAACGGTTCGCCGATGGCGGTAGCATCGCTCGACTGCCAGGCAGTCTTCGGGGTGGGATTGAGCTGACCCTGCGGCACCTGCGGCGCCGCCGACGTCGCGGTGTGCAGCTGCACGTGACTGATCTCGCTCGTCGCCATGACGATGGCGACGACGACGACGGCGACGGCGACGATGCCGCCGACGATGAGGAAATACCACCGCCGCTGTCGGCGCATCGCTGTGACGTACTGCGTCAATGGCGAGTCTGGTCGCCGGCTCCGTCGCCCCCGCGGGTCCGCCGCAGCCGCGGGCTCCGACGCTCCCGCGGACTGCTGGTCCTCGACGCTCACCGGCCCGATTGTTGTCTACTCCGCTGTGTCCGATGTGGGACGTCCGTCGGGCTGGCCATTCGTGGGCGGCGACCCGGCGGCTTCAGCCTGTTGCGGTGCCGGTGCCGCGGGGTCGTCTCGGGACATCTCGACGGGCTGACCGGCACGGGTCCGGCGCCGCACCCGTGTCCGCGTCGGACGAGCTTGACGCGCTGGCCGCTCCTCGCGTTCCCGGCGGGCGGATCGACGGCGTCTGGCGTCGGGTCCACCGAGATCCTCCACCTGTTCAGCCGATAGCCCCGCTCGGGTGCGATCGGCCCTGGGCAGGACCGAGCCGGCGTCCGCCGGGATGTCAAGTTCGAGGTAGAGGTGTTTGGACGTCGAATAGGTTTCCGGCGGCTCGTGGAACGGGAGGCCCAGCGCGTCGCAGACAACCTGCCAACGTGCGACGTCCTCCCAGTCGATCAATGTGATGGCCGTGCCTGAGGCCCCCGCGCGCGCAGTGCGCCCGATCCGGTGAATATAGATCTTCTCGTCTTCCGGCGCCTGGTAGTTGATGACGTGCGAGACCCCGTCCACGTCGAGGCCACGAGCGGCGACATCTGTCGCCACCAGCACGTCGACCTTGCCGGATCGAAATGCGCGCAGCGCTTGCTCTCGGGCACCTTGGCCGAGGTCGCCGTGGACGGCGGCTGCGGCAAACCCTCGGGCGAGCAGGTCGTCAGCGACCTTGGCGGCCTGTCGCTTGGTGCGGGTGAAAATCATCGTCAGCCCGCGGCCGCGGGCTTGCAGGATGCGAGCGAGCAACTCGGGCTTGTCCATGGCATGTGCCCGGTACGCAAACTGGTCGACGTGTTCGGTGGCCGGCGAGGCGGTGTTTTGTTCGGCGCGGATCTGAACTGGCTGATCCATGAATGTGCGAGCTAGCGCGACGATCGGGCCCGGCATGGTGGCGGAGAACAGCATCGTCTGCCGGCGGGCCGGCAACATCGTCAGCAGCTTCTCGATGTCCGGCAAGAAACCGAGATCGAGCATCTCGTCGGCCTCGTCCAGTACCAGGATGCGGACGGCATCCAAGATCAGGTGCTGCTGCTCGACCAGATCCAGGAGCCGGCCTGGGGTGCCGACGACGACATCGACCCCTCGATCGAGGGCTTGCATCTGCGGTTCGTAAGCCCGGCCACCGTAAATGGTGGCGACGCGGGCACCGAGGCCGGCCCCGGCCGCAGCGATATCACCGGATACCTGGATCGCCAGTTCTCGGGTCGGGGTGATGACGAGTGCCTGCGGGATTGCGCTGGCCGGACTCGGCAGAGCAAGCCGGGTGAGCAGCGGTACCCCAAACCCGAGCGTCTTTCCGGTGCCGGTTCGCGCCTGCCCGATCAGATCGGATCCGGCCAGCGCGATGGGGAGCGTCATCTCCTGGATCGCGAAGGTGCGCACGATGCCGGCGGCGGCAAGCGCCGCGACGATCTCCGGTCGTACCGCAAAGTCCGCGAACGCCGGACTGTCTTGACGTACTGGAGCCCGCGGAGCCAGTGGTTCGGCGGGCGCGTCGGGGTCAGGTTCAGGCGGGGCCGGGCCTTCGGCGGTGCTCTCGTTCATCGGGTCCCCAGAATCCGTTCGGCCGGTGCGCCGGCCCGGCTCGGATCCGCCTGGCTACCCGGGTGGCCGAGCTGACATGACTGACATCGATGGATCGGCTCGCGCCGCCGGGCCGGGACGAGACGCGGTCAACACGACGTGACCGCCGGCGCGCCGGGGCTACGGCGACTTGGACCCAGTCTAACGATGAGTTCGGGATACTCTGCCGCCGTGCCCGACGACACCGCGCTGATCGATCTGCTCGGCGCGCTCGCCTACGGCGAGCTCACGGCCTTCGACCGGCTCGCCGAGGACGCGCGCATGGCTCCAACGCTCTCCGGCCGGGCGGCGCTCAGTGGATGGCCGCGAGTCGAGATCGGCCATTACCGGCTGCTCGCCGACCGGATCATCGACCTCGGAGCCATTCCCGAAGAGGCGATGGCGCCTTTCGTTCCGGCCCTCGACGGCTTCCATGCGATGACGTCACCGTCGACGTGGCTCGAGGGGCTGGTCAAGGCGTATGTCGGCGATGGTCTCGCGGCGGATTTCTATCGGGAGATAGCCGAGTTCGTGGATCCATCCACCCGCGCGCTGATTCTCGAGGTGCTGGCCGACTCCGGCAGCTCAGCCTTTGCAGTCCGCGAGGTACGAGCTGCCATCGCCAGCGAACCAGCGCTCGCGGACCGACTCGTCGCTGTGGGGTCGTCGGCTCGTAGGGGAGGCCATCAGTCAGACTCAGCACGTGCTGGCCGAGCGCGACGCGCTCACCGGAGTTGCTCGTCGCCGGCACCGGGGATTTACTCGGGGTCGCCGCGTTGATCTCACGGATCACCGATCGGCATGCCGACCGAATGCGGGAACTGGGCCCTGTCCGGCTAGCCTCCGGCGACGAATCCGACGCGGCGGGCGTCGGCCTGCTGCGATCTCGACGTAGGCGACGAGATTTGCCGGAACGATGACCTTCCGACCGCGCTCGTCGGTCAGGCTGAGCGCGCCGTCGACGCTCTTCAGCGCTGCCGTCACCGTCGATTCGACCTCTTCGGGGGTCAGCGCGGTCTCCAGCATCGATCTCGCGCGGCGTGTGCAGCACGCCGATCTTGACCTCCACCCGACGACCTCCAGCTGGTCACTCGACGCGAACGTTTCCACGCTAGCCGAGGTCACGCGCCGATCTGGTGGCCGATGGCTGCGCCGTGAGCGAACGGGCGTTGTCCTACCGATGACGGAAGGAAATGGCGAGCATGCGGTCAGCTGCCGTCCCGCCTCCATGAAGCGGGAAATTGAAATGCCCGCGCCATTGCAGGGATGCGATCAGGCTCACGGCAACATCGCGCGGACACCGGGCGGTCATTGTCGAGCCACCACCGGGCGGCCACTTGCGCGGCCCCGGTCAACGCCACCGCCAGGAGTTCCGCCTGCGGCCGGGACAGCCCGGTGTCCGCGGAGACCGTGTCGGACACGGCGCGCATGATCGCCCGGTCGGCACGTTCGACTCGCTCGCGCACCGCGGGCTCGTTGCCGAGATCGGTCTCGAAAATAAGGCGGAAGGCGCCTGGCCACTCGCCTGTCGCCCCATCGACGAAGTCGAAGTAGGCGGCGAGAACTCCGTGCACCCGCTCCTGGTTGTCGTCAGTGGCGGCCAGCGCATTCCTAATCGTCGCGACCAGTGCGTCGGTATGAGCGTCGATCAGCGCCAGGTACAGCTCGAGCTTGCCCGGGAAATGCTGGTACAGCACGGGTTTCGATACGCCGGCCCGTTCGGCGATGTCGTCCATCGCGGCGCCGTGGTAGCCCTGGGCGACGAAGACCTCTTGGGCGGCTGCGAAGCAACTGTCTACGCCGCGCGACGCGCGGCAACCGGCCTCCGCGGCCGGCATCGACAGCTGTCGTCATCCCGACGGTCCTCCGTTGGTCGTGCCACTTCCTATCCGTCTGAAGCCTACTCACCGGTAACGTCCGCGCTTCGGGAGCACGCTGCGGGCGGTGTCGTCGAGGGTCGGTGCGAACAGATCGCCATCGTCCTCGACACGAAGGCAGCACGTCGCCGGCCGTGAAGGACAACGGGGGTCCAGCCTCGACTTCCTGCCCAACTGAGCGGCGTCGACACCGTCGGGCGTTCGCGCGCTCGCAGCGGAGTATGGCGATACCGTCGTCTTGGCCGGATGGTTCGCTGGCTCCAATCGACGAACACCTTGCGGGCGCGCAGGTTCTTCGCCATCCGAGAGACGACGAGCTTCTGGGTGCGCCTGCTCCAACGTGCGGGCCACGGCCTGCGCATAGGCAGATGTCCGTTCGGGGTCGCGGACCGACACCGCGGCGCTCACTTGCATGCCCTTGTTGCCCGAGGTCTTCGCGACTGGATCCAGGCCGTCGGACGTGAGAATGTCTCGGAGCAACAGGGCAACCTCGCAGCATTGGGTGATGTCCGCCGGCGGTCCCGGGTCGAGGTCGAACACGATGATGTCCGTGCGCGGCGCCTTCCCCGCTTGGGCAGGCGCCACTGCGGCACATGCAGTTCGATCGCGGCCAAGTTGGCCAACCACACCAGAGTGGCTAACTCCTCGACGACGATGAAGTCGATGCGCTCGCGGTCCATGGTCGAACCCGGCACCGGAAGCGGACTCGGTGCGCACCCAGTCCGGCGTGCCACGTGCGGCGTTCTTCTCGAAGAAGAAAGGCTTGTCCACCCCATTCGGATAACGCTTTGATCGTCAACGGACGGTCGGCGAGATGCGGCAAGAGCACGGGCGCGATCCTGGTGTAGTAGTCGATGAGCTCGCCCTTGGTGAAGCCGGTCACCGGGTAGAGCACCTTGTCGAGATTCGACAGGGATAACTGGCGATTCTCGATCTTTACCGAAACCCGCTCAGCCATCGCGGTGCACCTCCGTTGGTCGTTTGTCGGGTCGTAGACCGGCGAACACAGGCTGCCGCAACCGGCCGATCTGGCGCCCACTCCGGTATAGCTGACCTCAACGACGACGGTCAGCTCAACCCAGTGACGATCCAGCCCGGCGACGCCTCCGGGCAGTGTCGCGAGTCGGCTGCTCGGGCGCACGGACCAGCGTGTTGTGCGAGCTGGCTGGCCGCGTTGTGGTCAGGCCGCTGCCGACCTTGCACGGCGAATGCCAGCTCGGCATGCCGTCGTAGTAGCCGACAAGCAGCGAGCTGAGCGCGTCGGGGCGGTCGCGATCGGCCTCCCAGCCGACGACGACGAACTCTCGTCGCGGTGCAGGAAGCGGATCTTCAGCCAGTCGGATCCGCGAGTCCCGGCTCGGCACTTTGCTCGCGTCGCGCTTGCACGCCACGCTCCTTCCAGACCGTGCTCGCTGCGCAGCCGCTTCCGGTGGCGGGGACCGTCATCGAACAGCGGGCCTCAGCTGTCCAGTTACGGGTGGTCGGCCACCATCCGCTCGAAAGCGTCGCCCGCCGTTCCGACAGCGGGCGCTCGGCGAGGTCGACGCCGTAGAGCCGTAGCATGGTCGAAGGCGATGAAGTGCACCGGGGTCGTCGCCGCCAGCCAGCTCGCCTGGGCTCGGACCCGGACATGCATGCGGGTCTGCAAGAGGCCGAACTGACGGTCGGCCGCTAGTCGAAGGCGACGATCTCGCCGTCAACGAGGGCATCGTCGATCCCGCGCCCAAGCTGGCCAGCTCCGGATAAGCGATCGTGACCTCGTTGCCCCGGCGGCTGCGGATGCGCACGACGCCTGCACTGACCTCGGACGAGCGCGCGAACGCCGTCCCATTTGAACTCGTAGCGCCATCCTGACCCGCTCGGCAAGGCCTCGACCGGGCGTCGGCGAGCATCGGGTTCCACGGGCCCAATCCTGCCCTGTTCGGCTGCCTAATGCAGCGGCAAATCGCGCCGAAACAGGCGATGATGAGGGTCCGTGGCCGCGCTGACAGGACGGTGAGGCAATGCGAGCGATCTGGAAGGGCGCGGTTTCTTCGGCCTGGTGAGCATCGGGGTCGAAGATGTTACAGCGCCACCGAGGAGCGTGACATCAGCTTCCATCAGGTGCGGCGCAGCGACGGGTCCTGCATTCGGTACCGGCAGGCGCGAGGCCGACGGCGAGGAAGTCGCCCACAGCGATATCGCAAAGGCTATTCGCTGCCCAGCGGGGACACGATCGTCCTCACCGGACGAGGATCTCGCCGACCTCCCGCTGCGCCATGCACGCGGGTCGTCGACGTCTTGCAATTCGTACCCGCAGAGCAGGTGGATCCTGATCTACTTCCGCGCGAAGCTACTACCTGGAGCCGGAAAACCAGGCGGTCAAGCCGTATCTGCTGTTGGCGCGAGGCGCTCGACGAAAGCGGCATGTATCGGATTGGTCAAGGTGGCAATCCGAAACCGGGAGCAGCTGGCGACGCTGCGGGTGCGCGACGGTGTGATCGTGCTGGAGACGATGATTTGGCCGGACGAGGTACGGGAAGCCGCGTTTTCCGTTCCTGGACGAGCATGTCGACCTGCGACCGCGAGAGCTCGCGATGGCGGAGTCCCTTGTCGCGAGCATGGCGGGGCGACTTCTGATCCCGACGCTTACAGCGACTGACTACCGGAAGCACTGCAGCAAGTCATCGACAGCCGAAGATCGAAGGGCGTGAGGTAGTCGAGACACCCCAGGCCGAGCCCGCAACCGGAAATGTCGTCGATCTGATGGCGGCGCTTGCGCGCCTCGGTCGAGGCCGCGAAGCGCAGTCGCGGCGAGACCGCGACAACGCCGGCCGAAGACGGAGCCCGCGAAGACCACCGAGGCGGCCAAAGCATCGGCCAAGACCGCGCCCGCGAAGAAGGCGTCGGCCAGAAGGCGCCGGCCAAGAAGGCGCGGCGAGCAAGACTGCGGCCAAGAAGGCACCAGCCAAGAAGGCCGCGACCAAGGCCACCGCGCGAAGTCAGGCACCGGAGCGCGCAAGGCGACGGCTCGAGGCGCTCGGCGCCGCTGAGAGCCGCCCAGAGTCTGCGTCCTAAGGGCGTCATGAGCTCGACCGGGTCCCGTCCGACAGTCCATTGACGATCCGGTCTGCCGCGAAATCGTGCATGCGATTTCGCGGGTGATTCGCCGTAGAGTCGAGTGTCATGCTTCGGTCCGAACCGTGCGTCGAGAGTCCGCCTCGCCGAGGCGCCGCTGCGGACCGCCCGCCTGGCCGACACGCCGTTCGATAGCCCAGGACCGGATCCTTCCGCCGTGGCCGGGTGCGGCGGTTTCGGTGGGCCGATACGAGCTGTTCGTGCGGGCAACTCCTGGCGGGCCCTGACGCCGAGCCCGCCCTCTACATCCACGGCCTCGGAGGGTCGTCGACGAACTGGACCGATCTGGCCGGGTTGTTGTCGCCCGGCTCGCGGTGGTGAGGCGCTGGACTTGCCCCGGCTTCGGCCGGTCGTTCCCGCCACCGGACGACGACTATTCACTGCGCTCGCATGTTCGGGCCGTGACCGAGTACCTGGAATACGTCAGGCGCGGCCCGGTGCACCTATTCGGCAACTCGATGGGTGGCGCCATCGCGATCGTCGTAGCGGCGAGCCGCCCTGACCTGGTGCAGACCTTGACGCTCGTTTCGCCAGCGGTGCCCGATCTTCGGCCGCGCTGGCGACGACAAGATCCGGTGTTGGCCGCTCATGATGCTGCCCGGTTTGGGGACTGCTCTACTTCGGCGGCTCGAACAGGGAGTCTCGGGATCAGAGTGCGCCGGATGCTTCGGTTGTGTTTCGCTGATCCGACGTCCGTGCCGCCCGAACGTCTGACCGAAGCGGTAGCCGAGATTCGTTACCGCGCTCGGTTTCGGTGGGAGCGACGCTGTCGTTCCGGTCGCTTACGCGGCCTGGTGGCCTCGTATCTCGCGCCGGGTGCCAGCCGCATGTGGGCGCGCATGGGCGCGATCAAGGCGCCGACGCTCGTGGTCTGGGGTGATCGGGATCGGTTGGTGAATGTCACTCGCGCCGCCCGCACCGCGCGGGCCATTCCGGGTGCGCGGCTGCTGGTGATCCGCGACGTCGGACACGTCGCCCAGATGGAACGGCCGGGGACGGTGGCTCGCGCGGTGCTGCCCTTCTCGACGACATGCCGGAAGTGCTCAGCACCCGGCCGTGACATGGCGGCGCGCCCGCTGACACGATGACGCCAGGCTCGACCGGCTGTGGGAGGCTTTGTCGGTGCCGGAACCGACCCGACCACGCTTGGCGACCATGCCCCGCGAGGATTGGGTGGACGTCCCCGACCCCGGTCGTGCTATCCGGCATTCCGCCAGCCTCGTACGATGCAGGCCGTCCCAGCAGCTCCTACGATGCCGGCCCATCCGGCGAACGCTCGCCGGGTCGTCTGCGCCGTTTTGTGCGCGAGTACGGATGGCGCGCCTACGCGCTACCGCTGCTGATCGTCATCACGATCGTCGCCCTCGCTGAGGATGAACGAGCCGGGCGGGCCGCCCCGTCCCGCTTCCGCCGCCGGGGCCTCAGGTGCCTCGCTCAGCCGGTGCCGGGCCGCCGCGGGCAGGACCGACCGATACCCCGATGATGCCGGACAAGGCCGGCTCGGCCGTGCAACGCGAAGTGCTGGCCTCCGACGCCTCTACCCCCGGGCGGGCGCCTTACACCCAGCAGGGTAAGGGCACCTTCCACGTAGTCCCAGGCACGGGTCCGGTCGTTGGGACAGGCGCCCTGCACCGCTACCGATCGACATCGAAGACGGCGTGACCGGTATCAATCCAGCCACCTTCGCGACGACCGTGCAGGCAGCGTTGGACAACCCGCAGAGCTGGACCGGTCACGGCAGCGGCGGTGGCATTGCAGCGGGTCGACAGCGGTCCAGTGGAGTTTCACATCACGCTGACGTCGGCCATGACTGTGCGGGCCCTGTGCGGCTACGAGCTGAAGATCGAGACGTCCTGCTATGCGGCGGCACATGACCAGCGGGTGGTGCTGAACGTCGCCCGCTGGATTCGCGGTGATATGGCCTACGTGGGCGACCTCGCCACTTACCACCTGTACATGGTCAACCACGAGTCCGGGCATGCGCTCGGCCATAGTCACGCCCACGCCTGCCTCAAGAACGGGTTCGCGCCGGTCATGATGCAGCAGACGATCAGCCTCAAGCGGCGAACGGCAAGACCTGCCAACGCCAATCCGTGGCCTTACCGCCGGGCGCCTCGGATGCCCCTGGCGTCCGAGCAGCCCGGCACCTGATCGATCGCCTCGTGCGGTCGCCCGTCGGAATGACGCTGGGATGATCGGGGTTGTCCAAGGTTGAGTACCCGCCGAAGGGAAACCCACGTCGTGTCGTTGCCACCGCTCGTGGAGCCGGCCGAGTCCCTGTCTGTGGACGAGGTTCGCCGGTACCCAGCCGCCACCTGATCATTCCCGGATGTTGCCATGGCCGGGCAGAAGCGGCTCGAAGCACGCCAAGGTGCTGTGCGTCGGCGCCGAGCGGGCTCGGGTCGCCCGCGCTGATGTACCTGGCCGCCGCCGGTGTCGGCACCTCGGGCATCGTCGAGTTCGATGTGGTCGACGAGTCGAATCTGCAGCGGCAGATCATCCACGGTCAAAGTCGATGTCGGCCGGTCGAAGGCCGAGTCGGCCCGCGGATTCGGTGCGCGAAATCAACCCGTTCGTGACCGTCAACCTCTACGAAGAACGCCTCGGACTCCTCAAGCGTCATGGAACTGTTCGCCCAGTACGACCTGATCATCGACGGCACCGACAACTTCGCCACGCGGTACCTGGTCAACGACGCCTGCGTCCTGCTCCGGCAAGCCGTACGTGTGGGGCTCGATCTACCGCTTCGACGGTCAAGCCGGCGTGTTCTGGGCCGATGACGGCCCGTGCTACCGCTGCCTGTACCCGGAGCCGCCGCCGCCCGGCATGGTGCCGTCCGTGCGCCGAGGGCGGTGTCCTCGGCGTGCTGTGCGCGCTCTATCGGCTCCATCCAGGTCAACGAGGCAATCAAGCTGATCACCGGCATCGGCGAGCCGCTGGTCGGCTCGGCTGCATGGTCGTACGACGCGCTGGAGATGGAGTACCGCAAGATCACCGTCCGCAAGGACCCGAACTGCGCCGTCTATGCGGGGACCACCCGACGGTCACCGAGCTCGATCGACTACGAGGAGTTCTGCGGCGTCGTGAGCGAGGAGGCGCAGCAGGCCGAGCAATACGTAACTGAACGAAGTACAA
>ERZ1370068.4236-contig-3320_pt1 | contig 21137 bp, 24 predicted proteins | sample MGYA00561227_ERZ1370068 | MGnify/ENA primary metagenome ERZ1370068 (study PRJEB38410, sample SAMEA6850437) | metagenome | study: Metagenomic assessment of the ecological functions of the soil: analysis of the soil microbiota associated with the... | reverse complement strand
TTCGTTCAGTTACGTATTGCTGTCCGCGCGATCGAGCCCGCTTCTGGGTCAGGAGGGCGTGCGGTGGCTGGCCGAATACCGTCCGGAGCGAAGTGACGCTCGCCGACGTAGAGGAAGCGAGTTCTGCGACCCGCATCTGGACGACGAACCGATGGCTGCCGGGCGTTTCGCGCGTGTGCACCGACAGCGATCGGCCGGAGGAACTCGCGGCGTGGTGGGCCGAGCAGTGTCGGCGCCGAGGTCCGCGACGGCCGGACGGGACGCCACCGCGCTGGCTCTATGGCTCGGCGGGCTGGCGAGACCTCATCTGGAAGTTCGTCCGGGTGGCCGACAGCGCGGGTGGTCCCGGAATCGATGGCAATGGACGGTGTAGCACGGCTGACGAGTGGCGTGAGCGCGTCGACCCGCAGGGCAACGAATTCAGCCGTCAGGCCCCAACGCGCCCAGCGGGCTGAGCAGCGGGCAGGTGCGCACATCTGGCGCGGGTTGATGAAACCGAACAAGCCGCTGGAGGGCATCGCGGCGCAGCCGGTCGTCATGCAGTCGGCGCCGTCGGCATGGCGGGCGTGGTCCACACGGCCGGGCTGCCTGCCTGAGGCGCCGCACTTCGGCCAGGCCTTGAGCCCCTGCGTGACGCAGGACGTTCTCGGCCACGCGGATCTGCTCCGCGCGCGAGGCGGTCGCCGGATTGCCCGACGCCGCCGTTGGAGGACCAGGTGGCCTGCTTGAACTGCAGGCCGCCGTACGTGCCGTTGCCGGTGTTGGTGGACCAGTTGCCGCCCGACTCGCACTGGGCGATCGCGTCCCAGTTGACGCGTGTCGGCGTTGGCGGTGCCCGTCGAAAGCGGCCATCGGAACGACGGCGAGCGCGCCGGCAGATGGCGGTGGCCAACAGGCCCTTGGTGACTGCCTTACGAATGTTCATCACTGCGGTCCTTCCCCGACCGTTTGAAACAAGGCCCGCGGTGGAGGAGCTGTGTGCGTTCTCCCGATGCGGTTATCCGGTGTTTCGGGTGATGAACATCACGTGTTACGCGAGTGTCAAAGTTTTAATCGTTACTTAATTGGTGTAAGAGGCCTCTGAGAAGAAGAGGCGGTGCCGGGCAAACGCCCGGCACCGCCTCTGCACGTCGTCAGTTGACTAGCCGCGCCTGCCGCAGACCGGCCACGCGCCGATGCCCTGCGTCCGCAGGACGTTCTCGGCCGACCCGGATCTGCTCCTCCCGGCTGGCGTGGTGCGGCGAGCCGCGTGCCACCGTTGGCATGCCAGGTGCCCATGGTGAACTGCAGGCCGCCGTAGTAGCCGTTACCCGTGGCGATCGCCCAGTTGCCGCCCGGACTCGCAGGCCGCGACGGCATCCCAGTTGACGCCGCTGTCCGCATTCGCGGTGCCGGTCGCCAGCGCCATCGGCGCGCACAGCGAGCGCGCCCGGCGATGGTGGCCAGACCAAACGTCTTGCGGATGTTCTTCACTTCGATCCTTTCGCCAAGCGCGCGCCATCAACACCCGCGCGTGGACGCGCGGGCGCAGCTGCCTGTACACAGGCGGGGGAGTTGGGCCGCACCGTCTCGGTCAGGTGCGGCAGCGGGAGGCGATGAGTGCCTCGCCGGGCATCAGGCCCGGCGGCCGTCGAAAGCGGAAACCCGCCTTCTAGTCTGCGCGGCCCCGACTCACACGCAGGTTCTTGGTTTTGAAATTATTTGCTCCGTTTGAAGCTGTTGGGACCGTACAAACCCATCGGCGCAAAGTCATATCGCGTGAAGGGCGTGTCGCGGTTAGATCACGGGAAGATCACGGCCGAACCTGAGAATCGTCTGTGCAGGTCAGCCATGGGTTTGACGGCGGTGCGGAATCCGCAGCCCCGGCGTGTCGACGTGATTCAAATCACGGTCATTTTGTGAGCTGGACACGCGATTCCGCGATGTCTCGGGCCGCTGATCCAAAGACGAAATCACCCATGGGACTGGATAAATCGCAGCTCAGAAGTATTCACCTGGGCCGTCAGCGCAGAATCGGTTCATGCCACGGGTCTCGATATTGCAATCCGCGATTTTATCGAAACATGTTGCAAGCATGCGCACTTTCATCGATCAACACTGCTCGTGGTCGGCAGTTTACGATGGAGCCGACGCGCCGGCCGGACGCGGCACTCAGTGCGAGCTAAATCTATATGCACGTGTTCACGGAGCTACACGTGCTGTCCCACGCAATCTCGCTGCCCGCCATAGGCTGGCAGCGTCGACGACCGCCATCAGCGGCCGCCCTTCAACTCCTGACACGCCGGAACGCTCGCGCGGTCGCAAGAACCACCGCACCACCGGCGCTGATTCAGCCGCTCGACCCAATTCGTACCGTGACGAAATGCGTGGCCTACAGATTGCCAATCGCAACCAAACAGCGTTAACCGCAAGGGATTTCGCTGACGTCCAGCGGCAGCGCGGTGACCGAGCTGGCGCCAAATACCAGCCGCGCGCCAATGGGCTGTTATCTCAGCACGAATTACCGCAAAATTGGCTGTGCTGAAATTCTGCGTGCGTCAAAAACATCAAAGTTCAAAAGCCGACATGAGCAAATTTGCTAGGCGATTTGCGGTGGACAGCGTCGCGCTCAGGTCGGCGGCCGTGTTGACGTTGGTCAGCTGACGCGCTGCTCGGGCATGACGATCCGTTGCGTGTCGACGGTGTCGCACCAGCGCGCGCATGCTGCGCTCCCCCGCGGCGACCAGCTCATCGACACGGTCGGCCAGCGCAGGTCCGGTAGATCCCGGCCAGGTAGTGGTCGCGGCCGTCCCACGGCAGCACCACGTCGGCGCCCAGGCGCACGGCCGGACCTGCGAGTTCGTCGATCAGCGTCGGCATCAGAGCAGCGGCATGTCGACGGCACAGCACGAACGCCAGTTCCAGTCCGGCATCGGCGGCCGCCCGCAGGCCGCGCCCGCGGTCGCCAGCAGTGGCCTGACGCCGCGGATCCTCGTCGCGCAGCACCTCGGCCTCGACCGTGGGCAGCGGTTGTCCCGGCGCGGCGATCACGAATACCGGCGAACACCGCGGGCTCACGAGTCGAAACGGTGCGCTCGACGAGCGTGGTGCCTTCGTACCGGAACGATGTGGCCTTGTCGCGGCCCATCCGGCGGGATGCCCCGCCGGCCAGGATCACTGCTGCGCAGCGGCACAGGGGGCGTCACGTCAGTGAGGTTAGTCGACGGTCCAGGTGTCCTTGCCGCGAAGCAGCGACTGCAGTGCGGCCGTGTCGTGGGGCTTGGCCTCCACGCGCAGAAGCGACCTGCGTGCGCGCCGCATCGTCGTAGGTCGGCTTGCTGACCTGGCGGAAGATGCCCATCACCATGTGCTCGAGGTTCTGCTCCGGACAGCCGGGACAGCGCGAAGGCGTAGGCCGGATCGTCGAACTGAGGCGTTGTGGACGACGATCTCGTCCGGCCGACACGTCCGCGGTCTTGGCGACCTCGAGCCCGTAGCCGGACTTGACCACGCAGTACTCGCCGTCGGCGCCGAAGCGTGATCGGCTCGCCGTGGCTGACGTTGATCGAGCCGCTCCTCGGCGCCTTCCTTGCGCAGCGCGTCAGAACGAACCGTCGTTGAAGATCGGGCAGTCCTGCAGGATCTCGACCAGCGCCGCACCGCGGTGCTGGCAGCAGCCGCCCGCAGCACCTCGGTCAGTCCCTTGCGGTCGGAGTCCAGCGCGCGGCCGACGAACGCGTCGCCTCGGCGCCGAGCGCCAGCGACACCGGGTTGAACGGGTAGTCCAGCGAGCCCATCGGCGTCGACTTGGTGACCTTGCCGACCTCGGAGGTCGGCGAGTACTGGCCCTTGGTCAGCCCGTAGATCCGGTTGTTGAAGAGCAGGATCGTGAGGTTCACGTTGCGGCGCAGCGCGTGGATCAGGTGGTTGCCGCCGATCGACAGCGCGTCGCCGTCGCCGGTGACGACCCAGACCGACAGGTCCGGGCCGCGCCAGCGCCAGGCCGGTCGCGATGGTGGGCGCGCGGCCGTGGATCGAGTGGAAGCCGTAGGTCTCCAGGTAGTACGGGAAGCGGCTCGAGCAGCCGATGCCGCTGACGAACACGATGTTCTCGCGGCTGCAGCCCGAGTTCAGGCAGGAAGTTGCGGATGGTGTTGAGGATGACGTAGTCGCCACAGCCAGGGCACCAACGGACCTCCTGGTCGCTGGTGAAGTCCTTGGACTTCTGCGGTTCGTCGGTGGTGGGCACCCGCTGACTTCGGACCAGGGGTGAGCCCGAGGTCCGATCCGATCACGTCTGTCATGCGTTAGCTCCCACGCCATGCTGTCCACGGTGGCCGCCGCCAACCGCGCGAACTTGGCCTTATCAATTTCCTTGTCGCCCAGCGTTCCGTCCAGCGCGGCATCGATGATGCCCTCGACCTCGTCGGCCAGGAACGCCATGCCTTCCACCTTGGTCACCGACTGAACGTCGACCAGGAACTTGCCGCGCAGCAGCAGGCGCGAGCTGGCCGAGGTTCATCTCCGGCAGCACCACCTTGCGGGTAGCGGCGCAGCACCTCGCCCAGGTTGGCAGGGAGCGGGTTGAGATTGCGCAGCTGCGCGTGGGCGACCTTGATGCCCCTGCGCCGGGCGCGCCTGCACGCCTCGCCGATCGGGCCGTAGATGCTGCCCCAGCCGATCATCAGCAGTTCGGCGTCGCCGGTCGGGTCGTCGACCTCGAGATCCGGCACCGCGATGCCGTCGATCTTGGCGCTGGCGCAGCCGCACCATCAGGTCGTGGTTCTTCGGCTCGTAGGAGATGTTGCCCGAGCCGTTCGCCGCCTCCAGACCGCCGATGCGGTGCTCCAGACCGGGCGTGCCCGGAACGGCGAACTGGCGGGCCAGGGTCTCCGGGTCGCGGGCGTACGGCTGGAACGGCTCGCCCGGCTTGCGCGAGACGTGTGGTCGATCGGCGCGTAGGTGCTGACGTCGGGGATGCGCCACGGCTCAGAGCCGTTCGCGATCGCGCCGTCGGACAGGATGATGCACCGGCGTGTGGTAGGTCGACCGCGATGCGCGCGGCCTCGACGGCGATCGTCGAAGCAGTCCGACGGCGACCGCGGCGCGAGCACCGCGACCGGCGATTCGCCGTTGCGGCCGTACAGCGCCTGCAGCAGGTCGGCCTGCTCGGTCTTGGTGGGCAGCCCGGTGGACGGACCGCCGCGCTGGACGTCGACGACGACCAGCGGCAGCTCGGTCATCACGGCCAGACCGATCGCCTCGGCTTCGAGCGAGATGCCGGGACCGGAGGTGCGTGGTGACGCCGAGCGCGCCGCCGTAGGACGCGCCGATCGCCGCGCCGATGCCGGCGATCTCGTCTTCGGCCTGGAACGTGAGGACGTTGAAGTTCTTGTGCTTGGACAGCTCGTGCAGGATGTCCGACGCCGGGGTGATCGGGTAGCTGCCGAGCACGACCTGAATGTCGGCGAGCTGACCAGCCGTGATGAGCCCGTAGGCCAGCGCGGTGTTGCCGGAGATCTGCCGGTACTCGCCGGACTTCAGCTTGGCGGGCGACACCTCGTAGGTGCTGGCGAACGCCTCGGTGGTCTCGCCGTAGTTCCAGCCGGCCTTCAGCGCCAGCACGTTGGCCTCGGCGATATCGGGCTTGCGGGCGAACTTCTCGCGGATGAACGCCTCGCTGTGCTCGAGTTCGCGGCCGTACATCCACGACAGCAGCCCGAGCGCGAACATGTTCTTGGCGCGCTGGCCGTCCTTCTTGGACGCGCCGATCGGCCTCGACGGCGCCCAGCGTCAGCGTGGTCATCGGCGACGGCCTGCACGACATAGTCGGAGAGCTCGTCGCTCTCCAGCGGGTTGGCCTCGTAGCCGACCTTCGCCAGGTTGCGCTTGGTGAACTCGTCGGAGTTGGCGATGATCAGGCCGCCGCGGGGCAGATCGGACGACGTTGGCCTTGAGCGCGGCCGGGTTCATCGCGACGAGGACGTCGGGACGGTCGCCGGCGGTCAGGATGTCGTAGTCGGCGATCTGGATCTGGAACGACGAGACGCCGGGCAGGGTGCCCTGCTGGTGCGCGGATCTCGGCAGGGTAATTCGGTTGCGTCGCAAGGTCATTGCCGAACAGAGCGGCCTCGGAGGTGAACCGGTCACCGGTGAGCTGCATGCCGTCGCCGGAGTCACCGGCGAAGCGGATGACGACCTTCTCGAGCTTCTGCCGCGTGCCGGGCTGGAGCCGTCGCCGTTCGTCCCCACTCGCCTTGCCTTCCGCTATGATGCTTTCCGGCGAAGGTCCTCCGAGTCGCGGTCAGGTCGACGCGCCGTCGGTGGACGTCCACCAAAGTTTTGATGTCACTGCGCAGTACCGATTATTGCACTTCCCTTAGGCAGGCCTTCACCCGACGCGCGGGCGACGCATTGGTGACCTTCGGATCGAACACACTGCTCAGCGCGTGTTCCGGCGGCCACCGTGAGACAGAATTGTGTTTTCCGTCACGTTATCGCGAGAGTGTCATTACTAAGGAAATGGTTACCGATCAGTAGCCACCCGCTAGCACTATGCGCGGGCAGGTTGTACGGCGTGATCACCTGGATCGGGACTGGACCGCGGCGGCTCGACCGGCAAACGCGCCCGCGCTCCTGCAGGATCAGCCGCATCGCCAGTGCGCGCGTCGGCGCGCAGATCGTTGTGCAGCACCACCGAGATGCGGCGCGTCGCGCAGCAGCTCGCCGGTTGTCGGCGTCGAGGTCGTGGGCAATGAAGACCGGCACGCCGCGCTAGCCGCTTCGAACGCCGCGACGGTGGCGGTATTGCCGCCGCCGACGGAGTAGACCGCCTCGACGTCGGGATGCTGTCTCGAGCGCCTCGAGCACCAGCCGCTCGTTGGTCGCGTCGATGCCGTCGCTGTCGCTGACCTCGACGATCGCGTCCCGGCGGGCGCGCAGCGCCGAACGCGAAGCCGACCTCGCGCTCCCCCTCGCCGCGGAACACCGTGCGGCTCAGCGTGATGCAGCACGTCCGACGACGCCGGGCCCAGCCACTGCCTCATCAGATATGCAGCCGTCACCCCTGCGCCGTGGTTGTCGATGCCGACGTAAGCGCAGCGCGCACTGGACGGGCACGTCGGTCGCGTACGTCACCACCGGCACGCCGCCGTCGACGAGCCGGTCGACGGCCTCGGCCGACTTCGGGTTCGTCCTGCGCCTTGAGCACCACGCCGTGGCTGCCTCGCAGACGGCCCAGCGCGTCGACCATCTGCGCCGTCGAGCCCGTCTCCCACAGATGGAAGCGCGCCCGCACCATGGCCGGCGCGAACGCGGGCAGTTCGGCCTCGACCGCGGCCCGGAAGGCGTCGGAGAAACCGCTGCGGGGTCTGCATGACAACGTCGATGAGGTAGCGGCGGCCGACCAGCCGCAGCTGGGCGCGCTGCCCGTTGGGCCTTGGTCGTATCGGTGTGCGCCCCGATCGGCCGTTCACGGCTTGGCCCCCGGAGGCCGAGCTGCTCGGCCAGCCGGACCAGGTCGGCCACCGAGCCCGCCTGCATCTTGTCCATGACGCGGGCCGGTGGACCTTGATGGTCTTCTCGGCGATGCCGAGCTCGTCCGCGATCTGCTTGTTGAGCATCGCCGGATCACCGACAAGCTCCAGGACCTGGCGCTCGCGCACGGTCAAGCGTGGCGTGGCGCTGCGCGAGTCCGGCCTGCTCGCGCCTGATCCGCTGCGCAGCCGGCGGCTGGTCTCGATCGCGCCGCTGGATGCAGTCGAGGCTCCTGGTCGTTGAACGGCTTCTGGAGGAAGTCGACCGCGCCGCCCTTCATCGCGCGCACGCTCGTCGACACGCTGGCGTGTCCCGTGATGAAGACGATGGGCAGCGGGCTGCCGGCGTCGCGCAGCGCCTGACTGCAGATCGAGGCCGCTGGGGCCCGGCAGCCGCACGTCGAGCACGAGACGAGGCGGGCTGATCGCTGGCAGGCGCCTCGAGAAGGCCTTGGCCGTGGGGAAGGTCCTCGACCGGCAGGCCGACCGACCGGACCAGCCGGGACAGCGCCCGGCGACACCGACGGGTCGTCGTCGACGACGTAGACGACGGCGTCGGCGTCGGCGTCAGTCATGGCGCCGGGCTCGTGGATCATCGCCCGGTCACGGCAGGGGTGATCGCGTGCATCGCGCCTGACCTCCTCCCGCCGCTCAGGGGACTGACGGGACGGGCCCCGACCTCACCACCGTGCAGGACGATCAGGAGCAAGGTTGCAGGCGCCGAAGATGGGTGAAGGCGAAGGCGTCGTCACGCGATGCCCGCAGTCATGCGGCCGGTGTCCTCGGCGACCGTCGCGCGCCCAGCCGCGTCCGTTCTCGCCTCCGTGCAGGATCAGGCGGCCGTCGAGACGGGTCACGGCCGTTGATCTCGGACTTCCGGCCGTCCGGGCCGCCCGCGGTGATCGCGCTGCGGGACGTTCGAGCGGAGGAAGGACGGGAGGTCAGGTGGACATCGGGGGTGATCCACACGCGCTTGCCCTCGGCATCACACTCCATGACCGTTGCTCACGGCTTGCACGGCATCCAGGGTGGAGAGCCGTCCAGGGCGGCCTGCGCGGGGGTGTGGGGCTCCGGTGGCCGCGCGAGCATACGCAGGCCCGTGGCCAGCAGCGTGAAAGGTGGCTCGTTGGCGTCGTCATGGCGTCGGCCCCGCCGCCTCTCGGCCGGGCAGGTGTAGCCGCACGCGGCCCGGCGGCGCCCATAATCGGACGAAGGTCGTATGCTCAGCCAAAGCGCCGCCCTCGATCCCTGGCCGCCATCTTGGCCTTCAGCTCCGCCGGGCGTCGAGCCGCACGATGTCCTCGTTCTGGTGCGCGTAGAGCTTGTAGCCCGTCGGCGTCTCATCGCTCGAGGTCGCGATGCGTCCGGCCAGGACGTCGGCCTTCCAGCGCTGCGTGCTCGGGCTCGCGCGCGTGGAACTCCGGCATCGACCTCGCGCGCGAACAGCTCGAGGCTCGCGCAGATGTCCGCGTGGGTCGTGCGCGCCGGCCTGGTTGAGGAGGATCACCTGGTCGACGCCGGTGGCCTCGAACTCGCGCAGACGCCGGCGGATGGTCTCCGGCGAGCCGATGAGCGCCGCTGCGCAGCGTCTCCTGCGCCTTGTCGGTGTGGCGCCACTCCTGGTAGGCCTCCCACATGTTGCCCTCGCCGGGATTGGGGATGCCGTGCCGCCCGTAGTGGCTGAGGACAGAAGACGAAGAACGTCCAGCCCGCGGCCTTCTCCAGCGCCTCTGCGTCGGTCTCGGCGCACATGAAGCCGCTGCACCATCGCGATGTTCGGGTTCGTCGGATAGTCGGCGAGCTTGCTCGGATTGCGCGGTCAGCTCGAGGTAGTAGCGGTTCACCCACGCGCGCGCCGCCTCGGCGAGACGAACTGAAAGCCGAGCGCGCCCATGCCCCAGCGGCCGGCGCTCGGCGATGGTCGCGATGTTCGAGCAGGCGACCCACAGCGGCGGGTGCGGCTTCTGGAACGGCTTGGGGACGACGTTGCGCGCCGGGAAGTCGAAGTACTGGCCGTGCCACTCCCACGCTCTGCTCGCGTGAACGCCGGGATCGAGCGCCCGCACCGGCTTCTTCCACACCTCGCGCTTGTCGCGCACGCGCCGGCCGAACGGGTGGAGCTCCACCGGCCCCTGACCTTCGCCGAGCCCGAGCTCCACGCGCCCGCCCGGTGAGCAGGTCGAGCGTGGCCACGCGCTCGGCCACGCGGATCGGGTGATTGGTCGGGAGCTGGACGATGCCGTGGCCGAGCCGGATGCGCTGCGTGCGCTGGCTCGCCGCGCCGAGGAAGACCTCGGGCGCCGAGCAGTGCGAGTACTCCTCGAGGAAGTGGTGCTCGACGCACCCACGCGTAGTCGTAGCCGAGCCGGTCGGCCAGCTCGATCTGGCGCCAGCGAGTCCTGGAGCAGCTGGTACTCGCTGCGCTCAGTCCACGGGCGCGGGAGCTGATGCTCGTAGAAGATGCCGAACTTCACGCGTGCTCTCCTCCGCCGGCGGTTGAGCTGGGGCGGCCGACGCGCCTGCGAGCGGCCGGGAGGCCCGGAAACGCGGGGCAAGATCGGGCGTGCCGTATGATAAGTGCGGCGATGACGGGACGAAGCAGCGTCGCTATCTGCGCGGGCTCGGCCAGCGTGGCTGACGCCATGCTCACACGTCGGCCACGAGGGCGTGAAGCGAGGCGGTGGTCCAGCTGGAGCCGACGTCCGGCACCTGGACGACGCTGCGAGCTGGTCAAGGTGCGCATGGGCGACAACACGCCCGACGATCCGGCACCACGACGGCCGCCGAGCTGGCCCGCCGCACCCGCGCCGATCTCACGCAGGTGCTGGGCCGGACCGCGCTGCTCTACCGCCCGCGGGCCACAGGAGCCGACGATCCTGCCCTAGGACCGCGGGGACGCCGCTGGCATCGCCGCCGGCGTCGCGTCCTTGTCCTTAGCTTTCTGCACGAGCGACTCGTAGGACTCCGTCGTCACGCGACCCGATTGAACTGCGTCCGGTAGATTTGGCCGCCAGGCTGACGCCCTGGATGCTGACGTCATTGCGGTCAGCGTATCGGTCCTGGATTGCATGCGGTAGTCCACCGGGATCTCCGACCCGTTCGGCGTGACGATGTCGTCTTCACCGTCGCCCACCGGTCGCCGTACCGGCGCGTTTCGCTCCCGTAGCGGTGCCTTCTCGCCCTGGTACAGCTCGATCTTCGAGAAGTAGGCGCGATCGAGCAGGTCGGAGAAGAGCGACACGAACTCCTGCCTCTGCTCGGCTGTGCGCGGGCCCAGTGCGTGCCGAGGGCGCGCTTGGCCCCTCTCGTTGTAGTCGGAGCTCTCTCCCGCAGATCTTTGCGCACCGCGTCGTGGCGCGCGGACCTTGGCCATGGGCCGGGGTCGTCCAGCACGCGGACCACCTGGTCCACCTGCTTTGCGAAGCTGATCCGGTCGGGGCGCCGGCCGAGGCCACGGCCCAGCCGGAAGCGCGAGCGCTAGCAGGGCCGTCAGGGCGGTGAGAGTTTTCTCGCATGAATTGCGCCGAGTGCAACGCGCAGTGCCAGCGATTTCGCGCAGCCCCGGCGGGCGGCCGACCCCCGCGCGCCGGGCGTCGCGGGCTGGGAACAGGACCCGGCGCCGCGCCATGTCGGCGAACATCTGAAAGTCGCCGGCCAGGCTGTACGGGCGGGTGAGGAGAAGGTGGCCGGTCGGTTCAGCGCTCCACGAAGAAGTGCGCCGCCCACGCGAACCCGTAGCCAAAGACCGGGAGGCAGGACGAGGGCCGCCCAGCGCTGCGTGGCCAGCGCGTACGCCAGAGTGAGCAGCACCAGCAGCGTGCCCGCAGGTGCAGCCGCCGGGTGCCACTCCGGCTGTGCTCGGTCAGGTAGAAAGGATAGAACTCGCGGAACGAGGCGTAGCGGCGGCCGGCATGGCGATCCTGACCGGTCTGCCGGAGGCGTCGCGCCCTGCCGGGCCCCGTCTTGTCGCGGTGGTAGTCTGCGGGGGCATGCCGCGCGCCCCCGTACCCCTCCACGCCGTCCGGACGCTTTTTCTACAGCGCCAGCATCCTCCGACCGCGGCCCGTCGACGACGCTGAGCCCCGGTCGGCTCCGTCGCTTCGTCGAGGACGTCGGGGGCCTGCAGCTCGACTCCATCAACGTGCTCGACCGCGCCCACTACCTCACGGTCTGGAGCCGCTTCCGGACCGTACGACCGCGCGCGGCTGGATCGACTGGTCTACCGGCGGCGACTGCTGTTCGAGTACTGGGCCCACGCCGCGTGCCTGGTGTCGACCACCCACGCTGCCGTGGTGGCGTCGCGCCATGCTCGACTATCGGACGCGCCACACGGGCTGGTCGACTGGCTTCGCCGCAATCCCAAGGTGCTGGCCGAGGTGAAGGCCGCCATCTCGGCCAACGGGCCCATGGGCGGCGCGGACTTCGAAGGCGCGCCGGCCGCGCGCGCGGGGCGGGTGGTGGCGGTGGCGGCCGTGCAGCACGGCCTGCACTACCTCTGGATGACCGGCGCGCTCACGATCCACTCGCGCCGGCACTTCCACAAGCGCTACGACCTGCTCGGAGCGCGCCATCCCCGGCGGCCGGACGCTCAGCCGGTGTCGGCGGAGGAGTTCACGCGCTGGCACGTCGAGCGCTCGCTGCACGCAATGGGCGCAGCCACCGAGCGCGACCTCGCCGGCTATCTGACCTTCCCCGCTTCGGCGCGGGCGGCCGACGGGCCACGCCGGCCGCGATGCTCGAGCGCGGCGAGGTGACTCCGATCGAGGTGGAGGGACGGCCGGGGCGCTGGCTCGCGCTCACGCGTGACCTGCCGGCGCTGGCGCGCGCGGCCCGGGTCGCCGCGCCCTCACCAGGGGACGACGTTCCTGGCCCCCTTCGACTCGCTCCTGTGGTTCCGCGAGCGCGTGGCGCGCGCTGTTCGGCTACGACTACCGGATCGAGGTCTACACGCCCGGCCATCAGCGCGGTGCACGGCTACCACACGCTGCCGATCCTGCACGAGGGTCATCTGGTCGGCCGCGTCGATGCCAGAGCCACCGCGCCGAGGGTCGGCTGGAGAGTCCGTCACGTGCATCATCGAGCCGTGGTGCGCGCCGGAGGCCGCCGCCGGCCGGCGGCGGTCGCCTCGATCCGGGAGGCGATGCTCGCCGGCCTCGCCGCAGACCATGGGCTCGCTGGCGGCGTTCGTGGGCGCGGAGCGAGATCGTGCTGCGCCGGGTGACGCCGCACCGCCTGCGCGCGCCGCTGAGCCGCGCGGTCAGGCGCGCGGGTCGTCGCCGTCGGGCGAAGCACCTCGTCCCACGGCCCGGGGAACCGGCCCTTCTCTTCCTGGGTCGATCCCGTGAACGGCCGCTCCCGCTTCCACTGGCTACGCGGCAGCTCGTAGTGGCACACCTCGAGGCCGTTGCCGTCGGGATCGAGAAATAGACGCCGAGCGAGACGGTGTGATCGGCGACGTGGACGGGCACGCCCTTGGCCTTGAGACGCTCATGTACATCTCGGCGGGAGGTCGTCGAGGCTCTCCATCCGCCAGGCACACGTGGTTCAGCCCACCTGCCCCTTCTGGGGCCCCTGCGCGTCCTCGCCCACGTCGAACGGCGCGATGTCGTGGGCGTGATCGGCGCTGCAGGCCAGGAACGCCGCGCGCAGCTTGCCGGTCTCCGGCACGTAGGCCATGTCCTGCGTGTGGAAGCCGAAGATCTCCGTGTACCACCGGTGCGACCGCTCGGCGTTGCGCACGTAGATGTTGACGTGATCGAGCGCGGCGGGCTTGAATGCCATGTCCATTCTCCTGGGAGAAGGTCGGAGTCTCTTGCCGTTCCTCCGAGTATATCGCTCTTAGCCGGCCGCCGGCTGACCTCGCGCGCCAGGCGCTCCATGGCGCGCGCCATCGCCGGGACGCCGGCGCGCGGCAGAGATCGAACGTCATCCACGCCGCCCCGAGTGGCCCTTCACCCGCCGGATGTCCGACGCCACCTCGGCGACCGACCCCTGGAACGCGCGCCCGGCCGCCGCCCTTCGCGCGCATCCGTCAGGTCGAGCGCATTGCGGCGGCGCTAGCCCGAGCGGCCTCGCGCCGTCCGGCCCGGGCCGCGAGGTCGCGCAGCGTCGGCGTCAGCCCTTCTCGATCTGGTCGAGGCCGAGGGCGAGCGGGTGCCAGGCGTCGCCCAGCTCGGCGCAGCGGCGCGCGGCCGGGCTCGACACGGCGCCGGGCGAGCCACCGACCCAGATCGGCGGATGCGGCCGCTGCACCGGGCGCGGGGAGAACGTGGCGCCGGAGAAGCTCACGTACTGCGCCCTTGCTCCGGCACGTCGGCGGCCCACGCGGCCTTGATCGCGCGGATGTAGTCGTCGCTCAGCTGTGCCGCGCTCGCGGAACGGCAGGCGCAGGTCAGTGAACTCGGCTTCGTCCCAGCCCACGCCCACGCCGAAGATGAAGCGTCCGCCCGGAGGCCTGGTCGACGGTGGCCGCGGCCTTGGCCGTCACGAGTGCGGAGCGATAGGGCAGCACGATGACGCTGGCGCCGAGGCTGGATTCGCCGCGTGCGGCCGGCCAGGAAGGCCAGGAGCGAGAACGGGTCGGGCCAGTGTGCCGCCGTAGTGCTGGGTGGTGGCCGGCTTGGCCAGGATGTGATCGGGGACGAAGACGCCGTCGAGGCCCCAGCTCTTCGGCGCGCACCGTCAGCGATTCGGCCTCGGCGATCGTGAGCTGCCAGATCGGAAGCACGACTCCGTAGTTCATGGGGTCCTCCTGGGGTTGAGACGAGGCCGGGGTTACCGCGATTGTCAGACTACTTCGCCCGCCCGTCACGGCGTGATGCCGGAGCGCGTGGTCGGCCAGCACCAGCGTCGTCATCGCTTCCACCATCGGGCACCGCCGCGCGGCAGCACGCAGGGATCGTGGCGGCCGCGGCCGGTGATGGTCGTGTCCTCGTGCGCGACGCTGACACGGTGTGCTGCTCGCGCATGATCGGTCGCCGTCGGCTTGAACGCGACGCGGAAGTAGATCGTCTCGCCGTTCGTGATGCCGCCCTGCACGCCGCCCGAGCGGTTGGTGCGCGTGCGCACGCGGTCGCCGTCCATGTAGAACTCGTCGTTGTGCTGCGAGGCCGCGCAGATCGGTGCCGGCGAAGCCCGAGCCGATCTCGAAGCCCTTGCTGGCCGGCAGGCTACATCATCGGCCTTGGCGAGATCGGCCTCGAGCCGATCGAACACCGGCTCGCCCCAGCCCGGCGGGCAGCCGCGCACGGCGCAGGTGACGACGCCGCCCAGCGAGTCGCCGTCCTTCGCGCGCCGCCTCGACGGCCGCGATCATCTGCTCCGCCATCGCCGGGATCGGGGCAGCGGATCGGCGTCGCGATCGACCTGCGTCGCGCGTGACGCGCTCGACGTCGCTACTCGACGCTCGAGCGTGCCGCACCTTCGAGACCCACGCCACGACGCTCGACGCGCCAGCGCTCGCGCGAGCAGCTTGCGCGCGATCGCGCCCGCCGCGACGCGGCCGGCCGTCTCGCGCGCGCTCGTGCGGCCGCCGCCGCGCCAGTCGCGGATGCCGTACTTCGGCCTCGTAGCGTGTAGTCGGCGTGGCTCGGCCGGTACTTCTCCTGCACCTCGCGGTAGTCGCCCGGGCCGCATGTCCTGCGTTGGGGATGTGCGAGGCTGATCGGCGTGCCGAGCGTCTTGCCCGTCGAAGACGCCGGAGAGGATGCTGGACGGTGTCCGACTCCTTGCGCTGGGTCACGAGCGCGCTCTGGCCGGGCGCGCGCCGGTCGAGATCCGGCCTGGATGTCGGCCTCGGACGAGCGGCAGCAGCGGCGGGCAGCCGTCGACCACGGCGCCGATGGCCGGCGCCGTGCGACTCGCCCCACGTCGTCACGCGGAAGAGCTGACCCCAGGCTGTTGCCCATCTACGTGCTCAGCGCGATGTCGAAGGTCGTGGCGTAGCCGGCGCGCATCGGCTGCGGGCGTGACCAGCAGCTGGCGGCCGCCGGAGCGGAACAGGCCGTCGCCGTCGTTGCCCAGCCGGCGCTGACCGCTCCAGGGCGTACGGCTGGCGACGGCGCACACCCGGTCGGTGACGGCCTCGTCGAAGTAGATCTGCGAGGTGAACTCCTGCTTCTGAGCCGCAAGCCGGATCTTGAAGTGGATGTGCACGGCGCGGCCCTGGTAGGCGCCGGGATAGATCGTGACGAAGCAGGCCACGCCCGTGTCGTCAGTGAGCTGATAGCCGCGGAGGAACTTCTGCGCGCCGTCGGAGTAGGCGCCGAGCGCGTCGCAGTGCCACACGTCGACCTGCGCGCCGCCGAGTGGGGCGCACGCGCCGCCGCCGCTGAGGCGCGAGACGGCGAAGGCCAACTCCAAGATTGCGCCGGGCCTGGCGTCGCTGCGTCCCGGGTCGGGCGGATGTCCGAGCGATTGAGCTTCTCGTCGATGAAGAACGGCCCCTCGGTCTGCTGCGGCCGGACCACGCAGGCGGGCGCGCGCCCGGTCCCCTGGGCGGCGGCCCGGCGGGTCAGCAGCGCGACGCCGGAGAGCCCCACCAGCGCGACGGCCTCTCGGCGAGTCATGCGATGAATCATGCCTTAAGATACCGCATCCCTTGGAGGTGGGAGTTCGCATGAGCGAGGAAGCCCTCCGGAAGCTGGCGCTGCAGGTGCGGAACTGGGGCAAGTGGGGACCCGGACGACGAGCTCGGGACGCTCAACTACATCACGCCGGACACGATCGCCGAGGCCTGCCGCCTGGCGACCGCCGGCAAGGTGTTCGCGCTGGGCGTCCCGCTGCAGCGCGAGGGGCCGCAGAGCGGCACGCGCGCGCGCTTCAACCCCATCCACGCCATGTTCCGCGACGGCGGCGATCGCCCCAAGACCCCGGACGAGGTGAACGGAGGCGCAGGGCTACGGCGGCTCCGACGACTGGATCGTCATGCCGCTTCAGTGCGTGACCCAGTGGGACAGCCTGGCCCACATCTTCTACGAGGGCAAGATGTGGAACGGCTACAGCGCCGACCTGGTCACCAGCACCGGCGCGGCCAAGAACAGCATCGACAAGACCAACAGCAAGCTGGCGGGACGCGGCGTGCTGCTGGACGTGGCGCGCCACAGGGGCGTGCGCGCGCTCGAGCCCGGCTACGCGATCACCGTCGCCGACCTCGAGGCCACCGCCGCCGCGCAGAAGGTGGAGGTCAAGCGCGGCGATCTCCCTGCTGGTGCGCACCGGCCACATGACCCGCTATCTCGACAAGAAGGACTGGCGCCACTACGACCTCGACGACTTCCCCGGCATGTCGATCCACACGACGCCGTGGCTGCACGCCCGGCAGATCGCGGCGATCGGCTGCGACAACTACGCGGTGGAGGTCCGGCCGTCGGAGATAGCCGGCTTCCGCAACCCGTTCCACGTGGTGGCCATTCCCAACATGGGGCTGACGCTGGGCGAGATCTTCTTCCTGGAGGAGCTGGCCGCCGACTGCGCCGCCGACGGCCGCTGGGCGTTCCTCCTCGTGGCCCCGCCGCTGGCGGTGACGCGCGGCGTCGGCACGCCCATCAACCCGTACGCCATCAAGTGATCGCACGGTGAGGAGTCTGCGATGAGCACGACGACGACCTGAGTCTCGACGCGTTCAAGCCGTACATCGGCCGCACGCCAGGACAGCCACCGACGTCCTGCATCCCGGCCCGGCCAACTTGCTGCGGCTGGCGCTGCGGGCGCCCCGGAGCCAGAGTTCGCGAGGGCGACGCGCTGCCGCCGGCGTGGCTCGCGCTCTATTTCCTGCCGCGCGTGCCGTCGGCCGACCTGCGGCCGGACGGCAGCCCGCACGACAGCGGCGTGGTGCCCGACGCTGCCGCTGCCGCGCCGGATGTTCGCCGGCGAGCGCGTGCGACTTGCATCCGCCCGCTCCGGATCGGCGAGAGCCTCCGGCGCGAGACCGAGCTGGCCGACCTGTCGGTGAAGAGCGGCGGCACCGGCACGCTGGTGTTCGCCACGATCGTCAGCCGCGTGTACGGGCGCCGACGGTCTGGCGCTGGAGGACGAGCGCCGCACGGTCTTCCGTGAAGAGGTGAAGACGGGCGATCGCAACCAGGCGCCCCGCCGCGAGCCCGCGCCGGTCGGACGCGCCGTGGCGCCGCACGGTGACGCCCGGGGCCGGTCCTGCTCTTCCGCTACTCGGCGCTCACGTTCAACAGTCATCGCATCCACTACGACCGCACGTGGGCCATGGACGTGGAGGGCTATCCGGGCCTCGTCGTGCACGGCCCGCTCACCACCACGCTGCTCATCGACTTCGCCCGCGACCACACGCCGGGGCGGCGGATCGCCGGCTACGCGACCCAGGCCCGCGGCGCCGCTGTTCGACACGGCGCCGTTCGAGCTGCGTGGCCGGCCGACCGCGCGCAGGGCTGCGAGGCGTGGGCGGTGACGCCGGAGGGCACGGTGGCGATGAGCGCGGAGGTCGAGCTGGCCTGACGTTCGATCAGCCGGCCGTGATCAGTCAGCATCACGAGGATTGATTTGCCGCTGTGTGCGTGCTGCCGGTGCCACCATGGCGCATGCACAACAGACCTGAACCACCTCATGCCGATCACCACCCGGCCACCCGTCGTCATGGTGGAAGGGACCGGCTCCTGGCTGCGCGACAGCGAGGGGCGGGAGTATCTCGACTTCGTGCAGGGCTGGGCCGTCAACTGCCTCGGTCACTGCCATCCGGCCGTGGTGGAGGCGCTGCGGACCCAGGCCGGCGCGCCTCGATCAACTGCAGCCCCGCCTACTACAACGAGCGGATGGCGCACCTGGCCTCGCTGGTGGCCGCGGGCCACCGGGCTCGACGCACGTCTTCTTCTGCAACAGCGGCGCGGAGGCGAACGAGGGCGCCATCAAGCTCGCCCGCAAGTGGGGCCAGCGTCACCGCGGCGGCGCCTTCGAGATCGTCACCACGCAGGGCAGCTTCACGGCCGCACGCTGGCCACCATGTCGGCCTCGGGCAAGGCCGCCTTCGAGCCGCTGTTCGAGCCCAAGGTGCCGGGCTTTCGCAAGGTGCCGCTGAACGACCTCGACGCGCTCGCAGCCGCCATCACCGAGCGCACCGTGGCCGTCATGCTCGGAGCCGATCCAGGGCGAGGCCGGTGTGATCCCGGCCACCGACGCGTATCTCAGCGGCGTGCGCGCGCTGACCCGTGAGCGCGGCATTCTGCTGATCCTCGACGAGATCCAGACCGGCGTGGGCCGCACCGGTCGCTTCTGCGCGTTCCGAGCACGCTGACGCGCGAGCCGGACATCCTCACGCTGGGCAAGGGCCTCGGCGGCGGCGTGCCGCTGGCCGCGCTGGTGGCCAGCGAGGCGGTGAGCTGCTTCGAGCCGGGCGACCAGGGTGGGACCTTCAACGGCAACCCGCTGATGGCGGCGGTCGGCTGCGCGGTGATGGAGATCGTGAACCAGCCGACGTTCCTGGCCACGGTGCGCGAGACGAGCGACTACCTGGCGGCCCGCCTCGGCGCGCTCTCCGCCGCGCTCGGCCACGGCGCCGTCCGGGGCCGGGGCCTGCTTCGGCGCTCGCGCTCGGTCAGGGCGAGGCGCAGAAGGTCGTGGACAGCGCGCTCGACCGCGGTCTGCTGATCAACGCGCCGCCGGCCGGACAGCCTGCGCTTCATGCCGGCGCTCACCGTCACGCGCCCCGAGGTGGATCGCATGATCGCGCTGCTGGAGGGCTGCCCGGCCTGAACCGTCTCAGTCGGCGGCGCGCGGCTTCTTTCCGAAGAGTCTGACGTCGTCGGGGTTGATGAGGTCGGGGGCCGTCCAGCCCTCCAGGTCGTACTCCGCCAGGCACTGCGCGGCGAAGTCCTTGAAGCGCTCCGGCCTGGCCGCTGGCCTGCGCCATCTGCCAGGTCAGGAAGCGGATCGTCTCGGGCGCGCCCGCGTAGTTGCGCTCGTAGAGCTCGTGGCGCCCGCCGAACTCGGTGCCCATCGCGTCCCACAGGAGCTTCATCAGCTTGGTGCGCGCGACGGCGTCGGTGCCGTCCGAGCCGCGCAGGTACCGGTCGAGATAGGGCCGCAGCGCGGGCGTCTGGAAAGTCCGCCGCGTGCGAGTTCAGGTAGATCAGCGCCGCTGGCCACGGATGCTCTCGACGATCTCCTTCACGCGCGGATAGGCGATCGTGGCGAAGACGCCGGTAGGCCTGCGCGTATTCCGGATTGGGCAGCACGGTGGTGCCCGACCACGGCACGGGCGTCCGCGCCATCGAGTCGGTCGAGCCCCAGAAGAGGTTGCGCCAGGCGATCGCCTCGCCGATGGAGGCCTGCACGTTGCGGTTGTCCGTCCGAGCCGACGGCCTCGGCGGCCTTGAGCATCAGGCCCAGCGATGAAGTCGAGCTTCACGGCCAGTCGCGTGCAGCCGTGCAGCATGGCCCGCGCGAAGAACCCGGAGTGCTGGAAGAAGGTGGCCGACTTCTCCAGATCCTCGTAGATGAGCACGTTCTCCCACGGGACCAGCGCGTGGTCGAGGACGAGGATGGCGTCGTTCTCGTCCATGCGGCTGCTGAGCGGGATAGTCGAACGGGCTGCCCATCACCTCGGCGGCCATCGCGTAGGACGGCCGGCACATGAGCTTCACGCCGGGCGTGTCCATGGGCGCGATGCAAGACCGGCGCCGAAGGCCTTGCTTCTTGATCGGCGTGGCGGCCGGAGTGGGCGATGAAGTTCGCGTGGGTCAGCGCCGAGCCGGTGGCCACGACCTTGGCGCCGCTGACGATCGAGGCCGGCGTCGGTCTCTTGCTCGACGTGCACGTACACGTCGGCCACCTCGTCGGGCGGGCGGTGACGGTCGACCGGGGCTGCACGAGGGCGTGATTCAGGAACAGCACGCGCTCCTGGGCCATCTGGTACCAGCGGCGAGCGTTGTCCTGATACGGCGCGTAGAAGTCGGCGTTGCCGCCGAGGGTGGCCAGGGAAGCGCGGCCTTGTAGTCGGGCGAGCGTCCCATCCAGCCGTAGGTGATGCGCGCCCACGCGGCGATGGCGTCGCGCGCGCCGACCAGATCCTCGGCGCTCGTCGGGGCTCGGAAGTAACGGTGCGTGCACGCCGCCCGAGCCCGTGTCGGTGGGGCAGGTGAGGACGTCGCTGCTGGGCCGGATCGTGGAGCGCGTCGTAGAGCCGCGCCAGCATGCGGCCGGGTTGCGGAACGCCGGGTGCGTCGGTCACGTCGGGCACGCGCTGGCCGTAGATCCAGATCTCGCGCCCGTCGCGCAGGCTCTCGAGGAACTCCTTGCCGGTGAAGGGTCCCATGGCTCAGCCGGCCAGCCGGTAGGCGCGCGAGGCCTCGGCGAGCACGCCGATGGCCGAGCGACAGAACACGCCGGCCACGAGCAGACCGGACGATGATGTCGGGCCAGGGGAGCCGCTGAGCCACACCGCGGCGGCGGCGCCCAGCACGCTCACGCTGCCGATCACGTCGTTGCGCGAGCAGATCCACGCCGAGCGCATGTTGATCGTCGTCGCTCGCGGTGTCGCCACAATAGACGCAGGCAGGCGAGGTTGGCGGCGAGCGCCACCACGCCGACGATCCCCATCGTCTCGGACGCCGCCGGCGTCAGCCCTCGCGTCAGCGAGAGCAATACGTGAAAGAAACT
>ERZ1370068.6356-contig-5343_pt1 | contig 21138 bp, 27 predicted proteins | sample MGYA00561227_ERZ1370068 | MGnify/ENA primary metagenome ERZ1370068 (study PRJEB38410, sample SAMEA6850437) | metagenome | study: Metagenomic assessment of the ecological functions of the soil: analysis of the soil microbiota associated with the... | reverse complement strand
TTCAAAGGCCAGGTAGTTACGAGTCATAGGTGATGACAGGGTGGGAAAGCCCGGATGATTCGAAAATTTAGCCTTCATTCGCTAGTCATCGTTTTTGGAATGCTCTCCTAGTTGCGGTTTCCGGGATGGGCTTCGCCGCGTCAGCATGGCAGGACGAGTGGGAGCGTGTTCTACGGGCAGCAAAGAGTGAAGGCAAGCTGTCGCTCATCGGTCCGATTGGGTGGCGATCGGCGTGACGCGCTGTCTCAAGCCTTTCAGAGCAAATACGGCATTACCGTAGAATACCACCCGGATGCCGGAGCCGGTATTTTTCCTAGGCTCAACGCCGAGCGGAAGGCTGGCCTATATCTTTGGGATGTGCTGATTAGCGGGACCAGCACCGCGCTCGAGGCGCTGATTCCAAACAAATTCCTGGACCCACTGGAGCCGGTTCTCATCCTGCCCGAGGTCAAGGAGCCCAAATACTGGCGCGGAGGGGCGATAGAGTTTCTCGATCCCGGTCACCAAACTTTAATTATGACCCTCTTTCACCGAGGAACACTATATGTCAATTCCAGTCTCGTTAGCCCCAAGGAGTTCACTTCACACAAGGATCTCCTCGACCCTAAATGGAAGGGAAAATTGTTGCCGACGACCCAAGAAAATCCGGCACTGGTCAAGGCACCTTCCTGTTCTTTTACCGGCATCCTGCGTTGGGTGCGGATTTTATCCGTTCTTTGAGCCGCCAGAATCTCACGTTTCTCAAGAACTATGCCCAGGAGGTGGACATGCTCGGGCAGGGCCGGTTTCCCGTGGGCATCGGGTTATCAGATAGCTTGATCGAGGAGCGGACGAAACGCGGGGTACCCATCGCTATCTTGGACCCGAGGCAATTAAAAGAGGGAACACCAACTACCCCGGCGTCCGGGAGCATCTCCCTCGTTAATCGCGCGCCGCATCCCAATGCTGCCAAACTTTATATCAACTGGCTCCTGTCCAAAGAAGCTCAGACCGTTCTGGCCCAAGCGACAGGATACATCAGTAATCGTGTGGATGTGCCGATCGATCACGCCCCTTCCTGGAAGATTCCCCGGCCAGATTCCATCAAGATTTACGATGTTGCCGCCAAGGAGATGACCGAGAAGTTGGTGCCGTTGCTTCATGAAGTGTTTGGTCGCTAGGATTTTGCTGCGAGAGAAGCGTTGACACACGATGCGCTGGAAGCATATATGAAAACTGCGAAGGGGCTTGGTCAACCGGGCCAGTTTCGTGGCATACTTGGAGAGGCAGGAGGATCATTTCATGTTTTCTAGAATTGCTCACGTGGCGATTTATACCGAGAGTTACGAAAAGATGGCGGGCTTCTACAAAGGCATCTTCGGAATGAAACAAATCACTTCGGGAATGCGTGATGAATCTGGACAACCCCGATCCGATATGGGGCACATCAGCGACGGAACCATCGGGCTCGCTCTGCTCAGGAGAAACCCCGGCATCCGATCTGGGCTGGATCATTTCGGTTTCGATGTGAAAGATATCAGAACGGCGCTCGACAGAATCGCGAAATCCTTTCCAGATCTCTTGGTCAAGAGCGATTTGGGAGACGTGGTTCCCTTCGCAAGCGTTAGGATTCAAGACCCCGTGGGAGTTCACATTGATGTTTCTCAAGAAGGAGCATCCAACGTGCGGGAAGGATACACGGAGGAGCGCTGGGATCAGCCGCGGCATTTCAGTCATATAGCGCTTCGTGCTATCAAGCCAGGGCTATTGGCGGAATTCTATAAAGAAATCTTCGAACTCCAAGAGGTGGAAGCAGCCAAAGACCATGTCTGCCTTTCTGACGGTAAGAACTATCTCGTCATACGTCCTTGTCATACGAGTTCCTATGCGACCATGCAGGAAGGGCTCGACCACATTGGCTTCAAAGTTGAAGATCTAACCAAAGCAAAGAACGACCTTGCCGACATCGCCGTCTCTTCCCCTCAGTCCGCCCCCAAAAAGTCGCAGGCCGCAGGTTTGGAGACATTACTCTGAAAGGACCTGGAAGCTTGCGGCGCTGGCAAGTATGGGACCGCCGATCCCGATGGCGTTCTCCTACATCTTTCAGAATAATCCAAACAACGATTGCTGACGATCCGCACGGGAATTGAGATTGGCCGTGACGTTCCTGCGCGGCGGCGACGAAACCGGCATGAGTTTTAGAGCTGAGCGCGGAGGACCCCGGAAGCCATTGGATGGAGTTTTTCAGCAAACTTCTGGGACTAGCTCACCGCCTCTTCGCGATAGAGCTGCGCCGCCTTCAGCAACGGCGCGTCGCTTACACTGAAAAGTAAGGCATCGTCTCGAACAAGGTTCCTGTGGCGGTGCGGGCACCAATTGGGCACCACAAAGCCGTCGCCCTTGGACCAACGAAACGCTTGATCTCCCGCGACGGTCTCGCCTTCGCCCTGAATTACGAAGTAGACCGCCCCAGAGGTGTGACGGTGCGTTTTGGTTTCTTCGCCGCCGCGCAACATCTGGACGTGGCAATCCATGGTTGGGAGCGCGGAGCCTCCGGTGAGCGGATTAACATATTCGAGGATCACGCCGTCGTAAGGGCTGCCTTCCTTGCGCGCCAAGCGCTTCAGTCGATTGAAAGTGGACGCCCATTTGTAGGCCACGGCTAAGCCTCTTTCGGCGTCCACGTTCCGCCATCGAGGCCGGGTCCAGCCCGTATCCAACTGCACGCTGTCGCCGGGGTCGACCACCGGTTGTTTCATGCTGCTGTATTGCTCGTAAAAGATCGCGTTCATGTTTCTGACAAACGGCGTGTCGATGGCGTCCAACCAAATCACCGGCTCGTCGCTGGGGTTCTCGTGATGATGCCAGGTTCGTTGCGGCGTCAAAATGAGATCGTTCTCCTCCATATGGAGCTTTTCGCCGTCGACGATGGTGTAAGCCTTTGGATTTCCTTTCGCCACAAACCGGAGCGCACCCATGCTGTGACGATGAGCCCATGCCACCTCGCCAGGCCTGAGCATCTGAAGCCCGACGCGCAGCGACAAGGTCGTTCCCTTGGTCGGAATGCCTGGGTTGGTAAAAGCAGACTGCGCCTGCCTCCTTCTTCCAAGCCTAAAACCTCGCCGGCCTGGCGCATCATGTTGACCATAAAATCCCACTTCCAGATGTGAGGCACGCCGCCTGGATCAGGCTGCGGTCGTCGAGGGATCTGCCATTCGCCGACGAGATAAGCGGACTCTAGCTCCTGCTCGAAGCTTTTGAGCTCCTCTGTATCGGCGGCCAGGACATAGGAACCATCTTGAATAATGTTCGCCATAGCGTCTCCGGGATTAATCCGCGGCGTACATCGGCCAGAGCGGGTCGTCGTCGCCGCGTTTTCGATGTAGTCGAGCGCTTCGTTGAACGGCAGTACCAATGGGAAATAGCGCGTAGTTATATGGCGCGTATCGATGACGCCGCGCTGCACCAATTGTAATAATTCTCGCGACGTCCATTGCGAAGCGTCCGGTGACGCTGGTGAATTCGATGGAACGAATCATCAGATAACGCAACGGCAGATTGAGCGGTTCCGGGTCGGGCGCGATGAGCGCGACGCGGCCGCCGGGCTCCAGATTTCTGAATGCATTCGATGGTCGTTTCAATGCCGCCCGGAGCCAATTCCTGCGAGCACGCTGGCGCCTTGGCCGTTGGTCAGTTCTTTCACTTTGTCGGTGATCGATCTCGCCGCGCTCCAGCGCGACAGTTGCAATTCTCCTGGGATCGATGGCGCGGCACGCGTTCGAGGCGCGCCGGATTGCGGGCGACCGCGATGACCAGTGGCGCGCCCATGGCTAAAGCGGAAAGCACGGTGCCGATGCCGGTAATCCCGGAGGCGCCGTTGACCAGAACGATTTCTCCGCTATGCAGGCGCGCTCGTTTGAGGGCGCGGTAACCGACATTGATCTGCATGAGACCTTCGCACATTTCGTTGATGTCGGCATCGAGCAGGGAGACGAACCAGGTTGCCCGGCTGGCACGCCGGCAATATTCGGCCCACAGTCCATCTTTGTAGCGACGGAGATAGGCCGGTCCTTCGCCCCACTTGGTGAGGAAGCCCATGGTCTTCTTGGTTTGACAGAGATGCTGTCTCTCGGTCCGGCAGAATTTGCAAAAGCCACAGGTAATCGAACAGATCACAACGACGCGATCGCCAACGCGAAGATTTTCGACATCGAGCCGACCTCGATCAGATCCCGCCTTAGACCGTCAGCGGCCGATCGTCATCGGGAGATCAGGTAATCGTCTTTACGTCCGGCCTGTACTCGCACGGCATCTTCATGCATGTGCAAATCGCCGTGATTGAGGCCGGCGCGAGCACGCGAATCAATACCTGCCGGCGCCAATCTCCGGAATCGGCATCGTCATCGACGCGCACAACTCTCGCGCGAGCCGTGAGCGTACGCTCAGGCCTGCAGACGGGCAGCTTCATCATACCGTGCATGATTAAGAATGGAGTAATGGAGTGATGGAGTACGAAGTTGAATAATGGAATAGTGGAATACCGAGACGATCCCTCTTCGCCATTGCTCCAATATTCCAGTATTCCACTATTCCATTTGTGCCTCGCCTCATGCGCTCGCCCGTTCTTTCTGAGTACACCAGCGGACCATTGAGCCCATGTTGCAAGGGGCGCCGGCTTTGGCGAGAGGGCTGATCCGAAATCCTGATGAATCTTTGGGTCCTCGTCTTCGTATTCGATCTGATTCCCCCTTGCTTGACGTCCACTCTCGATGGGCTTTTCATCGGTGAGCGCGACAAATCGGTAGCGCCAACTATTCCACCTCAGGGCAAGATAACGAGCGGGCTCGGCGCCGAGTTAAAATGCTGATGAAACCACTGATTGGGCGGCACTACCGCGCAGCTCCGGTTTCCAGTCGACCCGGACCATTTCGCCGTTGTTAGGCCAAAGGAGCGAATAGCCTTGACCGCCTAAAATGATCACGTGAGCGCCTGGGCCGTGGCGATGGGCTTTTTTGTAGCGGCCCACCGGGAACTCCGAGATATGCGAGCCCACTGACGTTTCCGGCCAGTTCGAAGTTTACATTCCTGCCGCCGGCGCCACGCTCTTTCCACTCATACAAGTTGGATATCACGCACGTTGGGCACAAAATTCACTTCGAGCTTGCGGCCCCAGAGTTTTCCTTTGCCGCTGAAATACTTCTTCTTCCTCGGGCGGAAAACGGTCGGCGAAGGTAAAGCTGTCGCCAAAGATGAAATCCACGTTATGAAACAGGTTCATCATAAACGGTGCATTGGTGACGGCAAAATACCTGGCGGGAGCGTTACCCTGGCCATTGAAATGCTGAGTAGTGGGCATTCAGCGGAATCGCAAAGAAGACTTCCCGGATGACCGTTGCGAAGGTCAGCTTTCTACCGTCTTTCTGCCATATGGAAGTCGCTCCATGTCCTTCGAGAATGATGACCATCTCCTCGTAAAGATGTTTTGGCTCTTTTAACTGCTTTCCCGGCGGTATTTCGCAGACGCAGCCATCATTGGTGCCGCTGGCGCCGTCAAGATTGACGAATGCTCCAAGGCCGCCTTTGTGCTCCCAGGTTGCGACCTCGACTTTTCTTAGATCTTCGACGAAAACCGCGATTGATGGGGATCTTTTGCGCTTGCTGCCAGTTGTTGTAAGTATCAATCTTGTCATCGTGATTGTATCTCATGGGTCTTTAATCTCCTTCTCACAGTATGATTGACGTGGATTCCGTCGATGCGGGCACGAGCCTCACCGTCATCACTATCCCTTCTGAGTCTTCAAGTACTAGTAGACTCGGGCGAACGATTACTTTCGCATTCTCTTCACCGGGATCGAGCTAACGTTACTAACGGGGTTTTTACCTGTCAAGTCGCGCTTTCGCTGTGTTAGTTTTTGGCTAAACCCTGCGTCCTTACGGTTTGCCTGGAGGAGAGTTCAGTACGAACACGACGAATTTTTGCCCAAGATTAATTGCCCACCATGGGGAAACTGCGACTGGCGGACGCCGGCAGTTGCTTGACACAATCTGTCAGGCGATTATATAGCTTGGCGTGATTTCGATCGGCAAAAGGCGTCAAATGGAGATGCGTGTGTGATCATTAGCGACGTTTGCAAGAGTGGGATTTTCGCGCTGGTCCTACTGCTGTGCGTGAACGCACGGATCGCTTCCGCGGCAGAATGGCAGTCGGATTGGGACAATACTCTGGCGGCCGCTAAGAAAGAAAACTTGGTAACGGTAATCACCGACGTGACGGCATCGATGCGCGACGCCTTGACGATCAGTTTTCAGTCCAAGTACTGGCCTGCAAGTAGACTTATTGGGCGCGTTAGGCCGAGAGATCCCGCCCAGAGTTCTCGCCGAGCGAAAAGCCGGACGATATCTCTGGGATGTCTTCGTCCATGGCACGACCACTGGACTCGAATCAATGATACCGCAGGCGCATTCTGATCCTCTGGAGCCGACTGATTGATTTTCCTGACATTAAAGATCCAAAAACGTGGCGCGGTGGGGATTGAATTTCTCGATCCGAACCGTACATTGATGGTCATGACCCCATTCCAGGCGCGGCATCATTTTTCACAATTCCAAGCATGTCAACGCCAAGGAGTTCAAATCCTATAAGGATCTGCTCGACCCGAAATGGAAGGGCAAGTTGGTCATGGACGATCCGCGTAGGGCCGGACCGGGACAAGCGACATTTACTTTTATCTTCACCCGGAGCTCGGGGCCGATTTCATCCGCGCGTTGGGCAAGCAACAGATAACTATTCTTAAGGACTATGCGCAGGAAGTCGATGCCGTCGGACAAGGCCGTTATCCGGTACTCATCGGCACGGCTGATTTTGGTCGCGGTGGCGCGTGCCAAACAAGGTATCCCCATTGCAATCGTCGATGCCCGGCAGCTCAAAGAAGGTGCCGACGTGAATCCGGCGAATGGATCGCTTGCACTTTTCAACAAGGCGCCCCATCCCAACGCAGCCAAGGTTTATATCAATTGGCTGTTGTCGAAAGAAGGACAGACCGTCTTCCGCGCGCCAACGGTTATGTAAGCGCGCGCTTGGATCGTGCCGACCGATCATGCGGAACCGTGGCGGTGCGCCGCAGCCCGGCGCCATTAAGACTTATACAAAGGCCGCTCAGCAGGCGAAGGAAAATCTAATCCCATTGCTCATCGAGGTCTTCGGCAACCCATGAGCCGGACTTCTCTCGAAGTAAGAAATCTCGTCAAAAATATTCGGCAAGCTCACCGCCGTTGATAACGTTTCGAGCTCAAAGTCGAGCAAGGCGAGGTCGTCACCTTGCTCGGGCCGAGCGGATGCGGCAAGACGACAACCTTGCGCATGGTCGGCAGGCTTTGAAAAGCCCAACGCCGGAGAGTGTGGAGATCGCCGGCCGCGTGGTAGTCGCGACCAATCGCCGCATTAATGTGCCGCCGGAAAAACGGGACATCGGTATGGTGTTTCAGTCTTACGCGATCTGGCCGCACATGACCGTTTTTGAAAACGTCGCGTTCCCGCTCAACGTGCGGCATGCGAATCGCCAGGAAATCAAGCGGCGGGTAGAGGAAACGCTTGAATTGGTCGGCTTGGCGAATTTCTCGGATCGGCCGGCGATTCTGATTGAGCGGCGGACAGCAGCAACGGGTGTCGCTGGCGCGGGCGCTGGTGTACTCGCCGATGCATTCTTCTACTCGATGAGCCGCTGAGCAATCTCGACGCCAAGCTCCGCGAACAGATGCGCATCGAGATCAAGCGATTACAGCAGCAACTCGGATTTACCGTGCTGTTCGTCACCCATGATCAGATCGAAGCCATGTCGTCGCGCGGCTGGCCCTCATGAACCAGGGCCGCATCGAACAGATCGGCGGTCGCGCGGGAAGTCTATGAACATCCGCAAACGCCTTTCGTCGAGGATTTTTGGGACTTGTATCTTGCGCTTCCGTGGCAAGATCATCGAAAAGCAGTCAGCTTTCGACTTCGTCGAGTTCGACGGACTGAAACACCCATACGGGTACCAGAGTCCGTCGATGGCGCCGAGGTCGGCAAAGGGTTTTGGTGGCGATACGCCCGGAAGACGCGCGCATTAAAAGAAATGACAGCGCTAACCGGGATAACATCATTCCCGCGAAGTGGAAAATATCCTTCACCTTGGTCGCGAGCTGCGAACCTCGTGCTCCGCGTCGGTGGTCGAGTTTGCACGCTCACGGTGCCGCGCGAACGCGGGCACGGAATTGTGCCAAACAATCGTCCTTCACTTGCCGTATTGAGTATCTGGCGAGTTTGGTGACGGACCTGAATTAGGAAAACGAGATCAGAGACTGGCCGCAGCCAGTTCGGTTCAACAGCGGTTCACGGCGGCTGGCGCCAACAAAGAGCGCAAACGAGCAAGGCAGATTGACCGTCGAAGATCCATCATCGCTCAACAATAGAATGCCACTTCGCTGGTGCTGGCATGATAAGCTTAACTGGTCGAGGATGCTTCCGAAACATCCATGTCAGTCGATTCCAGCGGCCCATGCTGGAATGACTCAACTGGCGAGGCGTAATGACCGAAGTCGCTCCGCCCGTTATTTCTAGCTATATGACAGCGCACGAAGGTTCTGATCAAAAAAGTTCCAAACCTCGGTGTCCTTCTGCGCCTTTTCGCGTGGTGAGAAGGCTTCACAATTTCCATGCAACGTATACAGAGTAATCAAGAAACTGAATAGAATCGCGTTAAGCCATGGCTGAAATTTCACCGCTGATGTTAGTTTCAGCCCAGATGGCTGTCGATCGAGCCGGCGACGATTTGTCGCCGTGCTTTTCGCCGTGGTCGCGTTTCTGGTCTAACGCCGCTTGTGTTGTTGCTGGTGGGAGCTTTTCACTTGCCAGGCCGGCGGTAGCTCCGGGTCTATGGGCTTGCCGGCTGGCGCCGCGCGCCAGCGATCCTTCAGCTCGAAGCGTTGGAAAACAATATCTTCGTCTGCTGTGGCGCCGCCGATCGCGCTGGTGATCGCCGCTCGCCGCTGGCTGATTGTGCACCAGCACCTGCGTAGAAAAAAAGCCTTGGAGTTCATGTTCTGGATTTTTTCATGCCGTTGCCGGTCACGCTGGGCTGGATCTTTGTCTTCGATCATGTTCGGATTACCGGGACCACCATTGAGACGCTACGTTTGTCGGCGGCCGATTTTCTAAGACGCCATTCTTACTGGGGCCGTAAGGCGCTTGATAACCCAGTTTGCGTCAAGGTCCTGCTCCCGGCGCCGGCAGCCGCAATCCGATGCGAGCTCGGAAGAGCGCAGTTGCGGCGCCAATCCGGTCGCGCGGTTTCGATCGCATCGTTGTTTCCTGGGCGACGGCACGATATTAGTGTCGACTAGGCAGATACTGATTCGCCGATGGAAGCGTTCGAGATCGAACCGTTAGCTGGGGCAAGTCTCCATCGGTCCGCACGTTTACTCGACCAAGATTCGCGACCTGGTCGTCCCGCGAGCTGCCGGCATCATGCGCGCTGGCAACGGCCCTCGGGCAGTATTTTTCTCGTGAAGCTCTTAATGATCATGGCTGCACTTCAGCGCAGCTATCTTGCAACAGCGTCTTTATCGCACGGCGACCGGTCAGGATTCGGCACCACCCCCCACCAGCGTCTCGGACGTTGGCGCTGGCCGATATTCTCGGAAATGGTCGCCTGATTGCAGTCACCGTAACCGTTGAAGCCTTCATCAGCTGTTGCTGGATAGCACAACACAGGCGGCCGCGGGCATATTTGGCATTCGACCCGACGATCGGTGTACCAGACCGAGTGCTCGCTGATCTGAGTTTGACTGAACCCTGAACACGTTGATCAGGCTCGAAACTCGGCCAGCGGCGCGGTGTTTGGCGCGCTCATCGCGCATGTGGTGCGGGCGGCAATCTGGGGACGGGGGTTTGGATTTTATCTCGGCTTCCTGGGCGATTCCGGGCATCTTGATGGGGTCAGAGTTTCTGGACTGTTTTGAAACCTGGTTCTGGCTTTTATTACCGGCTTGACTTCGACTATCGCTTCGTTCAAAGTATAAAAGCCGTTTGGCGTCCAGATCGCTACAGTGTGTTGGTCCAACTGGACCCGAGCTCGAAAGAAGTGGCCTATCCGGCGTTCTGGCTGTGAATGGCACGCTGGCCGATCCCCATATAACGCCGACGTTTATCGTCGGTTGCTTGTTTCATCTCGGCGGGCGCGAGACGGCAGACCGTGGTTTTGTTGGGCCCGGCGCCGAAGTCGCAGACCGAGGAGGTTGCTATGTCACGAGCTGCAGGCCTTCTGGCGGCTGACTGAAACGGCGCTGGTCGTTTCTTATGTCTCCGCGTCATATCATCATCGTCGATCGCCCGCGTCGTCGCGGTAAGGCCGGCTGGCGGTGAAGAATGCATTTTCAATTCCTTCAAAGGATCACCGCGAAGAAGACCGCCAGCGTCGTCACGATCTTTGAGAGTTATTTGGCCCTGCTGGAACAGTCGGCGAGCTGGTAACGCGTGCCAACGTCGAATCAGAAATCGTTAATCATAGTTTTTGCAACTGCGCACCGGTATCCAGGTTGCTGTTCAGGTTCGGTCGCAGATCAGTGCCGCCTAGTCGTCGGACTGGCGCAGCGCTGCCGCTGGCGTTACTCAGAAGCGCTAGGTATCGAGCTCGATCGATCATGCTGAGTGAACCGAAAACAGCAAGTTACTGCGCTGGTGACGGTCGCGGCCTGTGCCAGCAAAGCTGTGGATATCGGTTCGACGTCGATCTGTCCGCTTCCGGCGCCATCTGAACAGTTTGATGGCGGGCCCGGTCTACGTTGTTCGCTATGACCGGCAGACCACACTGGTAATGCATCGCCATCTCATCGTGAATCACGAGGTCCACACGGGTTACGAGACCTTGGTATCCGGTGGCCTTTATACTCATCTCAATCTACAACGCACAAAGCCCGGACGATGTTTCAGGTTTCGTGCTCGGGCCTGATCCGACCGTCGCAGATTTGCCCAGCACTGATCCGTTCGGCCTTCGATGAGTTGGCGATTGCCTGGCGCTGCGGTAAAGCAGCCACGAGCCAGCTGTGCAAACCATTCCATTGGCGCAAATGGAAATAAAATTATTACTGAAGGCGAAATTCTTCCCGGCGAATTTTTGTAAGATCAACATATGAGTTCACTCACCGGCCATTACGGCGGCCACAAAGCGCGCGCCCGGTTATCCAGGTTAAGGCGATTAATGATCGACATGATCCGATTCTCCAGGCTTCCTACGAAGGAATGCAACCGAACGACCGCTTTGACCAGGCCGTGGAAGCAAACACGCGGCAGTATTCGCTGGGAATAAAAAGTCAACGGACGTTATGGGGCGCTTCATGACGCTGTAAAGGTGGAAAAACTACGAGGCTTCGGCAAATACGCAGCCGCAGCTCTGGCAGCGCCGTTAAGGCGCAGATCGGCAGTCATCATCAGTTTGACGCGACATCGATCTTTCGATCAGGCTCCAGCCAGAGGGCGGTAGCCACGCGAGTACAGGCTAATCGAGATATCGAAATTTCTGAATTAATTTTACTGGATTATTCTTTGATGATCCGCCACAGCCTAAGGAAGAAAGCAGTGGACCACTGTGACCTCGAAATGAGATCATCGACGCACCTGCCATATGCCAAGAATTTTCCGCTTTATTCTGTTCTCGCTTGGGCCAGCGAGACTATGGCCAAAGGGAAAGGGAGTCAAACAGCTACATTTTATCGTCGACAAGTGATGAAAGAGTTATAGTGGTTTATTCATTGATCATCACTAGTGTTTACGATCGCCCCTTCATTCCCCTGCCCGGGCAGAGACACAGAGGGGCGTTGAGAGAAAGTCACCAGAGTGATCGACAGCGGAGTTTACCGGGATAGCTGGGTGCTTAGGATGTTCAGTTTTTTTGCACCCTTCTTTAGTCCTTCCCGTCGAGGGGAAGGAAAGATGCTGACGACAGGCACAGTGACACTGAGGCAGCTGAAAATCCTCTGCGCCCGGCGTCGGGGAGAATCAGGCGGGGTTCGATCTGGCTTTGTAACCGAGAGTCAGAACCCGAGACCCGCAACTATTCATTTCCTTTTGCGTGCACCAGGGAAACGATAAACACATTCGTAAAGGTGCGCCTACCTTCTGAAGCAAGACTCGAAGTACTCATGGATCTGGTCTCGTCTTCGTACCATTCAGTGCCGCCTCGGACGCTCGTGTCGATCGCTATCGTCACCGAGAGCAAGGACGAAATTGTAACGCCAGCCATTCCAGCGCAGCGCCAACAACGAGTGGACTGGCATGGAGTTGAAGTGCTGGTGAAACCGACTGTTGAGCGAGGAACTACGACGCTTCCCGGCTTCCAATCCACCGAGTCGGTTCGCCATGTTCAGGCTGTATAAATGAATATCCGATCGCTGAGGAATGGTAACATGGAGCGCTGGGGCCTGTGGCGATGGGCTTTTTTGAAGGTCCAACCGAAATTGAAATAAAAGAGTCATACGTTGCCGGCGAGATCGAAGCTGACGTGTCTACGCTCGCGCTGCGTTCGTTCCATACCTGGAGCGGCATGTCCCATGTGGTCTGGACGAAGTTCACGACATCTTGAGTCCCCAGACCTGTCCCTACGTTGAAATAATCTTGCCCTCCGGCGGAAAGCGATCGGCAAAAATGAAATCGTTGTCAAAAATGAAGTTGAGATTGGCGAAACAGGTCGTAAAGGCGCTGGTGACGGCAAATATCTGACGAGCGTTTCCTCGCTCCATTGAAGTGTTGATAATCATGTTCAAAGAATCAAAACAAACTCCAGGATGCCACTGAAGGTCTGTTTTTTGCCATTTCGCTGCCCACACGAAGTGGCTCCGTGTCCGCTGAGAATATGACCATCTCTTCATAAAGATGCTTTTGTACTTTTACCAAAGTTTTTGGCGGGATTTCGCAGACGTAACTGTCGTTGGCTCCGCTTGTTTCTAAGATTGATAAACGCCCTGGTGCCGCCTTTATAACTTGTATGCAACTTCCAGTTTGCAGAGATCCTCGATGAAAAATCCCCGGTTAATCGGATTTCTGAAACGCTGCCAGGTATTGGTGTCTATTCATCGTATATTTGCCGACGCTCGAGCTCTCCTTTATAAACTCGACTACTTGAGCTTTAATAGCTTGTCGACAGGCAGCACAATTATTCGTTCGATTTCACGGATGCTTTCAATTACCCCGGGCGCGTATCGCATTCAGTACGGTTGGAGATCTCTTCGGTAAGTCGCTGCAACCGTTTTCGCGCGTCACTCTCTTCCAAGACTGAAACTGGCGGGCGGCGCGAATTCATAACTCAAAGTGTCCACGATCGCTTCATCGACGAGATCGATTCGGTTCGTAGCCGCATGGCAGCGGTGTGGCAGTCGAGATCGTCGATAATGCGAAAGAAGCATCGAATTTGATCAGGCGCGATCTTCGCGCCGCCATAATTGCGCGCGAGTGCCAGATCTGACGTCGTCGAACAAGACAGATCGTTCGTCGCTTGGACTATCGTCGTACATGATGTCCGCCGCTTGGCCGTCGCGCGAACTTGAAAATATCGCGGATCACCAGTACCGCCAGGGGATGCCCGCGCGATGTCGGTGCCATCGACGAACATCATGACAACCTCATCTGAATTGCGCAATATTCCAGTTATCGCCGAACCGGCGGCACAGTTCGTAAGTCAGCGTTTGGCCATCGCGGTATCGGCCAACACCGACGCCACCATGAAAGAGAAAGCCTTTAAGCGCTTCGCTCCAGATGTTCTTCCATCGATAACTACGGGCGGTGAGCTCCCGCAGTATCTCACGATAACGGGAGCCAACGAGCCCTGCCGGTATGGGCCTAAACTATCGTTTCACCTGCGGTGAACGATCCGAACTCGTCGCCGCAGACGCTCAAATGTGATAGCCACGTCGCTGTCGCGTATTTTTGTGCTCTTCGCTGGCCTTTGTTTATCCGAGGAAAGCGCTTGATCTGCTCGAGCTCGGCGCCCTCGGTTCGACGCCTAAGATGTCCACCAGATTAAGGTCGGCCGAGACGAACCGGACCGCGACGGCGCGGGTCCGCATTCACACGTTGGACCACCGACGCCCGTCCGCACGTACCGGGATGTTGACCAGATCTTCCGCTTTCTTGCCAGTCGTGGCGTTCGCCATCGAGCAGTTGGCAGTAGCCTCTTGCCTTCTAAGCTATACAGCGCCGATCCCCCGGTGTGCTTGCGCGCCGCTTCGCCCGCCCGCCGAGGAATTTCCTGCCCGGTAGACGATCTATGGAGCGAATCAGCCGTTATCTGAGCGCGGGGTGCAAGAACCACTTCATTTTGCCTTGACGGTTATTTTTCCCAGGGCAGGTCGCGGCCTTTGATGAGCCGAGCGCCCTGGCGCTGGCAAAGCTGCTGCTGGCGATCGCGCAGTTGATACAGCCATTCGAGCGGAGCGTCTTTCGACTTCGGTCGGCGTAGGCGACCGCCGACATATTCTTCGGTCGAGCGGATTTTATTCCATCGTCGCGCCTGTCGGTCGATGTTCTGCGCTTGAAATCCGGGTGGTTTTCGAGCTGGGCAACCATCTCGCTCGCGCCCCATTCGAAAAAGCGCCCCGCTGATAAAAGCGATCCACTTGGCCGGCTTTGTCATCATAGCGGTTGTAGTGCTTAGTGCTCGACGCCCCCGGGGCTTCGCTAAAGGCAGCAGCAGCAGGTCGCCGGCCTCCCCAATCGTGGCGCTCGCCATCGACTTCGACCATCCTCTCCTGATGATGTAATGACCAGTCCGCCTTGACATTTCAGCCCGAGCAACTCGAGCGTCCGAAAATATCTCCAATCGGCCCAAAACGGTCTCGGCGTCTTGCGCTATAGCGCGATCACAGCCATGGCTGTTTACCCAAGGCCTGGCGGGATACGACCCATACCGCCACGGATAAATGACCAAGTTGTGCGAAAGAGCGTCACGCCGTCGCGTTGATGCGCAATGATTTGTCATAGTAATTCCGTCACGTGTTCACCGATCGCGTACGCTATATACGGTCTTCTTTCATAGAGTGGTGAACCGCCACAAACTTTCATCATGCTGACAACCAGCCGACCAGTGGTAGCGGTCGCTAACCAATCCATGCATCTGCCAGGTGGCAAAGCTGGAGGCCCCGCGGTATTGAATCAAACAGAACTGGTTAGTATTCATCGTCACAGCAAACAACTCCCTGACGAGGACACGGTTGCGTCGATTGACACATCTCCGCCAAACGCTCAGATAGGAGCGCCACCGAAACAGGAGGTGTCATGAGTAGATCAACGGCATTGAAGCAAATTTTCGCTTAGCGACCGTTGCCGGTCGAATCCAGCGGCGTGGCGGCCGACTGAGAGCACCCTTGCAGCTGCTGCGGAAAAAGAAGGCACACCTCAGACATGATCGCGGACCGCCACCAAAGCGACGCCTTTGCCGCTTGAATTTCAGAAGAAGTACGGCATCACGGTCGAACTATTAAAGCTTTGGCCGGGAGGCGGTTTTGCCTGCGGATCGTCGCTGAACGGAAGGCATTTCTCTTTCAAGATTATTTACATTCACGATCCACGACTGCTCCTCGAATCAATGATTCTATGGAGTTGCACCGATCCCTGAGCCGGCACATTCTTCCCGGCGACGCGAAAGATCCGAAAACGTGGCGCGGCGGGGGCGATAGGAATTTTCTGGATCCCGGCCGAGATGGTCCAGGGTGATGACTCTCCTCCAACGAGGGACGATCTTTTACAACCCCAAGCTCGCCAACGCCAAGGAGTTCACGTCGCACAAAGATCTCCTCAACCCCAAATGCGAGTGGGAAAGATGATGGCAGTGGGACGGACGACCTCGAGGATGCGGTCTGACCGGGCGTCAGCGACTTCTAGCCTTTTTATCTTTTCGCGACCAGAGCTGGACCCGATTTCATTCGGTGGGCTTTAGCCAAAAGGGCAGCCGATGACAATTTTAAGAGACTTCACGCGCAGGAGGTGGACGCCATCGGTCAAGGCCGCCATCCAGTGCTCATCGGTACAGCAGGACTTTGTCGTGATTAACAGAGCGAAACAAGCGGATACCGATCGCCATTCTGGACGTGCTCGGCAACCCAAAGAGGGAACCGATATCGCAAATCCAACCAAACGGGAATCTCGAAGTGGGCTGTTTAACAAGGCGGGCCGAATCCCAATGCGGCCAGTGGAATCTATATTAACCGGCTCTTGGCCTAACTTTAGCGAGGACAGACCGTTTTTGCGCGCGCCAATGGCTGCGTTAGCGCCGCCGCCTTAGACGTGCCCAGATCGGATCACACCGAGCCCCTGAGAAGTGCCGCAGCCGGGCGCTATCAAGACTTGCATCGAAGGCGGCTGCTGCAAATCAAAAAAGACAATTTACAGTCTCGTGCCGCAAGAGGTGTTCGGGAACGCAACAGACGGTCGCGCTCGAACGGTTCACAACTGCTGCGCTCCGTTCAACCGCCGCGCTCAGTTCGCCGTTCCCTCACCTCAGGCCCCGGTCGGTGGCAGCGGAATGAATGCAGCTTCCCTCCCCGCGGCCGCGGGGAGGATTGCGGATGTGGACTGAGCGTGCGCGGTTGAACGGCGGAGCCGCTTGAACCGGTATTCAATCAGGACAATCAGCGGATCGTTGCGGCGGGCGACTATGCCGGCACTGTATCTCGACTCCCAATCCCGGTTCTTTTCGCACTCTTCCAAAAACGCCTCGGCGAATTTCCGATCCTCATCCCTTAGCATCGATCAGCAAAGTTGCCGTGCTCGCGGAAGTCGGTCCGCTGACCTTCGCGGTTAGTTTCGGGTGCTTCTGCGTCGCGAATCGTTGGGATTTTAGCCCGTGGCTGCCAGCTCGAGCGCGACGCGTTCTTGCCGAATCTGGGCCGCTATTGAGGCGCGTGGAACCAGCCGTCGGGTGGACTATGTGGTAGATACCGCCCGGTATCAGCAGTTGCACCTACTTCACCCGATCGCCTTTGCCGTTTGCAAGCGCGCACGCCTCAACTCTTCTTCGGCCACGGTAAGGAGAGCCAGTAGAGCTGCCACAGAGAAGAATCGCTCCTTGCCGCATGATAGTGGAGCTTGTGGCAGAGGCCCGACGGGCCACCTGTGAAATGTGACCGATCAAACCGTTATCCACGCCATCTCGAAGCGTGGTGACCGCCCCCGGCGACTTAGTAGGCGTGAGCTCAGATATGATCGCATAGACCCGCGCGGTCAGCGAGCGAAATCGTGTCCCACGATGGTTGCCCAGTTTCGCCGCGTAACGCCGGTCGCTCATCGCGGCGCAAGCATTCTTCGCCAAAGCTGTAGCGCGACTCAAAACGCAGGCTGCTGGCTGAAAAACGAAACTGGGTCGCGGAAGAAATCCATGATGATCGGGGCAGTCGCACCGCCGCTGGCAGAACGCGCGCCGGCTCGCGCGCCGTTATAGTGCCGCAGAGCAGGGGCATGGCGAAAGCGGCAAGAGGCTGCCCTCCAGACCATTATTCAAACGCTTGCTTTCGCGCATGCCATCGCGGCTCAAACCCTAGGTGCCGTAAGCGCAGCGGCCCTTAGGCACATAGAGAAGCTCTATCGTATATGATAGTCAACTGTCGGCCTCCAGGGCGCGCCGCCTGGAGGAATCTTCGACAACGCGCTACACCTACGCAACGCTAACGCCATCTGCCCTTTGAGTTGAACATAAGAACTGCTCCCACCCACATGCGGGCCCAGGGGCTTGACGCGTGGTAGTTCGGTCACACTCTCTGACTTGGCGAGTCCGTCACGAACCGGAATGCTCTTCTTGCTCCAGATCCGACCTGGTAGATAGGCAGCTTTTGATGTATGGCGCCACTCTTCGTCCATCCTGGTTCCGCCGTTTGCAATGAGAGTTGACCTTGTGTGGCCGTGCTTTAGCGGTTCGATCGTCAAGCCGCCGTCATAAAAACCATTCGCGAGGAAGCGCGGAATCGAGCAGGAGGCTGGGATGCGACATCGACAGCGGACCGCAAGCGGTCGTCATCGTGGCAGGCCAGCGTAAATAAATGCTCGTGACGATTCTGATCCAACCACGGCGAGTATCCGAGAATAGCGTAGGAAAGAGCTGCAGAGGACGGTAGGATAGAGATGGGGAAAAGAATTTCTGCTGGCCTTTTATCTCTCCTTGTGGGTGAACGGCTGTCCCGCGCGAACCGGCGTGCCGATTGGAACTTTTACGATATTCCCGGTCGTAGGTCTCCGTCAGGAATCGCCCAGAGCGACCAGTTGTGCTATCCGCAGGCCGGGTCTTCAACAGCAAGCTGGCTCGAACGTTCGCATGATCACGACATGCTCCAAGCGGCGTGCTGGCGGCGCAGACGCATTGGTCTCTGCGCCGGCGCGTTGATCGCGAAGTTGACCTCTTCGTGAAGGCGATATTCTAGTCGCCACGCTGCGGGCGCGCCGCTTCAAGATCCTCACCGTGAACATCGACCAAGCCCGCACCAGATCGGAATTTCGTGCCTGTGCCGGCACCAGCTCGCCGCAGATGCATACGGCAGTGGACGCTGTGGTTAGGCCGCTGCGCGCGTCCCTCCTGATGGATACGCCCAGACTCCGATTTCTTTATCCGCCAATGGGGCATGGACCCGGGACCGGGGATGCAAATTCTTCAGACATGGCACGGTGGCGGCGCTCCGCGAAGTATTGATCAGCAGGCGGCGTGATGGCGCTGTGGCGCCGGCATTCGTGCCAGGTGGCAAGAAATGCCGGACTCAATGTGGATTCTGGACCTGGCCGGGACGACGCAAAGCTGGATTCGGCAAACATTGGATTTGATTGGCAGGAGAAAACGATCCGCGAACAGCCACGATCTCCGTCAGGGCTGGCGGCGGCCGGCCCGGCCGATGAGAACCAAATACCGGGAAGACTAACTCCTTGCGAGCGTGCGGGGCGACCCATCTCAAGACAGATCCACTAAAGGTTCCGCCGCGATATCGACAGCACCGCATGAAGATGAGCGCAGCGCGAACCGCCCGGAGCCGTGATTCCCTGATCGACGGCATCCAGTACCAGCTTGGGAAAGCATCCCGGAGTCGAAGGCGCGTGAGGACCAGTGGATTTGTAGCGAGTCTGTCGAACCGGCGCCGTCATTGAAATAGCAAGCGCGGGGAAACACGAAATGAAAGAGCGGTTAGCACTTTAAGTCGAGAGAAAAATGAAAACTGATTTAGCGCCTGGCTAAACGCCGTCAGAAGCTCACAAAGAAACTGGCGTCTGTCCACGGCGCCGACCGGAACAAAGCGAGGTTCCGGCGTTAGTTACGAGCTTAACGCCAAAGCGCGCGGAAGCTCATGGCGCTGCTGGGTTCGATGCTGCTACAGCGATTATCCCGCGGGTTGCAGTCTGCTCGCAGTGATATGTCCAGCGCCGTAAAACGCTTGGGTTACTGACCTGGGAACGTCGCCGGATCTGAGGCGTTTGAATTCGACTCGCGGCGAAGGACAAGGGTCGTGCCGCCGGAGCGATGAGCTGAGGAGTATTCCCGCCGACAGCCGGCTGTGCGACGGCGCTGACCTTTCAAAACATTGACGCGAAGGAGACCCGCCCACTCCGCCGCCGAGATTTCCCGCGCCGTTATGCGCATCGTTGATCGGCGGCTGGCAGATCGGTATCGCCCGGCTCGGTGGCGATTATGCGCGAGCGTAACGGCACTGGTCGGTCTCGGCAATTCATTGATGATGGATTCGCGTACTTGCACGCGCTGGTGATCTTTGATGGCCCGGGCCATCGCGGTCGTGCATCAGGAGTGGAGGAAGGCAGGAGAGCCGTGTCCGATTGCGATCTCCGCCGGGCACCATCCGGTGTTTTGTTCGCTGGTTCTTCTGCCTCGGCGCCGGTACTCCGAACATGCAATTACTGCCGGCCTCGGCGCTGCACTCGAAACGTATCCTGGTGGTCGCCGCTTGACCGGATCTGCTGCTGCCGGCGTTCAGCGAAATCGTTTCTCAAAGCGCTCGCATCCCAAATGAGAGTTCCGGCGAGCGAATAAGATACCTGGGCCTGAATGGCCGGGCTACTGCGTACCATGACGACTGCCAGACCGGAACCGGTCATCCAGGCGGGTGCGGTTTACTATCGCAACGATCCATTATTTTAGGCGCGTGGTCGGGCGCTGGCCGCCATCGACAGCACCTATCGCCATTCGATCAACAACCGCTTAACCTTGGGAGCTGCCTGAGCGCGCGGATCAGCGGTATCACGGGGTCTATCGGCCTGGAATCGGCGGGGAAACTCTCTGACGCTTGTGAGTCTTAAGCAGGCCTGACGACGGTCAGCGCGCGACAGGTGGCGGTGGTTGGCTTCGCGGCTTTGCAACCTTCACCCGACACGCCATGTGATTGTGGTTGACGACACATTCGACGTCGCGAACCTGGAAGACGTCATGTGGGCGGTCTGCATGCGGAGCGATCCGATCTGCCGATCACGCTCATCGACCACAGCGCGCGAATTTTCTCGACCCGATGGTGCGGTCGCGCTTCGACGAAATGCCGGCGCACATACGAGTTCACGGCGCGTTGATCGACGCCTGCCGCCCATTTCCATTACGCGATCGCTTTCCCAAAGTGGCCGAATCGAGCGTGGAGTTCAAAACAGATCAGGGAAAAATGGGCGGGGATCTTAAATCTGAACAATGGCGCTAACGCGATAGATGGCAAATTTTCGTGTTCGGTCGCAGCGCGAGAACGGGTTGAAAGTTACCGACAAACTTTTTTACGGCCGATGTCATTCGCCCACGTGGTCTGGGGTAAGTTCCGCGCAATCGGACCTAAGTCCGGGGCTACGAATTTGCGCCACGGATTTTGCCGCTTAACGTCACATCGTCGCGATTTACGATAGCGCAAAGTTCAGCACGGTGCACAAATTCAGGTAGGCTTCCAGAGTTGATCCTAAGCTGATCAGGATGTGAACTCTGTTCGTCCGCAAATGGCGCTTATACTTCCGGCACCAAGTGACCGGTTCCGCGCCTTCCAGTTCAACAGTGGTTACAGCGACGAGTGAAGCGAGCCGCAGTGAAAGCAGCGGGCGTGCAACTGTGGGGGCGACGACGCAATTTTTTGAACTGAAAACGTCACCGTACCAATACTTAGTAGTAATAATGTGGTTCC
>ERZ1370068.3947-contig-3042_pt1 | contig 21142 bp, 19 predicted proteins | sample MGYA00561227_ERZ1370068 | MGnify/ENA primary metagenome ERZ1370068 (study PRJEB38410, sample SAMEA6850437) | metagenome | study: Metagenomic assessment of the ecological functions of the soil: analysis of the soil microbiota associated with the... | reverse complement strand
TATTACGTATTGCTTCCCGGTCCGGTCTTCCTGGCGGGCGATGCGGCGCACGAGATGCCGCCGACCGGCGGCTTCGGCCTCAACACCGGCGTCCAGGACGTTCACAATCTCACCTGGAAGCTGGCCGCCGTGCTGCGCGGCGAAGCGAACGAGGCGCTGCTGGACAGCTACCACGCCGAGCGCCAGCCGCTCGCCGAGGCGATCACCCGGGCCGCCCTCGCCAATGCGCTGTCCATGGGACGCACCACGCGCCAGAGCAGTGCGGCGTGTTGCCGCGGCGCGAGTTCCTGAACGAGCAGGGGCTGATCTTCGGCGCTCTCCTACGATCTCGACCGCGGTCATTCCGGACGGCACGCCACCGGTGGCGGTGGCCGATCCGGTCACCGACTACCTGCCCTCGGCCCGGCCTGGCAGCCGCGCTCCGCATGTCTGGCTGCAGCGCGCCGGCGAGCGCCTCTCGACCATCGATCTGTTCGGGCCCTACTTCGTGCTGCTGACCGGCCGCGACGGCGACGCCTGGCGGGAGGCCGCGCGTCGGGCTGACCTGCCGTCGTGGCCTTCGCTCCGCGTCCATGCCATCGGCGAAGGTGGCGACCTCACGGATCCCGACGGCGACTGGCACGAGGCCTATGGCGTCGAGGCTGCCGGCGCCGTGCTGGTCCGCGCCGCGACGGCTACGTCGCGTGGCGCAGCAAGTCAGGCGTTGCAAATTCGGATCGGGTCCCGGAAGGAAGCGCCTGACGGTGCGTTCGGCCGGTCAGGCACGCGCCCGACCAAAGAATCTCGGCGACTGGGCGACGACAGCGTGATCGTGGCGTCAGGTGGACGAGGATAGAGGAGCCGGGTTCGACATCTGCGGCGGTTATTTTCCGGGAACAGCAGCGGCGGAACGCGAAAGGAGCATCCGGCGGTGATGGCTGAGATCGCCAATCCGCCGTCCTGCACCCACGGCGCCGGGTCGGCTTCTTCGCCGAGGCTGCGCAGGACTTCTGGCGGCCGTCGCCGGAATGAATGGCCAGGCCGCCAAGGCGGCGATCCGTACCAGGTTGATCCCCGTTCTCGGTGATCGCGGCTGCCCGATCAGGATCGTGTTTGACGACGGACCATGGCGCTGTTTCGGCGAGATAGGCGTTCGCAATCTTCCAGACCGTGCGCACTTCGTTCGCGGCCTTGCGCAAGTCCAGTGTCTCGTGATGGCTGCGCAGCCGCACCAGCGCCAGGCCGAGCTTGCCGGCAAGCTCGCGCTCGGCCGGCCCTATAGCGCCCGCGCCCGGAACCGTCGGGCCGAAGGTCGAGGCAGCGAAAGTGCAGGCACCGGTTGACCAGGTTGCCGAACGCGTCGGCCAGGTCCTTGTTCACGCCGTCCACGAAGCGCGCCACGGTGAAATCGGAATCAGCGCCCTCTGGAGCGTTGGCGGCGAGCCACCACCGCCAGACGTCAGCAGGGCAGCCAGTGCGAGGGCGGCATCCGTGAAGATGCCGCGACCGTCGGCTGGTCGAGAACTTGCCGCCCTCGAAGGTGAGCCAGTTGAAGCCCTTGATGACGTCCGGCAGCTTGAGCGGCAGGCCCGAACCCAGAACCGTCGCGGGAAGCTGACGGTGTGAAAGGGCACGTTGTCCTTGGCGAGAAACTGCACGTACTGCACGTCGCCGCCACCTTGCCACCAGGCCCGCCAATCGCGCCCAGGCGCCGCTTCGGCCCATTCGATCGCCGCCGCGATGTAGCCGATCGGCGCGTCGAACCAGACGTAGAAGACCTTGTCCTCGAAGCCGGGCTTCGGGACCGGAACGCCCCAAGACAGGTCGCGGGTGATGCAACGGTCGCGAAGACCCTCGTCGAGCCACTTCGAGGCCAATCGAGCGGACCAGCAGAGGCCAGTCCCGTTGCGCTCTGCAACCATCGCCGGAGGACGGGCTCGAACGCCGAAAGTTTAAGGAACAGATGCGGCGTTTCGCGAAATTCGACGTCGGTCGCGCCGGAGATTGCCGAACGGGGCGCGATGAGATCTTCCGGGTCGAGCACCCGCGTACAGCTCTCGCACTGATCGCCCCGGGCGTTGGCGTTGCCGCAATGAGGGCAGGTACCGACGACATAGCGGTCCGGCAAGAAGCGTTTGTCGGTCGGCGAATAGGCCTGCTTGATCGTGCGGGCGTCGATGTGACCGGCGGCGTCGAGCCGGCGGAAGATCTCCTGGGTCAGCAGCCGGTTGGCGTGGCTTCCGACGTGCGCGAGAAGTGATCGAAGGACAGGCCGAAGCGACGGTAGATGTCGGCCTGTATGGCGTGCTGGCGCGCGCAATACTCGGCGACCGGCAGGCCTGCGGCCAGCGCCGCGAGCTCGGCGGGCGTGCCGTGCTCGTCCGTGCCGCACAGGAACAGCACCTCGTGGCCGGTTTGCCGGCGAAAGCGCGCATGGATATCGGCCGGCAGGAGCGATCCGGCGAGATTGCCGAGGTGCTTTACTCCGTTGACGTAGGGAAGCGCGCTGGTGATCAGGAACTTGCTCATCGGACTCTCCATCGTGTCGCAGGCGGACATGAAAAAGCCCTTCGCAGGGAAGGGCTGGAGAGACCGATCGGGGTTTTACCGCCCGCGCGTCACCGTTCCGCCCCGTCCTGTCGAAGGGGCCGGCGCATTCGCGAAAAGGCGGTCAAGGTCGTCAGTGGGTTCAATATCGTGTGCTGCCGGCGAGGCGTCAATGGCCGCTCACCGCGTCGGCGGCGACAGCGTGATGGTGCCGACGGCGGTGCGCGCCGCCTCGGCGCGGGTGCCGGCGATCTCGATGTAGTTCAGGGTCTGCCAGCGCTCGACGAAGTTGCGCGCCCACGGCGAGAGCATGTTGCCCGACTGGCCGAGCGGCATGGCGAAGCGGCTGTTGTCGAGGTCGCTGAAATCGTAGACGCCGCGGTAGCCGGCGCCGTGCACGGCGTCGAACGGCCGGCTGCCGCGGTAGGACGGCTGGGCGCGGTTGAGCGTCTGGGCGCCGCCATCGGACGGGAAAGCGCACCGACGCCAGGTCGCGCAGCAGCGGCACGCCGTCGAACAGCGGATGACGGTGCGCGGCGAGATGCTCGCGGCCCCACTGCCATTTGTCGATGTCGGGCCCCTGCCGGCGCGCGATCCCGTCGAGCGCGCGCTCCGAGCGAGCGCGCGATGATGTCGTCGCAGGTCTCGGTCTGGCGCGTGCCGCCGTCGTCGCACCAGCCGGGCTTGTCGCGGATGATGCGCATCATCAGCGGCACGTCGGGCGCGGCCAGCGCCTCGAAGAGACTCGTCGCCCAGCTCGTCGGCCAGCAGCCCGCGCTGCAGCTCCCACAGCCAGGCGGTGTAGATCAGCGGTTCGGGGCGGCTCGCCAGCATGAAGCGGTTCCAGCGGCTCATCAGCTCGTGCACGCGGGCGGCGCGGGCATTGCGCGGCGCGCCCTTCAGCAGCACCGGCAGCATCTCGGCGGCGTCGAGCCGAGAGGTTGTCGGCCTGCGATGACGATCATGCCGTAGACCGGATGGCGCTCGACCTCGCGCAGCATCTGGTTGGCGCGGCGCTGGCGGTAGGGCTCGGCCCAGTCGCGGCTGATGAAGACGCGGTAGTCGTCGGGCACCAGGCGGCCGTTGGCGTTGACGATGATGCCGCTCGCCGGATTGTAGATCCGCGGCAGCTCGTCGAACGGCACGAAGCCCGCCCAGTCGTATTCCGACGTCCAGCCCGGCACCGGCATCGAGCCGTCGCCCTTGCGGCGGATCGGCACGCGCGCCGGCGCCACCAGGCCGACGTTTCCCGCGGTGTCGGCGTAGACCATGTTCTGCATGGGCGTGACGATCTTGCGCGCGGCGGCCAGGAACTCGTCCCAGTTCTGCGCGAGCCCGAGCCGCACGAAGCCCTCGACCGAGGTATCCGACGTCGTCGAGCGCAGTCGCCTGCAGCGCCAGCACGTGGCCCTGAGGCGTGAGATCGTCGGGCCGGCGGATGAAGTCGTCGATCACCGCGCCGTGCCGCGTCTCGCGCAGGCGCAGCTGGACCGGTCGACCCCAGAGGACGTTGATGGTCTCGTCGCGCACGCCGAACGGCCGCGCGCCGTCGGGCGTGATGTAGCGGTTGGGGTCGGTCGGATCGACCCGCTCGACGAACAGGTCCTGGCTGTCGAGGTTGGTGGTGGTGAAGCCCCAGCCGATCGTGCCGTTGTGGCCGAGCACGATGCCGGGCGAGCCGGGCGAGGTGGCGCCGCGGATGTCGAAGCCCGGCCCGACCAGGCGCGCGAGATACCAGGTGCCGGGGAAGGTAAGCGCCAGATGCGGGTCGTTGGCGAGCAGCGGCTTGCCCGACACCGAATGCGCGCCCGACAGCACCCACTCGTTCGAGGCCTCGCGCTTGCGCGTGGCGATATTGTCGGTGGCGCGATAGAGCCGGTCGAGGTCGAGCCCGTTCAGCGCCTCGCTCACCAGCGACGAGCGTCGCGTCGCGGTTCTCGCCCGGCGTCTCGATCAGGAACTTGACGCCGTCCATCGCCGATCTTCGCGCGCCAGCCGCAGGCGCAGCAGCTCGGCGCGCCAGTTGCCGTCGAGGCCGAGCGCCATCAGCTTGCCCCAGACCAGCGAATCGGCGGGCCGCCACGGCTCGGGCCGGTAGCGGCCGCCGGACAGCAGCTTGATCAGCGTGAGCTCGAGGCCGAACTGCTGGTCGTCGTCGGCCCAGCCAGGCATTCACGCCGGCGGCATAGGCGTCGAGGATGGTGCGCGATGCCGGGCGACAGCGCGCTCGACGCTGTCGGCCGCCCGGCGCGTAGAGGCCGAGTCCGCGCATGGTGCGGTCGGTGTCGACCAGGCCGCTCGCCGATCACCCGCGGCGGCAGCACGATCTCGGCGAGCCGGCCCTGGCCCAGCCGGCGCATCAGCTCCATCTGCCAGAAGCGGTCCTGGGCGTGGACGTAGCCCAGGCCGAAGGCGGCATCCTCGATCGAGCCGGCGATGATGTGCGGCACGGCGTTCTTGTCGCGCAGGATCTCGACCGGGGCCTTGCAGGCCCGCGGCCTCGACGTGGCCGGCTGTAGGGCGGCAGCGCGCCGCGCACCTGGAAGATAGGTGCCGGGCAGGAACACCAGCGATCGCAAGCGCCGGTGCCGGCCAGGAACTTCGCCAGGCCGGCGCCGAGGCGGACAAGCCGTCCGCACGGTCTAGCCGCCGACGATAAGAAAGGATGGCCGTCGCGGTCGGCGTCGAGATCGGGCGCGGCGCGTCGCGTCGTCGGATCGGCGAAGGCCGACATCTTGAGCGGGTTGCCGGCGAGCTTCAGCGTGCCGCCGCTGCCGTCGGGCACCTCGACCAGCATGTTGCGCGCCGCCACCTGCGGATGGGCGAGCGCCTGCGCGATGTTGTTGATCGGCCCGCACGGCACGCCGGCCTTGGACGAGCGACCTCGATCCAGTGCGCCGTCGTGTGGCCCTTCGAGCACCGACTCGATCGCGCGCTCGAGCTGGCTTGTGATGCTTCTGGCGCAGCGCGTTGGTCTTGTAGTCGGGGCTCGCTCGCCATGTCGGGCCGGCCGAGCGCCTCGCAGGTCTTGATGAAGAGGCCGTCGTTGCCGGCGGCGATGATGATCGCGCCGTCCGACGTGCGCGAACGCCTGGAACGGCGTGATCGTCGGATGGCGCGCGCCCAGCGGGCCCGGGATCTCGCCCTCGACCGTGTAGCGCATGATGGCGTTCTCGAGCAGCGCCAGCTGGCAGTCGAACATGGCGATGTCGACCTTGGTCGCTCTCGCCGGTCTTGAGGCGATGGACGAGCGCCGCGTTGACCGCGACCGCGGTGTAGAGGCCCGCGCCGATGTCGCCGATCGACATGCCGACCCGCGCCGGCGGCTGGCCCTCGTTGCCGGTGATGCTCATGATGCCGCCCATGCCCTGCATGACCATGTCGTAGGCGGGATCCTTGGAGTTGGGACCGCTGTGGCCGAAGCCCGACGCCGAGGCGTAGATCAGCTGCGGATACTTCGGGTGCAGCGCTCTCCCAGCCGTAGCCCAGCTTCTCCATCGTGCCGGGGCGGAAGTTCTCGACCACCACGTCGGCCTTCTCCAGCGAGCTTCTCGAAGATCGTGCGGTCGGTCCTCGTCGCTTCTTGAGATCGAGCGCGATGCTTTCCTTGCCGCGGTTGACCGAGGCGAAGTAGGTCGACTTGCCCTTGACGAACGGACCGTAGGCGCGGGCGTCGTCGCCGCCCTTGGGCGGCTCGACCTTGATCACCCGCGCGCCCATCTCGGCCATCAGCAGGGTGCAGTAGGGGCCGGCGAGGATGCGCGACAGGTCGATGACGAGTGATGCCCGACAGCGGGCCTTTGGAAGCGTGCTGGGTCATGGTCGCGGTTCTTAGCCAGTGGACTCGCCGCAGATCCAGCCACACGTTCGCCGCGGCGGAACCGATCACGATGGCGCCGCCCAGCAAAGTCGAGGTCGCCCGGCCGTTCGCCGTCGAACAGCCACACCCAGATCGGCCCCAGCACCAGCTCGAGCAGGCCGAGCAGCGCGGCGCGGCCGGCCGGAATGCGCTTCAGGGCGCGCCATGTAGAGCAGCAGGCCGCCGGCGAGCTGGCCCGGGCCCAGCGCCAGCAGCCACGGCACCTGCGACCAGCGTGACCGTCGCGGGATCGGCGAAGGGCAGGGCGACCAGGGCCGAGATCACGCCGGCCAGCGCCAGATCGCCGGCGTCATGCCGACGTCGCGGCGGTGGCGCACGACGACGTAGTTGCCGCTCATGCACAGCACGACGATGAAGGCGACCGCCATGCCGGCGAGCGCGCCGGCCTGCAGCGAGCCCGCGACCGACAGCGCGAGGCCCACGACCGCGGCGGCCATCGCGAGGATCGTGTGGCGATGCAGTGGCTCGCCGAGGAAGAGGCGCGCCAGCAGCGCGGTGATGAACGGCGTGGCGCCGAACATCGATCAGCACGTTGGCGACCGGCGCCAGCGCCGAGCGCCAGGATGAAGGCGACGATGCTGCCGGCCAGCATCGCTGCGCTCGCGAACAGCGGCGCCGGGCCGGCATTGCGAACGTCGATCCAGACGCCGCGCCGACTGCCAGATCAGCAGCGGCAACGATCGTGACAACAAAGCGCCGAGCGCCAGAACGACACGTCCCAGGCCGGAAGGTCGACGCGCCGCACGATCACGCCGGCCGTGCTGAACACCGATGGCCGCGCGCGACGGCGCACAGACGACGCCGAGCGCGGCGGAACTCTGCGGCAGAAGCCTGCGTTTTCATTGCCGAACGAAGCTGTGAATACGGATTCGACGTGCCCCCGTCCATCGATTCCCTCGACCTGCCGCCGTTCCGACCACGCTTTCCGTGGTGGGGGCCCGACCTGCAGACCATGGCCATGCCGCCTGCAGTCGCCGGCGTCCGACCTGTCGCCGCCACTGCAGCGAGCGCATGTGCTTTCCGCATGGCGGATCGCACCGGCGACATCCTGCTCGGCATGCTCGACCGGCCGGCGAGCCGCAGGCGGGCCGCCCGCTGGTGATCCTGATCCACGGCCTCACCGGCTGCGAGGACAGCCTCTACATCCTGAGCGCCGCGCGCCACCTGCTCGATCTGCGGCTATCGCGTGCTGCGCCTCAACGTGCGCGGCGCGGGCCGTCGCGCGCCTATTGCGCGCGAGCACTATCACGTCGGCCGCACCGCGGACTTCCGCCGCGTGCTGTGGCAGCTTGCCCGACGAGCTGACGCGATGACGGCATGGTGGCGGTCGGCTATTCGCTGGGCGGCGCGATGCTGCTGAAATATCTCGGCGAGGAGGGCTCGTTCTCGCCGCTGCGCGCGGCGGCCACGATCTGCGCGCCGATCGACCTGCATGCGCACCGCCAGCACATGATGCGGCCGCGCAACTGGCTCTATCACAACTATATCCTGAACGACCTGAAGGCCGAGGCGCTGGCCGAAGGCGCCGGGATTTCGCGACGAGGAGCGCGAGATCGTCGCGCGGCCGCGCAGCGTGTTCGACTACGACGACCGCTTCATCGCGCCGCGCTACGGCTTCCAGCGGCGCGACGGAACTACTACGAGCTCTGCGCGCCGCTCGGCTTCATGCCCGAGATCCGCGTGCCGACCATGGTGCTGGCGGCGTGCGACGATCCGTGGATCCCGGATCGAGCACTTATCGCGAGCTTCAACTGGGCGACAATCCAGTGGCTGCTGCCGGTGATTGCCCGATACCGGCGGCCATGTCGGCTTCCATGGCGACGCCGGCAACCGTCCGTGGTGCGACCTCGCCGATCGAGAAGTTCCTGACGCGCGCCTGCACTGAGCGGACGACCGTTTTCGACCGTTTTCGCCGTTTTGCCAAATCACCGTTTTTCGCCGAAGACCGGTGAGCAAGTCCCTGATGCAGCGCGTTGCCTGTTCGCTGCGTTGGCCAAACCGTCGAAGACTGGCCGAAGATGGCGGGCAGACAATACTGACTCATGCGTGCTCATTTGATCATTGGGCCGCAAGCATAAGCGCGTCGCTGCGCCGAACCTAGCAAGGCATTGACGCGAAAAATATCGGCCTTCCGTCGTAGGTCGATGCCGTTCCATTGACCGCAATGGCTGTGAACGTTCGGTGATATCCACGGCGGGCCGTCGCGAAGCAAGGTCTTCAGCCGCGCGCCGAGATCCTTCGGCTCGAAGCGCTCGGATGAAGCTGGCGATCTCGTCGGCGCTCCACCAGCGATGATCGAGCGTCCAGCTCTTCTCGCGCTCGTCGAGGCCGGAGGTGTCGACCTCGGCCGAGCGCGGTGCGGCCGAGGAAGAAGCGCTCGCGATGCAGCACCTGGCGCTCGCGCCAGCTGCATGACGTCGCTCGCGCTTCCACACCCAGCGCACGTCGCCTGCGACCGACGAGGCCGTCTCCTCGCGCGCCTCGCGGACGGCGGCATCGGCGATAATCCTCGCCGGGATCGACCATGCCGCCGATCATCACCCAGAACGGATCGGAACGGATCGGCCGGATCGTAGACCGTGGGCGTGTGCACGTTGAACAGGAAGAGCCGGTCCTGCGGGTCGAGCAGGATCAGCCGCGCCGACGGACGTTCGATCATGAGGCGATATGGCGGATGATCACTTGCCTTGAGCAGCCGCGCCGCGTCGACCGCGCCGTAGGTCAGGATGCCGTCGCAGCCGGCGCGCTTGAAGCTGGTGAGCGTCTCGATCAGCACCTTGTTCCAGTCGAGCCAGCCGCGGTCGGCCGCGCCGCGCAGCATCGCGTACTCGCCGCTCACCTGGTAGGCGTAGGTCGGCACGCCGAAGCGCTCCTTCACGCGCCGCACGATGTCGAGATAGGGCAGGCCGGGCTTCACCATCACCATGTCGGCGCCTTCCTCGATGTCGAAGCCGACCTCGCGCAGCGCTTCGTCGGAGTTGGCCGGAGTCCATCTGGTAGGTCTTCTTGTCGCCCTTGCAGCGCGCCCGAGCTGCCGATGGCGTCGCGGAACGGATTGTAGAAGCACGACGCGTACTTGGCGGCGTAGGACATGATCTGGGCGTGCTGATAGCCCTGCCGTCGAGCGCCTTGCGGATCGCGCCGATGCGGCCGTCCATCATGTCGGACGGCGCCTGCGATGTCGGCGCCGGCCTCGGCCTGCACGATCGCCTGCTTGATCAGCGCCTCGACCGATCTCGTCGTTCAGGATGACGCCGTCGCGCACGATGCCGTCGTGGCCGTCGCTGTTGAAGGGATCGAGCGCCACGTCGCAGACGACGCCGATGTCCGTGACACGACCTTCTTCACGGCCTGGATGGCGCGGCAGACGAGGTTGTCCGGGTTGTAGGCCTCGCGCGCGTCGGGCGTCTTGGCGCTGGGATCGGTCTCCGGGAAGATCGCGATCGCCGGAATGCCGAGATCGCGCGCTTCCTTGGCGGCCTCGACGAAGAGGTCGATCGGTGAGCCGATCGACGCCCGGCATCGAGGCGACCGGCGTGCGCGCCGTGCTGCCTTCCTGCACGAACACCGGCCAGATCAGGTCGTCGACCGAGAGCTTGTGTCTCGGCGACCAGCCGGCGCGACCAGTCCTCGCGGCGGTTGCGGCGCAGCCGTGTGGTCGGGATAGCGGCCGAGGGTGGAGAAGCGCTTGTGCGCATGAGTCCGCATTATCGCGCGGACCGGGGAAGGCGACGCCATATGCGGCTTGTTTGCCCCGTGGCATGTGCCGCAGTGGTTTGACTGACGGAGGGCCCCCGATATGATCCGCCGCGCATGGATTTCACCCTCACCGAGGACCAGCAGGCGCTTTCGCGATACGGCGCGGCAATTCGCGACCGAACGCATGCTGCCCGAGGCCGCGCGCTGGGATGCCGAGAAGATCTTCCCGGTCGAGGTCGCTGCGCGAGGCGGCGGCCCTCGGCTTCGGCGGCATCTATGTGCAGGACGATGTCGGCGGCAGCGGGCCTGTCGCGCTTCGATGCAGCGCTGATCATGGAGGAGCTGGCGGCGGCCTGCCCCAGCACGGCGGCCTACATCTCGATCCACAACATGGCCGCCTGGATGATCGACGGCTTCGGCGACGACGAGCAGCGACGGCGCTTCCTGCCCAAGCTCTGCTCGATGGAGCATTTCGCGAGCTACTGCCTGACCGAGCCCGGCGCCGGCTCCGATGCGGCGGCGCTCGCGCACGCGCGCCGAGCTCAGCGGCGACCATTACGTCCTGAACGGCACCAAGGCGTTCATCTCCGGCGGCGGACGCAGCGACATCTATGTCGTGATGCTGCGCACCGGCGGGCCGGGGGCGGGCGGCGTGTCGACGCTCGTCGTCGAGGCGGGCACGCCGGGCCTGTCGTTCGGCAAGCAGGAGAAGAAGCTCGGCTGGAACAGCCAGCCGACCGCGGCGGTGATCTTCGAGAACTGCAAGGTGCCGGTCGCCAACCGGCTCGGGCCTGAGGGCCACGGCTTCAAGATCGCGATGATGGGGCTCGACGGCGGGCGCATCAACATCGGCGCCTGCTCGCTGGGCGGCGCGCGCGCCTGCCTGGAGACGCGCGTCGCGCTACGTCGGTCGAGCGCAAGCAGTTCGGCAAGCCGCTGGCCGACTTCCAGGCGACGCAGTTCAAGCTGGCCGACATGGCGACCGACCTCGACGCCGCGCGGCTGATGATCTGGCGCGCCGCCTGCGCTGCTCGATGCCAAGTCGCCGGAGGCGACGCAGGCCGCGGCGATGGCCAAGCGCTTCGCGACCGACGCCGGCTTCCGGGTCGTCAACGATGCGCTGCAACTGCATGGCGGCTACGGCTACTTGAAGGACTTTCCCATCGAGCGCTATCTGCGCGACCTGCGCGTGCACTCAGATCCTCGAGGGCACCAACGAGATCATGCGCGTGACTCATCTTCGCGCCGCCTGTTGATGGGTGCGTCGTCGGGAAACAGATGTCCGAAGCCTGAAATCCTGTTCGAAGTCAAAGACGGCCTGGGCCTGCATCACCCTCAACCGGCCCAAGGCGCTGAACGCGCTGACGCACGGCATGATCCTCGAGCTGGAGAAGGTCATTCCCGAGCTGGGAGAAGGATCCCGCGGTCAAGGCGGTGGTGCTGCGCGGCGCCGGCGATCGCGCCTTCTGCGCCGGCGGCGACGTCACCAACCTCTATCGCGAGATGCGCGACAATCCCCGGGGCACGCTGCGGCGCGACTTCTTCCGCGACGAGTACATCGTCAACCGCCGCATCTACCGCTACGCCAAGCCGTGGATCTCGCTGATCGACGGCATCGACATGGGCGGCGGCGTCGGCCTCTCGGTGCACGGCTCGCACTCGGTGGCGAGCGAGAAGTTCCTGTTCGCCATGCCGGAGACCACCATCGGTCTCTTTCCCGATGTCGGCGGCGGCTATTTCCTGACCCGCCTGCCGGGCGCGCTGGGCACGTTCCTGGCGCTGACCAGCCATCGCCTGAAGGTGGCGGACGCGCTGTGGGCCGGCATCGTCGATGCCCATGTGCCGAGCGCGACGCATGAACGACCTGCAGGCGGCGCTCGGCGCCGCCGATCTCGCCGGCCCCGATGCCAACCGCAAGGTCGATGCCGTGATCGCGCGCTTCGCCGCCGATGCCGGCATGCCGACGCTTGCCGGCGATGATGGCCGACATCGACCGCTGCTTCTCGGCCGAGTCGGTCGCCGGAGATCGAGGCCAAGCTCAAGAAGCATCCCGGCGAATGGGCGCAGCAAGCAGCTCGCCGCGCTGATGAAGCTCTCGCCGCTCGTCGATGGCGATCACGCTGGAGCAGCTCAAGCGCTGCGCCAACCGCTCGTTCGAGGACTCGATGACCATCGAGTACCGCATGGCGCAGCACCTGCATGCGGCCCGACCATGATTTCTTCGAGGGCGTGCGCGCGCTGCTGATCGACAAGGACCAGAAGCCCAAGTGGAACCCGCCGACCATCGAGGGCGTGACGCCGGCGATGGTCGAGGCGCATTTCAAGCCGGTCGTCGAACGACCTGTTGTTCGACTGATCGGCGCAAGAGGAGGACACACATGGCGAAAATCGCCTTCATCGGTCTCGGCAACATGGGCGGTCCGATGGCCGCCAATCTCGCCAAGGCGCAGCATCATGTGACGGCCTTCGACCTGTCGGACGCCGCGGCTCGACGGCCGCGGTCGAGAAGGGCGCGCACAAGGCCGAGCGTCGGCTGCCGAGGCCGTGAAGGGCGCCGAGATCGTCGTCACCATGCTGCCGGCCGGCAAGCATGTGCGCGAGGTCTACGAGAAGGACGTGCTGCCCAACGTCGCCAAGGGCGCGCTGCTGATCGATTGCTCGACCATCGATGTCGAACAGCGCCCGGCATGTCGGCGGCGCTGGCCAAGCAAGGCCGGGCTCGAGATGATCGACGCGCCGGTCTCGGGCGGCGTCGGCGGCGCCACGGCCGGCACGCTCACCTTCATGGTCGGCGGCAGCCGAGGCGCGCCTTCGCCAAGGCGCGCTGCCGATCCTCGAGAAGATGGGCAAGAACATCGTCCATGCCGGCGCCAGCGGCAACGGCCAGGCGGCCAAGATCTGCAACAACATGATCCTCGGCGTCTCGATGATCGCCGTCAGCGAAGGCTTCATGCTCGGCCAAGCGGCTGGGCCTCGATGCGCAGAAGCTGTTCGACGTCGTCTCGACGTCGTCCGGCCAGTGCTGGTCGCTGACCAACTACTGCCCGGTGCCGGGCCCGGTGCCGACCTCGCCCGCCAACCGCGACTACCAGGCGGGCTTCACCGCCGGCGATGATGCTGAAGGACCTGATGCTGGCCCAGCAGGCGGCGAACGCGGCCGGCGTCAGCGACGCCGCTCGGCGCCGAAGCGGCGCCAGCTCTTCAGCCTGTTCGTCAACAGCGGCAATGCCGCCAAGGACTTCTCCGGCATCATCCAAGATGCTGGACGGAAAGTGAGGCCCATGATCACGCTCTACGACCTCGTCTTCGACAGGAAGACCGCCGCCCCAGCCCGTTTTGCTGGCGCGCCAAGTTCGCGCTGAAGCACAAGGGCCTGGCTGGCGAGACGAGCCGCATGGGCTTCACCGAGAAGCAGAAGATCGCCTTCGCCCAGTCGCAGACCGTTCCGGTCATCCATGACGGCACCAAGGTGGTGAAGGACAGTTGGGCGATCGCCGCTGCATCTCGACGCGGCCTATCCGGACAAGCCGCTGTTCACGAGCGAGATCGGTCGCGTCTGCGCGCGCTTCGTCAACGGCTGGGCCGATGACGTCGTGTCACGGCGCGCATCGTTTCCGCATGGTGGTCGGCGATCTGTATGATCGCGTGCGGCCGCAGGACCAGGACTATATCGTCGAGTCGCGCGGCAAGCGGCTCGGCACGCACGGACTTCGCCGACTTCCAGGCCAAGCGCGCGAGAAGGGACTGGCGGCGTTCCGCGCCGCGCTCGAGCCGGCGCGGCGGGTCGCTGACGCGAGCAGAAGTTCCTGTCCGGGCGAGCGCCGGCCTATCCCGACTACATCCTGGCTCGGCACCTTCATGTGGCCGCGCACGCATCAGCCCGCTCGAGCTGCTGGAAGCCGGACGATCCTCGTCCATGCCTGGCGCGAGCGCATGCTCGACCTGTTCGACGGCATCGGGTCGCAAGGCGCACAGGCGGCGTGAAATACGACGCCGTCGTCTTCGACCTGCTGACGGCGCTGCATCGATCTCCGGACCTTGTGGAACGACCGTCGCCGGCTCAGCCTGACGACGGCCTGAGATGGCGCCGCCGCTATCTCGAGATCACCTACGGCTGCGGCGCCTACAGACCGTATGAGACGCTGGTGCGCGAAGCTGCCCGCGACGTGCGGCCTGCCGGAACGCCTGGGCGACGAGCTGGAGCGGCGCTGGGACGAGCTGCAGCCGTGGCCTGAAGTCGCGCGAGGTGCCTGAAGCGGATCCCGGTGCCGCTGCGCGGTCGCGACCAACTGCTCGATCCGGACTCGGCCGGCAGGCGGCCGATCGGCGTCGGCGTGCCGTTCAAGGTCGTCGAGTCACGGCCGAGAGCGTGGGCTTCTACAAGCCGCGGCCCGAGGCTCTATCGGGCCGTGCTGCGCGGCTTGGACACGCGCGCCGGAACGGACGCTGTTCGTTGCCGGTTCGGCGTCCGACGTGCCGGGCGCCAAGGCCGTCGGCATGCCGGTCTACTGGCACAACCGCATCGGCCTTCGCGCCCGCGCGACGACACCGAAGCCTGACTATCTCGGAAGCGATCCCTCGAGCCGGGCGACTGTTTGAGGTCGCCTAGGCTGGCGAACGGGAGGTGACCGTGGCCGAAGCGACGCGTTTCGATCCGGCCGAGCATCGCTTCGGACCGACCCACTGGTTCGAGGATCTCAAGGTCGGCAGAAGTTCTACATAAACTCGCGCACCCAGACCGAGGCGCTGTTCGCCGCCTTCCAGCTCGCCAGCGGCGACAACCATCCGATCCACTACGACCGCGAATACTGCCAGGCGCGCGGCCATCGCGACATGCTGGCGCACGGCCTGCAGGTGGCGATCCAGGGCGCGGCCGGCGCCGGCATCTTCCCGCATGTGATCGGCGATCTGCTGATCGGCTTCCTCGAGCAGTCCTCGCGGCTTCCTGAAGCCGGTCTATTGCGGCGACACGCCTCTATCCGATGCTCGAGGTGAGCTGAGCCCAAGGCCGGGCCGCACCACCGGCGTCGTCACCATGAAGCTCACCATCCACAATCAGGCGGGCGTGCTGGTTTGCGACGGCGAACACAAGTACCTTTGTGAAGAAGCGGGCCGCAGTAGGGAGCAGAGGAACGGCCATGCGATCGGACGTCATCGCCAAGCTGACCATCAAGCCCGGCACCAATGCCGACTTCGAGGCGACCATGAAGGCCGCTGCAGGCCAAGGTGCAGCCCGACGAGCCGGGGCAACAAGCTCACGCGCTGCACAAGACCGCGCGACGCCAATGCTATGTCATGTTGGAGCGCTATGACTGACCAGGCGGCGCTGGCGCGCTCACCGCGCCGCGCCGCACTTCATGCGAACTGGGGCCGCAAGCTCGGCGACTATCTTGCCGGCCGGCCCGACGTCCAGGTGCAGGAAGTCTCGAGAACGTCGAGGCTCATGGACGGAATCCTTCACCGCCATACCAAGCCGGGAACCGCGCCGGGCACGCTCGCCGGCCGCGCGCCCTGTGCCCGGACGAGGCGCTCGACTTCACCCTGGTCGAGTACACGCAGGAGGACGTGCCAGGTCCTGCACAGCGTCGAGGTCGACGAGTGCCGCTTCCATCTCGGCACGCCGGGCCGGACCTGGATCGACGTCGCCGGGCCGGCCGAGCTCGGAGATGCTGCGCGACCCCGGCATGGCCTTCAACCTGCATCCGCTGGCGCTCGAGGACGTCTTCCACGCCCACCAGCGGAGCAAGCTCGACCTCTACGAGGGCCAGGGCTTCATCGTGCTGAACGATCCGGCCTACGAGGACGGCGAGCTCCACCGCGCCAGGTCAGCATCTTCTTCGGCGAGAACTACGTCATCTCCTTCCACGACCACAAGCATGGACATCTTCAAGCCGGTGCGCGACCGCGTGCAGACCGCCGGCTCGCGGCTGCGCATGTTCGGCATCGACTATCTCGTCTATGCGCTGATCGACCTGGTCGTCGACCGCAAGTTCCCGCTGATCGAGGCGCTGGCCAGCCATCTCGAGGAGCCTCGAGGACGAGGCGCTCGGCCATCCGACCGAGCGAGACGCTGAGCCACATCCACCAGGCGCGGCGCGCGCTGGTCACCTTCCATCGCATCGAATGGGCGCGAGCGCGAGACGATCCTGGCGGTGATGCGGCCGGAGACGCCGTTCATCATGCCCGAGACGCGCACCTACCTGCGCGACTGCTTCGACCATTCGGTGGCCGTGCTCGACCTGCTCGAGAGCTATCGCGAAATGTGCAACGGCCTGATGGAAGTCTATCTGCTGCATGCCTCGAACCGCATGTCCGAGGTGATGAAGACGATGGCCATCATCACCGTCTTCTTCATGCCGCTCAGCTTCCTCGCCGGCATCTACGGCATGAATCTCGAGCGCGACGTCGGCAACATGCCCGGAGCTCGGCTGGAAGTACGGCTACGCGTTCTTCTGGATGATCGTGGTGGTCATCGTCGGCGGGCTGTTCTTCGTGGCTGAAACGCAAGCGCTGGATCTGATGCATGAGCGAGCACCTACCGCATCTTCGGCTCGGAGCTGTCGCCCTACTCGGTGAAGGTCCGCTCCTACTTCCGCTACAAGGGCCTGCCGCACGAGTGGATCGCTGCGCTCGCCGCGCCAACCAGGCCGAGTTCCAGAAATACGCCAAGCTGCCGCTGGTCCCGCTGGTCGTGACGCCGGACGGGCGAGGGCGATCCAGGATTCGACGCCGATCATCGAGCGCTTCGAGGCGCGCTGCCGTCGCTGACGCCCGACCGATCCGGTCGCTCGCCTTCCTCTCGGCGCTGCTCGAGGAGTACGGCGACGAGTGGGGCAACAAGTGGATGTTCCACTATCGCTGGACCTATCCCGCCGACTGCTGGGCGACCGCCGAGCGCATCGCCCGTGCAGATGACGCGGCGCGCAGGAGCACGCTCGCCGTCGCGCAGGCGCGCGCGCGCCGTCGCCGAGCGCATGAGCGGCCGGCTGGGCTTCGTCGGCTCCAACGCCGACGACGCGGCCGCTGATCGAGGCCTCGTTCAAGCGCGTGCTGGAGATCCTCGACGCGCATCTCGCGCCGCGGCCGTATCGTGCTGGGCGGCCGGCCGGCGATGGCCGACTTCGGCCTGTGGGGCCAGCTCTACGAGGCCGCGACCGATCCGACGCCGGGCGCGCTGATGCGCGCCTCGTCGCCCAACGTCATGGCCTGGGTGCAGCGCATGCTGCTCGCCCAAGGCCGAGGGTCGTTCGAGCCGTGGTCGGCGCTGTCGGCCGGCTTGACGCCGCTGCTCACGGAGGAGGTCGGGCGGCTGTTCCTGCCTTGGTCGGCGGCGAATGCGCGGGGCGATCGCGCAAGGGCGAGAAGACGTCATCGATGGCCGCTTGCCGGGTCGACAGTGGTCGCAGGAGCCGCAAAAGTATCACGCCCGCCTCGCTGCAGGAGATCCGCCGCAAGTACGCCGCCGCTGCCAGGCGCTCTGCCGGCGCTGACGACATCCTCGCGAAGGCCGGCTGCCTCAGCGTCCTTTCTCGAAGCGAGTGGCGCGGCTCAGCCTGATGCAGGAAGGCCGTCACGTCCCGCTGCAGGCTGGAGCTGCGGACGACCGGACCGACGCCGCAGCGGCATGTTGTGCCGGATGAAGCCGACGGCGCGTCGTAAGCGATCCATGCCGGCGCCGTCGCTGAAGCTATCAGGTCCCCAGCGGCGGAACTCATAGCCCAGGCCCACGCGCTGCCCGGCCGCGGGCCGATGGCACGATGGCGACACCGGCATAGACCTCGGCATCCACGCGTGGCGTCGCGGTGGCGCTCGGCTGCGATGAGCGGGTGGCCGGTGCACCGGCGCCGGGCGCGTCGAGATGAATGGATATAGGCGAGAGAGCGCGTACCATCCGCGCGAGTCAGCCGGCAGGTCTGGCCGTTCATCGAGCGGGTCGGCGCATCGTCGATGCGCTCGGCGAGCGAGATCCGCGTCGGCCGCTGCGCGCCGGAGAATTTCGGATAGCGTCTTACTGACAGCCGATCAGCTGGCACGGCCGCACGCTTGGTGCCGGCGTCGAGATGGCAGTTCTGGCAGGCGAGGTTGTTGCCGGCGAAGCGCTTCGCCGTCTTCTGGGCCGATCTCGGCGAAGGTCTCGGGTCACCAGCCCGTTCGCCGTAGGCAACGACGCAGGCGACAGGTAAACGCTGCCGGCGAGGCTACCGCTTGGACGACGGACGAGTAGAGCGCGCCACGCCGACCGTCGGCGCACACGGCCGAGGAACGGCGGCGGCGAAGCCGTTTCAGGGTCATGCGACGGACGCGATCAGTGCGCACGCGCCGGACAGAGCCGAGCAGCACGAGCGACGAGGCGGCGGAACTGCGCGTCAGTTGATGCGGCCGAAGGGGCCGATATGCGCACCGATCAGCGTCACCGGCAAGGCGTGATCGCGGCCCAGACGAAGAAGGTGCGATCGAGGAAGCCGGCGACCGCGGCGGAGACGCAGCGACAGAGCGAGCACGCTCATGTTGTAAGGCTGGTTGGACGCCGCGCTGCGCCATGCATGGTCCAGCCGCGCAGCTGAATCCCAGAGTGCCGGGATCGGCCCGCTGAGGCTCGCCATGCCGCCCAGCACGCCGCCGCTCGAAGTCCTGCCGCCAGCGTCGGCCAGGCGGCCGCCGCGCCATCACGACCGGCGGCCGGCGCACGAAGCCCATCCAGGCAGCAATAGAACAATCAGCAGCAGGCCGACGCCGACCTTGAGCGGCTGCACCCGACATGTACTGCAGCAGGCGGTGCCGATCGGCACGCCGATCAGGCCGCCGGCGAGGAACGGCCAGAGCCGCGACCAGATCACGCCCTGCCAGATCTAGGGCAGCGACTGCAGGTGTCCGCCGACCGAGCAGAAGGCCACCAGCGGCGCCGCGGCGTCACCGGCGACATGGCATGCAGCCAGAAGCCCAGCGCCACGAGGGCATAGCCCGTGCCGCTCAGGCCGTTGACGAAGCCGGCCGCCAGGGCGCCGGCGACAACGAATGCGATGTCGCCGGTCGGCGGCAGAGTCCACCTGCGCATCCAGCCTGCGCGGTGAAGGCCTGGATGCCGGTGATGGCGCGGCCGAGGATCAGCGCGTGGACGTCGTGCGTGCCCTCGTAGGTGTTGACCGCCTCGAGGTTCATCACGTGGCGGATCACGTGGTACTCGTCCGAGATGCCGTTGCCGCCGTGCATGTCGCGCGCGACGCGCGCGATGTCGAGCGCCTTGCCGCAGTTGTTGCGCTTCGATCAGCGAGATCATCTCCGGCGCGGCGCGCGGCCCTCGTCCAGCAGGCGGCCGACGCGCAGGCAGGCCTGCAGGCCGAGCGCGATCTCGGTCTGCATGTCGGCGAGCTTCTTCTGGATCAGCTGGTTGGCGGCGAGCGGCCGGCCGAACTGCTTGCGGTCCAGCGTGTAGTTGCGCGCCGCGTGCCAGCAGAACTCGGCGGCGCCCATGCGCGCCCCAGGCGATGCCGTAGCGCGCGTTGTTGAGGCAGCCGAACGGGCCCTTCAGGCCCGACGACGTTGGGCAGCAGGTTCTCCTCCGGCACGAACGACGCTCGTCCATGCACGATCTCGCCGGTGACCGAGGCGCGCAGGCGGAACTTGCCCTCGATCTTGGGCGTCGCGAGGCCCTTCCATGCCGCGCTCGAGGATGAAGCCGCGGATCGCGCCGCCGTCGTGCCTTGGCCCAGACCACGCAGCACGTCGGCGATCGGCGAGTTGGTGATCCACATCTTGGCGCCGGTCGAGCGCGTAGCCGCCGGCGCACCGTCACGGCGCGGGTCGCTCATGCCGCCGGGATCGGAGCCGTGGTCGGGCTCGGTCAGGCCGAAGCAGCCGACCCATCTCGCCGGTCGCGAGCTTGCGGCAGGTACTTCTGGCGCTGCGCCTCGGTGCCGTAGGCATAGATCGGATGCATCACCAGCGAGGACTGCACGCTCATCGCCGAGCGGTAGCCGGGTCGACGCGCTCGACCTCGCGCGCGACCAGCCCGTAGGTCGTGTAGTTGGCGGCGTACTTTCGGGCAGGGTCGAGCCGAGCAGGCCGAGCGCGCCCATCTCGTTCATGATCTCGCGGTGGAACTTTTCGTGCCGGTTGGCCTCGATCACGCTTTTCCTGGCATAGTCGCGCGACGTCTCGGATCGCGATCTCCTCCTCGGTGATCGTCGAGGAAGAACAATCCTCCCAGTCGAACGGCTTGGCGTCGGCGCTGATGCCCTTGGCGGCGCTCTTATCGGGGTGGCGGCGGCCATTGTCAGCCCTGTCTGTCGGCCGCGTTCTTCAGGCGGTGCCCGTCGCGCCAACTGTTCGCCTGGCGGTCGGCGCGCGCCGCCTGTTTGTGGCGCGCGAAGGGCCGGGAGGGGTGAAGCACTAGCGCTAATTGCGCTAATTCGCCGATGCTCTCGCGAGTCGCATCGAGTCTCAGCGGATGAGACCGCGGGCAAAAACGCCGGCCGGTTGCCGTTTTCCGCCTTCGAGTCCTCATCGGACGCGACAGAGGGGCTTCGAAAACAAACCGCTCTCCGCACGAGCCGAAAGACGCCTGGGCAGGATCGATTGACATCCATAATTAATTAATGCAACATGCAGTAAAGATAAACGCAAGCAGTATCTATCCTTGCAACAACCGCAACCGGTTGCACAAGACCGCAAGCCATACACTTTGGGCGGCTAGCGCCATGTCCATCTCCTCAAATATGCTGTCCGGCAGTGCAGCGTATGCGGCGTACGACGCGTCCCTTATGTCGATAGGAGGACAAGACGATGGGTTTAACACAAAGCACAATCAAAGTCCGACAGTCACGCGCAGATGCAAACGGCCGCCGCTGGCCTGGTATCCGGACTTCCCTTGTTCTGGTCGGGTTCGGCGTTGGCCGACAAGGCCAAGATCGATTCCGTGCTGAACAGCGCGGTGACTGTTGGCGGCGTGCCGGAATGCCGCGCTCGCCGCCGACGATAAAGGCGTCCCCTACGAGGGCGCCTTCGGCAAGAGCAATACGTAACTGAACGAAGTATAAC
>ERZ1370068.8166-contig-7041_pt1 | contig 21146 bp, 24 predicted proteins | sample MGYA00561227_ERZ1370068 | MGnify/ENA primary metagenome ERZ1370068 (study PRJEB38410, sample SAMEA6850437) | metagenome | study: Metagenomic assessment of the ecological functions of the soil: analysis of the soil microbiota associated with the... | reverse complement strand
TCGCTGGAGCCCGCTCCCGGCCGTGGTCAGGTTCCAGGCCAGGCCCTCCGGGAGCGACATCATACACCTGGACCCAGACGTCGAAGTCCGGCAGTTTTGCTGCCAACCGATAGCTCCGCAATTATGGGCCCGATCACGTCGACCGCAGACTTGAATGGGCGGTCTCGAAGACGGCGATGTCGGGGCGACCCGTCAGGGCAGCGTAGTCGTGCACGCCGGCCCCGTCCCTCGTAGGGATCGGCCAGGGGTGGGCAGGATCGGACCGGACGGTACTGCTTCCGGACGAGCGTGACTGGCCATGCTCGAGGCGGCCGTTCGATTTGGAATCCACGCTCGCGGCGAGGAACAGCGTGTCGGTCCTGGTTCCTTCGAAGGGCCAGACCTGACTGGTCCGCCAGGTGTTCGCACCCATCACGAACACTCTCACTGAAGCGTCCCTGTCGAGGCCATTCTCCGCGTTCTTCAGGTAGCGATCCATCCAGCGAAGGACGGTCTCATCGTAGTCGATCGCCGCATCCGAGCCGAACAGCCGGTCTCCCGCCTTCTCTCGCTGGACCGCGGCGACGCCGTGGAGTCAAGCTCCAAGAATGAGTTTGGTACGCGGATCACCGGCGTCTCGTGAAGTCACCAATCGCTTGATAGTTGGTCACCGCCCCCAAGGGCCCATGCAGTTCATCGAACCACCCGGAGATGTTGAGCACCGCGGCGCTGACGGCGGAGTACTTGCCTTCGAGAGTTGCCCACTTCCACCACCGAGTCACGCGGCGGGTGGCGCATCCATTCGTAGTACCATGGGGCAACACCTTCGAAGTCAGGCAGAGTGGACAGTGGCCGGTAGTTGCGGAGCCGGTCGCGGTCAGTGTCCCGATTGAGTCGCGGCTTGCTCTGAGGTCTGTGCTCCAGGAACGCCGAGGCGACGTCGCAGGTCCGGCGCGATGTTGAACCAGGTCCAGTCGAGCCACGACCCATCCCACACGCCGCCCGAGTACCAGAAGGTCTCGGGTGTAGCGTAGGTCATCGCCGGCACCATCGCCTTGAGCGACGGCGGGCGTTCCACCGCGGCGAGCCATTGGACCGCGCCCGGATAGGAAAGTCCGAAGCTGCCGACTGCGCCGTTCGACCACGGCTGTTGCGCCGCCCACTCGATCGTATCGTATCCGTCTTTGCCTTCCTGGCTGTAGGCGGTGAAGATCCCATCGGAGCCATAGCGGCCCCGCACATCCTGAACTACAACCGCGTAGCCGCGCTGGACCGCCTTCTTCGCCAGCCCGGTGGCATCAGCCGCATCCTCCCGATCATACGGTGTTCGGTACACCAGGACCGGAAACCGTCCGGGCCCAGCTCGGTCGCAGGACGTCAGCCCGGAGCACCACCCCGTCGCGCATCGTGATGGAGACCGCGCTGTCGACGGTGGGTGTTGCCTGAGGCGACGCGATTCGCGCCGGGCACAGGCAGAGAGCTGTGAGGGACAGTGAGAATGGGCGGAAAGGCATAGATGGAGGGAAGATAAGACGGGCGGGGTGGACTGGACGGACGGCGCCGTCGACCGCGAGATGGCACGCGCCCCCCGGTTTTTCACGTCGCTTCAGCGACAGGCGCCGAGTGGCGGCTTTAGCCGCCAGATTGCGCCGGATTGCGCCGCCGACCTGAGCCGGCTTTAGCCGTCGACAGGCCGGCCTCGCTGCCGACTTGAGCCGGCCTTACCCGCGGACTCGTGACGGATCGAGCTCAATTCGGCGGCTGGAAGCCGCCACTCGGCCAATGGGTCGCTGAAGCGACCGGAATGCTGCTCGGCTCAAGGACGAACCGCCCGCGCATTTGTGGTCGAGACATCCGGGCGCCTCGTTCGGCGGCTGAAGCCGCCACTCGGCTGCTGTGTCGCTGAAGCGACTGCTCGGCATAAGAATGAATTGACTCGCGTATTAATGGTGACGTGCGGTGGATGAAAACGGAACAACTTCGGAGGATGCGTCATCGCATCTACGTCCATCTCAGCTGGACCACACGGGATCGGGCGGCACTTATCGATTGTCGCGTCGCGCGATTCCTGGAGAGATTTCTTGCGGCGGTGGCACGCCAGGAGCGGAGTCAGTTGCTCGCCATCGGGATTGTCACGACCCACGTTCATCTGTTGCTGCGCCTGCATCCGACCACTTCTGTTCCTCGTCTGGTCCAACGCCTGAAGGGTGGAAGTTCCCGTCCTCGCAACTCGCGATGGTCATTGCAGTGGCGAGAAAGCGCCCGCTGGGAAAAGGGCTACAACATCCAATCGGTGAGTGAGACGGCGTTGAAGCGGGTTTGCTCAATACGTCGAGGCCCAGCCCTCCCGACACCCGGGTGAAGCGATCGCGGAATGGCATCCAACACGATTCGGCTCCGAAGTCGCTTCAGCGACAGTAGCCGAGTGGCGGCTTCAGCCGCCGAACTAGGATCGACGCCGAATTTGGGATCGACGCCCGAATTTGGGATCGACGCCGAATTAGGATCGACGCCGAATTTGGGATCGCCATCTGGAGCAACCGATCCCGGGATAGCAAACGGCGTGGCATTCGCGGTCGCTTCAGCGACGGGCGCCGAGTGGCGGCTTTCAGCCGCCGACTTGAACTGGCATTCCACTTGCCAACGCATCGAGCCCAATTCGGCGGCTAAAGCCACTACTCGGCTATCTGTAACTGAAGCGACTGCCTCGCTCAAGGATAGCTGGCTCGAGACACGCTCCAGCGTCCCGTCCGCCCCGATCCGCCTAGTATTGCGTCCTCAGCGCCGACCCATCTCCCCCGCCTCGATAGGGCAAGCCGCCGCTGAGGAGGGGCCAATCGTTCGAGTCGCTGTGTCCTGCGCCGACCATGCTCGTGGTGGTTCGGGCGAGACTGCGAGCATAATCGTCGCCGGTTCCTCCCACGGTGATCCCATGAATGACCACGGTAGCATTCCGGGAGAGGCACACCAGCGCCGCGTCCCTCCCGCCGCCCGCACCCCAGGGGAACACCCGCGAGATGTCCGCTCATGAATCCCGTCACGCAAACATCCGCGGGGCCGGCCTGGACGCCCTCGAGGCCATCGGCACCTGGCGTTCCGATGTACCGGGAGAAAATCACCCGGGCCGTGGTGTCCAGCGCCACCACAACCCCATCCAGTTGTCCCGACCAAAACGAGGCGTTGCTCGTGTTTGGGAAAGTCGGCGAACCGGTTTGTCCCGCGATGTATACCCTGTCGCCGTCTACCGCGAGGTTGTGGGTCTCGATGCCTTCGGCACCGGAGCCTCCGACGTAGGTGCTGTGCAGGGAGTTGACGCCCGTCGAGCGAAAACTCGCCGACCCAGAAATCGCTCCCGCCGGCCGGCACGCGCCCGCTGGTAGAAGGAAGGTCGGTGCCATCGGTGGCGGTGAGAAACCAGATGGCTGACGGCGAGGCCCGCAGCGAGACGGTGCGTGTCTCGTCCCTGGAGCTGCCGATGTACGTCGCCCACTAGGACCCGGGTGCCGTCGGAGCTGAGCTTCACCAGCAGGTCGTCGCAGCCACCCTTGCGGGTGCTCTGGAAAACGATTGGCAAACCAGGGCGCCGGCCAGTCATCCCGCTGGGTAGATGTTGCGAGATAGATGTTGCCGACTGGATCGACATCAATATCACGGATGATGTTGAGCTCATCCTTGCCGAAGTAGGTGCACCAGACCTTCTGTCCCGCGCTGGTCAGCTTGCAGACGAACCCATCCTCCGGCCCGTAGGGGCAGCGCCGGGTCCACCTCGAAGGCCGGCTGGAGTGTCCCGGGAGTCGTCGGAAATCCGGCGCCGGCCCGTCCCGCCACGAGAATGAAGCCCAGGTGGTCTACTTCCACGGCATAGGCCCGGTCGTAGCCATTGCCGCCAATGAACGTGCTCCAGAGCGTGTGGCCGGTGGGATCCACCTTGGTGACGATCACATCCATGTTGAGAATCCCGGGAGACCCCGCGCCGGGGAATGCACCGGCTGAGCGGTGCCCGGAGTAGTGGGGTAGGTGGAGCTGGCGCTGCCGCCGACCATGACCGAATTCCCCTGGAGGTCCATCTGGACGTCACGGAACTGATCGGGTGACGTGCCACCGTATGCAGCTCGCTCCAGCGCGCCTCGACCGGAGCGGCCACTGCAACATTCTCGGCGACAGGAACTTCGGCCACGTCACGGGAACACGAGGCGAGGAGAAGCGTGCCGCAGCCAATCGCGGCCGCAGCGAGAGTGAGATCGAGGTAAGGCGAGATGTTGTGCTTGAAGGGATGTCGGGCCATGTGACTCGAGAACAGCCGAAGGAGGTCCGACATGGATCCGAGTCCTGCGCGAGACACACCGTCCCGGGCGAGTCCCCGGATCCACTCGAGGATCGCGGGGTGTTAATCGTTGCTCAGGCCGGTGATGTTCTGGGAAATGGCCTGTCTCAGGTTGGTAACGGGCGGGAAGGCGGGAAGGGCGTTATGGGCGAGCAGGGCGGACGAGGCGGACAAGGCGGACGGTACAGTAGAAGGCGGGTTGGCACATGGGCTCGCTTCTTTCACGTCGCTTCAGCGACATAGTAGCCGAGTGGCGGCTTTAGCCGCCGACTTGAGCGCGGCCTTACCCGCCGCCGAGAACCGGCTACGGCCGCCACCGTAAGGTCGGCTTTTGGCCGCCGACGTGAGCCGGCCTTACCGGCCGCAGAGAACCGGCTTTAGCCGCCGACGACCGGCTTTTGGCCGCCGACGTGAGCTGGCTTCGGCCGCCGCCGTAAGCCGGCTTTTGACCGCCGACGTGAGCTTAAGCCGCCCACGTGAGCGGGCCTTACCCGCGAAGTTGTGACGGGTCGGCTCCCATTTCGGCGGCTAAAGCCGCCACTCGGCTATTGTGTCGCTGAAGCGACTGGAGTGCTGCTCGGCTTAAGGACGAACCGCTCGCGCATTTGTGGTGGAGACATCGGGCGCCTCGTTCGGCGGCTAAAGCCGCCACTCGGCTATTGTGTCGCTGAAGCGACTGCTCGGCTCAAGAGGAATTGACCGGCCTTGACGGGAGGTCAGACGGGAAGCCGGTCAGTGGGTAGAAAAGGCGGAAGGATTCGGAGTTTCCTCCAAACCTCCCGCCTTCCCGCCCAACCGTTTTCCTGCCTACTTACGTCTTCTCCGCCTCGTACTTCACCTTCACCCCCTCCGCCAGCCTCACCTTCAGACGCTGGCCGGCGCGGCAAGACGATCTGGCCTCCCTTGGTAGCGACGGCGACGCCGGTTCCGAGTACCGCACCCACCGCCGCACCGGTGACGATGCCCTTGGTTGATCCGTGACCCGCGATTCCGCCGACCACGCCGCCCACCACCGCGCCACCGCCGATCTCGGCCACACTCTCGCCGAGGTCATCCTTGCCCTTTACCCGCCAGGGATCGGCCGCAATGGGATAGTCATTGCCATCGACTTCCAGCCGGGTGAACCGCAATGTGAGTTCGGGTGCCCCGGCAATGCGGCCTCCGCCCTTCACGTGGGTCACTTCGCCATGCAGAACGGCGCCGGCTGGAAGCGTACCACCCGACAGCTGCATCGGCTCGGTAGTCGTGAGCGCTACCGCTTCACCCGCATCGCTATTCTCGGTCGAAATCGTGTGCTCGAGCGCGCCGACCACCGAAGTACCGGCTGGTATGGTAGCTTCCACCGTGCGACCGCCGCCCTTAGTGACGACCGCGGCCGCGACGACTCCAGCAACAGCGAGACTCAGGATTCCAACCAGAATCTTGCTCCCGCCGGACCAAGCGGCTGAACGGGTGGATGGATTTTCCATTGCATCCTCCTCATGAAGAATCCAGTGTGGCAAAATCGGCCTCCGCCACGTACCTGCAACTTGGCCCGGCCCCGGTTGGCACTCTGTGACGATCGCCACGCGATGAGCTAAGTCGTTGTGGGGTAGGTATCTTTGTAACCAACTTCCCAGCCACTAAAATGACCTTGCCCGCGCCTGAATCGGTCTCCATCAAGCTCAATGACAGCAGTGTCACTGGGCTGTTGCAGATTGCTGACGACGTGACCCATCTCTACGTCGTGGCACATGGAGCTGGCGCCGGCATGCGGCACCCTTTCTCGATTCGATGGCGCGACTGCTCGCGGCTTCCGGCATTGCCACCCTTCGCTACCAGTTTCCCTACATGGAGGCGAAGAAGAGCCGAACCGATTCCCCGCCGTCGCGCACACTACAGTTCGAGCCGCGGTGGCGAAGGCGGCCGAACTGTTGCCCGGAATCCCGCTGCTTGCCGGTGGCAAGTCGTTCGGCGGACGGATGACCTCGGGAGCGCACGCGGAGTCTCCGTTGGACGAGGTGTGCGGACTGGTCTTCCTTGGATTCCCGCTGCATGCGCCCGGGAAGCCAGGCCTCGAACGAGCCGTACACCTGGCTTCGGTCCGGATTCCCATGCTGTTCCTGCAGGGCACTCGCGACGATTTCGCGCGGCTCGACCTCATCACCGAGGTCTGTGCCGGGCTGGGTCCCCACGCGAGGCTGGAGCTCTTTGATGGAGCCGATCACTCCTTCGGCGTGAAAAAGGGCAGCGGCCGCACCAAGGTCGAGGTTCAGGAGGACATGGCGGCAACCATTGCCGCCTGGGCCGACCTGGGTCCTCGCGGCGCCGACGAATGATCTCTCCTCCCGTTCCAACCACTCGTCAACGCCAGGCCATCGAGGCCCCGCTCGGCCCGCTGCTGGTTCTGGCGGGACCGGGGCGCGGGGAAGACCTTCTGCTTGATCGAGCGGATTCGCTACCTGATCGGGCGGCTGGAAGTCGCTCCGGAACGAATCGTCGCAGTCACTTTCACCAACAAGGCCGCGGGAGAGATCGCCCACCGGTTGCGCGGCTCACTGGGACTCGCGGCGGATCAGGTCACCCGCTCGACGATTCACGCTCTGTGCGTGCAGCTGCTCAGGCAGTACGGCTCCGCGATCGGGCTGACCCAGGGTTTTGGAATTGCCGACGAGGAGTATCAGGCTCAGGTGCTGCGCCGCGCCGGTCACCGCTACCCAGCCTCCTGGCCCCTCAAGTACTTCAGTCAGCACAAAATCCTCGGCGAGCCCCTCGGTGACTACACCGCGAAACTCTTCCAGCGGTATCAGGAGATTCTCGAGGCGCGAGGGCTGTTGGACTTCGATGACCTGGTGGTCAGAGCCGAGCAGCTGATCCGCACCCGGGCGGACGTCGCGGCTGAAATCGCGGCGCGGTGGTCCTACGTCCTGGTCGACGAAGCCCAGGATCTGAACCCGTTCCAGTACGCGATTCTCAATCGTCTGGCTCGGGATCACCGCAACATTTTCATGGTGGGAGACGACGAGCAGTCAATCTTCTCCTGGACCGGAGCCGATCCCAAAGTTCTACGACGCTTTCTGAACGACTACAAGATCACAGCAGACCCCATCGTTCTGAATGAGAACCGGCGTTGTACGCGCGAAATCTTCACCACGGCACGGCGCCTCGTCGCTCATAATCCCCGGTTGCATGAGAAGGAACTGAGCGCGACTCGCGAGTCGCGCTGGCCGGTTCTGGTCCGCCATTTCCCCGACGAGAAAGCGGAAGCGGACTGGCTGGTCGCCGATCTGGTGCAGGATCGGGACGAGAACACGCTGGCATGGGGTGATTTCGCGCTGCTCTACCGCAAGCACTCGATCGGCGAAGCGCTGGAGGCGCGCCTGGTCGAAGCGGGAATACCCTGCCAGCTCGCCGAGGGAAGGGCCTTGGCGGACGTGAAGGTGGTCAAGTATCTGATCGCGGCGTTGCGGGTCATCGAACGCCCCGGCGATCCGATTCTGGAAGAACAGTTCATCAAAGTCGTGTTGCCCCAGGCCCTGTATGACACGCTCAGAGCCGACGCGGAGCAGAAGCGCACCGAGTTCGTTGAGTGGCTCCGGCAGCTTGGCCGGCAGTTACCCCACAAGGACGAGGACGGGCGCAAGATTCGACGCTGCCTTTACGTCCTCGGCAACCTCCGGTCTTCGCCGAGCGGCATGACGATCTCGCCGGCCTGATCGGAGAGCTGCTCTCCCAACGGGTCGGTGAGTACCGGACCATTCTCGAAGAGCACGCGGAGGAGATCACCGATCCCGCCAGCCACCCGGCGGCGACCGAATTGGCACAGCGCCTCGCTCGGATCCGCTATGGTCGCGGGACTGCCTGGCTCCCTCGGATGGGCGGCGCCGAGCTGGGGCTGGCCGGCCTTCTTCGGGAAGCCGGGGTGACCGATGGTGGAGTATCAGGGGCCGGAGGCGAAACCGCGGACGGAAGACGTGGTGCTCGAATCCGGGGGAGATCCGGCGACTCGTTGCCTGGAGCTTTTCAAGGCCCTGCAGGTGGTCGCGGCCGAGATCGAGTGAGACGCGTTCCGCGATTTCGTCTCGCGTGGACGTCGAGACCACGGACAACGACGTGGACTGGCTGTGACGTGGTGGAGTTGGGAGCGGTCCGGGTTCGGGACGGGGTGGTCGTCGAGGATTTCCAGCGGTTGGTCAAGCCGACCCAGCCGGTGAGCCCCGGTTCCGTGGCGATTCACGGCTACACCGACGAGGCCCTCGCAGGACGCCCCGGACTTTGCATCGGTATGGACCGAGTTCCGTGCCTTTGCCGCAGGCGATCTGCTGGTCGCTCACAATGGACACGGGTTCGACTTCCCCGTCCTGCGCCGGCTGGCGAAGGACCATCCTGCGGGGAATGACTTCCTCGCGCTCGACACTCTGCCTCTCGCACGGCTGCTCCACCAGTGGCAGCCGGGCACTGGCGAATCTGGCCCACAGCTTCGGGATCGAGACGGGACGGGAGCATCATGCACTCGATGACGCCCGCACCCTGGCCGGGGTCTTCCTCAAGCTGGAAAGCCAGAAGCTCGCTCGGGCCAGAAAGACGAGCCTCGTCTCCGCGATCGATCACCTCGCCGTGCGCACTGGCGCTCAGCAATCCCGGAGAGAAGAGCGAGGCAAGGCTCTTTTTCGATCTGGGCAAGCTCTTCGCCCTGGGCCGCTACTCCAAGGCGCTCGAATCATATGAGGCGGAGCGCGCTCGCCCCGGCAGGGAGACCGCGCCAGCGCGCGAGGAACTGATCGAACGGCTGGGCGGCAGAATCCTCATGGAGAGACTGCGGAAGGAGCGGACCGCGGACGAGCGCTATCCGGCTGCCATGGCCCGGCTCCGTCGCCTGCTCGACAGCGTTCCTGAGACAATCCCCTCATGGAGCAGCTCTCCGATTTTCTGGATCGGGTCGCACTCTCCAACACCCGCGGAGGTCCGGAGCTGGATCGGGGCCGAGTGAGCCTGCTCACCCTGCATTCCACCAAGGGCCCTCGAATTCCCCGGGTCTATGTCGTCGGGGCCGAGGATTCAGAATTGCCGGGATCAAGACTGGAAACGGGGAAACGAAGCCCAGCGAAGTAGAGGAAGCGAGACGCCTGCTCTACGTGGGAATGACCCGCGCCATGGACCGGCTGGTGCTCACGAGGGTTGATCGCCGGGACCAGAATCCCACCGGCGGGATGCGCTTCCTGGAGGAGATGGACCTGGTGGCTGAGGAGTGTGGGGTCAGGGGTGGGACGTGAAGACGTGGGATGGCAGCGGGTGAGGCTGGCGCGAGACCAGGATCCTAGGTCTGAACTAACCGGGTAAACGCGGTCGCCGCCTCGGGGCCGCTGCCCTCGGTCTCGTCGTGCTTGAAGTAGACGTAGCACTCCTCCCACGGCTGTTTCTGCACCGTCTCCGCCCACCGCGCCAAAGCCGCCTCATCATAGGTCAGCCGGTGCAGTCTGAGATAACCCCACGAAGCCGTCGCAATGGGCGGCACCGAGAAATCATCCTGATCCGCCACACAGAGCGCAACATCCTTTTCTCGTAAAGCATCGTATACATCGTCCGCGAGCCAGGTCGGATGCCGGAACTCGACAGTCGAGCGCCAGCGCGGCGGCAGCTGGGCGAGGAAGTCCACCAGAAGCGGGAGATCTTTCTTCAGGTTGGGCGGCAGCTGGAACAGAGACGGCCCCCGCGCCTCGCCCAGCGAGTTGGTGATGCGGAGGAAGTAGGCGAGGTTGTCCGCCACGTCCTTGAGGCGGGAATAGTGGGTGATGCGCTGTGATGCCTTGACGGCGAAACGAAATTGCGGCGGCACCTGAGCGGCCCACTCGAGCAGGACGCTCTCCTTGGGCATCCGATAGAATGTGTTGTTCACCTCGACGGTGCCGAAACGCTCGGCGTAATAGGCGAGGTAGCGGTCCGCCGGCAGATCGGCCGGATAGAAGCTGCCCTTCCATTCCTTGAACGACCATCCGCTGGTCCCCGACAGAATCCGCACCCGTCCCCTCCAGTCAGCGAACCAGGTCCCGGTACGCGCTCAGATGCCGCAGTGCTGCCTGCCGTTGTCCTATTTTCTCGTAGAGCCGCGACAAGTTGTAGTGGGCGTCCGCGAGCTGTTCGTCCAGTGCGATTGCCCGGCGGTAGGCTGCGATCGCGGCATTGGTGCGCTTCAGATCTTCGAGGGCGGTGCCGAGGTTGAAGGCGGCGGGTGCGTGCTTGGGGAGAGCCGAAGCGCTTCCTCATACTGGAGGACGGCTTCTTCCACCTTCCCTCGCTCCTGGAGCAGCCGGCCGAGGTTGACATGCGCGTCGGCGTTCCGCGGGTCGAGCGCCAGCGCACGGCGATACGCGTCTTCCGCATCGCTGGGCTCGACCGCCTCGAGTTCCTCACCGAGACCGAACCAGTCGTCCGCCGAGAGCGTCTCCTCCCGTGCTCGCGCATGACGCGCATGGCGCCGCGCGATCGGAGCAGCCTTCCGGGCCAGCTTGCCGACCCTGAGGTCGAACAGCATCTGGCCGGAATCCGGCTGCCAGATCCAGCCGTTGTCCCGCACCACCACGCGGTTCCCATCGGCGGTGATCCGCATCTCGCTCAGCGCCCGACCGGCCGGGAGGGTCTGGGCCAGCCCACGGAGCGCCCGACGAATGCGGCGGCCCGGGACGTGTCCATCGCGTAGCGCCTTGGCGGCGCGGAGCAGCACGAGATCCTGGAAGGAGAACCGGTAGGTGTTACGCGGACCCCGGGCCGGACGCAGAAAGCCCGCCCGAGCGTACGCCCGAACCTGCGGGGGCGTGAGTGCGATCAGGCGGGCAACGTCGGCTGTGCTGTAGGATTTCATGGCCTGGGAGCGATGGCCTCAGGTCGTGGGTCTTGAGTCGTGAGTCCGTCGACTCAAGACTCATGACTCACGACCGACGACCCTTGAACCTATCCCCTGGCAGCCTTCTTCTCGCTCCTGACTTCGTGGCCTTGCCGCCCTTCACGACCTTCATCGCCGGCGCCTTGCCGGCAGGGGCCTTGCCCGACTTGGAGAGGCTCGCCTTCAGCGCTTCCATCAGGTCGATGATCTTGGTCTCCTGGGCCTGCGGCTCGTCGGCCACGATCTCCTGGCCATCCACCTTGGCTTGAATGGCCTCCAGGACCCGGTCTTTCACCGTATCGTGATACTGGGCCGGCTTGAACTCGTCGGTGGCGGACTGATCGATCAATTGCTTGGCCAGCTGCAACTCCGCGTCCTTCACCTGCGTGTCGGGGATCGGCACCTCGCTCACCGGGCGCAACTCATCGGCGTAGTGCAGCTGTTCCAGAACCAGTGCTCCCTCCAGGGGACGCACCAGGATCAGGTTCTGCTTCCCCCGGGCGGAATACTGCCCCACTGCCGCCCGGCCGCTCACCCTCAGGGCCTCGAGCAACAGCCGGTAGGCGCGTTCACCACCCTTGTCGGGCCCCAGGTAGTAGGCCTTCTCGAGGTAGATCCGGTCCACCTTCGCCAGCGGCACGAACTCCGATATGTCGATGGTGTTGGTAGCCTTCTCGTCGAGGGCCTTCAGCTCTTCGGGGGAGAACAACACGTACTGACCCTTGGAGAACTCGTACCCCTTGGCGACCTCGTCCTTCTCGACCACCACGTTGTCCTTGGGGCAGATATACTGCTGCTTGAGCCGGGTCCCGCAGCTCTTGTGCAGCATGTTGAACGAGACGCTTGCCGCGGACTCGCTCGAGGAGTACATGACGACGGGCACGGAAACGAGCCCGAAGGAGATTGTCGCGGAACCCATGGTACGTGCAGCCATATTGCCCAGTACGGACGGAGGAAAGTTTACAATAGAATTGGAACTTGTAACATGCAAGTCGGAGGTGAAACGTGAGACAACCTGTCTTTTCCGGCCATGCCTGAGCATCCGCTCTCATCCTATCGGGCCAAGCGACGTCTCGAGGCCACCCCGGAGCCGGGAGGAACCGTTGCCCCGGGTGGCGGGCACCTGTTCGTGGTGCACAAACACGCCGCCCGTCGGCTCCACTTCGATCTCCGGCTCGAAATGGATGGAGTCCTCCGCTCCTGGGCCGTGCCCAAGGGTCCGTCCTACGATCCGAACGACAAGCGCCTGGCGGTGCACGTCGAGGATCACCCGGTGGAGTACGGGGACTTCGAAGGGATGATTCCGGAGGGCAACTACGGCGCTGGAGCGGTGATCGTGTGGGACCGGGGTAGCTGGACTCCCGTCGGTGACCCCAACGAGGGCCTGGCGAAGGGAAGCTCCTGTTCCGCCTCGATGGCCACAAGCTGCATGGAATGTGGACCCTGGTGAAGCTGAAGAAGGGCGAAAAGGAATGGTTGCTGATCAAGGAACGGGATGCCTACGTAACCCCCGGTGGCCGCGAAGTGCCCGAGGGCTCGGTGCTTTCCGGCGTCACCGTCGAAGACATGAAGGCAAGGACCGATCTGGCGGCGCCCGTGCTCAAGGCTCTCGAGCGGGTGAAGGCGCTCAAGCGGGAGATCACAGCGGACAAAGTTGACTTGATGCTGGCGGAGGTTGCCGAGAAGCCGTTCACCCGCGACGGCTGGCTGTTCGAGCTTAAGCTCGACGGATACCGGCTCCTCGCCGAACGGCGGAAAGGGCAGGTTGTTCTCCTCACCCGCAATCACAACGACGCTACCGTCACCTTTCCCGAGATCGCGAAGTCTGTAGCGGCGATGCCATTCGATTCGCTGATCTTTGACGGCGAGGTGGTGGCGCTGGATCCGACCGGACGGCCGAGTTTTCAGGGATTGCAGCAACGGGGCAGGCTCCGGCGCCCGCTCGAGGTGCAGCGCGCGGCGATCGAGCAACCGGTGGTCTACTTCGTCTTCGATCTTCTCGCCTTTGGTCCCTACGACCTGCGCCCGCTGCCGCTGGAGGCAAGAAAGGAAATCCTGAAACAGGTCGTCCCCGAGGTCGGCGCAATCCGCTACGTCGACCACGTCGAGCGGGAAGGGGAGCGGGCTTTCGCCGAGGCCGAACGCATGGGGTTGGAGGGTCTTGTCGCAAAGAAGGCCGATGCCCCCTACAAAGGTGGCCGCTCGGGAAACTGGCTCAAGCTTCGTGCGGCCAAGAGCGACGATTTCGTCGTGGTCGGCTTCACCGCTCCCAAGGGATCGCGCGCGGGACTGGGGGCGCTCCATCTCGCGCAGTATGTGGACGGAGCGCTGACCTATTCCGGTCGCGCGGGCAGCGGGCTCACCGACAAGGATCTCACCGGAATTCGGGAGCACCTGGAGCAGAAGAAGCGAAAGACGCCGCCCTGCGAGAAGGTGCCCACGGAGGCGAAGAAGGACTCAACCTGGGTTGAACCGGAATTGGTCTGTGAGGTGCGCTTCACCGAGTGGACCGACGAAGGCCTGCTGCGTCACCCGGTGTTCCTCCGCTGGCGCGACGATAAGAAACCCGAGGAATGCATCGGCTCGGCGACTCGGCGGACTCGGCGGAATCGGCGGAATGTATCCGAACCTGGCGAACCGAATGAAAGCCGTCAGCCAAGCGAGCCAAGGAGCAACGAACCGCCGAGCCGCCAAGCCGTCAACCGCAGCGCGCCGAGCCGCCGAGCCGTGGTGCCGCCGAGCGTCGAACCTGCCGCCGAGCCGCCGAGCCGCCGCTCTGTCCCGCTGCAACTCACCAACCTGAAGAAAGTCTTCTGGCCGGCCGAGGGTTACACCAAGGGTGATCTAATCGAGTACTACCGCGGAGTCTCGCCCTGGCTGCTCCCTTATCTGCGCGACAGGCCGGTCGTGCTCACCCGCTTTCCAGACGGGATCGAGGGAAAGTCGTTCTATCAGAAGGATGCGCCAGACTTCATACCGGATTGGATTCGGACGGTTCCGATCTGGAGCGAGGATACCGGGCGGGACATCAAGTATTTCGTGTGCGATGATCTCGATTCTCTGCTCTATATCGCGAACATGGGGGCGATCCCGCTGCATCTCTGGCTCAGCAGCGCGGGCTCGCTGGAGCGCCCTGACTGGTGTGTCATGGATCTCGACCCCAAGGAGGCCCCCTTCAGCGATGTGATCAAAGTCGCTCGGCTCTTACACGAGCGGTGTGAAGCGGCGGGCTTGCCCAACTACGTGAAGACGACCGGAAAGACCGGCCTGCACGTGATGGTTCCCCTGGGTAAGCAGCTCACCTGGGAGATGTCTCGAGGGCTCGGGGAATTGCTCGCGCGAGTCGTGATGCGTGAGCTGGGAGACATCACCACCATCATCCGGCACATCCGGAGCCGAGGGACCAAGGTCTATCTCGACTACATGCAGAACCGTCACGGGCAGCTGATCGTGGCGCCCTACGCGGTTCGGCCCTTGCCGGGGCGACGGTCTCCATGCCGCTGGAGTGGAAGGAGGTCAACAACAAGCTCGATCCCACGAAGTTCACTATCCGGACGGCCATCGAGCGGATGCAGAAGCTGGGTCACGACCCGGTTGCGCCGGTGCTGACGGAAGTTCCGGATCTGGGGGAGGCGTTGGAGAAGTTGTCGGGGCAGTCGTGAGGAACGTCGGTTCGTCGGTTCGTCGGTTTGTTGGTTCGTCGGTCCGCCTGTCCGCCCTGTCCGCCCTGTCCGCCCTGTCCGTCCGCCTTACCGCCCCTCTCACACCGCCAACTTATTCGCCGCATTCAGCGCCGCCACCTTGTAACACTCGGCGAGCGTGGGGTAGTTGAACACCGTTTCCATGAAGTAGTCGAGCCCGGCTCCCAGGGCGAGCACGGTCTGGCCGATGTGCAGGAGTTCCGTTGCCCCGGTTCCGATGATGTGCACGCCGAGGAGACGGCGGTCTTCCCGGTGGAACAGCATCTTGAAGAAGCCGCTGTCGTCTCCCAGGATCTGGCCTCTCGCGATCTCCCGGTACCGGGCGATCCCAACCTCGTAGGGAATCTTCTGGCTGGTCAACTCGTGTTCCGTTTCACCCACCATCGAGATTTCCGGAATGGAGTAGATCCCGATCGGGAAGTGCTGCCGCATCTTTGAGACCGGGTTGCCCAGCGCGTAGCAGGCGGCGAGCCGGCCCTGCTCGCTCGACGTCGCGGCGAGGCTCGGGTGGCCGATCACGTCGCCTGCGGCGTAGATGTGCGGGACCGCGGTGCGGAACTGGTCGTCCACCTGCAGCCGCCCTCGTTCATCCGCTTTGAGGCCGGCCAAATTCAGGTCGAGCTGAGCGGTGGCACCTATCCGTCCGACCGAGAACAGCGCCATGTCGGAAACGATGCGCTTCCCCGATTCCAGGTGGATCACCACTCGCTTCGGTTCGTCCCTCGATGACATCCAGCCGGTCCACCGTTTCCCCAGGGCGAAAGATGAGGTTGCGCCGCCGGAGTTGATGCAGCAACTCGTCCACGATCTCCTCATCCAGAAATTCCAGCGGACGGCGGCGCTTGTCGACCAGCGTCACCCCCACGCCGAGCGCCGCGAAGATCGAGGCGTATTCGGTGCCGATGACTCCGGCGCCCACCACAGTGAGGGTCTTGGGGATGCGGGGCAGCCGGACGATGTCGTCGCTGGTGACGATCGATACCCCGTCGGCTGCCATTCCGAGAGGGAGCCGGAGCGGTCCCCACGGCGATGAGAATGTTCTTCGCCGTTATCTCCCTCCAGCTGTCTCCCGCGCGCACCACAAGCGTGTGAGGGTCCAGGAAAGAGGCGTGGCCTACGATGACTTCTACCCCGTTGCGGCGGAGCTGGTGTTCGATCACCGCCGCCTCCTGGCTCACGACGTGAGCCACCCGTTCCAGCAGATGATCGGCGTCGGGCGGCGTTTGAATCCCTCGGCGGCCCAGCACAGCACCATTGCCCGAGAAGGACAGGACCGCCTCGCGGATCGTCTTGCTGGGGATCGTGCCGGTATCGAGACAAACTCCGCCTACCGAGCGGCATTTCTCGACGATCGCGACTCGGCTGCCCAGCTTGGCGGCCTGAACGGCGGCCCGCTGGCCGGCCGGCCCGCTGCCGATGCACACAAGGTCGAATTGGTAGGTGGGTTCCATGGGGTCACGCTTGGAGGTAACAGGGCTGCACCAGCCCCCGTCGTATCTTACTGCGGGAAGCCATTCACGTATAGAATGGTGTGCTGGCAGATGTCTCGAAGCACGCGCGGAGCTAAACCATGAATCAGACCGATCAGGAAACCATCGCTACTATCGCCCTGCTCGCCGCCCTGGCGGACGGAACGCAGACCACGGAAGAGGGCGCTCAGCTTGCCGAGGTGTTCAAGCGGCTCGGAATGACCCAGCTCGACGAAGAAGCCCGACGGGCGAGCACCGGGAAGATTGATCTGCAGGAGCTCGCTGGACGTCTTTCCGGGGAGGACGCCCGGAAGATGGCCTATGACACGGCTCTCGCAGTCGTCCATTCCGACGGTGCGGCCAACCCCCGGAAATGGATTTCATCAACCAGCTGAGAGGAGTCCTGGGGCTCAGCCTGTCCTCGGTGCGTGAATCCGATCAGCAGGCCACCACCTTGGCAGCGGCGGGGACCAACCTTCCCGACGTTCAAGTCAATACCGGCAATCCGCCTTCCGATGCGGTGCTCGACGACCTGATCCTGAAGCAGGCGATGTTGACCGGCGCCCTGGAAATCCTCCCCGACCGTCTGGCCAACGTCGCCATCCTGCCGCTTCAGCTCCGCCTGGTCTACATGATCGGGCAGCATTTCGGGCAGAAACTCGATGCCAATCAGGTCAAGGATCTCGCCGGAGCGCTGGGCCTCGGTGCCGCCGCCCAGGTGATGGAGAGTGTGGTTCGCAAAGTGCTCGGCGGGATCGCCGGCGGCATCCTGGGAGGCATGGTCGGCGGCGTTACCGGACTCGCGGCAGGGGCGGCAGTGTCATTCAGCTCGACCTACGCGCTGGGCCATGTCGCCAAGCAGTACTATGCCCAGGGGCGGAGACTCAGTGGGGAAGACCTGCGGAGGCTCTTCGCCCGGTTCCAGGATGAGGCCAAGGCGTTGTTCCCCAAGGTGCGGGATCAGGTCCAGTCTCAAGCCCGCGGTCTCAACCTGCAGCAGGTGCTCGCCAATCTGCAGGGCAAGTGAGTCTGCGTGAACCACACCACCTCATGACGAGGCCCCGCGGCGCAGCGCGTCGCGAGGGGAACCCATGACCGGAACGCTCTGGAAGTCTGTGAACCAGCCGAATCGTCCTCCCAGCCATCCTGCTCGCGGCTCTGGTTTCGTGCCGGGCCCCTGCCGCCAAACCTGCTTCCGACTCTGAATCTGCGGCGATCAACCCGGTTCAGGTCGTGGACCAGTACATGGCCGCCTGGAACGCACACGATGCCGGCAAAGCCGCCAGCTACATGACGGATGATGTCGGTCTACTACGACGCCACCGTTGGCGTTCCACAGGTGAGCCGCGATTCCGCCCGGAAGAATGTGATCCAGGCCTTCCTGACCGCGGCCCCCGACTGCAACTGGGTGCGGGACTCGACGCCTCCGATCGTTGGGCCCGACGGCATCGCCTTCCAGTGGACCTTCACCGGTACCCACACCGGGCCCTTCGCAGACGGGACCAAGCCCACCGGTAGAAGTTCTCCTTCAAGGGCGCTACCCTGATCCGGTTGCGGGGAGACCACATCGCCTACCAGGGCGACTACTACGACGCCTACGGCTTCCTGAAACAGTTGGGATTGGCCAACTGACCATGGGCGACTCTACCGACCGGAAGAACTTCCTCTTCGTCTCGCTGTCCGGCTTGATCGGCGACATCGCGTGGCAGGTGCTTGAAGGAGGGCCACTGGGGTGCGCTATTTCATCGAAGCCGAGCGGGAGCGGGACATCGCCGACGGGTTCGTCCCCAAGTCCACCAACTGGGAGGCGGATCTGCCCTGGGCCGATGTGGTCGTCTTCGACGACACGCTGGGACAGGGAGCCAAGGCCCAGGCCCTGCGCGAAAAGGGAAAGCTCGTCGTCGGTGGCTCAGCGTACACCGACCGGCTGGAAGACGACCGCTCCTTCGGTCAGGAGCAGCTGCGGGAGGTAGGAGTCGGAATCCTACCCTACAAGGAGTTCGACAACTTCACCGAGGCGATCGAGTTCGTGCGCGCCAATCCGGACCGCTACGTCATCAAGCCCAGTGGCGAAGCACAGAACGTGAAACGCCGGCTCTTCGTGGGTGAGGACGACGACGGGGAAGACGTGATGCGGGTGCTCGAGGCCTACAAGAAGTCTTTCTCCGACGAGATCAAGATCTTCCAGCTCCAGCGCCGGGTGACCGGTGTCGAAGTCGCCGTTGGTGCTTTCTTCAATGGCCAGCGGTTCGTCTACCCGATCAACGTCAACTTCGAGCATAAGAAGCTCTTCCCCGGGAACATCGGCCCTTCCACCGGTGAGATGGGGACGGCCATGTTCTGGAGTGGCCCCAACAGGATCTTCAACAGCACGCTTGCCAAGATGGAAAGCCGGCTGGCCGAGGAGGGATACGTCGGATACATCGACCTCAACTGCATCGTGAACGGGAACGGGATTTACCCGCTGGAATTCACTTCCCGGTTCGGCTATCCGACGATCATGATCCAGCAGGAGGCGATGCTGACGCCGATCGGGGAGTTTCTGTACGACCTCGCCCGGGGCGAGACGCCGAAACTCCGGGTGAAGAGCGGCTTTCAGATCGGGGTACGGATCGTGGTCTCGCCCTTCCCGTTCGATGACGATGCTACATTCGAGTCGGTTTCCAAGAACGCCGTAATTTTGTTCAAGAAGCCCGCCACCGAGGAGGTCCATATCGAGGACGTCCGCCAGGTGAACGAGCAATGGGTGGTGACGGGAACATCGGGAGTGGTACTGGTGGTAGTGGGGCTGGGCCCGACGATGCGGCAGGCCCAGTCCCATGCCTACAACCGGATCAAGAACATTCTCATCCCCGACATGTACTATCGGACCGACATCGGGGATCGCTGGTTCGAAGACCACGACAAACTGCACACCTGGGGATACCTCAGAGAAGCCTGACCATGGACTACAAGAAGCCTTCAGATGCGGAGCTGCGGCAGCGGCTCACTCCCATGCAGTACCAGGTGACCCAGAAGGAAGCCACCGAGCGGCCTTTTCAGAACGAGTACTGGGACAATCACGCGGCGGGAATCTACGTCGACGCGGTCTCGGGAGAGCCGCTCTTCAGCTCACTCGACAAGTACGACTCGGGCACCGGCTGGCCCAGCTTCACCAAGCCGCTGGAGCCGGAGAACATTCAAACCAAGACTGACCGGCATCTTTTCATCGCACGGACCGAGGTCGGTCCGCGCATGCGGACTCGCATCTTGGGCATCTCTTCGACGACGGCCCGGCCCCGACCGGGCAGCGGTTCTGCATGAATTCCGCGTCTCTCAGATTCATCCCGGTGGACCAGCTCGAGGCCCAGGGTTACGGCCAGTATTTGGCGTTATTCAAGGAGCCGCCACCGCGTTAACGGGTGGCTCGAGCACAACCGGCGGCGGCGCTGACATTCGTTCCACCGCGGCGATCACCGCGTGCGGCTGCTCCTCATGGACATACTGGCCCGAGCCTTGGACGCTGTCGATCGCGAAGTCAGGCAGTTCCGTTCTCAGGAGTTCAATCTCCTCAGGCTTGATTCCGCTCGGATGGGGCGCGGTGCCGAACAGCAGGCGGACCGGCACCAGGGATTCATGCAGCCTGGCGCGAAGTGATTCTGGTTCGTGCGACTTGCTGATCTTTCGCAGCGCGTCGATCGCCCCGTGAACGTCCGCCGCCTGACCCGCCGTGTACTCGCGAACCACCGAATCGGTGACCCAGGAGGTGTCGCCTGAGTTCTCGATCAGGTCATGCCGTACCTTGCTCCGCAAGGTCCCCGCTCCGACAAAGAGCTTGGTCAGGAACCCGCCGAAGCGAAGGGCACGACGGAGACCAGGCGTCCCGGCCGTTTCCGCGGGGCCTCCGTCGATCGATACCAGCCCCTTCACCAGGTCGGGCCGCCGGTAGGTGAGACGGTACGCGATCGCCGCGCCGCTGGACTGGGCGACAACCAGCGCGCCGACCACACCCAGCGAATCCATCACCCCACCGATCCGGTCAGCCTGGGCGGCATAGGAGTAGTCAGCCTTCGAGGGGTGAGAAGACCATCCGTATCCGAGCGGTTCGATTACGATGCAGCGGTACCCATGCTCACTGAGGGGTCCGATGACATTGCGGAAACCGAATGCGCCGCCGAAGATGCCCGTAACAAACACCACGGGTTGTCCCGAGCCGGTGGACGTTGTGCGGAGGGTCTCTCCTGGGGCCACGGTGACATCCCGGACCACATTGGTATCGAGTGCAATCAGAAGCGCGAGTGTAGCTGCAAGCATCGCATTCAGTTCACAGATGGAAGGGAAAGCTAGTCGTGCCGACGGATCAGCGCTGGAACGCCATCGTGGAACGAACGCGAACATCGACTGGCTAGCGCGTCAGGTATATGACCGTGTAGATGATCAGTCCGGCCAGCCCACCCACCAGGGTGCCGTTCAGCCGGATGAATTGCAGGTCCCGCCCCACGGCCAATTCGATCCGCTCCGCCGCGACCTCCGGATCCCATTGGCGGACCGTCTCCGCCACGAGGTCCGCCACTTCGTGACGATGCTCTTCGAGCTGGCTGGCGAGGAATTCGGTGATCGTCAGGTCCAACTCGGTGAGCCGGTTGTCATCGGCGAGGAGCGATTCCCCGCGGCGGCGAGACCCCTCGCCAGAGGCTGCAGCGCCGCTCCATCCGACTCCGCGCTGAAACGAGCCGCCGCCTTTCGGGCCCGCTCCCAGAGTGAAGCCGCGAACTCCTCCACCGCCGGATGCCCGAGCAGGTCCTGCTTCCAGGCCTCACTGCGGGATGCGATAT
>ERZ1370068.3938-contig-3034_pt1 | contig 21159 bp, 26 predicted proteins | sample MGYA00561227_ERZ1370068 | MGnify/ENA primary metagenome ERZ1370068 (study PRJEB38410, sample SAMEA6850437) | metagenome | study: Metagenomic assessment of the ecological functions of the soil: analysis of the soil microbiota associated with the... | reverse complement strand
ACCGTGAGCTATGTACCAGAAGCTTATCGCCGCGCGCGGCCGGCGCACCGTGGCCATCGGCGGCGGCACCGGACAGTCGACGGTTGCGGGCCTGAAGCAGGCCACCAGCAATATCACGGCCGTGGTCACGGGTGGCTGATGATGGCGGCTCGTCCGGCAAGCTGCGCGAGGAGTTGGGTATCGCGCCCGTGGGGCGACATCCGCAACCGCATCACCGTTTCCGCCGATGCCGGAGCCGACCATGACCCGATTGCTCCAGTACCGGTTCCCGGTGGACAGCACGGGCGCGGCAGGGCCCGGCGGCCATGCATTCGGCAACCTGCCTATCGCCGCCCTTCCGACATCGCGGGCGACTTTCGAGGAGGGCGTCCGCCTGTCCAATCGGGTCCTGGCGGTACGCGGCCAGGTGGTGCCGGTGGCGCCCGGAGCCGCCCACGCTTCACGCGGAGCTGGGCGACGGCACCACGTTGGAAGGCCAGTCACCGAACATCATGCGCTCGCGGGCATCCGGCGGGTGTGCATCAGCCCCGCCAAGGTCGAGGCAAGTTCCGACGCGGTGGAGCAATGCATCCGCTCGGCAGAACTCATCGTGCTGGGGCCGGGCAGCCTGTACACGAGCCTCCCAAGGAGTCTGCTCGTGCCCGCACTGCTCCGCGCTGAGGCGACCAGCGGCCTGTGCGTTCGTCCGCAACGTCGCGACACAACCTGGCGAGACCGAGGGCTGCCACTTCTCTCGGAGCACATGGCCGTTGCATGCGCACGAAGTCGGGTCGCTGTCGGTCGGTCCTGGCCAATGACAAACCCGAGGGCGCGTCAGCCTGCCGACTACCCCGCCGCTCCCGTGCGCCTGACATGATGGCCGGCCAGGGGGCGCCGTTGCTCGTGACGGGCGACGTGGTCGACCCGAGACGCGCACCGGCACGCATCCACAGAAGTGGCTTATCGCGCTCCTGCGCATCCTGGATGAGCGCCAGGTGCCCTGTATAGCCCCAGGCGGTCACGGTCGCCTGAGGGCATGACCAGGTCGGTCGGTGCTGTGACGCGTGGCCGGCCGTCGAGACCGGCCGGACCGCGCTGGTCGAGGCATTGCGCGCTGAGCTGGCGGCCATCGAGCCGGCACGGGCCTGCTGTCGGTCGGCGACGCGGGCCGGCTCGGTGATGCGGCCGAGGGCCGGGCGCGCCCGATGGTCGTAGCACGTCTGCGGTGCGCCTGGAGGATGCGGCTGTAGCTCCTTCGATTGGTCCCTCGCGGCCGACCACTGCCGCCTGGCAATACGGTTGCGCGGCCGGTTCCCGTCGCGCGGTTCGCTGAGCTTGCCGAGGGCAACATGCACATGGAGCTGGTCTTGGCGCCCGAGGATGCACCAGAGCTGGCGGCGCGCGTCGCCGGGATCGGCGCCCCGGCATCGTGGCGCATCCGACGTGGGCGGGGCGTGGTCACCTGGAAGAGCATCGACGGTGTGTTGACCTTGTTCGCCGGATGGGCGCGCGTCGGCGAGTGTCCTGGAGCCTGGAGTCGCGGTTGGTGACGCGCCAGCACGGGCCACCTGAACCGGGTGGTGAACGCCGAGGAAGCGAACCTGTCACGGGCCGTCCGGGCATCTCATCGACAGTCCGTGGCGATCGCGGCGCTCGTGGCACGTGACGAGCTGTCGGAGCTGTCGACCATCGACCGGCGGGTCGCTCGCGCCCGGATGGATGCACCGAAGCGACGCTGGGCGAAGCTGGCGACCCACCTCGAGCTGACCCGCTCGCGGGTGCACGAGCCCGGCGCATCGAGCGGCTGGCCCGCGACGACGCGGGCGCCGTGCCCGATAATGCCCCCATGTTCATCATCATCGCCGGCACCGAAGATGAACGGCCTGCCCCGTGACGGCCCACTCGCCGCGGCCATCGTCGCGGGCGACCGATAACCCGGATGTAAGACTTCGCCGCGCCAGCGAAATCTCGCTTTCCACGCCTGCCCTCGATCTCGCCGACGAACTGCTGCGCGCGTCTTTCAGCGCAGCGCTGCGTGCGGCCGCATCGAGCGGCGCGACGCGCTCCTCGATATCGTCCGCGCGCGTCAACACGACGCTCGAGCCGCCGAAGGTCGCCGAGACTGCTGCGTCGAGCGCGCGTCGACGTGGGTGCCGGCGCCGTGCTGGGCTGTCGTTCGCGCCGATCTCTCCGGGCAGCTGTCCGTGCTCGCCGATCGCGGGCTCGATGCCCGACATGGGCCCGGCGGTGCACAGCGATGCGCGACCTGGGTGATGAATCGCGGCCAGGAGTTCGTCGACCGCAGGATCTGCGCAGCGATTCCGCGCGTGCAGAGATCCGCTCGGTCGGGGCGGTGATCGCGTTTCCGCTGAGCTGCCGCGGCCGCCGCGTCGGCGCGCTCGTCGGCGCTCGATCGCCTGCCGTCCGCGCGCGAGCCGCGGCTGTCGCCGGGCATGCGCGCGGTGCGCGTCCTGCTCGAGCCTGGCGTCGGTCGCGCCTCGACAACGCGCTGCTGCTCAAGCGCGCCGAGGCGCTGTCGGTCACCGACGATCTGACGCACCTCGTACAACTCGCGGTATCTGAACCTGGTGCTGCGGCGGGAAACCAAGCGCGCGCTCGCGCAGCGGCCGGCCGCTGTCGCTGCTGTTCATCGATCTGGACGGGTTCAAGGGCGTCAACGACACGCACGGGCACCTGTTCGGCAGCCGCGCGCTGGTGGAAGCGGCCGCCGTCATCCGCGGCAGCGCGCGCGAAACCGACGTGGTCGCACGCTTCGGCGGCGACGAGTTCGCGCTGGTGCTGCCCGACACCGGCGGCGAAGGCGCGTTCGCGGTCGGCGAGCGCATCCGCGAGCGCATCGCCGCCCACAAGTTTCTGGCCGGCGACGGCCTCGACATCCACCTCACCGTGTCGGTCGGCGTCGGCGACGCTGCCCGACGTGGCCGGCTTCGGCCGAAGAGCTCGATGCAGGCCGCGGACAAGGCGATGTATCGAGGTCAAAGATTCCGGTAAGAACGGTATTCAGGCCGCCGTCAGCTCCTGCCGATAACTGAACCACAGTTATGTACGTCCGTGCATCGACAGTTCACACGACTTGCACGCCACTGCGTACCGACGCCCGTCAACGGACGCGCTCACGTACAGGAGTTCCGTTGAGTCTTCGTTCGATGTTTTCGCTGTTCTCCAGCGATCTGGCCATCGACCTCGGCACGGCCAACACCTGCGTCTACGCCCGCGGCAAGGGCATCGTCGTCAACGAGCCGTCGATCGTGGCCATCAACAAGGTGAACGGCCGCGTCGAGGCGGTCGGCAAGGACGCCAAGGACATGCTCGGGCGGACGCCCGGCAACATCGTCGCCATCAAGCCGATGAAGGACGGCGTCATCGCCGACTTCGAGGTCACCGAGAAGATGCTGACCTACTTCATCAAGAAGGCGCACAACCGCAACGTCTGGGTCCGCCCGCGCATCGTCATCGGCGTGCCGTCGGAGATCACGCAGGTCGAGAAGCGCGCGGTCAAGGACAGCGCCTACCGCGCCAAGGCCAGCGAGGTGCACCTGGTCGAGGAAGCGATGGCCGCGGCGATCGGCGCCGGCATGCCGATCACCGAGCCGTCGGGCAACATGATCGTGGACATCGGCGGCGGCACGACCGACATCGCCGTCATCTCGCTCGCCGGCATCGTCTACAGCAAGGCGGTGCGCGTCGCCGGCAACGAGATGGACGAGGCGATCATCCAGTACATCAAGAAGACAGTACAACCTGCTCATCGGCGAGCGCACCGCCGAGGCAGATCAAGATCGAGATCGGCTCCGCCTTCCCGCTCGAGGAGCGGATGACGATGGAGATCAAGGGCGGCACCTGATCGAGGGCGTGCCGAAGACGATCACCATCACCGACGAGGAGATCCGCGAGGCGCTCGCCGAAACGGTCAACGTCATCGTCGACGCGGTGCGCGTGGCGCTCGAGCGCACGCCGCCGGAGCTGTCGGCCGACATCGTCGACCGCGGCATCGTGCTGACCGGCGGCGGCTCGATGCTGAAGAACCTCGACAAGCGCCTGCGCGAGGAAACCGGCCTGCCGCTGGCGATGGCCGAGGATCCGCTGTCGTCGGTCGTGCTCGGCGCCGGGCAAGATGCTGTCGGACTTCAACCTGTTGCGGAAGATCTCGATTGATTAGCATGACTCGGCTGAGGCTTCGCCCTCCGGTCGAGCGCGAGCCTTCAGGCGAGCGTCCTCGATGGCCGTGATCGATCTCCGCCAGCGCTCCGGCTATCCTGCTTCCTGGCGGTGATGCTGGGGCACGTCCTGCTGATTTCCGCGCAGGTCAACTCGCAGCAGCCGGCGTGCCGGTGCTCGAGGCGGTGACCTTCGGGATCTTCTCCGAAGCTGCAGCGCGCGATGTCCGGCGTGCGTCTCGGGCGTGCGCCGCGTGTGGAGCGGCTATGTCGGCCTGCGGCACGTCAAGCCGGAGAACGACGAGCTGAAGCAGCCAGCTGGCGGCGGCGCAGATCGCCGCGCAGGAGCAGCGCGGCGCTGGCGGACCGCGCGCGCGGCCTCGAGCGGCTGCTCGAGATGCGCGACCGCGTCGCGCCTGCACGACCACGGCCGCCGAGATCATCGGCGCGGCGGCGACGCCGGACTTCCGGACGGTGACGATCGACAAGGGGACGCGCGACGGGCTTGCGGCCCGGACATGGCGGTCGATCGCGCCGGCGGGCGTCGTCGGCCGGTCGTGGTCCGAGCGCGCACGGTCGGCGCAGGTGCAGCTGCTCGTCGATCGCAACGCGGCGGCCGGCGCGATCGTCGAGCGATCGCGCGCGCAGGGCGTCGTGGTCGGCGGCGGCGACGATCGCCTGCAGCTGGAGTATGTGTCGGAGGTCGCCGACGTCGTCGTCGGCGACGTCGTCGTGACGTCGGGCATCGACGGGATTTATCCGAAGGGCTTCGTCATCGGCCGCGTCGAGGCGGTGGAGAAGAGCGGCGCCGCCGTACAAGCGGATCACGGTGAAGCCGGCCGGTCGATTTCTCGGCGCTCGAAGAAGTGCTGGTCGTGATGACGCCGACGCCGGCACGCGAGACGCGGCTGAGGGGTCTCAGAGTGAAAGCCGCCGGGGTCATCCTGGCGGTCGGCGGCGGCGCTCGCTCTCCAGACCACGCTGGCCCGCTTCATCGTGCGGGGCACGGTCGCGGTCGACCTGGTGCTGGTCGTCGTGGTCTACGTCGCGCTGACGTCGGGCCGGCGACCGGGACTGCTGACGGGCACCTTCGCCGGGCTCGTGCAGGATGCGCTGTCGGGCGGCGTGATCGGGATCGGCGGGCTGGCGAAGACGATGGTCGGGTTTCTGGCCGGCATCATCGGCACGCAGTTCATCGTCGCCCAGCCGCTGCCGCGGTTCGTCGTATTTTTGGCGCCACGGTGCTGCACGCGGTCGTGTTCATGGGGCTGTACGTGCTGCTCGACTTGCGGCATTTTGGCACGCCGTATGCGGCGGTCGCGCGGACAGGCGGCCGGCAACGCCGTCGTCGGGGTCGGTGGCGTTTCAGCTGGTCGAGCTTCTACCCGGAGCGGTGGAGCGGCGGCGAGCGCGGCGAGATCCGCGACTCCGCCGGTGAGATTTACCATGATGCGCACGTTGAAGATCGCCGCAGGCATCACGATTCGGCTGTCGATCCTGCAGTACGTCGATCACGGTCTGTCTTCTCGGTCCTCGCGGTCAGCTTCTGGGTGCTGCAGGTCGTGCAGCACGCGAAGTTCGAGGAGATGGCGGAGAACAACCATCAGCGGACGCTCGCCGCTGCGCGCGCCGCGCGGCATCGTCTTCGACCGCAACGGCAAGGTCCTCGTCGAGAACCGCCGCTCCTACAGCATCTCGATCGTCCGCGAGCACACCAAGGACCTGAACCGCACCGTCCGCCTGCTGGCCGCGGTGCTCGGCATCGACGAAGCGGCGGTGCGCAGATCGTCGATCGCCACCGCCGCGAGCCGATCGTACCGGCCGATCACGATCGTGCAGGACGCGACGCTCGCGCAGGTCGTCGGCGGTCACGGCGCGGCGGCTCGACTTCGAGCTGCCGGACGTCGTCGTCGAGCAGGTGCCGACGCGGCGGCTATCCTGAAACGCTGGCGGCGCATCTGTTCGGCTACGTCGGCGAGGTCAGCGACGCGCACGTGTCGGCGACAGCGACGGCTCGAAGAGCGGCGACATCGTCGGGCCAGTCGGGCATCGAGAAGGTCTACAACGCGCAGCTGATGGGCGAGGACGGCGCCAGGCGCGTCGTCGTCAACAGCGTCGGCCGCGAAATCCGGACGCTCGAAGAGGACGAGCCGACCGAGGGCAAGCGCCTCCAGCTGACGCATCGACTACGACGTGCAGAAGGCGATCGAGGACGGGTTCAAGGCGTCGCGGGCTTCAACGGCGCTGCCGTCGTGCTCGATCCGAGCAACGGCGACGTGCTCGCGTTCACGAGCCGTGCCGGCCTACGATCCGAACGCGCTTCGCCGCCGGCATCGATCGCGCCACGTGGGCGTCGCTGAACACCGACGAGATCGGCCGCTGAACGACCGCGCGATTCAGGGACGCTATTCGCCCGGGTCGACGTTCAAGATGGCGGTGGCGACCGCGGCGCTCGAGGAAGGCGTCATCACGCCGGACTTCAAGGTGCACTGCGTCGGGCAGCGCGACGTTCTACGGCCGCCCGTTCAAGTGCTGGAAGAAGGGCGGCCACGGCACGATGGATCTGCGGCACGCGATCGAGCAGTCGTGCAACGTCTACTTCTACACCGATCGGCAACATGACCGGCATCGACAAGATCCACAAGTGGGCGACGCTGCTCGGCCTCGGCGAGAAGAGCGGCATCGACCTGCCGAACGAGGTGCAGGGGCTGGTGCCGTCGCCGGAGTGGAAGCAGCGAGCAGCTGCACGAAAGTGGTACGCCGGCGAGACCGTCTCGGTCGTCGATCGGGCAGGGTCGGTGTCGCTGACGCCGGTGTCGATGGCGGTCTACGTCGGCGACGCTCGCCAACGGCGGCACGCGCGTGACGCCGCACCTGCTCAAGGCGGTCGACGACGGGCAGCGGGTGGAAGCCGGTGCCGCCGCCGCCGCCGCAGTCGCAGGTCGCCGCTCGATCCGGACAAGCTGCAGGCGATTCGCGACGGGCTGTGGATGGTCGTCAACGGCGCCGGCACCGGCGCACAACGCGCAGCTCGACGGGCTATGACGTCTCCGGCAAGACCGGCACGGCGCAGGTCATCTCGAACCAGGGCAAGGCGCGGCGGGCAAGACCGACAAGGACCTGCGCGACAACGGCTGGTTCGTGTTCTTCGCGCCGCGCGACAACCCGCAGATCGCCGGCGTCGTGTTGCTCGAGCACGGCGTCCACGGCTCGAACGCCGCGCTCGTCGCGCACCACGTCCTCGACACGTTCTTCGCGAAGAAGGAAGGGCGGCCGCTGCCGCCGAGCTGCCGGCGACGTTCAAGCCCGACACTCGGATCCCGTAGGCGGCAGACGCGTCGAGCTGAACCGCAGAGATAGCATGTTCGAACGACGCCTCTACTATCACATCGACTGGGCGCTGCTGGTCGCGATCCTCGCGCTGTGCGCGCTGGGCGTGGTGATGATCTACAGCACCACCGCCGATCCGACGCGCGCGCACGTCGCGCCTGCTACATCACGCAGCTCTACGCCATCGTGCTCGGCCTGGGCGCGATGGTGTTCATGCTGACGCTCGACTACCGCACCTTCACCGACAAGTCGCACCTCATCTACATCGCGCCTGCTGGCGCTGCTGCTCTACGTCATGTTCTTCGGCATGGTGCAGATGGGCGCGCGGCGCTGGATTCGCGCTGCGAGGTCTTCAACCTGCAGCCGTCGGAGTTCGCCAAGGTCGGCGTCGCGCTGGTGCTCGCCAAGTTCTTCGGCGAGAACCGCGGCGCGCCGCCGTGGACCGACCTCGCCGTCGGCGGCGTGCTGACCGCTGATTCCGTTCGCGCTCATCGCGAAGGAACCGGACCTCGGCACGGCGGTGACGCTGCTGCCGGTGTTTCTCGCGGTCGCCTATCTCGCCGGGATGCGGATGCGCATTCTCGGCGTGATGTTCCTGCTGTCTGCTCCTCGCGGCGCCGGTCGCGTGGAAGTTCGCGCTCAAGGACTATCAGAAATCGCGGATTTCGACGTTTCTCGACCCGTCGCAGGATGCGAAAGGCGCCGGCTACCAGCAGATCCAGGCGCGCATCACGGTCGGGTCCGGGGGCTTGCCGGGCAAGGGCTTCAAGCAGGGGACGCAGGGCCAACTGCGGTTCCTGCCCGGTCGCCCACAACGATTTCATTTTCTCGGTGCTGGCCGAGGAGCAGGGTTTTGCCGGCGTCCTGGTGGCGCTCGGCCTGTATCTGTTCGTGATTCTGCGCGCGCTCGAGGCGGCCCGGCTGGCCAAGGATCGCCTCGGCTCGTACTCGTGCTCGGCGTGCTCGCCAGCTTCACCTTCCAGGTGGTCTACAACATCACCATGTCGGCAGGACTGGCGCCCGTCAAAGGACTCACGCTTCCGCTCATGAGCTATGGAGGATCGTCGATGATCGCGACGCTCGCGGGCTTCGGGCTGGTGCTCAACGTCACGCATGCGCAGATTCACGAACTAACGACGTCGGCTGAGCGGCTCGCTCGAACCGCGCGCCCTCAGGCGCGTCAGGAGTTCGTGAATGAACAAGGAGATGATCGTCTCCTCCAACGGCCACGAGACCATGGTGGCCATCCTCGAGGACGACCTCGTCGCCGAAATCTTCGTCGAGCGCGAACGGCAGCGCGGCGTCGTCGGCAACGTCTACAAGGGCCGCGTCTCGAAGGTCCTGCCCGGCATGCAGTCCTCCTTCATCGACCTCGGCCTCGAGCGCGACGGCTTCCTCTACGTCGCCGACGTCATCGACACGCTGGACGAGTTCGACAAGCTCGCCGGCGACGACGACGACGAGCGAGGGGCGAGCCGGCAACGCGAGCCGAAGGGCGACGTCGGGACGGCGGCCGACGCAGCGCGATCGCGATCGGCCGAGCAGAAGATCGAAGAGCTGCTCACGCGAGGGCCAGGAAATCATCGTCCAGGTCGTGAAGGAGCCGCTCGGCACCAAGGGCGCCGCGCCTCACCTCGCACGTGACGATGCCGGGCCGCTTCCTGGTCTTCATGCCGACGGTGGATCACATCGGCGTGTCGCGCAAGATCGAATCGCGCGAGGAGCGCGGCCGGCTGCGCGGCATCGTCCGCGAGTTCCGCGAGGCGCACGGCTTCACCGGCGGCGTCATCATCCGCACCGCGGCCGGCGGCCGTCCGAAGGAAGACATCCTCAGCGACCTCGAGGCGTTCCACAAGATCTGGACCGAGATCCGCCAGCGCATCGAGTCGTCGCGCGCGCCGGCCGTGCTCTTCCAGGAGCAGAGCATCGTCAGCCGGCTGCTGCGCGACCTGCTGACCGAGGACTTCCAGGCGATCCGCATCGACAACGCGCAGGAGCACCAGCGCGTGCTCGAGCTGCGTCGAGCGCATCATGCCGAGCCTGGCGCCGAAGGTGAAGCTCTACTCGAAGCCGTTCCCGATCTTCGACGAGTACGGCGTGCAGGCGCGAGATCGACAAGGCGCTGAAGAGCAAGGTGTGGCTGAAGTCGGGCGGCTCGATCGTCATCAACCAGACCGAGGCGCTCGTCGCGATCGACGTCAACACCGGCCGCTACGTCGGCAAGAAGACGAGCGGCCGGCTCGAGGACACGATCGTCAAGACCAACCTCGAGGCGGTGAAGGAGATCGTCCGGCAGATCCGGCTGCGCGATCTCGGCGGCATCATCGTGCTCGACCTGATCGACATGGAGGACAAGAAGAACCGCCAGAAGGTCCTCCAGGCGGTCGAGCTGGAGCTGAAGAAGGATCGGTCGCCGTCCAAGGCGCTGCAGGTCTCGGACTTCGGGCTGGTGATCATCACGCGCAAGCGCGTGAAGCAGAGCCTCGAGCGCGTGCTCACCGAGCCGTGCCCGTACTGCTCGGGCACCGGCGTCATCAAGTCGAGCTCGACGATCTGCTACGAGATTCTGAGCGAGGTGAAGAAGGTCGGCGCCGGATCTCAACGGCCACCGCCTGCTGCTGCGCGTGAACCCCGACATCGCGCGGGCGCTGAAGGAAGAGGAGCAGCGCGGTGCTGAAGGATCTGAAGCAGTCGATCGGCAAGGACGTCACCGATCAAGGCCGACGTCCAGCTCCATCACGAGCAGTTCGACGTGATGGCGGTCTGACAATTTACAATGACGGAACCGACAATTTACAAAGCGAACAGAATCCCTCTTTGTAAATCGTCTTTGTAAAGTGTCAATCGTAAATCGTCAATTGTTCCGCGTCCCGCCCGCGCGTCGGCGGGTTCTTCAGCGGCTTATGCTGGCTGATCGCGGCGTTCACCTTGAACTCGATCCCCATCTTGCCGATCTCGGCGGTCGCCTTCGCCGGATCGCCGGAGACGCCCGAGTCCTGCCGGGCCGCCCCACGGCTTGATCTGATCCTTGCGAATCCCGGACGGCCGCACGAACAGCATCTGCGACGTGTCGGTGATCCCGGCGTGGCTGCCGGACGGTCTGGTCGTCGTAGCCGAACGCGGCCTGCAGCCACGCGCGATAGTGCAGCGCGGCTCGCCTCGTAGTAGTCGGTCAAGCGCGAACACCTTCGTGCCGCGCTGCCCTTCCATTCCTCGTTCAGCTTGTCGGCGACGCTCTTGATCCCGGCCTGATTGCCGCCGCTGTCGCCGATGAAGAGGATGTCGGTGAAGCCGTGGACCTTCAGGCTGCGCGCCGCGGCGTCGAGCAGCATGTCGTAGGCCGGCGATGGCAGCGAGATTTCACCCGGCACTCTGACGTATCCGGATCGCCCTCGGGCACGTACTGGATCGTCGGCGCGACCAGCGCGTTCTTGAGCCGGCGCGCCATCAGGTTGGCGGCGTAGGTGACGACGTAGTTGTGCTTGCCGAGCGACCATGTGGTAGCCGTTCTTCTCGGTGCCGCCGGTCGGCACGATCACCGTCGTCTTGCCGGCCTTCAGCGCGTCGCGCGTCTCCTCCCAGGTGAGCTCGTCGATGAACACCGTGTCGGGCGCCGCGGTCGGCGTCCTGCTGGCCGGGGCCGTATCCATCGTCGGCTCGAGCTCGTGCGGCGTTCGGCCGGCGCACCGCCGCCGCGCCCGCCGCGTCACCGCCCCGCCCGCCTTCGGCCGCTGCCGGGCGCTACCGACTGCTGCCGCGTCGATGGTGCCGGCCATCAGCGCCTTGATCTGCGCGACCGCGTTGTCGATCTTGATCTGCAGCAGCGCCTTGCCGATCTCGGGCGTCGACTTCGACTGGTTGTTGCCGCTGACGCCGTTGTTCGTCGTAGTCGTTGCCGCTCAGCCGAGTGCGGCGGATGTGCTTCGGGTTGACGAACAGCAGCTCGGAGGTGTCGAGGATGTTCGCGTGGCCGCCGATCTCGTTGGCGGGGATGCCGACCTTTCGGTGACGCAGCTTGTTCTGATCGGCGTGGCCCTTCGTGTAGTAGTCGTCGATCCACCACGCGCGTCGCGTCGCCGCCCTTCCACAGCTCGTTCAGCTTGTCGGCGGCCATCGCGCATGCCGTTGCGGTTGCCGCCGGACTCGCCAATCAAGAGGACGGTCTTGAAGCCGCCGGCCTTCAGGCTGCGGCCGGCGTCGACCAGGAGCTCGGCGAACCGATCGTCGGGCAGCGTGATCGTGCCCGGCTTCGCCATGTGCCCGCCGATGTTCTCCCAGCTGCCCTCGGGCACGTAGGTCACGACCGGCGCGACCAGCGTCTTGCCGATGCGCGCGCGCGATCTTGTCGGCCGGACTACTCCATGACGAACTTGTGCTCGCCGTCCACCATGTGCGGCCCCTTCTGCTCGGTGCCCGCGGTGCCGACGATCGACGGTCGTCGTGCCGGCCTTGCATCGAGGTCGCGAACCTCGGCCCACGTCAGCTCCTCGAGCAGCACGGTATCCGGGCGCCTTGCCAGCCGGGGCTGTCGCCGGCGCGGAAGCGAGGTCGTTGTGCCGACGAGGATCGGAACGAGTGGAGCCAGGAGCAGGAGGGTGAGCGAGCCGAGCCGCGCCAGCTTCTTCATGGCGCGGATTATAAGGGAATTAGCAAGAGCCAGGAGCGGGGCTGGGGACTGGGGACGGGTTGACTTCCCAATCCTAATCCCTAATCCCTACTAAGCGGGAAAGTGCACGAGATAGTGGTTGCCGCCCTTATTGATCCACAGCCGGACGTAGTCGCCGCCCTTCGAGCGTCTCGACCTTCGACGAGTTCGCGTGCGGTGGCGTGTCCTTCTGAACCTGGCTGATCTCCGAACTGGGGATGATGGTCACGACCTCGCGCCCGGCGACCTTGCCGCCCTTCACGAACTCGACCCATCGCTCGAGCGCGGCCGTCTGGCCCTTGGCGTCGGGGCTGGCGTTCTGCGGCGTCAGGCGCACCTGATACGTGCCGGCCGCCAGTGCCTTTGCCATCAGCCTTGACGTTCTTCGGAATGTGCACCGACCCGAGCGCCATCTCGCCGGTGGGCGCTGTCACCGCGGGACCGGTGGCCGGCTGCGTTTGAAGCGCCGTATGGCCCTGGCCCGTCGTCTTGTCTTTCGTTTGGGCGAAGCCGGTGACTGGTGACCGCACCGACAAGAGCTCCGACGAGAACCATTCGCTTCATGCTGGCCTCAAGTAAAACGCGCGAACCTCGGCGCTAATTATACCGAGGATGAGCAAGCAAAGTGCCACTCATCCACGGCTGGGCTGGCTGGCTGGCGCTTGGCGATGATGATGTCGCCGCTGAAGGTCCGCACGACCAGCGTGGCGCTGCCGTCGCCGAAGGTCGCGCGCATCGAGTGGTTGTTGACCGAGTCGTCGTCGCGCTCCGCGAGCTCGATCGTTCCGGCCGCGACGCGTCACCGCCGATCGTCAGCGGCAGCTCCGAACGAATCGATCCGCTGAAGCTGTTGGCGTTCAGCTCGAAGCCCGCCGGGGTTGGCGAGCACGAGCCGCATGGTCCCCGAATGCGCGTTGATCTCGTAGCGGCCGCCCTTCGAGATTCCTCCGGCGTATTCGACGTTGCCGCTCACCGACTTGACGCCCAGGCGCTCGCACGTCACGTCGCTGACGCTGATGTCGCCGCTGACCGAGCCGAGGTCCAGCCGCGAGCCTTCAGCCCCTTGGCTCGCACGTTGCCGCTCACGCTGCCTGCGCGAGAGGTCGCCGTCGGCCGTGACTCCGGTCAGCGTGACGTCGCCGGACACGGTCTTGGCGGCCTCGAGCCTGCGGCGCGTCGACGACCGTGACGTCACGCCGCTGACCGTCTCCGCGCGCAGCGAACCGTGGACGCCCGGTGACCTTGACCGACCCCGACACCGAGTGACAGATCGACGGAAACCGACGCCGGCACCGTCACCGTGTAGTCAACTGATACGTGGTCGGACTGCCCGTTCCGGTCCCGCCGGTTCTGTTCGTGCTCCGTGCTGCACCTCGACGCGGCCGGCGCGGTCGTCGACCGTAATCTGCACGCTGGCCAGCTCGCTCTTGTCGCCCCGCGTCCGTTTGACGGCTTCGATCGACACCTCGTCGCCCGATCCGGCGCGTCACGACGATGTCGCCGGAGATGTTGTTCGAGGCTGAACCGGCCGTCGCGGCCGATCTTCACCTTGCGCGAGAAGCGCTCGGTCTGCTCGGGCCGTTGTTGCGCCCCTGATAGGCGCCGGGCCGGCGCCATCGCCTCGCCACCACGTCGCGGATGACGTCGCGCACCACGATCCGGTGCCCGCTCGTCCTGGGCCGCGAGCCGGCGCCGCCACGAGGACGAGCCCGGCAATCACGAACGGCGTTGTGAGTCGCATGTCAGGTGCCCTTCTGTTTGAGACCGGACGCGATGCGCGCCGCGCCCGCCTCGTTGCCTTTGCGCATTTCGTTGATCAGCGCCACGGTGTCCTGCAGCAGCCCGATCTTGGTCTTGAATCCTTCGATCAGGCTCTGCTGCGCCGGCTCGCTCGCCGGCTCGCGCGCGCACCGCCGCGCGGCTCTCGCTGATCGCCTGATCGATGACCGCGAGGTTCTTCTGCAGCGTCGCCGCGGTCCGCGGGTCGAGCTCGCTCTGCTCGCTGTTGGCGATCGCCTCGAGCCCCTTGATGGCGTTCTCGTAGTGCGCCTCGGCCTGCCGCAGCTCGGTCTCGATCGATTGCGGCCGCGTCGTTCGCGGCGATCGGCGCGCCGGCGCCCGGCGTGGTGGTCGGCGGCGCGTCGGCGTGACGCGTCGGCGCATACCGCAGGCCGACCATCGTGGCGAGGATGAGCGCGGCAGCCGCGGCAGCGAGCCAGCGTAGCGCCCTTCGGTAAGCGTCCGGCTTTAGCCGGCGCCGGCTGACGGCCTCGCGCTGCCCAGGCCCGTCGTCCGCGCGCTGCTCCAGCTCCATCGATCGCGCGCTCGAGGCGCGGCCACGCGCGCGACCGGCGGCTCGCGCAGCTCGGGCTCGCCGGCGGCGCGCAGGATGTCGCGCAGATCCTCGACCAGCTGCCGGCACGCCGCGCAGCCGGCCAGGTGCTGGTCGACGTCCGACCGTTCGGCGGCGCCGAGCGATCCGTCGACGTAGTCGTTGAGGGTCGTTTCGTTCGGATGCATCAGTGCTACCGCCGACTTCGCTTACCAGAAACCCGCGCAGCTTCAGCCGCGCCTTGAACACCTGCGACTTCGACGTCCCTTCCGCGATGCCGAGCAGGTCGGCGACTTCCTTGTGGTCGAACCCTTCGACGTCGTGCAGCACGAACGCTTCGCGGCATCCTTCAGGCAGCCGCTCGACCGCGCGCTCGAGATCGATCCGCGCGATCGGCGTCTCGCGGCGCGCGGTCGGCTCGAACGACGCTCTCGGCGTCCGAGCGTTTCGGTCAGCTTGTTCATCTTCGCCTGCCGGCTGCGCACGAAATCGAGGCAATGGTTGAGCGCCAGGCGATAGAGCCACGTGCCCAGCGCCGAGTCGCCCTTGAAGCTGCCGAGCTTCCGGTAGGCCTGCAGGAAGATTTCCTGAGGCAGGTCCTCGCCGTCTTCGGCCGAGCCGGCCATGCGGCTGGCCAGCGTGTAGATTTTCGCGCTGTGCTGCCGGTAGAGCGTCTCGAACGCGTCGACGTCTCCCGCCTGGATTCTGGCAACAAGATCCACCGTCATGTCCTTAGACGGGAAGGGGATGGGGGGACGTTGCTTTGGGGCGGCCACGTAAGCAGATACGAGGAAAGCGGCGGGTTCGGAGTTCAGCGTTCAGCGTTCAGCGGTGTGACGCCTAGCGGCCTGCGCGGCCAGCGCACGCGGTCGAGATCGCGGATCCGCGAGCCGGACACGCACGATGCCCTCGGCGCACGAGCAGCGATCGCTTCAGCACCTCGCTGCCGCCGTAGCCGCCGAGCCGTCCGCCGGCGGCGATCACGCGGTGGCACGGCACGTCGGGGCGTCCGCAGCCGCGCATGATGTTGCCGACGGCGCGCGCGGCGCGCGGCCGGCCGGCCAGCGTCGCGACCTCGCCGATACGACGCGACGCGTCCCGGCGGAATGCGCCGCACCACCGACAGCACGCGCGCGGGAGAACGCTGGTGTCTTTCGGCGCTACTGCGCTGCTACGACAGCGGGTGTCCTTCGGCCTTCATCGCCAGCCCCGACAGCGCCGCCAGCGTCGGCGTGAGGTCGGCAGGCGTGGCGGCGTCCTGATAGCGTGCCTGGCTTGACGCCGCGGCCGTAGAACAGCACCGGCACCGCGCTGATCGTCGGCGTTCGCCGATCCGTGCGTGGTGCCGGTCGGCGAGATCATCCAGCCCGGCTTGGCGGCGAACGACCAGATCGCCGCTGCGTCCGGGAACGTAGCTGAGCGCCGCCGCGCGCAGTGGAGCGGATCCTTCGAGCTTGGCGCGCGCCGCGGATCTCTTCGCTGCGGAACACGCGCTGGATGCCCGGCTGCGCCGCGATCGCCGAGACGACGGCGGTGGTCAGCTGACGCGACTTGCGGAATCTTGTCGTACGACGCCCGGCTCGAAGTAGATGTCGTTGGTGTTGAGCACGGTCGACGTGGCGTCCCTCGTCCGAGCGCCGGCTTCAACACCTGCTCGATCGCGTCGACGAGCGCGCCGCCGTTGATGCGGCCGGCGTCCTTCCCGTCGGCCACGAGCTGGTCAGGAATCGGCGTCACGCCGTGATCGGCGCTCAGCCCGCGACCCACTGATCCTTGCCGACGATCGCATCGAGCTGATCGAACAGCGTGCCGATGCGTCTTGTCCAGGTGCGCGTAGATGTCCTGAACCTCGTGGCTGCGCGGACCGAACGCGTGGCCGACCAGGTCGGGGCTCGAGAAGCTGACCGCGAGCACGTCGGTGCCGTCGTGCTTGCCCGAGCTGCAGCGACTGCACGAGCGCTGCGGCGAACCGTCCGAGGTACGCGTCGGCGAACGGGCTGCGCTCCCACTGCGCGACGTAGCTGCATGTCCGGCGCGTTGGCCGTGCCTTTCAGCACGTGCGGGAAGCTGCGCGTCCAGCCCAGCGGCGGCGCTTCGCCCAGGCCGTCGTCGGGCCCGATGACGGACACGCGGGCAGGCATGCGGTCCCACGTCTTGCCGAAATCGGCCGACGATCGGTTCGGCGTCGATGAACGCCTTCGACCGCCGGCACCCCGTTTCCGAGTATCCCGGCGGACGGTTTCCCATCCGTCGAGCGTTTCGGTCAGCCAGGTGACCGCGTCGCCGCCGTGTCCGCCAAGCATGATCGCGCTGCGCGCCTGCCGAGCGCACAGCGAGACGACGTGCGCCTGCGGCCGGCGAGCGCATCTGATCCCCGAAGGTCGGGCACCTGAGAGGCGGTACGCGCTGTCGCCGCCGGCGGCCGGTCACGCCGTAGCCGACGTCCTTCGACGTTCGGATCCTCGGTGCACGTCATCTGCTTGCGCGCTCTCGCGATCCCACCAGCGCGTTCTGGAAGACGCCGTGCGTGTGCGGAAACGACCCGGTCGACACCGTTGCATGCCCGCGCACGTCACCGTCGTCAGGTACGGGTAGGCCGCCTGCTGAAACCAGGCGCCCTGCGTCACCATCCGCTTCAGTCCGCCGGTCCATTCCCCGTTGAAGCGATCGACGTAGTCGGCCCGCATCTGGTCCACGACGATGACGACGGCGAGCTTCGGCAGCGGTTGCGGCGCGGCCTGCGACCGCGGCGCGAGCACGACAGCCGAGGGCGGCGATCGACACAGCAGGGAATTTTCACGGTCGAAATGTTACATCAGGAGGAGCGGGTCGAACTGGTAGTCGCCGGGTCGAGCGGCGCGACGATCGACGACGGGACGCTGCGGGTCCTCGCTCGTCTTCCCACAGGTTCAACTCGTACGGCAGATCGATCCGCTCGCCGTGCGCGATCGATCAGCGACGCGCGACCTGCGGCCGGTGCGGATCCGGGCGCGTACACCTTCATGCACGACGGCGCACCTCGCCGGTGTTCAGCCGCACGAGGTTGCCGGCGGGATAGATGCCGATCAGCTGCACGAAGCGGCGCACCAGGTGCTGATCGAACTGCGTGCCGTCGTTGCGCTTCAGCACGGCGAGGATGCGATCGGTCGGGAACGCCTGCTGGTAGTGCGCGCTGCGATCGCATCGCGTCGTAGACGTCGGCGATGCTGCACAGCATCGTGCCGATGTTGAGCGACGATCGCGTGACGCCGTGCGGGTAGCCGGTGCCGTCGACGCGCAGGTGATGCTCGAAGGCGACGACCGGCGCCAGCGCCGGCACGTCCGGCGTCATCCGCAGGATCTCGGCGCCGTCGACGACGTGGCGCTTCATGATCGCGAACTCGTCGTCGGTCAGCTTGTCGGGCTTGTTGAGGATCTCGAGCGGCGTCCGCACCTTGCCGATGTCGTGCATCAGCGCCGCGAGGCCGAACTCGCGCAGCAGCGGGCCGTCGATGCCGAGCCCGCGCGCCTGGCCCATGGTCAGGATCGACACGTTCACCATGTGGGTGAACGTGTAGTTGTCGTAGTTCTTCAGCGTCGTCAGCGCGAGCAGCGCGCGTGCGGTTCTGGGCGACCGCCTGCGCGAGGCCGTCGATCATCGAGCGCGCGGCGATGGCGTCGGGCGTCGCCCTCGGTCTGCGCGCTGTCCCAGACGTCGCCGGCGACCGACACGGCGTCGCTGTAGAGCCGCTTGATCGTCGCCATGTCGGTGAGGCTGCCCTCGACGCGCTGCTCGACCGTGACGCGGCCGACGCGGATGTGCGCGAGCGTCGGAAACGTCCGCGCCGCGTCGCTCGCTGGCGCGCGTCGATCGTCGTGATCGCGCGTCGATGAACGTCGGTGATCTCCGTCGAGCGTGACGCCGCGGTCGATCGTGATCCGCTCGACGCCGGCCTGCTGCAGCCGGCGGACGAACGGACCGAGCGTGTCGGCCTTCGCCATCGGCATGTCGTCGACGATCGACTTCGTCGCCGACCAGGCCGATGGTGACCGTCGGCTGCGAGGCCGTGCAGCATCTGAAGCGCGGCCGACAGCGACTCGAGGTTGCGCGCGATGATCGGATGGCCCGTCGAGTAGAGCTGCGCCGACGCGGAGCGACGCGGCGAAGCGGCGGAGCAGCTCGTCGGCGAGCTGAAAACGCGGCGCGCTCATGCGTCGCCTCGCCCGCGCGGCGCCGGTCGCGCGCTGCGCGCGATGCGCGCGAGCTGCGCGCGGGCGGCCGATGCGCACGCCGCGCGAGCCGCCGGCGCGACCGCTTCGTCGAGCACGGCGAGCGCGTCGGGCGGTGCCGATGCGCGGCCAGCGCCGCGGCGGCGGCGTCGCGCAGCGCCGCGCGGTGCGCGCGCGGCGCCCACCACTCGCCCTCTGTAGAGCGCGTCGCGCAGCGGCGCGATGCCTGCCGGGATCGCGCAGCGCGCCGAGCGACTCGATCGCGCGCAGGTAGACCGGCGCGAGCGGGCCGCGATGATCGATGTGGCCGGAGGATGTAGGCGAAGAGCGGCGTCGCCCGCTCGTCGCGCACCAGGCCGATCGACTGCATGATCGCGTCGCGCGACTGCGTGCGTGCCGCCGGCGAGCGCCTGCTCGAGAATCCGGTAGGCGCGCGTCGGTGCCGATGTTGACGAATCGCGCGCACCGCTTCGCGCTGCACCTGCGGCTCGTTGTCGTCGAGCAGCTCGGTCAGATCGGGCAGCGCCTCGCTGCCGCCGAACTGGCGCATCAGGTGGATGGCCGTCCGGCGCACCGGCGGCGTTCTGCGAGTTCTTCAGCCGTTCGATCGTCCGGCGGCCGACCGACGCCGAACGCCAGCAGGATCGCGGTCAGGCGCTCGCGCGTGCGCGGCCGCTCCTCCACCGACAGCGCTTCGGCGAGCGGCCGCACGAGCACCTCGCCGAGCGAGACGCACATCGCCTTGACGCGCTCGAACTGCGCCTCGTCGATCGTCGCCAGGTGCGTCGTGACGTGCCGCATCATCGAGCCGGCGATCAGCACGTCGATCGCGGTCATGCGCGATGCTGCCGGCGCGCCGTCGATCCGGCGCCGGCCGCCTTCGCCGACGAGCACGGCGATCAGCTGCGCTCGCGGCGTCGAAGTCGCCGACGAGCAGCAGATCCTCGATCAGCCGCACGACCGGCGCTCATCAGCTCGCGCCAGCGGTCGTCGTCCTCGCTCGATGCGCAGCAGGTCGAGCGATCAGCGTGAGGTCGAGCGCGCGCGAGCGCGCGTCGTGCGCGATGGTGCTCGAGCCAGGCGCCGATGCGCTCCGGCGGATCGTCGCTCGACCTGCTTCGACCTCGATCGCCTTGGTCCGCGCGCCCGACAGCTCCTGGCCGTACGTCGTCCGACACGAACGGCTCGTCGGAATACGACGTCAGCAGCTTCTCCGCGACGTTGTTCCAGACCGACCTCGAAGCCCTCGGTGCTTCCGAGCGGCGAGGCCGCCACGTCGTCGTGCGCCAGCGCCAGCAGCCGCTCTGCGCCCTCTCGTCGCGGACCAGCGTCTGGAACGCCTGCGCGCAGCCGATCGGTCGGCGTATCGCCGGAGATCACGTTGCCGCGACGACGAAGCGCGAGATCGTCGCGTCCGTCATCCGGCTGACGACGGCGTTCATCAGCTGGCGGCCCTCGTCGGTCGCCGCCTGCTGGCCCATCGAGCCCGCAGCAGCATCTCCGGCGAGCAGCTGGCCGACCGCCGTCGCCATGTTCTTCGGAACGGGCTCCAGCTTGATCCGGCTCCTGCTTCGACACCGCGTCGACGATGCCGCGGCAGCATCCGCATGCAGCGCGGCCGTCTTGACGCTGATGCCGCTGCCGCTCGCCGGCGCTGCCCTCGAGGCGACGCCATCGAGGCTCGCCGAGCTGCTTCGCTGTCGCCGGCGATGCTCGAGCAGCTCGCGGATCCCGGCGTCGTCGAGATCGAAACGAGCTGCCCTGAAGGCAGCTGGCGATCACGCCGTTTCCAGACGACCGGATCGCCGCCGGAACGCTCCCGCAGCACCTCGGCGTAGTCGATCTCGCGCAGCTCGACGTGGCGGCCGCCCATCGTCGTCCACACGCGGGCGATGCCGCCCTCGATGCGCACTGATTCCGGGGATGCGCCCGAGCAGGAGCAGGAAGTTGCGCCAGGCCTCGACGTCGCCGCCGGGCTGGATCGTCAGCTCGCCGATGAGATGGGCTGTGCAGCAGCGCCGCCAGTTCGCTGAGCGCGGAGTCCGCTCGAGCGGGCGTCCGCTCGTCGAGCAGAAGGCCGTCGGGCAGAACCCTGATTTTCAGCGGATCGGTGAGCGCGGGTGCGCTCGTGATGCTGGCGATGCGTCCGAGCGTCGCGGCTATCGCGGGCTGGGCGGGCGGGTAGAGCAGGACCGCGCGTGCCGCTGCCTTTGCACGCCCGGGCGAGAGTCGGTCAATCGCGCGCCGCTTCTGTGGCGTCCAGCGGAGCGGGGGCGTTGGTCAGCTCGGCCATCAGAGATACTTCAGCGGATCGATCTCGGTCGTATCCGGATCGATCGCTTCCCACCACGGCGTGCGCGTGTTCACCGCGCGAATCGCGCTCCCACGTGTTGACCAGCAGCGGGTCCTCCGAGCGTGTCGCCCGCACGGTCGACGATGATTTTACCTGCGGACGGAACGGGTCGGTCAGGAGCAATACGTAACTG
>ERZ1370068.3544-contig-2656_pt1 | contig 21168 bp, 30 predicted proteins | sample MGYA00561227_ERZ1370068 | MGnify/ENA primary metagenome ERZ1370068 (study PRJEB38410, sample SAMEA6850437) | metagenome | study: Metagenomic assessment of the ecological functions of the soil: analysis of the soil microbiota associated with the... | reverse complement strand
TTGTACTTCGTTCAGTTACGTATTGCTCTGGCCAGGGTGCCCGATACAAAGCAAAATGCGCAGGCAGTGCTCGGCGCTCGGCGCCGGGCGCGTGCGTTGTGTGTGCGGTCACGATGGGGATCCCTCTCAGGCTTCTGGCCCGTTGCTCCCACTCCGCCATGAAACGAAAGACGTTTTCCGACGGCGGCTGCGGCGCCAGAATGTCTCGAGCCCACTGCACCGGCTCGCGACCGGTGTTGGCGAACGCGTGGACACAGCCGACGCCGGTCCAGAGCACGTCGCCGGCTTTTGCCACATACCGCGTCCCGTCGAGCGTCGCCTCCACTTCACCGCGCAGGATGAAATAGGCCTCCTCATCACGTGTGATCGTGCAGGCCGATCGAGACGCCCGGGAGTACTCGATGAACGGGAGTCGGTGATGGGCGGCGCCGAATTTCTCGTCGATCAGCCACTTCAGGAAGACACCTTTGAGTCCCCGCGACAATGCGTCCTTCATCGCCGGGCGGGATCTGGCCGACGTCAAAGTGGCTCAACATCAGTGCCATCCAGCTGCGCCCAGTCCGGCGGGGAGGCGCTTGCCGCCGCCAGGCCCCGCGGATAAAGAAGGTTGTCGCGCTCGATGTCCGGGCGGTTTGGGCTGCGGGGCGGCCATTCGCATCCATCGCACTGGGTCCCGTTCCGTGCGCGCGCCAGGCGTGCGGCGTACCCGACCATGGCGACACCGTAATCGCCGGCGGTCAGCAGGAAGTCTCGCTCGCCGAGACGCACGATGGCCTGTCCCGAGAGAATGTAAAAACTCTCCTCATAGGAATGGACGTGCGGTTCCAGCATGCTCGCCGGGTGCGGAAGTTGCTCGATGCTCAGCCCCGTGTGCACCGACCCCGAGACATGGTCCACCAATGGCGCCTGCGTATGACCGGTGCTGTGTCCGGCGTAGACGGGATGCGCGCGCAAGGTGCTGTCCTCAAAGTGTCCGAAAAATGCATGTGCCTCCCGACGTCAGGTTGATGAGCGATGTTACTGCCACCCGTTACGCCAGTAGAGACACATGCGATCGACGTTCATCGGCAGGAACTCTTCGATGCTCGAAGAGATGCGCGTAATTTCGGCAGCTTGACTTCGTTCGGCGCACGATTCGGACACAGGCCCTGTTGCATACGCGACCCTCACCGCCTCCTTGAGATCCGTGAAATGCCGACTTGAAGCGCGCACGTCGTCCTTGGTGCCCCATCCCTTCGGGTTGTGGGCGCGCGCGTGCCGACCACGAGCCGGTCCCAGTCGAGCGCCAGCACACGGTCGATCCCCTCGAACCATTCGTCGATGTTACGAATCGAAGTTGTTGCGCCAGATCAGCTCGCCGAGCGGCAGCCAGTCCGCGGCATAAATCACCTTCTTCGCGGGCACGGAACATCACCAGGCTGTTGTCGGAGTGATTGCGGCCCAAATACGCAATTCGACTCGCGTGCGCCGACGGTGAGGACCTGCCGAATCATCGACTGGTCTGGTCCGGGAGCACGACGGCCGGGTTTTTCAGCCGCTGGAGCTGCGTCTTCGCGTTGCGGTGCTGCCACGAGGCCAGCGCCTGCCTCCTTGAACGGCGCGCCGCCCTCGATGTGGTCGATAATGATGGTGGCTGCAGACCACGTATCGAATCGGCGCGGACGTCAGCTTTCTGACTTCCGCCAGGTACAGCAGCGCAGCTGTGCGGCTGATCGGGTCCGTGATGAGGACCCCGGCCGGATCGACGACGAACATCGATTGATAGCCCGGCGTACTCGAAGATGTAGACGCCATCTGCCACAGGTTTGACGACGGCCGCTGGCGGCGTCCCAGTCTGCGGGGCTGGCGCCAGCTGCGGCGCGCGGCCAGCGGGGATTCTGCGGTGATCTCGATTTCCGTTGCCTTCGCTGTCGTGAAGGAGGAAGGTTGAGATCTGCGCCGGCGGCACGTTCCCACGCGTCGACACGTCGGCGCCGCGTTCTTTCTCAGCGTCGCGCACGCCGCGCGGCGCAGTCGGGCACGGCGAACACAATGTGAATCCAGCCGGACCGCGGTGCATTGGCAGATGGTGGTGCCCCCGGATTCTGGACGAGGCCCGATACCGAAGCCCGGCAGCTCGAGATCGGCGACGGCTCCCGTTGGGCCGGGGCATCGCCCCGGTTCACGACCTTGAAGCCCAGCACATGTCCTGGTGCCCAGCGGACCGCGCGATCGATGTCGCTCACGGCCGCCGTCGCGTAGTGCGGCCTGAGCCCGAGCGGGTTGGGCGGCGACTGGGCCGCGGCGGCCGGGCAGAACAGGGCGGCGAGGGCGAACGTCCAGAAGAAGGGCGAAGGAGTGGCGCGGCATCGGCCGGGAATCTATCGTGGCGGGCGCGAAATCGTGCACTTTTCGCTTGAAAAATGCCTCGTAACCGGTTGCAATTCGCGGAAAATATCGCCCGCAGTTATCCATACCGCCAAGTCCGCACAACAGGAGCCAGCCGTATGACATTCGCGTTTCGATGCTCCGCCGCAATGGCGGCACTCGCCCTCGCGTGGCCGTTCCCGCCTTCGCTCACCACTCCTTCTCCATCTTCGCGATGGACAAGACCGTGACCTACAAGGGAAGGTCGTCGAGTACGAGTGGGTCAACCCGCACTCGCACATCCTCATCAAGGTTGATGCTGGCGCCCGGCGTCGACCCGGAGACCGGTCGGCACGTGGGACATCGAAGGTGGCAGCACCAACATCATGGGCCGCCAGGGATGGAACAAGGTCACGTTCAAGGCGGGCGACGAGATCACGGCGGTCGCGCACCCGCTGAAGGACGGCTCGAAGGGCGCGTCGCTGTTCTACGTGATCCTGCCGGACGGCAAGCCGGCTCTATCACGACATCGCGCGTCCCAAGGGCGACGCGACTCCTAAATTCGGCACACGGCTCAGGAGCGTGATGGCAGTATCGGTTCTGCTGTCTCGTCGCGTGTGCCGTCGCGCGGCTTGCGGCTGTCTGCTGCTGGCGCAGTCGCTGGCCAGGGCACAGGGGCCGCGCCGGGCAGGGCCGGCGCGTGGATCGGTCGTATCCGCAGCGCCCCGTGCACCGATCCGGCGGCCGTCGAGCGCGGCAAGGCCGTGTTCTCGGTGAACTGCGCGTTCTGCCACGGGTCCCGATGCGCGCGGCGGCGACAGCGGCGGCCCGAACCTGATGCGCTCCGACGCGTGTCGTGCCTCGACGACAAGGGCGAGCGCATCGCGCCCAGTCGTGCTCGGCGGGCGCGCCGACAGAGGGCATGCCGTCGTTCATGCTGATGCCGGCGCAAGTCGCGGCGACATCGCCGCGTTCCTTCACAGCCTGTCCGGTGAGCAGCCGCACCGGCGAGCAGCCAGTCAACATCGTGACCGGCAATGCTGCGATCGTGGACGCAGAGCTGTTCCGGAGCAAATGCGCGTCGTGCCACTCGACCGACCGGCGATCTGCAGGGCGTCGCCAACCGGTATCACCGATCCGAAGCTGCTTCAGCAAGACGTTGGCCTGCTGCCGGGCACCGGCGGCACGCGCGGCGGTGGCGCAGCCACGGTCCGGCGCCGCCGATCGGTGTACTGCGTGACGCTGGCGAACGGCAGAAGGTCGAGGGGACGCTCGAACCGCCTCGACGACTTCATGGTGTCGCTGAAGATGGCGGATGGCGACGTATCGACACCTTCCGAACCGACGGGTCCGAACGCGCCGAAGGTCGAGCTGCGCGATCCGTTCAAAGGCCATCGCGATCTGCTCCAGACCTACAGCGACGCCGACATTCACAACATCACCGCGTATCCTCGTCACGTTGAAGTAGACCGTTATGAAGAGACTGTTGCTCAGCCGCGTGCGTGGCCTAGGCGGCGTCCGTCCTCGTCGTCGCGGCTCAGGGGACTCGACTCCGGCGTCGATCAACAAGCCGCTCGGCGAATCGTGGCCCACCTACTCCGGCGATTACACGGGCCGCCGCTACAGCTCGCTGACGCAGATCAATCAGTCGAACGTCAAACAGCCTCACGCTCGCGTGGACGGCGTCGTCTGGCGAATGGTCCCGGCCCCGGCGGGACCGCGCCCGGCCGGTGCGCCGGACGATCATCACGCTGGCGAGGGCGATGGCACCGTGACCGTGGCGGGGCCGACCACAGTCAGAGGGCGCCGTGCTCGCCGTCAACGGCGTGCTCTACGTGACGGCGCCGGACAACACGTGGGCGCTCGACGCGCACGACGGCCACGAGCTGTGGCACTACTTCTGGAAGACGAAGGGCGGCACGCACATCGGCAACCGCGGCGTCGGCGATGTGGCAGCAACTATCTGTTCTTCGAGACGCCCGACGACTACCTCGTCTCGCTCGACGCGCGGACGGGCAAGGAGCGCTGGCACGTCGAGATCAGCCCGCTTCAACCGAGCAGTATTTCTCGACGATGGCGCCGGTCGTCGTCGGCAACCACGTGCTCGTCGGCACCGGCAACGACCTCGACTCGCCGGGCTTCCTCGCAGTCGTTCGATCCGGAAACCGGCAAGCTGCAGTGGAAGTTCTACACGCGCGCCGATGAACCCGGGCGATCCCGGGCCTCGACACGTGGCCGAACCTCGATGCGGCGCGGCACGGCGGCGCGCAGCCCTGGATTCCGGGCGCCTACGATCCGGAGACACACCTCTACATCTTCGGCACCGGCAACCCGACGCCGGCGCTACACGGCGCAGACGCGCGGCGAAGGCGACAACCTGTTCACGTGCGCGCTCGTCGCGGTCAACGTCGACACCGGGCAAGATGGCGTGGGCACTACCAGACGTCGCCGCACGACACGCACGACTGGGATTCGGCGCAGACGCCGGTGCTGGTCGACATGCATGGTCGACGGGCAGTGCGCGCAAGCTGGTGCTCACCGCGAGCCGCAACGGCTTCTACTTCACGGTCGATCGCGTGACGGGCGCAGCACGTCGTCACGTCGAAGTTTTCGCGACGACCGCGAACTGGGCGATCAGGACTGAACGAAGCGGGTCAGCCGGTTCGCAATCCAGCCAAGGACTATCGACGTCGGCGGCGCGCTCGTCTCCGGAGCGAACCAGGGCGCGACCAACTGGCCGCCGCCGGCCTACAGCCCCGACACGGGTCTGTTCTATCTGCCGGCGTCCGACACCTACGCGATGTATGCCACCCGACGGAGCTCGACCCACGGCGGCGCGATGGGTCTCGGGCGGCAAGGACGAACGGAGTGTCGGCACGGTCGGCAGCTATCTGATGGCGATCGATCCGAAGACCGGCAAGATCGCCTGGAAGCACAAAGCTACCGCACCGTTGCCGAGGGCCGGGGCCAGGGACTTGCTGACGACCGCAGGCACGGCTGCTGTTCGGCGGCGATCCCGACGGCAACTTCGTCGCCTACGACCCGGCGAACGGCACCCGTTGTGGCACGCGGCGACCGGTCAGGTGTCGAACGCGCCGGAGACTTACATGGTCGATGGGCGCCAGCATGTGCTTGTCGCCGCAGACGACACGCTGTTCGCGTTCACCGTCAACCCATAAGCAGGGAGGCGCTCGGATGATCTCGGCACGCATCGATGCGTGTTGCTCATGCGCCACCGTGGCTCGCGTCTGCGGCCGTGCATGCGCAAGACGGGGAACCGCAGAACACGGAACAGCACGGAGAACTGTCGGGCATGTGGATCGTGCAGGATCCCGGTTCCGGCAGCTGGGCCGAGTGGCATCGACAACGTCCCGAAGCCGCAGCTCAAACCCGAGATCATCACGGACAACGAAAGGATGGCTCGCCAGCGAGCGCGCCGGCAACGTCGTCAACCGCGCTCAGCGCACCGCCACGTGTCCCGTCGGCAACCTGCCGATGATGATGGCCTCGTCTCCACCGCTCAACATCGTGTCTGCTCGAGATGAAATCCTGATCGGCGCGGAATCCAACCGCGGCCGGTTCATCTACACCGACGGGCGCCCGCATCCAGACGTGAAGGCTCCGGCGTACGTGGCGAGCGGATTCGGCCATTCGATCGGCCATTGGGAGGGCGACACGCTGGTCGTCGACACGATCGGGTTTCCCCGCGCGTCTGCGACAGCCGGCGGCCTGTGATGCCGACGCCAGGCGGCGGACGGGCGAAGGACAACGACTCACCTGGTCGAACGATACCGGCTCTGCCGTCAACGCGGACGAGCTCTCCGTCACGTTCACATGGGAGGACGCGACGGTCCTCCTCGCGCCGCACACCTATTCCTATACGTTCAAACGGCTGCCCGAGGGGACCCCGATCGAAAACAACGAGGAACCGAACGCGCAGCCGCAGCAGCATGCACTTCACCGAAAAGGGCCAGAAGTAGTGACGGCGCGCTCGCCGGTGCGTTGCTGCTGCTGCTGCTCGCGAGCTGTGTCGTGTCGTTCGCGCAGGGGAGCAGGAAGCTCCGCGCGACCCGATCTGTCCGGATACTGGGAGCTCACGTTCGACAGCTTCAACGTCCCCGTGCCGCGTTGACGACGCAGGCCCAGTCGGCCGTCGACGCGCGGCTCAAGAAGGATCTCGACGCGATTGCCGGCTGCGTCAACGTCGGCATGCCGGCGCTGATGAACGATCATGCGACGCTCGACATCCGCCAGAGCGCGGGCGTCATCGGCATGGTCGCGAAGTCACAGTCGTCCACGCGCTACATCTACACGGACGGCCGCAAGCACCCTGACGCCGGGGAGCCTCGAGCCGACGACGAACGGTCATTCCATCGGCCGGTGGGAAGGCGCCACGCTCGTGGTCGACACGGTGGGCCTCAACGAGCGGGGCATTACCGCGATTCCTGGCGGCGGGTTCCGCACCCTGCGCTCGCACCTGGTCGAGCAATACTCGCCTGTCGGCTGACGGCCGTCACCTCGCCGTCACGTTCACGTGGACCGATCCGAACGTGTTCCGCCGGCCGCACGTACGCGTTCCGCATTGCTAAGGTTCCTGCGATCAGCGAGCCACGGGTGTCCAATGCATTCCGAACGATGCCGAACGCGCGCGCTTCCTGAGCGAAGCGCCTGCGCCGGGCCGTTTCTACGGCGCTCATCGCCTAACGCCCCGCCGGCAGCTCGAACACGTCGGAGAATCCGTAGCAGTAGTACTCGAGAACGCGCGGCGCCTGCTCCACGCGCCTGTAGAGCGGCATCTGCATTTTCCACGGACGCGTAAACACCTTCGGGTCCTCGATCGTCACCTCGTAATCGAGATGACCTCGCGTCGATGAAGCGGTAGCGCTCGACGACATGCAGCATGTCGCTGTGGAAGTTGCCCGCCTTGTCGAACCGCGTCTCGGTCGTTGAAGTGAATGACGTCGACGACGACGGGTGTCCCCCTCCCAGCGCCCGCGCGAATCGCCCATCCACCAGTCGATGTGCCCCGGCGGATGCGGCGTGCCATTGGTGAAGATGTGTCGAAGCGCGCCGACGTACTCGCATAGCTGAAATGTCGATCCGGTCGGGCGTCTGGATGATCCGGAACGGGTGCGGCATGTAGGTGATCGCGGGCACACCGGGCAGGAAGCATTTCGCATCGGTGTCCTCGGTCAGCCGATCGGCGTAGTTTCTCTTCCGCTGTTCGAGCGCCCACGGCCTGATAAGGGATGTCGCCGCCGACAACGACGCCGCGTCCCGGCGGCGACGCCCGGTTCGGCATGATGATCCTCGATGTCGAACGCCGCGCTGTTGAGGACTCTGCCAGACGCCTGAAAGGTCAGGCTTGCCGTCGGGCGTGCGGGGAGCGGCTGACCGGCCGTTTGCGCGCCGCCCGCCGCCGCGGCGGCGCGCTCAGCATCCACGACCAGCACGATTCCGGGAACGCGCGTCGTTTCACATGCGGCAGGCGCTCGCGGCGCGATGATGTGCTTCGCGTCGCGCTCGCCTTCGAAGCACGCCGTTTCCCACGGTTCGTCCACCGGCCCCGCGTTCTTCCTGAACTCGACATGCGCGGTCCACGGTCCGGTGAAGACGCGGCCGTCGTCGCTGGTCACGTCGTGATACAGACGATCGCCGACGAACGTGAAGCGCTCCTCGATGCGCAGATCGGGGCTGTGGAAGTTGCCGCACGTGTCATACCAGCCGTGCTCGTTGACAGTTACGGCCTTCGACGATGAGCGTGTTGCCGTCCCAGCGGCCGCGCGAATCGCCGCACGCCAGCTTGACCCGATCGTTCGAGGGGCGGGCGGCCGTCCAGGTAGATCGTGCGAACGACGCCGTTATACGGATATTCGAAGAAGACGAAGCCGGGCGCCTGAACGATCTCCGCTCCCTGATCGAGGCTCTCGCGGGGAAATCCCATCGGCAGGCACCGCGCGTTGGAATCGAGATGACGGAGCTCGGTGGCGTTGAAGAAGTTCTTCCGGTTCTCGACGCGCAGCGCACGCGCCCACGGCTGGTAGGGAATCTTGCCGTCGCGGCGTGCGCACGATCTGCGGCTTGGGGAAGTCTTCCGGCTTGCGTCCCGTCGCACGCATCTCGTCCGGATCCTGTCCTTCTTCGAGATCGAAGTTCGGACCGCGCGAGCCAATCCAGTTCTTGCCGTAGGAGCCGTGCACGTCCGGCTGGCCGTCCGCGGTCCGCGGTCCCGTCCACGCCGCCGTGGGCGGCGTGAGCGGAGCGTCGGATTGCGCGTGCACCGCGGCTGGCGCGACGAGCAGCAACGCCGCCGCGAGCAGCGAACGGAGAGGCATTACCGCGTGGCCGGCGTCGAGTCGAGGGCCTTCTTCATGTAGTCCATCTGCCATTTCGCCTCTTCGACGGGCGTGCCCGGCCGCGATACTCGCGCTCGAGCAGCGCATAGATCGGCCACTTTGTTGTCGCGGATCGAGCGCGAGGCATTCCTTGATTGGCGTATCGCCCTTCGCCGAGCTGCACGTTCGGACCGTGGTTCCGCCGGCGATCCTGACGTGCAGGTGCGTGATGCGGTCGTGGTGCTTCTTCAGGAACGCCACGGCGTCGCCGTTGCCCGCCGTGAAATGTCCGATATCGAAGTTCACGACGAAGTCCTTCGACATCGGCGAGCAGCTTTTCGAGCGTCTCGGCGGTCGCGACCTCGACCGGCGAATCGATGTTGTCGTGCGGATGCCACGCCGGCCTGATCTTGGACTTCGCGGCGAACGGGGCCATGCGCGCCGCCATCGTCACGCGCGTCTGGTTGGTGCAGAACACGCCGACCTTCAGGGCCTGCATCTGGCGGAACACGGCGTCGATCTCCGGATCCCGTCATGTCGTCGTCGATCGTGTAGACGTACGAGAACAGGTTCAGCCCGGCGTCGTCGAACTTCTTGCGGACCTCGCGGAAGCGATCGAGCGGCAGGTTGATGCGCCACTGGCGCAGCTCCTCCCGCGACTTCAGGTATTCCGGCGTCTTCTGATCCGGCGCCTGGCCGAAGCGGCCGCCCTGGACGACCGCCGGCGGCATCGCGCCGCCGACGTTGACCAGCTCGATGTTGGCGGCACCGCACCGCCAGGCAAGTTCTCGATGATGACGTCGATCGGATCCTTGCCCGCCACCTGCGGGAGCGGGTTGAGCGTGCCGGTGATCAGCCGAGCTTGACGCCCCGATACGTGGAATCGACCTTCGCCGCCGCGAAGAGGTCGGGAACGTACCGCGCTCATTGCCGCCACGGCGGACAGGCCCTTCAACATCTCACGTCTGTTCATCATGCACATCCTTCTGCGGGAGATCGGTCTATCAGCCGCTTTAGAACAGGAACTTCGCCGCGAATTGCATCTGCCGTGGCGTCGAGTTGCCCGTGCTCGAGATCGAGCCGAACGCAGGGCTACCGAGCTGGCTGTTCGGGTTCTGAAAATTGGCGATGTTGGTGAGGTTGTACACCTCGTAGCGGAGCTGGAGCTGCGTGCTGCCGCCGACCGCGAACTCCTTGAACACTGACAGGTCCACCCGTCGCTGCGGCGGCCCGTGCAGCACCGTGGCCGGCGAGTTGCCGAGCGTGAAGAGCGGCTGCGCCACGAAGGCGTCGGTGTTGAACCAATGGTCGACGGTCCGCTGACTGCTGGGCAGCTCGGGATTGCCCACCAGGTTCGGTCGATCAGCTCCTGTCCTGCCGGAGGAGCGCCGCCGGTATTCGCCCGCGCTGAAAGATTCGAGACGCCGAACGGCTCGCCTGTCATGTAATTCGCGATCGCGTTCACTTTGCCAGCCGCTGAGCACTCCGCGTGCGACACCGGAGAGTGACTGTCCCCAGGGCAGCGCGTAGCTGATCTGTCCCACCCAGCTATGCCGCATGTCGCGCGGGCGCGTCGGTTTTCTCGTTCAGCAGTCCGTCCCAGTTGAGGGCTGCGTCTGCTGCGCGTGGGCAAGCCGATAGTGGGTATTGAACGAAAGCCCGCCGCTCAGACGACGTTGAAAGACCACTTTGCAGCGCGTCGTACCAGCTTTCGTAGTCGCTCATGAAGACGTTGAGCTGCGCGAGCTGGGGCATGCGTGCCGGAGAAGCGCCGGCGCGGCTGGATGGCGCCCGCAGCGGCAGGCGCCTGATTGATATCCGGATTCGTCGCGACGTGGTCGCCGCGCGAGCCGACGTATCCCGCGGTGACCACGTTGCCCGCGAATTCCCTCTCGACCTGCACGTTGAACTGCTGCACCCGCGTCGACTTGAAATTCAGATCGACCGCGCGGAAGCTGCCCGGAGAGATCCTGCGGAGCAATCGACGGCGCCGACGGCGGCGGCGGCAGCCCGTCGCGCACGAACAGGTTCGGCGCGCCGCCCAGCAGCGTGCCGTTGCTGATCACCGGTCCGTAGATGCTGAAGAGCGGGGCGTTCTTCATATAGGCAAACGACGCGATGTTGCCGGGGAAGTAGGTGACGCCATAGCCGCCTCGGACACACGGTTGACGGCGACACGGTCGCCGCAAAGCCGAGACGCGGTCCGATGTTCGAATAGTCGGTCTTGACGCCAGCGCTTCGCGACACGCCATTCGCTCCGGCCACGAGCACGGTGCCAGTCGTCGGATCGAGATTTGAGAGACGGTTCTGTTCCTCCGTGAACGGCGTGAAGATGTCGTAACGGACGCCGAGGTTCAGCGTCAGCCACGATTTGGCGCGCCAGTCGTCCTGAACGAGTACGCACTCGGTTCGTTGGTGTGGTAGCGCGGCTCGAACGGCGTGTGCGACCGCTGCACTTGCGTGGGCAGGCCGAGGAGGAACGAGGCGAGCGCGCTGCCGCCTGCGCCTGTCGCGCTGCGTGTCAACTGCGTTGTCGTAGGTTCCACAGGCCATTCGGCTGCTGGCTTTGCGTCGCGCCGAACCGCCGCAGCGATGACGCCGGCGCCGACCTTGACGTTGTGCGCGCCCACCGTCCTCGTCAGCGATGCCGCTGGTCTGCGCAGAGGTCGCTTCGTGATCAGCGGGATGTTCTGCGTATCGCCGAGAATCGCGTAGCCCGGAGATGTTCTGCAGAGCCAGCCCCGACGCCAGGTCGTCGATGTTGACGCCCGGCAGGCCGAACGTCTGGCTCACGTTCGTCTGGTAGTTGGACGGAAACGAGAAGATCCCGACCTTCATGTAGCCGCGCCTTGACTTCGGCAATCGTCGTCAGGCTGAAGATGCGGACGTAGTTCGCCTGCAGCGCGTTCGCGTTCGGTGTCGTTGGGACCCGGGAACCCGGCGTTCGCACCGGTGCAGGCAGGTTTCCGTAGACGCCGTCGACGGGCGGACACCCGGGCGGCGTCACCGTGTGTGACTTGTTGTACGAGAAGCGACCCCACAGAGAGTTCTTGTCGTCGATCCGATGATCGAGCCGGCCGTCGGCGGTCGTGCTGTTCTGGGTCCGAATCGTGGTGCTCGAGTAATTGTTGGCAAGCCCCGGCGAGTGTCGGCGCTGGAAACAACGCGACATAGCGCGCGGCGACCGGGTCGATCCGGTTCGCGGGGATGCGGTTGCCTGGAAATTGCGCCCGTCCCGCCGATGGATCGTAGATGGGCTGCGACAGTTCCGAAAAAGTCGCCGCCGCGCATCGCCATCGTCGGCACGGTCAGGTTGTTCACCTGCCCCTGGCGCTGGCGGAAGCCTTCGTAATCGGCAAAGAAGAAGGTGCGATTGCTGCGCACCGGGCCGCCGAGCGTCGCGCCGAACTGCTTCTGCTTGAGGATCGGATCCTGGTTTGGCGAAGTAATCACGCGAGTCGAACCGGTCATCACGCAGGAAGCCGAACGCGGAGCCGTGGAACGCGTTGGTGCCCGATTTGGTCAGCAGGTTGACGACACCGCCGGCCGTGCGTCCCACCTCCGCAGGAGTACATGTTCGTCTGCACCCGCACTTCGGCGATCGCATCCATCGACGGCTTGACGCCGATCGTGCCGATCGCGCGCTCGTTGTTGTCCATCCCGTCGATGAGCAGGTTGTTCTGGTTGTCGCTCGCGCCGTTGATCGAGATGGCCGAGGTCTGCCGCCGGTCGTCGGGGCGGTTGCCGCTCGACAGCGGCGTTGGCGGCGCCCTTCGTTCGCGCCCGGGATCAATTGCACCAGGCGGATGAAGTTGCGCCCGTTGACCGGCAGGTCCTGCACCTCGTTCTGCGTGGACGAGCGTACCGACCGTGGACGAGTCGGTCTGCAGGAGCGGCGCCTCCGCCGTGACCTGCACCGTGTCGGACAGACCGCCGATCGCGAGCTTGGCATCGACGCGAATGCGCTCGCCACTTCGCAGATCGACGCGCGACTCCTGCGGGCGGAAGCTTTGCAGTTCAACCCGCACGACATAGCTGCCAATCGGCAGCAGGTTCACGACGTAGTCGCCCGTGGCGCTGGCGACTGGTGATCGCACGTCGTGCGTGCCGACGTTTTCAACGGTGACGGTCGCGCCGGGCAGCACCGCACCGCTTTCGTCGGCGACGCGGCCGACGATATCTCCGGTGGTAATCTGCGCGGCCGCCGAGGCGGCGAGCAGCAGACATGACAGGACCGCAACGGCACGGCAAGTAGCGACCATGGCCTCTCCTTCAAACCTCTTGTGACTTGTCATTTGCGATTGGCGATTAGTGATTAGGGACTGTCGATGTCGAAACGACCAATGACCAGAATCAAGAATCACTAATCACAAATCACCAGTGGACAACCTTCCGCAGATGCAACCGGTTGTCGGAGTAATGTAACCGGTTGCAGATACTTAGGCGTAAGCCGCGCGGCGGTCAAGTCGCCGGCGGTGGCCAGTAGCGTCGCTACGGCCGGCCGTCGGGGAGGCGATCCCAACGGTGGCGGCGCAGCCGGGCGATCACCTCGGAGCCCAGCGGGTGCCGCTCCGCCGCCGCCATGTTGGCGGCGACGTGTCCGACTCGCCGCATGCCGGGGATCGTCGTCGTGACCGCGGGGTTCGACAGGATGAAACGCAGCGCGAGTTCCGGCAGCGGCATGCCGGCGAGGTCGGCCTCGTGTCTGACCGCCTCGACGCGCGGCAGCGTGTCGGCGAGGTGCGGCGGCGCGAAATAGATGTTCCGCCAGTCGCCGTCCGGCCAGCGTGCATCCGGCGTCAGCGTACCGGTGAGACTCCCTCGTCGAACGGCACACGCGCGATGACCGCGATGCCGAGGCGGCGGCACGCGGGCAGCAGCTCGTCCTCCGGAGCCTGATCGAAGACGTTGTAGACGACCTGCACGGCGTCGACGATGCCGGTCTCGAGCACGCGCAAGACGTTGCGAGGCTCCCATCGATTCACGCTGATGCCGAACGCTCGAATCATTCCCGTCCGCTTCAAGTCGTGTATGGCGTGCCGCCAGCCACTCGGCCTCGGCCCAGCTGTCGTCCCACACGTGCAGTTGCTGAAGATCGAGCGCCTCGACGCCCAGGTTCTCGAGCGTCGCATGCGTGGAGTCGACGACATGCTCGTAGGGAAACACCTCGTCAGCAGGTGTGCTCGCACGCCCCGGCCATTGCCGGTTCATTGGCGGCACCTTCGAGGCGATCACCAGCCGCGACCGTGGGTGGCGTCGCATGAGGGCGCCAAGCAGGCGTTCGCTGTGGCCGTCGCCGTACGCCCAGGCGGTGTCGAAGAAGTTGCAGCCGAGTTCGACCGCGCGGTCGAGCGCCGCAGACGATTCGTCGTCGTCGGAGCCCGTCCATCCGCCCATGCCCCACATGCCGAAGCCGATCTCGGAGACCGGCACGGCCAGCCGCGAAGATGTCCGGAACTGCATGCGCGGAGATGAGCGCTAGTTGCCCGTGCCGATATACGGCAGCATCCGGCCGAAGAACAGGACGGCGAACCAGGAGAAGAGCGATACGGCGCCGACGATCTTGAACGACGTCGGCGTGTCCTCGTTCGGGCCGAGGAGCATCACGCGTGTCCCGAGCGTCGTCTCGAAGAACATCGCGTTCATGCCCGCGATGACGATGAAGAACACCTTGGCCCACCAGGCGGCGCTCGGCACGCACATGTGGGGCGCCATGATGAAGAACAATGTGCCCGTCGCGAAGTTCATCGCGAAGCCGGCGATCGCCCACGGCATGAACGCCTTCGCCGCCGCCATCGGGACCCGCCGCATGAAGCCGAGCAGGCGCAGGTCGAAATAGCCGGCGCCGCCAATCAGCAGCGCGAGGCCGATGAAGTGAATCGACTCGCACGCGGGCCAGAGCCACGTCATGTCACGCATCACGGTGGAGAGGCGCGTGCCTTCAAGCCATGCGGAAAACGGGTCCATAGTCCTCGAATCGTGGGCCGACCTGCAGGTCGGCCCCTACATCTATTTCAAGTAGGCCATCAGTCGTCCGGCGACGATGGCGCCGGCCCACAGGCCGATCGAGATCATGGCGAGCGGCCGAGCGGCGGACGGGACGAAGGGCCCCTGTGACCCGTCGCCGAAGACGAGACGCCGGATGCGCGCAGTGACAACGACGCCGAGGATGACGAACAGCAGCTTGACGAGGAACACCGGCTGCGTCGCCTTGTCGGCGGCCTCCGAGACGAAGAGCATCACGCCGCTCACCAGGTTGATGGTGAACCCGAGCCAGAAGATCGGAAACACGCGCCGGACTTCCTCGAGGGGATGCCGGGGCCGACACCGAGGAGCCGGAAGTCGATGACGACGGCGGCGCCGACGACGATGCCGAGGCCGACGGTGTGCATCGTCAGGATCATCGGATAGGCCCAGATCGAGTCGGAGCCGACCACCCAGGCGGAAAAGGCGCTGTCCTGGAGGGCGTGGAGGAGGGCGGGCATGGGCGGGGGATGATACACGAAATGCAACCGGTTACATCGGCGGGCAAACGGGGGCCGGCTACCTTGCGCCGCCGGCGGTGATCGGTTAGCATCTGCAACCGGTTACATACAGCCGCGTCACCGGTTACATAAGGAGAGTGAGACTATGACGTTCGTCCGGCGTGCCGCCCTTGGCGTGATGTGCCTGCTCCTGGCCAGCGCGGCTCAGGCCCAGGTCACGACCGCCGATATCCTCGGCCGCGTGACGGATTCGAGCGGCGCCGTGCTGCCCGGCGTCGGCATCACGGCCGTCAACACCGCCACCCGCGACACCCGCACTCAGGTCAGCAACGAGACGGGTGATTACGTGTTCAACCTGCTGCCGATCGGCCGCGTACACCGTGACGATCGAGCTCCAGGGCTTCCAGACGCAGACGACCAACGTCGCCGTCGCCAGCGGCGACCGCGCGCGCGTGGATGCGAAGCTGCAGCTGGGAACGGTGAGCGAAAGCATTCAGGTCACCGCGGAAGCGGCGCTGCTGCAGACGGACACCTCGACGGTTGGTGCCCTCTTCACGGACAAGGCCGTCCAGGATCTCCCGGTGGCGGGCCGCAAACGTCGTCCGGCTGGTGCAGATGATCCCGGGCGCCAGCGAAGGGCAGGTCAGCTCGCTGGCCAACGGCACGCGCCCCACGATGACCGGCGGCAGACATCGAGTGTGTCGATCAACGGCACGGCCGACACCCAGAACAATCAGCTGCTCGACGGGATGGACAACAACGAGCGCGCCATCGGCACGGTCGGCGTCAAGCCGTCGATCGATGCGATCGCGGAAGTGAAGGTCCAGACCAACCTCTATTCGGCCGAGACCGGACGGACGCTCGGCGGCGTCATCAACATCCTCACGAAATCGGGCAGCAACGAGTTTCACGGGACGGCGTACGACTACGTGCGCAACGACCGTTTCGACTCGCGAAGCTACTTCGCGGCCACCAAGCCGAAGCTCTCGCAGAATCAGTTCGGTGGCAGCATTGGCGGCCCGATCCGCAGCGACAGGACGTTCTTCTTCGTCGACTACGAAGGGCTCCGCTCGACGCAGGGGGTCGCGAACCTCATTACGGTGCCGACCGCGCGGATGCGCAGGCGGGGATTTCTCCGAACTGTCCGCTGGAATCTTCGATCCGACCGCCCTGCCGAGAACGCCGTTTGCCGGCAACGTCATTCCCGCGAACAGGCTCGACTCGATCGCGCTCCGTCTCATCCAGCTCTATCCGCTGCCGAACGGACCGGGACTGGCCAACAACTACTCGAGCGTGACGGATCGCATCCAGGATCTCGATACGACGGATTTTCGTATCGATCACCGTTTCAACGGCAACAACACGCTGTTTGCCCGTTACTCCTATAACCGGGTCAGCACCTTCACGCCGGGAGCGTGTCCACTGGTCGGCGGCATCGATCCCAACTGCATCGTCGGCGGCATTGCGGCGGGTGGCGCATTCCCGGGACCGAACCACACGACGGCGCATAACGTCGTGGCGAGCTACGTGCGGGTGTTCAACCCGTCGCTGATCGGCGAATTCAAAGGTGGTTTCAATCATCCGAAGATTGCTTCGCTGCCGGCCAACTACGGCAAGAACCTCGGAACGCAGTTCGGCATCCCCAACTCGAATTTCGACGCCTCCACGTCCGGATTTCCGCTGATGAACACGGTCGAGTACGCACTGCTTGAGACGCGCAGGCGGTTCCCCTCATCACGCAGGACAGCTCGTATCAGTTCGCCGGATCGGTCACCAAGACCACCGGCGCGCACAACATCAAGTTCGGGGCGGGTGCGGTCCTCCGCGAGTTCTCCGTCAACCAGAGCATCTCGCCCGTCGGCGTGCACGTTCGACACGCTGGCGACCAACAACGGGGCCGGTGCGGGCGGCAATACGATCGCCTCCTTCCTCCTCGGTTATCCCTCCCAGGTGGTGCGGGCCCACAACCCGTTCGATCCGAAGCTACCACACGAATGAACCGTCGCTCTACGCCCAGGACGACTGGCGCGCCACCTCGCAGCTGACGCTGAATCTCGGTGTTCGCTACGACGTGTTCACGCCGTTCACCGAGGAGGGCAATCACCTGTCGAATTTCGATCCCGCGACCAGGCAGATGCTCGTGGCGGAGCAACCGGGGTCTCGAAAACAGCCGGAGTGAAAACCGACTACACCGACATCGCGCCGCGCTTCGGGCTGGCGTGGACGCTTCCCGCGCGAATGGTCGTGCGCGGAGGGTGGGGGCTTTCGTATTTCCCGCCAACGTCGCGTCTCCTTCCTATCTGAAGAACCCGCCCTTCACGGCCAATTACGGGCCTATCGTGAGCACGGCGGCGTCCAACAGCACCCCGAACGTCCGCCTGGCTGACGGCTTGCCACCTCTGGCCAACAACGAACTGTCGAACCTCTCCGGCGCGCTGATTGCGACGGCGCTCGACTTCAAGGCCAACCGCGTTCAGCAGTTCAACCTGATGGTCGAGAAGGAGCTTGGCGGCAACGTCGTGTCAGCGGGTTATGTTGGTTCGCGCGGCGACCGGATCGCCACCAACCCCAATATCAACCTCGCGCCTGCGGGGCCAGGTGCCGTGCAGCCGCGTCGCCCGTTTGCCACGTCGTATCCCAATGTCAGCAACATTGCCGTGTTCCTCAATCAAGGCGAGTCGCATTACGACGCGATGCAAGTCGTCTTTCAGCGGCGCTACAGCGCTGGCGTGTCCTTCAACACGCACTACACGCTGGCACATGCGACGAGCCTGGCGCCGACAGTGTGGGACTGGCAGATCCTCGAATGGTCTGACGCCGTCAATGACATTCGCAATCGGTGGGTTGGATGCGGCCAACTACGATCTTCCCTGGGGTCGTGACCTCAAGGGGTCACGGCGGGCTTCCTGGCAGGGTGGCAGGTCAATCTGTCGGCCTTCTGGCAGTCGGGGCTTCCCTTCACGGTCACCAACGCGGCCGCGCGGATGAACACCGGCGGGGCCGACCGCCCGAACATGGTCGGCGATCCCGAGTTGCCATCCGACCAGCGAACGCTGCAACGCTGGTTCAATACGTCGGCGTTCGAAGCGCAGCCGCAGTTTGTGGCAGGCAACACACCAGGCACGGTTCTGCACGGGCCGCCAAACCGCAGCCTGAATGCTTCGTTCTTCAAGAATCTCGCGCTCACGGGCACGACCCGTCTGCAGCTGCGCGCGGAGATTTACAACCTGACGAACACGGCAAACTTCGTGGTTCCGAATTCACAGCTCGGCAACCCGCGCGTTCGGATCGATTGCGAGCACCGGCAGTTCGACGCCGCGGCAGATGCAGTTCGCCGCGAAGCTGCATCTTCTAGGGGCACGCGAGTCCGGCCGCAGCCGCCTCCGCTGCGGCCGGTGTTTTCGTCGTGCCCTCGGCTGTCGGAAAATGCGATAGCATCGCAACCGATTACATCGCGCGCGATTGCCGGCGGCAACGCACCAGTTGGGGACGTATGAAACGGATCAGAATGGGCCTGGTCGGGCCCGGCTTCGTCGGGATGCACCACATCGACGCGGTCCGTCGCCTGGGCTTCGTTGACGTGGTGGCCGTGGCCGACGGCAACGAGACGCTCGCGCGGGAGCAAGGCCGCCGTCATCGGGGCGCCGAAGGCGTACGGGTCGTTCGAGGCGCTGGCGGCCGACCCCGACGTCGACGTCATTCACAACACGACGCCCAATCACCTGCACGGGCCGGTGATCCGCGCGGCGATCGCCCACCGGAAGCACATCATCTCCGAGAAGCCGCTCTCCTCGTCAGCGACAGAAGCCCACGCGCTCTGGAACGCCGCGACCGACGCCGGCATCGTTCACGCGGTGACGTTCAACTACCGGGGCAACCCGCTGGTGCAGCAGGCGCGCGCCGTGATCGCACAGGGCGACATCGGACCGGTCCATTTCGTCCAGGGCGGATATCTGCAGGACTGGCTCCTCAAGCCGACGGATTTTCGTGGCGGCTCGAGCCGGAGAAGGGCGGCGCCAGCTCCGCGTTCGCCGACATCGGATCGCATTGGTGCGACCTCGCGCAGCACGTGATCGGCTCGCCCATTGTCGAGGTGCTCGCCGATCTCGCCACCGTGGTGCACTGATCCGCTACCGCCCTGCCGTGAGTCCCGAGGCGTTTCGTCCGATCGCGGCGACCGAGACGCGCGAGCCGTTCCGCGTGAAGAGCGAGGACCTCGCCACGATCATCGTGCGGTTCGAGAACGGCGCGCGCGGGTCCGCGACGATAGGCCAGGTGTGCGCCGGCCACAAGAACGATCTGTGGATCGAAGTCAACGCCGCCGAGGCCTCGATCCGCTGGAGGCAGGAGCAGCAGAACGAGCTCTGGATCGGCCGGCGGGATACCGCGAACGAAGTGCTGGCGAAGGATCCGTCGCTGATGGCTGCGGCGGCGAGGCCGTACGCGCACCTGCCCGGCGGTCACCAGGAAGGATGGCCGGATGCGTTCGCGAACGTCATTCGCGACATCTACTCGTTCATCGCCGACGGGCGCGCGCCGGGCGATAGACGCGCGCCGGCTTTTGCGACCTTCGAGGACGGCTACCGCGTGGCGTGCCTGGTGGACGCTGTTCTCGAAAGCCATCGCAACGGCGGAGCGTGGACAAAGGTCCAGAGCGTCGGAAATGGTTGGAGGCGTCCGATGAAACTCGGTCTGTTCACGCCGGTCTTCGGCGGACTCGACGTCAGGCAGATGCTCGCGAAGGTGCAGGCGATTGAAAGATCCAGGCGCTCGAGATCGGCACCGGCGGCTGGCCCGGCAACGGATCACCTCGACATGGATTGCCTGCTCCAGAACCCAGGCGCGCTGCGCGGACTACCGGTCGATGATCGCCGACGCCGGCCTGACGATCAGCGCCCTCTCCTGCCACGGCAACCCGCTGCATCCCGATCGCGGACGTCGCGCGCGCTGCATGACGAGGTGTTCAGGAAGACAGTCTGCCTTGCGCATCGGATGGAGGTGCCGGTCGTCGTCACGTTCTCCGGATGTCCGGGCGACTCGGACGAGGCGAAGCATCCGAACTGGGTGACGACGCCGTGGCCGCCGGAATTCATCGAGGTGCTCGACTGGCAGTGGGAGAGGAAGGCGATTCCCTACTGGACGGAGGCGGCGAAGTTCGCGGCGGGCGCATGGCGTAAAGGTGGCGCCTTGAAGCCGCATCCGGGATTCCTCGTCTACAACGTCGAGACGATGCTGAAGCTTCGCGCGGCGGTCGGCGAGACGGTCGGCGATCAATTTCGATCCGAGCCACCTGTACTGGCAGGGCGTCGACATCCCGACGCGCGATTCGCGCGCTTGGCCGGCGCCATCTTCCACGTGCACGCGAAGGATCTCGCGCTTCGACCGGCAGAACGTCGCCGTCAACGGCGTGATCGACGTCAAGAGCTACCGCCGACATGCAGGCGCGCTCGTGGTTGTTCCGCAGCGTCGGATGGGGCCACGACGAGCTCGAATGGAAGCGCATTGTCAGCGCGCTGCGCCTGGCGGGCTACGACTACGTCGTCAGCATCGAGCACGAGGATGCGCTGGCATCGGTCGACGAAGGGCTTCCGTGCGGCGGTCGATCTGCTCAGCCGCGTGATCCTGACCGAACCGCCGGTCGACGCGTGGTGGACATAGCAGGAGTCCGACATTTTCATGGCCAGGCCAATCGCTGCGACTGCCCCGGGCACCGTCGTCGGTCGTGACGCCACGTACGACACCGCGCGACTCTTTTTCGTCAGCGCGCTGGCGCTGACGACGGCGGGCATGGCCGCGTCGCTGCGCGCCAGACAGCGCCGCCGACATATCAACGCATCTTCCTCGATCCGATCGGACGCGGCGCACTCGGCGGAAATGATCGGCGCCATCCTCGGATCCCTCCTGGGTTCTGCGCTCACGATCGCCATCGGCAGCCCGTTGCTCGACGTGATCGGCATGGGCCTCCTAGCAATACGTAACCGAACGAAGTACAATACGCAAAC
>ERZ1370068.569-contig-10519_pt1 | contig 21170 bp, 25 predicted proteins | sample MGYA00561227_ERZ1370068 | MGnify/ENA primary metagenome ERZ1370068 (study PRJEB38410, sample SAMEA6850437) | metagenome | study: Metagenomic assessment of the ecological functions of the soil: analysis of the soil microbiota associated with the... | reverse complement strand
CAGTTACGTATTGCTAGTTCGGTGCCGGGGCCGGTCGCGATCACCAGCGGGATGCCGGCGAACAGCGCCGCCATCGTCGTCATCAGGATCGGCCGGAACCGGGCGCTGCAGGCCTCGAAGATCGCATCCGCCGACGACAGGCCGCGCTGGCGTTCGGCGTCGAGCGCGAAATCCACCATCATGATGCCGTTCTTCTTGACGATGCCGATCAGCAGGATGATGCCGACAAAGGCGATCACGGTCAGCGGCGTGTTGGTCACCTGCAGCGCCAACAGCGCGCCGAGGCCGGCCGACGGCAGCGTCGAGATGATGGTCAGCGGATGCGCCAGGCTCTCATAGAGCACGCCGAGCACGATATACATCGCCACCAGCGCGCCGAGGATCAGCAGCGGCTGCCGCCCGCTGGTCTTGTTGAAATCGCCGGCATTGCCGTCAAAGCTGCCGCGGATGCCCTCCGGCATGTGCAGTTCGTCGACCGCGCGCTGGATGTTCGAGGTCGCGACCTCCAGCGGCACGTCGGGCAGCAGGTTGAACGACACCGTGGTCGAGGGAAACGATTGCGAGTGATAACACCGCGAGCGGCGACAATCCGCGCTGATAGCGCACCACGGCCGACAGCGGCACCTGCGCGTCGTTGGCGCCGGCGACGAAGATGCGCTCGAGGTTGGACGGATCGCTCTGGAATTTCGGATCGATCTCCAGCACCACCATGTACTGGTTGCGCTGGGTGTAGATGATCGAGATCTGCCGCTGCGCAAACGCGTTGTTGAGCGCGTTGTCGATATCCTGGACGCGAACGCCGAGGCTGGAGGCGATCTTGCGGTCGATCACCAGCGACAAGCTGCAACCCGCCGGGATCGCGGTCAGCTGGAAACGTCGGTGATGCCCTCGACCGTCTCCATGCGCTTGCCGACGATCGGCGCCCATTTCTGCAACAGATCGAGATCGGTGCTCGACAGCGTGTATTGATAGTCGGAATCGCTCTGCCGTCCGCCGGCGCGGACGTCCTGCGCCGCGAACATGAACAGGCGGATGCCCGCGCACCACGATAGAGGTTCTTGCGCAGGCGATCGATCACCAGCTGCGGTCGACATCGCCGCCTCGCTCCTCCGGCGGTTTCAGGCTGATGAACATGGTGCCGCGGTTGGAGCTGCCGCCACCGGACCGCCGCGCTGCCGAGCGAAGAGCCGATGCCGGCCACCGCTGGATCGGCCATCACGATGTCGGCGAGCTGCTGCTGCAGCTTCGAGCATCGCCTGGAACGAGATGTCGGCGGAGGCGCGGGTCGCGCCGATCACGAAGCCGCAGTCGTCGGTCGGGAAATAGCCTTTCGGCGTCTTGATGTAGAGCGTCACCGTCAGCGCGATGGTGGCAAAGAACACGATCAGGGTGAGGAACGGATAGCCCAGCACGACGCCGCAGCGTCCAGGTATAGAAGCGCGACGATGCGCGACAGCGTGCCCTCGACCAGCGCGGTCGAACCAGGTCGCGCGGTCGGAGGTCGCCTCCTTGATGTAATGCGCGCAGATCATCGGCGTGATCGTCAGCGACACCACGGTGGACACCACGATCGCAAAGGTCAGCGTCAGCGAGAATTCGCGCAACAGCCGGCCGACGATGCCGTCCATGAAGATCAGCGGCGTGAAGGCCGCGATCAGCGACAGGCTGATCGACAGCACGGTGAAGCCGATCTGTTTGGCGCCCTCCAGCGCCGCCGCGATACGGCGCCATGCCGTGCTCGAGATTGCGGTACATGTTCTCGATCATGACGATGGCGTCGTCGACCACGAAGCCGACCGAAATCGCGAGCGCCATCAGCGACAGATTGTCGATCGAGAAGCCGGCGAGCCACATGCCGGCGCAGGTGCCGGCCAGCGCCAGCGGCACCGAGACGCCGGCCGCGATCGTCGGCGTGATCCGGCGCAGGAACGCGAACACCACCACCATCACCAGGAACGCGGTCGCGAGCAGCGTCAACTGCATGTCCTGCGACGCTGGCGCGGATGGTGCCGGTGCGGTCGACCAGCGTCGAAATCTCGACGCCGCCGGGAATCCATTGCTTCAGTTCCGGCAACAGCGCCCTCACCCGGTCGACGGTATCGATGACGTTGGCGTCGCCCTGCTTGGTGATCTGGATCAGCACCGCCGGCTGCTTGTTGAACCAGGCGATCGAGCGGGCTGTTGCGGACGGAATCCTCGACCTCGGCCACGTCGGACAGGCGGACGAAATTGCCGTTCGAGCTCTTGATGATGATGTCGCGGAACTCGGCCGCGGTGCGCATCTGCCGGTTGATCGAGATCGTCTCGCTCTGGCGGCCGCCGTTGAAGATGCCGACCGGCCCGAGCGGATTGGCGTTGATGATGGCGAGCCGGACGTCGTCGGTCGCGATCCCCGCATTCGAGAGCGCCACCGGATTGAGCGCGATGCGCACCGCGGGCTGGTCGGCGCCGCTGACGGTGACTTCGCCCACGCCCGGCACCTGCGAGATACGCTGGGCGATCACGGTGTCGGCGACGTCGTACATCGCGCTCGTGTCGAGATCGTCTTCGAGGTCAGCGCCAGCACGAACACCGGCGCCGCGGCGGGATTGGCTTTTCGGAATCGCGGCAGCGACGGCAGGTCGCTCGGCAGATCCGCCAGCGAGGCATTGATCGCCGCCTGCACGTCGCGCGCGGCGCGGTCGATGTTGCGGCCGATCGCGAATTGCAGCTGGATGCTGGTGGTGCCGAGCGAACTGGTCGAGGTGATCTGCTCGATCGCCGCGATATCTGCCCGAGCCGCCGCTCCAGCGGCGCCGCAACGGTCGCCGCCATCACCGAGGGTCGGCGCCCGGCCGCGACGCGGAAACCCGGATCATCGGAAAATCGACATTGGGAACGGCAGACGACCGGCAGGAACATGGTAGGCGACGATCCCGACCAGGAAGAGCCCGATCGCCAGCAGCGTGGTGCCGACCGGCCGGCGGATGAAGGGCTCCGAGATCGATGCCATTACTGCATCCCTCGGTGGCGCCCGCGACCGGCGGGCCATGCGGTGCCGGCTCCGGCACCGCCTTCTCGATCTGGCGGTTGAGCCGGTCGAGCGCCAGATAGATCACGGGCGTGGTGTAGAGCGTCAGCAACTGGCTCAGCAGCAGGCCGCCGATGATGGAGATGCCGAGCGGAAACGCAGTTCGGCGCCGGTGCCGCTTTCGACCGCCAGCGGCAACGCGCCGAACAGAGCGGCCAGCGTCGTCATCATGATCGGGCGGAAGCGCAGCAGGCAGGCCTGCACGATCGCGTCATTCGCCGACATGCCCTGATGCCGCTCGGCTTCCAGCGCGAAGTCGATCATCATGATCGCGTTCTTCTTGACGATGCCCATCAGCAGGATGATGCCGATCAGGCCGATCACGGACAGATCCTGCCCGAACAGCATCAGCGCCAGGATGGCGCCGACGCCGGCCGACGGCAGCGTCGAGAAGAATGGTGATCGGGTGGATGTAGCTCTCATAGAGCACGCCGAGCACGATGTAGATGGTGACGATCGCGGCCAGGATCAGCCAGGGCTGTCCGGCCAGCGATTTGAGAATTCGGCGGCGTCGCCGGCATAGACGCCGACGATGCTGCCGGGCATGCCGATCCGGGTCTCGATCGTCTTTACCGCGTCGACGGCGTCGCCGAGCGCCTCGCCGGGCGCGAGGTTGAAGCTGAGCGAGACGGCCGGAAATTGCGCCTGATGCGAGATCGCCAGCGGCGCGGTGGTGCGCGTCAGCGTCGCCACCGCCGACAGCGGCACCTGGGCGCCGCGCCACGCCCGGCAGATAGAGCTTTGACAGGATCGAGGGATCGCGCTGGTACATCGGCAAGGCTTCCAGCACCACGCGGTACTGGTTGGCCTGGCCGTAGATGGTCGAAATCTGCCGCTGCGCGAAGGCGTCGTTGAGCGTGTCGTTGACGCGCCTGCAGGCTGACGCCGAGCTGGCCGGCGCGCTGGCGGTTGATGTCGAGCGCGGCGCGCAGGCCGCCCTCCTGCGCCTCCGACGAGACGTCGCGGAACAGCGGATCGCGCCGCATTTCGGCGACGAGCTTGTTGGCCCATAGTCGTCACCTCGCGCCGCATCGGTGCCGGTCAGCGTGTACTGGTATTGCGAGCGGCTCGACTGGCGTCGAGATCTGCACGTCCTGCACCGGCTGGAAATAGATGGTCATGCCCGGGATCGACGCCGTCGCGCTGCTTCAGCCGCGTCATCACGGCCGAGACGTCGTCGCGCCGCTCGCCGCGCGGTCTCAGCGTCATCACGAGCCGGCCGACATTGGTGGTCGGGTTGACCGAGCCCGCGCCGATCACCGAGACGACGCCGATCACGTCGGGATCGGCCTCGATCGCGATCGGCAGCCCTGGTCTGCCGGCTCTGCATCTCCGCAAAGGACACGTCGGGGCCGGCCTCGGTCACCGCCGTGATCGATGCGGTATCCTGCAGCGGCAAGAAGCCCTTTGGCGCGATCACATACATGATCAGCGTGAGCGCAATGGTCGCAAAGGTCACCAGCAGCGTCGCGCGCTGGCGCTGCAGCACCCAGAGCAGCGTGCGGTGATAGAAGGCGACCATGCGGTCGATGAAGCGGCTGACGGCGGCCAGCCCGGGAACCGTCGATCTCCTCGCCGACATGCTTCAGCAGCCGCGAGCACATCATCGGCGTCAGCGTCAGCGAGACGATCGCCGAGGTCACCACCGCGATCGTCAGCGTCAGCGCGAATTCGCGGAACATGCGCCCGACCAGGCCGGACATGAACAACAGCGGGATGAACACCGCGATCAGCGACACCGTCAGCGAAATCACGGTGAAGCCGATTTCGCTGGCGCCCTTGAGCGAGGCCTCCATCACGGATCTCGCCGTCCTCCATGTGGCGGACGATGTTCTCGATCATCACGATGGCGTCGTCGACCACGAAGCCGGTGCCGATCGTCAGCGCCATCAGCGACAGATTGTCGAGGCTGAAGCCGGCGAAATACATGATGCCGAAACTCGTGATCAGCGACAGCGGCAGCGCCACGCCGGCGATCAGCGTGGCGCGCAGCGAGCGCAGGAACAACAGCACCACCAGCGTCACCAGCACCACGCTGCAAGGATCAGCGTGAACTGCACGTCACGCACGGAGGCGCGGATGGTGACGGTGCGGTCGCTGACGACGGTCAGATTGACGCCGGCCGGAATCGCGCGCTGCACCTTGGGAATTTCGGCGCGGATCTGGCTGCACCACCTCGATCACGTTGGCGCCGGGCTGGCGCTGGATGTCGATGATCACGGCCGGCGTGCCCTGATACCAGCCGCCGGTGCGGTCGTTCTCCAGCCCGTCGACGATGATGGCGACGTCGCCGATGGTGACCGGCGCGCCGTTGCGGTAGGCGATGATGATCGGCTTGTAGGCGTCCGCCGCCGCGATCTGGTCGTTGGCGGCGATGGTGTAGGATTGCTGCGCGCCGTCGAGCGAACCCTTCGGCCCGGAAACGTTGGCGCCGGCAATGGCGTTGCGCAGATCCTCCATCGCGATGCCATAGGCGGCGAGCCGCGCCAGATCGGCCTGCACCCGCACCGCAGGCTTCAGTCCGCCCAGCACGGTGACGCGGCCGACGCCGGAAATCTGGCTCAGCCGCTGGCCCAGAATCGTATCGGCGAGATCGCTCATCGCGCGCAGCGAAATCGTCTCCGACGTCAGCGCCAGCGTCATCACCGGCGCGTCCGCCGGATTGACCTTGGCGTAGGTCGGCGGGTACGGCAGGGTTCTTCGGCAGGATGCCGGCCGCCGCATTGATCGCCGCCTGCACGTCCTGCGTCGCGCCGTCGATGTCGCGGTTGAGGTCGAACTGCAGCGAGATCTGGCTGACGCCGAACGAACTGGTCGAGTTGCATCGACGACAGCGACGGGATCTGCCCGAGCTGGCGCTCCAGCGGCGCGGTGATCAGCGAGGCGATCACGTCGGGACTGGCGCCCGGCAATTGCGTCGTCACCTGCACGGTCGGGAAGTCGACCTGCGGCAGCGCCGAGACCGGCAGCGCCCAGTAACCGAGCGCGCCGCCGATCAGCAGCGCGATCCCGAGCAGCGAGGTCGCGATCGGCCGGCGGATGAACGGTTCAGAGACGCTCATGGTTGCGTGCTCATGCTGCTGCCGAAGTCAGACATTCAAGTCGACGGCTGCGGCGGTCGGTCATGGCTGCGACTTCGCCTGCGCTGCCGACTGCTCGTCCTGCGTGCAGGTCCGGTCTGGCCCTTCTGGTCGCCTTCGCCTCGGCTCGCGCTTGCCGCGCTGCTCGCCATCCTTGCGCTTGACCATCCTTGGCTTGACCATCCTTGCCCTGGCCGCCCTTGCGCGTCGGGAGCTCGGCTGCGCTTGCGCGGCGCGAGATCGGCGGTCGGCGTCTGCATCGTCCTTGCCGATCAATCACTTTGGCGCCGTCGGACAGATTGGCAAAGCCCGTGGTCACCACGCGGTCGGAGGTCGAAAGCCCGCTCGCGATCACCGCATCGTGTTTCGTTCTGCTGCGTCACCACGACCGGTTTCGCGCGTCGACGATATCGCCGTCGCCGATCACATAGCTGAACGTTCCCGCCGGACCGCGCTGCACCGCGGAGGTCGGCACCACGATCGCCTTCGGCAGTGTCTCGACCTTCAGGCGCACGTTGACGAATTGTCCGGGCCAGAGCTGGAACCTGGCGTTGGGAAATTCGGCCTTGAGTTTCAGCGTGCCGGTGGTCGGGATCGACCTGGTTGTCGATGCCTTTCAGCGTGCCGGTATCGATCACGGTCACGCCGTCATTGCCGAACACATCGACGGCCAGCGCGCCCTTGGCAGACGGCCGCGTTGACCCGCACGATCTGCTGCTGCGGCAGGCTGAACTGCACCGCGATCGGCTGCAACTGGGTGATGATGACGAGGCCGGTGGTATCGGACGCATGGATGATGTTGCCCTGGTCGACCTGACGCAGGCCGGCACGGCCCGACAAGCGGCGCAATGATCTTGGTGTAGCCGAGCGTTGCCTGCGGCATTGTCGATCGCGGCCTGATCGGCCTTCACCAGCGCCTCCTGCTGCGCGACGACGGCCTTCTGCGTATCGGCTTGCTGCTTCGAGCCGGCATTGGATGCCGCCAGCTGCTGATAGCGCGCGAGATCGAGCCGCTGGTTGGCGAGCTGCGCCTCGTCCTGCGCCTTCTTGGCGACGGCCTGATCGTATTGCGCCTGGTAGATCACGGGATCGATCTCGCCGAGCACGTCGCCTTTCTTGACGTCCTGGCCTTCGGCGAAATTCACCGCGATCAATTTGCCGTCGACCTGGGCGCGCACGATCACGTTGTTGAGCGCGCGGACGCGAGCCGACGCCCTCGAGATAGACCGGCACGTCCTGCACGCGCGGCGTCGCCGCCAGCACCGGCACCGGAAGATCGAGGTCGCGCGCTGGCCGTCGCGGTTGGCCCCTGCTTCTGGCTGGAATGCGCAGCCAGCCGATGTAGCCGAGGCCGCCGAGGATCACCAGCGTGATGGTCAGCGACACCATGCGCCGGAGCACGCCGCGACAACAGGCTCGGCTTGCGCGCGACGGCCATCGCGTGTCCTTCGATTCCGGCTTAAAGAGCATCGACCGGCCTCTCCATCCTCGGCTCCCAGCCGCCCCCCAGCGCCTGATACAGGCTGACGATCGCGAGCAGCCGGGCCAGTTGGGCCTGCCACAGCGCATCCTCCGCCTGGAATAACGTCAGTTTGCGTGTTTAGCACAGTTACGATGTCGGCGGTTCCGGCGCGCAAGCTGCTGCTCGGACAGTTGAAAGGCCCGCCGCGATGACGCCAGCACGTCGCGCTGCAGCCGCAGCTTGATCGGTGGTCTGGCGGATCGACATCAGCGCATTGTCGACGTCGGCGAAGGACTGCACCACTGTCTTGCGATAGGCCTGCAGCAGTTCGTCCTGCCTGGCCTTGGTGAACTCGAAATTGCCGAGGATTTGTCCGCCGTCGAAGATCGGCTGGGTCGGCGCTGCCGACCAGGCTGAAGAACGCCGCATGCGGCTGGAACAGCGACGACAGCGCCGAGCTCTGATAGCCGCCCTGCCCGGTCAACTGAATGCTCGGAAAGAACTGCGCGCGGGCGTTGCCGACATTGGCGGTGGCGGACGCCAGCTGCGCTTCCTGCCGGCGGATGTCCGGCCGCTGCGTCAGCAGTTCCGACGGCAGGCCCGGCGTGACGCGCGGGTATCGCGATCTGGTTGAGCGAGCCGCCGGCGACGCGCACCGCTTCCGGCGGCCGCGACACCAGCGTCGCCAGCGCGTTGATGTTCTGGTCCAGCGTCTGCCGCAGCGGCGGCACCAGCGCGCGCTGGTTGGCCAGCACGCCTCCTGCTGGGCGACGTCGAGATCGGTGCCGGTACCGGCACTCAGGCGTTCCTTGATGGCGTCGAGGATGCGCGTCGGCGCTGGCGATGTTGCGCTGCGGCGGTGCGGAGCCGGTCCTGCGACGCCAAGCACCTGGAAATAGGCGTTGGCGACGCTGGCCAGCGTGGTCAGCGCCACCACGTCGCGATCGAAGCGGTTGGCGACCGCAGTCTCCTCCGCGGCCTGCGCGGCGTCGCGGTTCTTGCCCCAGAAATCGAGCTCGTAGCTGGCGCTCGAGCGAGGCCGAATAGTTGACGACCTCGCGCCCGCCATTGGTCAGGCCGCTCGCGCTCGAGCCGGAGGTGCGCGAATAGGTCTCCGAACCTGCGCCGTTGAGAGCTCGGCAGCAACGCCGCGCCGGCGATCCGCGCCTGCGCGTCGGCCTGGATGAAGCGTGCGGTCGCGGCGGCGATATCGAGATTGACGCGTCTGCGCCTCCTCCATCAGCGTCGGTCAATTCCGACGAACGGAAGCCGCGCCACCAGTCGAGCGTCGGCGGCGCGTCCTGCGGCGTTCGTCAGCCGCGCGGCCTTGTAGCCGTCGGGAATGTCGAGCGCGGGATCGGGAAGATCGCTTGGTCAGGATGCAGCCCGCCGAGCTCGCGACCATGGCGAACGTCACGAGCGACCGCGCCAACGCGGCGCATGGCCAGTCTGAACGTGCAACAGGTCCCCGGCAGCCCCTGGAACGCAATGGCTCACTTCCGTTCTCCGCCGGAGACGGTATCCTGGCCCGACGCGTCGACGAACCGCACTTCCGGGGATGTCTGGGCAGAACACGTTCACGGGGTGATGCTTCCCGCTGGAACTGGACCTGCCATACTATCGCCGGGAACAAGACGCGCACAGCCCTGTCGGAGTTAGTCAGGCGGGCGCTGGTGGCGATTCACGTCGACCGGAGACGGCAAGAAAATGCTCAGTTGTCCCTTATTTCATGGGCCTTGGAACGCCATCGACACGAGCCAGAAAGCTGGAAATCTTACGAAGATTTCATGGGGTTTTCCCCCGCTCCGGCGATGCTGATCTGCTGCGGCCCAGGTCATCGCGGCGATGGCGGGATCGGGCCGGCGGCACCACCGTTCGCAGGCTGCCGGCGAACGGTGTTGAATCCCCTGATCCGGCTAGCCCGCGTGCCACGCGGGAATATGCCAAGAGACCAGCAACATGGCGAGAGCAAATTCCGCGCGGACCAGCCAGATCAGTGCAATCCCGCCCCGCAGTGCAAAAGCCTTCCACTTTTAGCCCGTGCGCTCTAGGGTCGCGCTCAATTGGCCACTGACCGGCTAAAGACGCCCCTGACACGACCATCAACAAAGACGTCGTCGAAGCGATCGGCAACACGCCGCTGATCAAGCTGAAGCAAGCCTCGAGCTGACCGGCTGCACCATCCTGGGCAAGGCCGAGTTCATGAATCCCGGCCAGTCGGTGAAGGACCGCGCCGGCAAATGGATGATCCTCGAGGCCGAGAAGCGCGGCGACCTCAAGCCCGGCGGGCTCGTGGTCGAAGCGACCGCCGGCAATACCGGCATCGGGCTTGCGCGTGGTGGCCAGCGCGCGCGGCTATCGCACCCTGATCGTGATTCCGGAAACGCAGAGCCAGGAAAAGAAGGACATGCTGCGGCTGTGCGGCGCCGAGCTGGTCGAGGTGCCGGCGCTGCCCTATTCCAATCCCGAACAATTACCAGCATGTCGGCACGGCGGCTCGCCGATCGAGCTGCGCAAGAGCGAGCCGAACGGCGTGCTGTTCGCCGACCAGTGGAACAATCTCGACAACGCAAGGCGCATTACGAATCGACCGGCCCGGAAATCTGGCAGCAGACCGGCGGCAAGGTCGACGGCTTCATCTGCTCGGTCGGCACCGGCGGCACGCTGGCCGGCGTCAGCCGGCTATTTGAAGCGAGAAGAACAAGGACATCGTCGATCGCCGTGCGCCGATCCGCCGGGCGCTGCGATGTACGAACTGTTCACGCACGGCGAGGCCAAAGCGACGCCGGGCGGCTCGATCACCGAAGGCATCGGGCTCGGCCGCGTCACGCCCGTCGATCGAGACCGCCAAGGTCGACGACGCCTTTCTGATTCCCGACGAGGAAGCCGTGCCGATCATCTTACGACCTGCTCGAGCACGAAGGCCTGTGCCTCGGCGGCTCGACCGGCATCAACGTCGCCGGCGCGATCCGGCTCGCCAAGCAGCTCGGGCCCGGCAAGACCATCGTCACCATCCTCGCCGATTCCGGCAACCGCTATCAGTCAAAACTGTTCAATCCGGAGTTCATGCGCTCGAAGAAATCTGCCGTGTGCCGGACATGGCTGGAGAAGCGCACCAAGATCGAGGTGCCGTTCGAGAAGGTGTGAGCGCGAATTGTAGGCGCGCAAGGCGCCCTAGCGCAGTGCGCACCATCCACTCCGCTAGATGGTCGCCATCTCCGCCATCTCGCTAAGCTAACTGCCGCAAGATCTGGCTCAAGAACAGCTTCGTCCGCGCGTGCTGCGGATTGGCGAAAAATTCCTGCGGCGTGTTCGACCTCGATCGATCTGGCCGGCATCCATGAACACGACGCGGTTGGCGACTTCGCGGGCAAATCCCATTTCGTGGGTGACGACCAGCATGGTCATGCCTTCCTCTGGCGAGATCGACCATGGTGTCGAGCACCTCCTTGACCATTTCCGGATCGAGCGCCGAGGTCGGCTCGTCGAACAGCATGACCTTCGGGTTCATGGTCAGCGCGCGGGCGATCGCGACGCGCTGCTGCTGACCGCCGGACATCTGGCCCGGATACTTGCTGGCCTGATGCGGGATCTTGACCCGCTCCAGGATATTTCATCGCGGTCGCTTCGGCATCCTTCTTCGGGATGTTGCGCACCCAGATCGGCGCCAGCGTGCAATTCTCCGAGCACGGTCAGATGCGGAAACAGGTTGAAACTCTGGAACACCATGCCGACTTCGCGCCGGACCTCGTCGACCGCGCCGCAGGTTCGGCCCGAGTTCGATGCCGTCGACGACGATCTGCGCCTTCCTGGAATTCCTCCAGCGCGTTGATGCAGCGGATCAGGGTCGACTTGCCCGAGCCCGACGGGCCGCAGATCACGATGCGCTCGCCCTTGGCGACGTCGAGGTTGATGTCGCGCAGGACGTGAAAATCGCCGTACCACTTGTTGAGGCGCGTTGATGCCTGACGATCGAGTCTTGCGGTCATGGTCATGTACTCAGTTGCGCCGATGCGCGTTCAGCCTGTTCTCGACGAACAGCGAGTAACGCGACATGCCAAAGCAGAACACGAAATAGATCATCCCGGTGAACGCAAAGCCGGTGAACAGCGTGGTCGGCGTCGCCCAGACCGGATCGGAGAACGAAGCGCGCAAGCTGTCCGAGCAGATCGAACAGCGCGACGATCGAGACCAGCGAGGTGTCCTTGAACAGCGCGATGAAGCTGTTGACGAGGCCGGGGATGACGTGGCGCAGCGCCTGCGGCATCACGATCAGCGCCGTGGTCTTCGCCCAGGACAGGCCGAGCGCGCTCGCCGCCTCGCCCTGCCCGCGCGGGATCGCCTGCAGGCCGCCGCGGATGTACTTCGGCCTGGTAGGCGCCGGCAAACAGCGCGATGCCGATCAGGGCGCGCACCAATCCGTCGATGGTGAAGCCGGCCGGAACGAACAGCGGCAGCATATAGGTTGCGAAGAACAGCACCGTGATCAGCGGAACGCCGCGCCAGAACTCGATGAAGGCGATCGAGAAAATCCGGATCAGCGGAATCGTCGAGCGCCGGCCGAGCGCGAGCGCAATGCCGACCGGCATCGACGCGACGATGCCGGTGACCGACACCACCAGCGTCACCAGCAGGCCGCCCCACAGCCGCGTGTCGACCACCGGCAACCCGCCGCGGTCGAGCCCCATCACCGCGATCACGATGCCGATGCCGGCAAAGATCGCCAGGCACAGCGATCAGCGAGCGCCAGCCGGTGCGCATGCCGCCGCCCAGCCAGAACAGCAGCGGCAGACACGATCGACGGCGGTCAGCGACAAAGTCGGCCCACACCGGACGGCCAGACGCCTGGATCTGGTCGCGCAGCCAGGTCAGCGGCCAGCAGCAGCCAGGAGATCGCCGTGCTGAGCAGCACGATCAGCTTGCCGAGCAGCCACAGCAGCGGTCCGATCACGGCCGTCGTCTCGCCCGCGGCCACGAGCTTGCGCCCGCCGTCGCCGATGCTGTCGTTGAAGCCCGACAGAAGCCCGGCCGTCCAGCTCACGCCGAAGCCCGTCCAGTCCGCCGCCATGCAGCAGGAAGAAGGCGACGACGGGAAACGCGCACGAAGAACAGACCGGCGTTGATGCCCTTGGCCGGCAGCCGCGGGATCAGCAGCGGCAGCAGCAGGACCGCGGCGAGGATGAAGGTCAGGTTGACCCGCCAGCGTTCCGGCTCCGGATAAAATCCGTAGATGAACTGGCTGAATTTGGCCTGGATGAACGGCCAGCAGGCGCCGACCACATGTCCGGCGTTTTCCGCAAGACAGGCGGTGCGGTCGCTGCCGGTCCAGACCGCGTCGACCAGCAGGAATCTCAGCGCGGGAACGACGATGAACCACAGCAGCAGCGCGCTGACGATCGTGATCAGGATGTTGGTCGGCGAATTGAACAGCCGCGTGCGCAGGAAGCCGACAAAGCCCGTGGTCTTCACCGGCGCCGGACGCTCGGCGACGAGGTCCTGGCGGACGAAGGCGGATGCGGCGGTATCGCTCATCAGCCCATGCTCCGGCTGATCCGCCAGCCGTAGAAGCTCATGATCGCGCTGGTGACCAGCGAGATCAGGAGATAGACGCCCATGGTGATGCCGATGATTTCGATCGCCTGCCCGGTCTGGCTCAGCGTCGTGCCCGCGAACACCGAGACCAGGTCGGGATAGCCGATCGCCACCGCCAGCGAGGAGTTCTTGGTCAGGTTGAGATACTGGTTGGTGAGCGGCGGCAGGATCACGCGCATCGCCTGCGGGATCACGATCAGCCGCAGCACCGAACCGCGCTGCAGCCCGAGCGAGGAGCCGGCTTCCATCTGGCCCTTGTGAACCGACAAGATGCCGGCGCGCACGATCTCGGCGATGAAGGCCGCGGTATAGGTCGACAGCGCCAGCGTCAGCGCGACGAATTCCGGAATGACGCGCGAGCCGCCGGCGAAATTGAAGCCCTCGAGCACCGGCATTTCAAACGTCACCGGCGCGCCGAAGATCAGCGCGCGTCAGCAGCGGCAGGCCGATCAGCAGGCCCAGCGCATAGGGCCAGACCTTGATCACCTTGCCGCTTTGGAACAGCTGGCTGGCGCGAATAACGCCACAGCAGCGATCGCGCGCAACGATCGCAACCAGCGACGCAGCGACGAAACGGCTCGAAGCCGGGATTGCCGATCGGCTTTGGGATCACCAACCCGCGATTATTGAGAAAGAAAGCTGCCGAACAGCGAGATGCTTTGCCGCGGATTGGGCAGTGCGGCGAGCACCGCGAGATACCAGAACAGGATCTGGAACAGCGGCGGCAGGTTGCGGACCAGTTCGACATAGCCGCCGGAGATGCGCGACAGCAGCCAGTTCGGCGACAGCCGGCCCAGCGCAACGATGAAGCCGATCACGGTGGCGAAGAAGATGCCGATCACCGAGACCAGCAGCGTGTTGAGCAGACCGACCAGGAATACGCGGGTATAGGTGATCGGATCCCGAATACGGAATCAGGTTCTGGCTGACGTCAAACCCGCAGTGTTCGCAGGAAGCCGAAGCCCGCGGTGATCCGCTGCGCCTGCAGATTGGCGCGGGCATTGGCGACGATCTCATAGGAAATCCAGGCGAGCGCGGCGACGAACAGGAGCTGGAGGACAAAGCCGCTCCAGCCCTGCCCGGCCGCCGAGCGCACGCTGCAGTTTGGCGACAAACTGCGACGGTGGTTTTCGGGGCTCGATGGCCATCGCCGCAGCCGCGCCGCTGGCCGATCAGCGGATCGGCGGTGCGTACTGAATGCCGCCCTTGTTCCAGAGCTGGTTGAGGCCGCGGGCGATCCTGAGCTTGGAGCCGGCGCCGACGTTACGCTCGAAGGATTCGCCGTAATTGCCGACGGCCTTCACGATCCGCGACACCCAGTCCTTGGTCAGGCCGAGCTGTTCGCCGAGATTGCCGTCGGTGCCGAACGCGCGCTTCAGCTCGGGCTTGTCGGATTTCGCCATCTCGTCGACGTTCTTCTGGGTCACGCCGAGTTCTTCGGCGTCGACCATCGCGAACAGCGTCCATTTCACGATGTCGAACCACTGGTCGTCGCCGTGGCGCACCATCGGGCCGAGCGGCTCTTTCGAGATCACCTCGGAAGCACGACGTGATCGGCCGGATTGGCGAGCTTCAGGCGCTCGGCATAGAGCCCCGACACGTCGGTGGTGAAGACGTCGCAGCGTCCGGACTCATAGGCCTTGACGGCTTCGTCGGCGGTGCCGAACGCGATCACCTCGTACTTCATGTTGTTGCCCTTGAAGTAGTCGGCGAGATTCTGCTCGGTCGTGGTGCCGGTCTGCACGCAGACCGAGGCGCTGTTCAGTTCCAGCGCCGAATTCACCTTGAGCGACTTCTTCACCATGAAAGCCCTGGCCGTCATAATAGGTCACGCCGGTAAAGTTGGCGCCGAGCGAGGTGTCGCGCGACAGCGTCCAGGTGGTGTTGCGCGAGAGCACGTCGATTTCGCCCGACTGCAGCGCCGTGAAGCGGTCCTTGGCCGACAGCGGCACGAACTTGACCTTGGTCGCGATCGTTGAAGATCGCGGCCGCAATCGCGCGGCAGATGTCGACGTCGAGCCCGGTCCAGTTGCCCTTGTCGTCCGGGGACGAGAAGCCCGGCAGGCCCTGGCTGACGCCGCAGGACAACATGCCACGGTCCTTGACCGTCTTGAGGGTTTGCGCCGAGGCGGCCTGGGCCGAGAGGCCGGCGGCAACGGCAAGGGTGAGAACCAGAGATACGCGTTTCATGGGCAAGAGCCTTTCAAGGGGTCGTCCGGGAACGTTTGGCTTGTCGGTCGCCGAACGTTGATGGGCCAACCCGATGATCCCTGCCGACAAAGCGCCGATCTGACCGGCAGTTTGACGTGCAATTCGGCCAGGCAATGGATCGAAGGTCGCGGCAGGCCCCTCAACGTGCGGCGACTGGATAGTTGGCGTTGCATCACAGAACGACTGGCGTGCCGGGTCAAGGGGTTGACGGCCGTCTTCTGTGTCCTGTTATTAACAAACCCGGCCCGAGCCCGCAGTCTGGCGGCCTGACGCGTTGCGGCTGCGGCAAAAGTCTTTGGTGGCGGCGAACGCATGAGTTCTTCCAGGACGACGGACCGTCCAATCCGCAAAAGTCCGAAACCAGGCTGGTCACGGCAGGCCGCGACACCAAGGCGCAAAAAGGTTTCGTCAATCCGCCGGTGGTTCCACGGTTCCACCGTGCTCTATCCGACCGCCGAGGACCTGCATGCCCATCGCGGCGAGTTCACCAGTATGGGCGCCACGGCACGCCGACCACCCGGGCGCTGCAGGACGTGCTGATGGCGCTGGAAGGCCCGCAATGCGCGGGCGTCGGCCTTGCGCCCTCGGGCCTGGCGGCGATCACCACCACGCTGCTCTCGGTGCTGAAGGCCGGCGACCATCTGCTGGTCTGCGACAACGTCTACCGGCCTTCGCGCAATTTCTGCAACGGCATGCTCGCCCGCTATGGCGTCGAGACCACCTATTTCGATCCCTTGATCGGCGCCGGCATCGAGAAGTTGTTCAAGCCCAACACCAGGGCGGTGCTGGTCGAGGCGCCCGGATCGCAATCCTTCGAGATGCCGGATATTCCCGCGATCGCCGATGTCGCGCATGCGCGCGATGCGCTTGTGATCGACGACAACACCTGGGCGACGCCGCTCTATCACCGCTCGCTCGACCAGGGCGTCGATATCAGCATGCAGGCCGCCACCAAATATATCGGCGGCCATTCCGACATCATGTTCGGCACGATCTCGGCGAACGCGAAAGCATGGCCGCTGCTCGCCGAGGGCATCCGGCTGCTCGGCGTCTGCGCCGGCCCCGATGACGTGTTCCTGGCGCTGCGCGGCATGCGCACGCTCGCGGTGCGGCTTGCGCAGCATTATCGTTCAGGACTCGAGATGGCGCGCTGGCTCGCGACGCGCCCGGAAGTCGTCGCGGGTGTTGCACCCGGCGCTCGAAAGCGATCCCGGCCACGCGATCTGGAAACGCGACTTCACCGGCGCGTCCGGCCTGTTCAGCATCGTGCTGAAACCCGCGCCGCAAAAGGCGGTCGATGCGCATGCTCGATACGCGTAAAGCTGTTCGGCATGGGCTTTTCGTGGGGCGGCTTCGAAAGCCTGGTCATTCCATTCGACTGCGAGCGACTATCGCACCGCCACCAAATGGGCGCCGGGCGGTCCGACGCTGCGCCTTCACATCGGGCTTGAGAATGTCGACGACCTCAAGTCCGACCTGGAACGCGGGTTCGCGGCGCTGCAAGCTGCTGACCTGAACTAGAGACTCTGCTCGTTCGATTCCGCGATAGCTCGCGGCGGACGTTCGCCGCGGGAAGTGCCGCTGTCAGGCTTGCGATCGGCGAGTCCGACCAGCCGCCGCAGTCGATCGTACCACGGCAAATCATCCGCGATTTTTACGGGCTCAGTTGTTCTGCAAACGATAACCGACTCCCGTTCACCATGACGAGCAAATCCCCGGATGCCGGGTGCTACGCTCAAGCTGGCCTTATACTTTTACCGCCTAGTCATGCTCACGGGAAAGGCTGTCACCATCATGCAGTTCGAGCAGCCCGGCGTAAGAGTAGATCGTAAAAGCGTATGAATATACGCACGTATCGTCGTCCTTACCATCGCTCTCGGCGCCGGCGGCGTTGCCGCACTATCTCGCGCGTGGCACGCGACACCAAACCAGCGCTCCCGGTCGAACCGGTTGCACAATTGCCGACCGTGGACGTTCTGGTCGCCGAAGTCCGACATCGGTCTCGGCCAGTCGGTCAAGCCCGAACGACCTGCAATGGCAGACCTGGCCGGCCGCGACTGCCAGCAACAGCTTTATCCGCCGCGGCGAGCGGCCCGAAGCCATCAAAGAAGTCGCGATCGGCTCGATTGCGCGTTCGCCCTTCATTGCGGGCGAGCCGATCCGCGAGCAGAAGCTGGTCAAGGCCAACGGCTCCGGCTTCATGGCGGCCATCCTGCCGACCGGCATGCGCGCGATCTCGACCGAAATCTCGCCGGAGACCGGCGCCGGCGGCTTCATCCTGCCGAACGACCGCGGTCGACGTCATTCTTCCCAAGCGCGAGAAGAATCCAGACGGCAAGGCAGTGCCGACGTCGTCACACTCGGAAATCATTCTGGCAAACGTTCGCGTGCTCGGCGATCGATCAGGCGCCGAAGGAAAAGACGGGCCAGAACACCGTGGTCGGCAAGCACCGTCACGCTCGAATTGAAGCCCGAGCAGGCCGAGACGCTCGCCCGCGCGCGCCAGAGCGGGCACGCTGTGCGCTGGCGCTGCGCAGCATCGCCGATCTCAACGCGGTCGCGAACCCAGTCCGACGAATCAATCTCGAAGCGGAGCGAGAGCGTCAACGTGGTTCGCTACGGCGTCGCAAACCCGACGACGGCACAGAAGTGACCGAGAGGACGTCCGATATGAAGTACAGGGGAAATCAGCTGGCGATGCGGACCGTAGCTGCGCGCCCTGTCGTTTTCGGCGGTCGCCGCGCTGACGCTCAATCCCGCCGCTGACGCCGGTCGTCGCGGCCGAGTCCGACGCCGGATCCCGCGTCGACCTCCGCCATCGGACGGATCAAGATGCGCTTTCTGTGCGCTCGGCATCGGCAAATCCGTGGTCATCGATCTGCCGCGCGACGTCAAGGACGTGCTGGTCGCCGATCCCAAGATCGCCAACGCCGTCGTCCGCTCGTCGCAGCGCGCCTACATCATCGGCGCCGCGGTCGGCCAGACCAACGTCGTGTTTTTCGACGCCGACGGCCAGCAGGTCGCGGCCTACGACATCGCGGTCAAGCGCGACCTCAACGGCGTGCGCGCCGCGCTGAGGCAGACGCTGCCCGGGCATCCAGATCGAAGGCGTCGGCGACGGCGTGATGCTGACCGGCTCGGTATCGAGCTCCGGTCGAGGCCCAGCAGGCCGGCGAGACTCGCCGCGCGGCTGGTTGGCGGCGCCGACAAGGTCGTCAACTCCATCGCCGTCCGCGGCCGCGATCAGGTGATGCTGAAGGTCACCGTCGCGGAAGTGCGGCGCGACATCGTCAAGCAGATGGGCGTCGATCTCAGTGCCAGCATGAACTACGGCACCGCGGTCGGTCGAACTTCAACAATAGCAATCCGTTCACCGCCAACAGTCGCACCGCTCGTCGCCGGCAACGGCTTGACCGGGTCGGCATCGACCAAGGCCGGTCTGCCGTCGGTCACCGCGACCCTGCGCGCGATGGAGAGCGCGGGCGTGGTGCGGACGCTGGCCGAGCCGAACCTGACGGCGATCTCCGGCGAGTCCGCGACATTCATTTCAGGCGGCGAATTTCCGATTCCGGCCGGCGTAATCCTGCCAAACGACGACGTCAGGCGCCATCGGACAATGCGTCCAGACGGTCAGTTACAAGAAATTCGGCATCTCGCTCAACTTCACGCCGGTGGTGCTGACCGAGGGACGGATCAGCCTGCGGGTGATGACCGAAGTGTCGGAAGTCTCGACCGAAAACGCTTTGACTGGGCGGTGCCGGCGGAACGACGATCCCCTCGATCAAGACCCGCCGCGCGGAAACCACGCTGGAAATCCCGTCCGGCGGCTCCGATGGCGATGGCCGGACTGATCCAGGAACAGACCAAGCAGGCCATCAACGGATTGCCTGGCGTCGGACCAGATGCCGATTCTTGGGCAGCTCTTCAGGAGCCAGGACTTCGTCAACAACCAGACCGAACTGATGGTCATGGTGACGCCCTATGTCGTTCGCGCGGTCGCGCAGAAGGAACTGTCGCGTCCCGATGACGGATTTGCGCCGGCGTCCGATCTCGCAATCGGCGCTGCTCGGCCCGCATCAACCGGATCTACGGCGCTCGCCGCCCGCGTCGAACCGGTCGGCGGCCTACCAGGGCAATTTCGGCTTCATCATCGACTGAGACGAGAGCTCGTCCGACCAGAGTGCGGGACGAGGACAGAACAATGACAACGAGAACGCCGATCGATCGCTCAACGGACCTTGCGCCTGCTGGGCGCCCTGCTCGGCCTTTCGGCGGCGCTGGTGCCTGCACGCTGCCGAGCGACGAAATCGTGACCGCCAGCGTTCCCGATCGATTACCGCCAGCGTCATCCGATCGCGATTCACCGAAGCCGACCGCTCGATCGTCGTTTTCGTCGGTCATGCCCGCGGCGGCCTGTCCGCGTCGCAACGCACCGACGTCATGGGACTGGCGCAGACCTGGATCGCGCGAAGGCACCGGCGCGATTGTCGCCGACGTCCCGGTCGACACGCCGAACGCGCGGGCTGCAGCGGCGTCGTTCCGGGAAATCCGGTCGGTGCTCACGGCCGGCGGCGTGCCCTCGCGCGCCATCACGCTTGCGTCACTACCATCCCGACGATCCGCGAACGCTTGCGCGACGATCAGGCTGAGCTATCCAAAGATTACGGCGGTGGCCGGACCGTGCGGTCTGTGGCCGCGAGGATCTCGGACCCTCATATCGACGAATGTCGGCTACAATGAAAATCAAGCCGTACTACAATTTCGGCTGCGCGACCCAGCGCAACCTTGCGGCGATGATCGACAATCCGGCCGGATCTCGAGCAGCCGCGACCTGAGAGTCCCGCCTATACGCCGCGCCGCGATCAGTCGCGTTCGAGAAATACCGCAAGGGCGCAACCGACGACGACCACCTATCCCGAAGCCGATAAGGCCAAACTCAGCGATACAGGCAAATGATCAGCCGACGCCTGTCAAAACTCAGAAGATCAGCTCGACGTCACGCCGCCGCATGCCGACGATTACATCTCGCCCGGCACCTCGCGTGTCGGTGCAGGCCTTTTGCGAGAGCGATCGCGACCGCAACAGCGCGCGCGCGGCGAGCGAAGACCGCCGTCTCGGCAAGGCCCATCTTTCGGTTCACATGGGCGGCATTGGCCGCTGCCATCGAGACCTACCACAAGGCGCCGACGCCGAACGTCATTTGCTGGAGATGGAAGCGAGTGGAAATACCTGGTAGATGCGTGCCGATGCCAATCGCCGAAGAACTTGGTGATATTGGAAAGTTCGTCGCTGAAGCGTGCCATATCAGATGCGGATCTCCGGAGCTCACTCAGAATAATTACCTCTCCGCATCGGTCTGGAGCGCAAATCGCGATAAGACCGCTCCAACGCCTCGTCCAGGATGCGATCGATAAGCCTCGAGCTCGGCTAGTATCGCAGGTTGGCCAGCTCCAGGATGTAGAGGGTTTCCTCGAAATTCTTGGGCTCAATCGAGGACAAGTGCTGCATCCCAATCCACAACTACCAGGTCATGCTCGTAATAACTTAAGTAACGGCAAGTAGACTCCTCAGCTTCCTGCCTGGATAGATGTTCGATGTTGGGCTCCTGCGTGAGCAAAAGAGGCAACTTCGCGACGATGATCTTCCAAGCCACTCTTCCGCCTCGAGGCAAGAGCCATCCTTCCCTCCTCAGCGGCGAATCAATGCAAAAACCGTATAGGCTTCTTTAGCAAAAATGGGGACCTGGATGGATCAA
>ERZ1370068.7282-contig-621_pt1 | contig 21175 bp, 23 predicted proteins | sample MGYA00561227_ERZ1370068 | MGnify/ENA primary metagenome ERZ1370068 (study PRJEB38410, sample SAMEA6850437) | metagenome | study: Metagenomic assessment of the ecological functions of the soil: analysis of the soil microbiota associated with the... | reverse complement strand
TTGTACTTCGATTTCAGTTACGTATTGCTCTCCAGCCCAAGAAGGTCAAGTGGCGCAAGCAACAGAAGGGCCGGATGCGCGGCAAGGCGTATGCGCGGCTGCAACCTCGATTTCGGCAGACTACGGGCCTGCAGGCCGTGGACCGCGCGGGTGACGTCGCGCCAGATCGAAGCGGCGCGCGTCGCGATGACGCGCCACGTGAAACGCGGCGGCAAGGTCTGGATCCGCGTGTATCCGGACAAGCCCGATGACGAAGAAGCCGGCCGAGACCCGGATGGGCAAGGGCAAGGGCAACCGAGGAGTGGGTGGCCGTCGTGAAGCCGCGGACGGATCCTCTACGAGATGGAAGGCGTGCCGCTCAAGGTGGCGCAGCGAAGCGCTGCGGCTGGCGGCGCACAAGCTGCCTGCATCGAAGACGCGCCTGGTGAGTCGCGAGGATCGTCATGAAGGCGCGTGAGGCTCTCGGGAGCTGACGCTCAGGAGCTGGCGGACAAGTCTAGCGCGAGTTGCGCGGCGACTTGTTCGATGCGCAGTGAAGCGCTCGACCGGTCAGCTCGAGAACACGGCGAAGCTGCGAACAGCTTCGCCGCGACATCGCTTCGGCGCGGAGACCGATCCTGCGCGAGCGGCAAGTTTCGCGCAGGGCCGAAGGTGAGCGAAGTCAGCGGCATGAGCGGGCGAATGAGCAATCGCGGCATGAGGCGCACGATGGTGTGGTCGTGAGCGACAAGATGGACAAGACCGTCGTGGTGCGGGTGGAGCGTCTGGTCCAGGACCCGCGGTACAAGAAGTACGTGCGGCGCTACTCGCAGTTCATGGCGCACGACGAGACCAACGCGTGCAGCGATCGGGGACCAGGTCCAGCATCATCGAGCACCGCCCGATCTCGAAGCGCAAGCGCTGGAAGGTGCAGGCGACGATCGCCGCGGTCGGCCACGGTCTAGGGCAGAGCCCGCCATGATCCAGGCAGGAAACCGTATTGGAAGTCGCCGACAATTCGGGCGCGCCGCAAGGTCGCGTGCATCCGCGTGCTCGGCGGCTCGCGGCGCCGCTACGCGTCGATCGGCGACCTGATCGTCGTGCTCGGTGAAGGACGCGATCCCCAACGCGCCGCGTCAAGAAGGGCGAGGTGCGGCGCGGCGGTGCGTGGTGCGCACGACGACGCGCGATCTCGCGCACCGGACGGCTCGTTCATCCGCTTCGACGACAACGCCGCGGTGCTCATCGACAACGCAGCAGAGCCGATCGGCACGCGCATCTTCGGTCCGGTCGCGCGCGAGCTCCGCGCCCACAAGTTCATGAAGATCATCTCGCTCGCGCCGGAGGTGCTCTAGATGACGCCGCGGCTGCTCGAGCGCTACCGAACCGAGATCGTGCCGAAGCTCTCGCAGGAGTTCGGCTTCAGCAACGTCCACCAGGTGCCGCGGCTCGACGAAGATCGTCGTGAACGTCGGCGTCGGCGAGGCGACGCAGAACGCCGAAGCTGCTCGAGAAGGCCGCCGAGGAGCTCGCCGCGATCACGGGCCAGAAGGCCGCTGATCCGCACGCGCGCGCAAGTCGATCGCGAACTTCAAGCTGCGCGAGGGCCAGGCGGTGCGGCTGCACGGTGACGCTGCGCGGCGACCGCATGTGGGAGTTCTTCGACCGGCTCGTGAACGTCGCGCTGCCGCGCGTGCGCGACTTCAAAGGCGTCTCGGCGAAGGCGTTCGACGGCCGCGGCAACTACTCGCTCGGCATCCGCGAGCAGATCATCTTCCCGGAGATCGAGCTACGACAAGGTCGAGCGCATCACCGGGCACTGAACGTCACGGTGGTGCACGAGCGCGCCCGCAACGACGCCGAGGGCAGGCGCTGCTCGCGCACCTCGGCATGCCGTTCCGACCTAGTATCGAAGGGTCTCGCGATCATGATGACCGACCCGATCGCCGACATGCTGCGCGCGCATCCGCAACGCCGGGCAGGCGCGCACCACGCCGAGACCGTCGTGCCCGTCCGTCGAAGCAGCAGCTCGCGATCGCGAGCGTGCTCAGCAGCGAGGGCTTCCTCGAGTCGACGTGCGCGTCGAGGAGCGCGACAGGCAGCGACGCTCGCTGGTGATGCGCGTGCGCTACGGCGCGACCGGGCGGCCGCTGATCGACGGGATCCAGCGCGTCTGCAGCCAGCCCGGGGCGGCGCGTGTACGTCGGCAGGACGAGATTCCGCGCGTGCGCAGCGGGCTCGGCGTCGCGGTGATCTCGACCTCGCAGCGGCGTGCTCTCCGACCGCGAGGCGCGCGGGCAGTCCGTCGGCGGCGAGCTGCTCTGCGAGGTCTGGTAGCGATGTCGCGCATCGGTCGCAAGCCGATCGCGATCCCGAACGGCGTCAGCGTCGACGAAGATCGACGGCGGCGTGCGCGTGAAGGGGCCCAAGGGACGCTGACGATCGCAGGCATGCCGCGCGAGTCGATCGCGCGTGGAGATCGAGGACGGTCAGGTGCGCGTTCGCCGCGACGAGGACAGCAGGCCGACGCGCGCGCTGCACGGTCTCGCGCGCGCTGGTCAGAACATGGTGCGCAGGGCGTGGTCGGACGCCGTTCGCGACGAGGCTCGACGATCAGGGCGTCGGCTACCGCGCCGAGCGTGGCGAGCAAGAGCTCACGCTCGCTGCTCGGCTTCTCGCATCCGATCGAGCTCGCGTGTCCCGGAGGGGCTCTCGGTCGCCGTCGACGCAACGTGACCGATCAAGATCGAGGGCATCGACCGCGCAGCGGGTCGGCCAGTTCGCGGCCGAGCTGCCGCGATCGCGGCCGCCGGAGCCGTACAAGGGCAAGGGCATCCGCTACGTCGACGAGCGGCGTGCGGCGCAAGGTCGGCAGGCGCGGCAGCCGGCGTGAGGACGCCAGCGGGCATGAAGACGAAGATGCGGCAATGAAGCGCAAGATCGAGACTGGCCGGACGCGGCGGGCGCGCGGCTGCGCGCGCGAGCGCTGTCGCGCAGCGCGACGCGCGCGCGCTCACCGTGTTCCGCAGCGCGCAGCACATCTACGCGCAGCTCGATCGATCGCGACGACGCGGCCGCACGCTCGGCACCGTGTCGACGCGCTCGAAGGCGATCGTCGGCGACGGCAAGACCGGAAACGTCGACGCCGCGCAGAAGCGCGTGGGCGCGGCGCTCGCGGCGCTCGCGCGCGAGAAGCAGATCGAGGACGTCGTGTTCAACCGCAACGGCTTCCTCTACCACGGGCGCGTGAAGGCGCTCGCCGACGCCGGCCCGCGAGGCCGGGCTTCCGGATCTGAGAGCGAAGGAACGCATGCCGCGATCAGCTCAACGCCAACGACTACGAGCTCACCGACCGCGTCGTCCACATCAACCGCGTGGCGAAGGTGGTGAAGGGCGGCCGCCGCTTCAGCTTCAGCGCGCTGGTGGTGGTCGGCGACGGCAGCGGGCGTGGTCGGCGCCGGGCTACGGCAAGGCCGGCGAGGTGCCCGAGGCGATCCGCAAGGGCATCGAGCGCGCGCGCAAGATCGCTGATCGAGGTGCCGCTCAGGACGGCGCACGCTGCCGCACGAGGTGCTCGGCCGCTTCGGCGCCGGCGCGCGTGCTGCTGCGACCCGCGTCGCCCGGCACCGGCGTGATCGCGGGCGGCGCGCGTGCGCGCGGTGCTCGAGGCGGCCGGCGTGCACGACGTGCTGACCAAGACGCTCGGCACGAACAACCCGCATCAACGTGGTGCGCGCGACGATCGACGGCGCTGCTCGAGCTGCGCGATCCCGACGGCAGCGCGCGCAGGAGCTGCGGCTCGGCGCGAGGTGATGCGGCGAAGGCCGACATGAGCACGGTCCGCGTGAAGTGGGTGAAGAGCCAGATCGGCTTCGACCGCCGCCAGCGCGCGACGCTGCGCGGCCTCGGCTTCCGCCGGCTCAACCAGGCGCGTGCAGGCTGCAGGACGCGCCCGCCGGTGCGCGGCATGATCCGCGCAGGTCGCGCACCTCGTCGCGGTGGAGGAGTAGGCTGATGCTCGACCGACTCGCGCCGCGTCCGGGCGCGCGGCAGAAGCACCAAGCGCGTCGGCCGCGGCACCGGCTCGCGGCCATCGGCAAGACCTCGGGCCGCGGCATCAAGGGGCAGGGCAAGCGCTCGGCCGGCCGCGAGACCCCCGTCCCACTTCGAAGGCGGCCAGATGCCGCTCGTGCGGCGCATGCCGAAGCGCGGCTTCCGCAGCCATCCGCGCCGACCGACCGCAGATCGTGAACGTCGGCGCGCTCGCCGGCTTCGGCGAGCGGCGCCGACGGTCGACGCCGGCGGCGCTCGTCGCGCGGCGGGCTCGATCCGCAGGCGCGGCGCGGCCCGTCAAGCTGCTCGGCGACGGCGACGCCGCCGCGAAGCTGCGCTGTGACGGTGCACCAGCGTCGAGCGCGGCGCGCGCAGCAGAAGATCGAAGCGGCGGGCGGAAGCGGTGGAGATCGTCGGCATGATCGGCGGCATCCAGAACATCGCGCCGGATCCCGGAGCTGCAGCAGCGGATCCTCTTCACGTTCGGCATGCTCGCGGTCTACCGGCGTGGGCGCGCACATCGTCGACGCCGGGCATCAACCCGACGTGATCGCGCACTTCTTCGAGCGCAGATGCGGGGCACCGTCTTCGGCCTGTTCAACCTGTTCTCGGGCGGCGCGCTCGAGCAGCTCTCGATCTTCGCGCTCGGCATCATGCCCTACATCAGCGCCTCGATCATCTTCCAGCTGCTCACGATCGTGATCCCGCACGCTCGAGCAGCTGCAGCAAGGAAGGCGAGCGCGGGCCGCGAGAAGATCACCCAGTGGACGCGCTACGGCACCGATCGGTGCTGGCGATGTTCCAGAGCTTCGCTGATCGCGATCGCGCTCGAGAACGGCCAGTTCGGCGAGGGCGCGGTGCTGACACCCGGCTGGGGCTTCCGGATCTGATGTGCATGATCACGCTCACCACCGGCACCGCGTTCATCATGTGGCTCGGCGAGCAGATCACCGAGCGCGGCATCGGCAACGGCATCTCGCTGATCATCTTCGCGGGCATCGTCGTCCGGATTCCGGCCGGCGATCGGCGCAGCTCTCGAGCTGATCGCGCACCGACCAGTTCACGCATGCTCGCGAGCTGCTGTTCCTGGTCGTCGATGGTCGTCGTCGTCGGTGGCTTCGTGGTGTTCGTCGAGCGCGGGCAGCGCCGGATCCCGATCCAGCACGCGCGCCGCGTGGTCGGGCGAACGCGTGATGCAGGGCGGGCATGAGCTACTTCCCGCTGCGCGTGAACACGGCGGGCGTGATCCCGCCGATCTTCGCGTCGTCGCTGCTGATGTTCCCGCTCACGATCGGCCAGTTCACGCAGACTCGCCGCGATCCAGCGGCTTCATCGGACTACCTGAACTCCGGCGCGGCTCGCTGTACAACATCGTCTACGTCGCGCTGATCGTCTTCTTCGCCTACTTCTACACGGCGATCGTGATCAACCCGACGACGTCGCCGACAACATCAAGACGCTCCGGGCGCCTACATCCCGGCATCCGGCCCGGCAAGAAGACCGCGGAGTACATCGACCGCATCCTGCTCGCGCATCACGCTGGTCGGCGCGCTCTACATCGTCGGCGGTCTGCGTGCTGCCGACGATCCTGCTCGCCGTGCAGCTGCGGCGTGCCGTTCTACTTCGGCGGCACCGGCGCTGCTGATCGTGGTGGGCGTCGCGCTCGACACGATCGGCGCAGATCGAGGCGCACCTCGTGTCGCGCGCAGTACGAGGGCTTCGCGAAGGGCACGCGCATCCGCGGGAGGCTCGGCGCGATGAGCGCGCGCCGCCTGCCTGCTGCTCGGCCCGCCGGGCGCCGGCAAGGGCACGCAGGCCGCAGCGCCTGGTCGAAGCGCTCGGGATCCCGCAGATCTCGACCGGCGAGCATGCTGCGCGCGCGGTCGACGGCCGGCACCGCGATCGGGCAGCAGGCGAAGGCGTTCATGGACGCGCGGCGAGCTGCGTGCCGGACGCGCGTCGTGATCGGCGTCGCCGAGGAGCGCCTGCGCCAGCCGCGACGCGCGAAGCGGCTTCATCCTCGACGGCTTCCCGCGCACGGTCGGCCAGGCCGAGGCGCTCGACGCCATGCTCGCGACGCTCGGCACGCGCGCTCGAGCGCTGCGTCGCGCTCGCGCGTCGACGAGGACGAGCTGCGTGCAGCGGCTCGCTCAAGCGCGCCGAGATCGAGGGCCGCACCGACGACAACGAGACGACCATCCGCAACGCGCATGCGCGTCTACCGCGACGCAGACCGAGCCGCTGATCGCACTACTACCGCGCGGCGCGGCGTGCTGCGCGAGGTCGACGGGCGTCGGGCATCGGTCGACGAGCGGTCGCGCGCGCGCATCGAGGAGGCGCTCGCGGCGTGATGGCCTTCGGCGAGCGCGATCCCGATCAAGACGCGCCGCGAGACTCGAGGCGATGCGCGAGGCCGCGCGCCACGTGGCCGAGATCCTGCTCGAGCTGCGCGAGCGGGCCGAGCCGGGCGTCACGACCGCCGAGCTCGACCAGCATCGCGCGGAAGGTCGATCGCGAAGCGCGGCGTCGCGTCGTCGTTCCTGGGCTACGGCCCGCACGGGCTGCCCCGTATCCGGCCGTGCTCTGCGTCTCGGTCAACGACGAGATCGTCCACGGCATCCCGGGTCCGCGCGAGCTCGAGGAAGGCGACATCGTGAGCCTCGACTTCGGCGTCGTCGGTGGACGGCTACCACGGCGACTCGGCCGTCACCGTGCCGGTCGGCGCGATCGACGCGGAGGCGGAGCGGCTGCTCGAGATCGACGCGCGCAGCGCTCGACGCGGCGATCGAGGCAGATGACGCCCGGGCACCGGCTCTCGGACATCGGCCACGCCGTGCAGCGTCGCGTCGAAGCGCGCAGGGCTTCTCGGTGGTGCGCGCAGTTCGCCGGGCACGGCATCGGCCGCGAGCTGCACGAGCCGCCGCAGATCCCGAACTTCGGCGCGGCCGGGGCGCGGGCCGCGGCTGCTGCCGGGCATGGTGTTCGCGATCGAGCCGATGGTGAACGGCGGGCAGCCCGGGTGCGGATGCTCGACGACGAGTGGACGGCGGTGACCGCCGACGGCTCGCTCTCGGCCCACTTCGAGCACACGATCCTGATCACCGAGAACGGCCCCGAGGTGCTCACCCGGGTCACCGGGCTCGCACTAGACGCGAGGAAGCGCATGAAGGTCCGAGCGTCGGTCAAGAAGATCTGCGACAAGTGCCGGGTCGATCCGGCGCGCGCGGGTCGTGCGCGTGATCTGCGAGAACCCCAAGCACAAGCAGCGACAGGGCTAGGAGCAGAGAGCATGGCGCGCATCGCCGGCATCGACCTGCCGCGCAACAAGCGGATCGAGATCGCGCTCACCTACATCTACGGCATCGGCCGCACTCGGCGCGCGCAGATCTGCGAGAAGGCCGACGTCGACGTCGACGACCAAGACCGACCAGCTCTCGCGACGGCGAGCTGGTGCGGCTGCGCGAGATCATCGAGCGCGACTACAAGGTCGAGGGCGACCTGCGCCGCGAGACGTCGCAGAACATCAAGATGCTGATGGACATCGGCTGCTACCGCGGGCTGCGCCATCGGCGCGGGCTGCCGGTGCGCGGGCAGCGCACGCACACCAACGCGCGCACCCGCGAAGGGTCCGGCGCAAGACCGGTCGCCGGCAAGAAGAAGGCGCCGGCCAAGAAGTAAGCGAGGCAAGGCGATGGCGTGGCCGAAGGGCGTCAAGAAGAAGGTCAAGAAGAACGTCGCAGTCGGGCGTCGCGCACATCCAGGCGACGTTCAACAACACGATCATCACGATCACCGACGTCGTCGGGCAACGCGCTGCTGCGTGGTCGAGCTGCGGCGCAGTCAGGCTTCAAGGGCTCGCGCAAGTCGACGCCGTTCGCCGCGCAGGTGGCCGCCGAGGACGTGCGCGAAGAAGGCGATGGAGCACGGCGTGCGCAGCGTCTCGGTGTTCGTGAAGGGCCCGGGCGCGGGCCGCGAGTCGGCGCGTGCGCGCGCTCCAGGCGGCCGGCATGCAAGGTGACGCATGATCCGCGACGTGACACCGATCCCGCACAACGGCTGCCGCCCGCCGAAGCGGCGCCGGGTCTAGGAGAACGGAGACATGGCTCGCTATATCGGACGCGGTCTGTCGGCTGTGCCGGCGCGAAGGCACCAAGCTCTTCCTGAAGGGCGACCGCTGCTTCACCGCGAAGTGCGGCGTCGAGCGCCGCGCCTATCCGCCGGGACAGCACGGCCAGGGCCGCACGCGCTTCTCGGACTACGGCGTGCAGCTGCGCGAGAAGCAGAAGGTGAAGCGCATGTACGGCGCTCGCTCGAGCAGCAGTTCGCGGCGACGATGGACGCGGCGCTCGCGCATGAAGGGCGCGCCGGGCGAGAACCTGCTCGTGCTGCTCGAGCGCCGGCTCGACAACGTCGTGTTCCGGCTCGGCTTCGCGACCTCGCGCGCCGAGGCGCGCCAGCTGGTGCGCCACGGCCACTTCCAGGTGAACGGCCGCAAGACCAGACGTTCCGTCGATGCTCGCGTGAAGGCGGGCGACGCGCATCACGCGTCGCGCGAGGAGTCGCGCGAGGTCGCGCGCATCGCCGAGCGCGCTCGAGGCGCTCGAGGGCCGCAGCGTGCCGGGCTGGCTCGAGCATCGAGAAGGCAGCATTCACAGGCGTCGTGAAGGCGCTGCCCGCGCGCGACGACATCACGATGCCGATCCAGGAACAGCTCATCGTCGAGCTCTACTCGCGCTGAGCCGCGTCCGCGAATCGACGCCAGTTATCGGGGGATACCCATGCAACAGCAGACCGTCATCGCGCAGAACTGGCGCTCAGCTCATCCGCCCGCGCCGACTCGAGACCGACGACGGACTGCGGCGACGCGGCAGCTACGGCCGCTTCTGCCTGCGAGCCGCTCGAGCGCGGCTTCGGCGTCACGCTCGGCAACGCGCTGCGCCGCGTGCTGCTCTCGTCGCTCCAGGGCGCCGCGATCACGTCGGTGCGGATCGAACGGCGTGCTCCACGAGTTCTCCACCATCCCGGGCGTGATGGAGGACGTCGAGCGACATCGTGCTGAACCTGAAGGAGGTGCGGCTGCGCCTGCACTCCGAGGGCCGAAGACCCTGCGCGTGCACAAGACGGGCGAGGGCGTGATCACGCGCCGGCGACCTCGTCGGCCGACGATCCGGCGTCGAGGTCGCTGAACACGGACCACAAGATCGCGACGCTGTCCGGCGACGCCGACGTCGAGATCGAAGTCACGGTCGGCACCGGCAAGGGCTACGTGCCCGCCGAGAAGAACAAGACCGAGGAGATGCCGATCGGCACGATCCCGATCGACTCGATCTTCTCGCCGGTGCACCAAGGTCAACTACACGGTGACGCCGGCGCGCGTCGGCCGCGAGACCGACTTCGACCGGCTCTCGACTCGAGGTCTGGACCGACGGCACGCGTCGCGCCGGCGGACGCGGTGGCCTACGCCGCGAAGATCCTGAAGGAGCAGCTCGCGATCTTCATCAACTTCGAGGAGCCGGTCGAGACTGCCGACGCCGCCGATCGAGCGAGCCGCGAGCCGCTCAACCCGAACCTGTTCACGCTCGGTCGACGAGCTCGAGCTGTCGGTGCGCTCGGCCAACTGCCTGCAGAACGCCAACATCCGCACTGATCGGCGAGCTGGTGCAGCGGACCGAGGCCGAGATGCTCAAGACCAAGAACTTCGGCCGCAAGTCGCTGAACGAGATCAAGGAAGTGCTCGCAGTCGATGGGCCTCTCAGCTCGGCATGACGGCTCGAGAGCTTCCCGACGCGCGCGAGATCGAGCGGCTGCGCGAGCGCGAGGCCTAGCCATGCGACACCGCAGTGCGACACGCAAGCTCGGGCGCACGAGCGCCCACCGCGATCGCGCTGCTCCGCAACATGGTGACGTCGCTGCTCGAGCACGAGCGGATCGAGACCACCGACGCCAAGGCGCAAGGAGCTGCGGCGGCGTCGCGGATCGCATGATCACGCTCGGCAAGCGCGCGGACGCTGCACGCGCGGCGCCGGGCGCTGCGCGCGATGCGCAGCCGCGACGTGGCGGCGAAGCTCTTCGGCTCGCTCGCCGAGCGCTACCGCGATCGTCCCGGCGGCTACACGCGCGTGCTGAAGCTGCGGTCGCGCGCTCGGCGACGCCGCGCCGATCTCGATCATCGAGCTGGTCGATCGCGAGGCGCGCGATCGCTGCCGCGCAAGCGCGGCGCGAAGCCCGGAAGGCGGCAGCTCGCAAGCGCCGCGCCAGCGGCAGAGCGCCCGCGGCCAAGCCAGCCGCGAAGCCTGCGGCGAAGCCCGCGCGCGAAAGCGGCAGCGCCAAGCCGGCGGCCGACCGCAGGCCAAGGCCCGCAAGGCGCTCGCCGCGCAAGAGGGCTCGACGAAGTCGCCGGGTTGAGCCGAGACGCCGCCGCATGCCCAGCCGATCGGCGCCGGAGCTCGCTGGCCGCCGGCGGTCGTGGCCGCCGGCCTGCTCGCGCTGGCTCTTCGCGGGCGACGCGCCGGCCCGATCGATCGCGGCAGCCCCGCGCCGGCCTTCGAGCTGCCGCGCATCGGACGGCGGCGCGCCGTCTCGCTGGCGTCGCTGCGCGGCACGGTCGTGCTGCTCAACTTCTGGGCGACCTGGTGCGAGCCCTGCGAGGCGGAGCTGCCGCGCGATGGAGCGCCTGCACGCGGCGCTCGCCGGCGAGCGACTTCGAGCTCGTCGGCGGTGTCGCGTCGACGCCGGACGCCGACCGGTCGCGCAGTTCCGCGAACGCCTCGGCCTCGGCTTCACGCTCGCTGCTCGATGCCGATCAAGCGCGTGGCGCAGCGCTACCAGACCTTCCGCTATCCCGAGACGCTGCTGATCGGGCGCGACGGCGTGATCCTCGAGCGCTACGTCGGCTCGCAGCGACTGGGACTCCGCCGTCTACGTGGAGCGCATCCGCCGCGCTGATCGGCGGCGGCAGCCCGACACCAGACGGCTGACGACGCCGCAGTCTTGGCGCTCCGCTGCCGGCCCGGCCGGTAAGCTCGGCGCGCCGAACGGGTGGGGGACCCGTGACGGCTCTGCTGCTCGTCGCGGCGCTGCGTCGCGGCGGTCGTCGTCATGCGGTGCTCGTGTCGGACAGCCGGCATCGGGCGCGACCTGGCTGCGCCTGCGCGGCGAGCTGCGCGAGTCGCAAGCGCGCAACGCGGAGCTGACGCGCGGAGATCGCGCGCGCTGCGAGAGCGAAGCCGCAGGCGCTGCGACGCGCGGCGGCTTCGCGCATCGAGCGCGCCATCCGCGAGGCGCTGGGCTTCGCGCGCGCCGGCGAGACGCTCGTGCGCCTGCCGCGCGCTGATCAGCTCAAGTGCCCGATTTCCTTGACCAAATCCTGCGATGCGGGCGATTCCTCCAGGCATGAGGTCGCGTCTTCAGGAAGCTTCCGCGCGCGCGGTCGGGAGCTGCTCGCCGAGGCGGGCGCCGCGGACGCCGGCGCCCGCGTTCAGCCTCGAGGTTCCGCGCAGCGCCGAGCACGGCGACTTCGCCTGCAACGTGGCGCTGCTGCTCGCGAAGCCGCTGCGGCGCCCGCCGCGCGAGATCGCCGAGCGCCTGATCGCGAAGCTCGGCGTCGGCGAGGCGTGGTCGCGCGCGCCGAGGTGGCCGGCCCCGGCTTCATCAACGTCTGGCTGCGCGACGACGCGCTGGCGGGGCCTGCTGCGCGGCGTGCTCGAGCAGGGACGCGCGCTACGGCGCGCTCGCAGCTGCGGCGCGGCCAGCGCGTCCAGATCGAGTTCGTCTCGGCCAATCCGACCGGGCCGCTCACGCTGGGGCACGGACGCCAGGCCGTGCTCGGCGACTCGCATCGCGCGCGCTGCTCGAGGCGTCGGGCTACCGCGTCACGCGCGAGTACTACTTCAACAACGGCGGGCGCCAGATGCGCGTGCTCGGCGAGTCCGTGCGCGCGCGCTACCTCGAGCGGCTCGGCCGCGCGGCGCCGCCGCCGAGATGCGCAGGCGACGCGGAGCTGCCTGGCCCGAGAGCGATCGGCGGGCTGCCGGTCGCCGTTTCCGCGCGACGGCTACCAGGGCGACTACATCGGCGAGATCGCCGCCGACCTGGTCGCGCAAGCACGGCGACGGCGCTGGCCGGCGAGCCCGGCGAGGGCGTCTTCCGCGAGGTCGCCGAGCAGCGCGTCTTCAGCGAGATCCGCAAGACGCTCGGCGCGCTCGGCATCAGCTTCGACGTGTACTCGAACGAGATGGCGCTCTACGCGGATGGGCAAGCTCGAGGAGGCGCTCGCCGACTCTGCGCAAGCGCGATCTCGTCTACGACGAGCGACGGCGCGGTCTGGCTGCGCGCGACCGCGCTCGGCCTCGCGCGCGACCGCGTGCTGATCAAGACGCACGCGGCGAGCCCACCTACCTGCTGCCCGACATCGCCTACCACCGCGAGAAGTTCCGCCGCGGCTTCGACCGCATCATCGACGTGCAGGGCGCCGATCACATCGAGCAGTTCCCGTTCGTGCGCGCGGCGGTCGGCGCGCTCGGCTGCCCGTCGAGCGGCTCGAGCTGGTGATGAACCAGTTCGTGACGCTCACGCGCGGCGGCGAGCAGGTGAAGCAGAGCAAGCGCCGCGCGACCTACGTCACCGTCGACGAGCTGCTCGCCGAGGTCGGCGCCGACGTCTTCCGCTTCTTCATGGTGCAGCGCAAGGCCGAGGGCCATCTCGACTTCGACCTCGATCTCGCCGAGGACACGGACTGGAAGAAGAACCCGGCCTACTACGTGCAGTACGCGCACGCGCGCACGCCACGGCGTCGAGCGCAAGGCGCGCGAGCAGGGCGTCGCCGATGCCGGACGCGGCGAGCGTCGACGCGAGCCGCGCTGGTGCTCGCCCGAGGAGCTCGAGCTCCTCAAGAAGATCGGCGAGTTCCCCGACGTGGTGGACGCGCGCCGCGCGAATCGCGCGAGCCGCACCACATCGCCTACTATGGTGCGCGAGCTCGCGGGCCTCTGGAATCCCTACCTGCAGGACGGCGTCCGACACCGCGTGCTGTCGGACGATCCCGCTCTCACGAACGCGCGCCTCGGGCTCGCGCTCGCGGTGCGGACCGTCCTCGCCAACGCGCTCGAGTGCCTCGGCATCTCGGCGCCGGAGCAGATGTGACGACGGATCAGCGGAGCGGGGAGGCGCTCGCGCGCGGGCGCGGCGTGGCTGTTCACGCTGCTCGGGCTCGCGCTGGTCGCGATCCCCGGCTTCGCGGCTCGGCATGTTCGCCGGCGTCTTGTGGGAGGACCCGGGTCTGATCCTCGGGCGACGTCGCCGGGCGGCACGCAGGACGTCGCCTGGGGCCGCAGCCGGCGCCCGGCGGCGGCGGCCGCGGACGGCCGGCGGCACCGCGCCGAAGCGCGCCGCCGCCGCCGGAGGCCGCACCCGCTGCGAACCGCGTCGGCGGCGCGACTCCGCGACGTCGCTCGCCGCGCCGCCGCAGCGCCGCCGCCGCCCTCGCGCCACCGAGCGCCGCCGTCGCCGCCGGCGCGCGCCGTGCGCGGGCAAGCTCTCGGTGCAGGTGGGCGCGTTCGCCGAGAGCCGCGCGCGCCGAGCAGCTGGCGTCGACGCTGCGCAGCGCCGGCCTGCCGGTCTACGTCTCGCCCAGCGCCGCGGCGACAGGGCGACAAGCGCTGGCGGTTCGCGGTCGGACCGCTCGACGACGCGTGAGGAGGCCGACCAGCATCGCCGCCCGGCTCAAGACCAAGGAGAAGCTGCCGACCTGGGTGCTGACCGAAGACGGCGCCTGAGGCGACGCCGATGCGCTCGCGATGGGTCATCACCGGGCTGCCGCGGGCAGCTCGGCACGCGCTCTCGCGGCGCTGCTCGGCGCGCGAGGCCGGTCGCCGGCTCGCGGCGGCCGGCGATCTGCCCGAGCTCGACATCGCCGATGCGCGACGTCGCGTCGCGAGCTTCCTCACGCGGCTCTGGCGGCGCCGGTCGTCGTCGTCGAACGCCGCGGCCTTCACGCACGTCGACCGCTGCGAGCGCGAGCCCGGCGGCCGCGCGGCGCGCGAACGCCGACGGGCCCGGCGCTGCCTCGCGCGCACTGCTGCGCCGAGCGCGGCTTCGCGGCTCGTCCACGTCTCGACCGACTACGTGTTCGCCGGGGTCGCCGAGCGCCGCTACCGCGAGGACGACCCGCCGGCCCGCGCCTCGGAGTACGGCCGCAGCAAGCTCGAGGGCGAGCGGCGGGTGCTCGCCGGCTGCGCCTCGGCGCTGCGTGGTGCGCACGAGCTGGGTCTTCGGACGCGGGCGCAACTTCATCGCCGCAATCCTGGCGCAGGCCGCGGCGCGGCGCCGACGGCGGGATCCGCGACGCCGCTGCAGCGTCGTCGACGACCAGCGCGGCGCGGCCCACCTACGCCGCCGACCTCGCGGCCGGGATCCATGCCCTGGTCGAAGCCGGAGCGCCGCGGCGCTGTACCATGTCGCGAACCGCGGCGAGGCGACCGTGGTGGGAGCTGGCGCGCGCGCCAGCCTCGACGAAGCGGGCTTCGGCGACCTCGCAGGTCGACCGCATCCGCACCGAGGACTTGAGTCTGCCGGCGCCGCGCCCGACCTGCTCGGTGCTGGACTGCTCGAAGGCCGAGGCGCTCGGCGTGCGCGCTGCGGCCCTGGCAGGACGCGCTGCGCGCCTACCTGCGCTCGCCCGATGCGCCGTTCGCTCCGGAAGGAAGGATCGCGATGAGCTCGAACCGACGCCTGCAGCGGCGTCCTCGTCACCGGGAGGCGCCGGCTTCATCGGCTCGCACCTCTGCCAGCGGCCTGCTCGACGAGGGCTGCGAGGTGATCGCGATCGACAACCTGCTCACCGGACGCATCGAGAACATCGAGCCGCTGCTCGGCCACCCGACAGCTTCGCGTTCCAGCACTACGACGTGACGAACTTCCTGCACGTCGCGGGCCCGCTCGACGCGATCCTGCACTTCGCTTCGCCCGCGCAGCCCGGCGGACTTCGAGCGCCTGCCGATCCAGATCCTCAAGGTCGGCTCGCTCGGCACCCACAAGGCGCTCGGCCTCGCCAAGGCGAAGAGCGCGCGCTTCCTGCTCGCGAGCACCTCGGAGTGTCTACGGCGACCCGGAGGTGAACCCGCAGCCCGAGACCTACTGGGGCAACGTGAACCCGATCGGCATCCGCGGCGTGCTACGACGAGGCCAAGCGCTTCGCCGAGGCGATGACGATGGCCTACCACCGCGCACCACGGCGTCGACGTCGCGCATCGTGCGCATCTTCAACACCTACGGCCCGCGCATGCAGCTCCGACGACGGGCGCGCGATCCCGAACTTCTTCCGCGCAGGCGATCCGCGGCGAGGACCTGACGCGTGTTCGGCGACGGCTCGCAGACGCGCTCGTTCTGCTACGTCGACGACCTGGTCGAGGGCATCTGGCGCCTGCTGCGCTGCGAGCTACGTCGGGCCCGTCAACATCGGCAACCCGCGCGAGATGACGCTGCGCGCGATGGCGCGAGAAGATCATCGCGATCACCGGCGCGCAAGAGCCGGCTCGTGCACCGCGGCGCTGCCGCCCGACGATCCCAAGGTGCGCCGGCCCGACATCTCGCTGGCGCGCCGCGTGCTCGGCTGGGAGCCGCAGGTCCGGTCGGAGGAGGGCTGCGCGCGCACGCACGCCTACTTCCGCGAGCGCTGGCGCACGAGTCGCGCGGCCGGCACGTGACCGATCCGCGCGACGCATCCGCAACTTCTGCATCATCGCGCACATCGACCACGGCAAGAGCACGCTGGCCGATCGACTGCTCGACGCGACCGGGCTCGCTCACCGCGCGCGAGAAGCGCGATCAGTTCCTCGACAAGATGGATCTCGAGCGCGAGCGCGGCATCACGATCAAGGCGCAGACCGCGCGCATGCGCTACCGCGCGCGGCGACGGCGCAGGACTACGTCCTGAACCTGATCGACACGCCCGGCCACGTCGACTTCTCCTACGAGGTGTCGCGCGCGCTCGCGGCCTGCGAGGGCGCCGATGCTGGTGGTCGACGCGGCGCAGGGCATCGAGGCGCAGACGCTCGCCAACGCCTAGCTCGCGATCGACGGCGGACCTCGAGATCATCCCGGTCGTCAACAAGATCGACCTGCCCGTCCGCCGATCCCGGAGCGCGTCGCGCCGCGAGATCGAGGACGTGATCGGGCCTCGACGCCGCCGACGTGCTGCTCGGTCTCCGCGAAGGAGGGCAAGGGGATCGGCGAGCTGCTCGAGCGCGATCGTCGAGCGCGGTGCCGCCGCCGCAGGGCGACCCGCGACGCGCCGCTGCGCGCGCTGGTCTTCGACTCGTGGTTCGACTCCGTACGTCGGGCGCGCGTGATGCTGGCGCGCGTCGTCGACGGCAGCTTCGCGCCGGCGGCCGGCTGCTGATGCATGGCGCGCGACGTCGAGCACGAGATCCAGCAGCTGCACGTGATCGACCCGCACCCGCGCGCGCGTCGAGACGCTCGCGGCCGGGCGAGGTGGGCATGGTCGTCGCGGGCATCAAGACGCTCGCCGAGGTGCGGATCGGCGACACGCTCACCGACGCCGCGCGCCCGCCGCCGAGCCGCTGCCGGGCTTCCGCGACGTGAAGCCGATGGTGTTCGCGCGGGCTCTACCCGGTCGAGCCCGACGCACTACGAGAACCTGAAGGCCGCGCTCGAGAAGCTCCAGCTGCAACGACGCCTCGCTCGTCTACGAGCCCGAGACGAGCGCGGCGCTCGGCTTCGGCTTCCGCTGCGGCTTCCTCGGCTTCCTGCACTCGGAGATCGTGCAGGAGCGGCTCGAGCGCGAGTACAACCTCAACCTGATCTCGACCGCGCCGACCGTGCGCTACCGCGTGGTGAAGCGCTCGGCGCGAGACGCAGGAGATCGAGAGCCCGGCGGCGCTGCCCGAGCCCGCCGAGATCCAGCGAGATCGAGGAGCCGATGATCGCTCGCCACGATCCACGTGCCGCCCGAGTACGTCGGGCGCGATCCTCGCGCTCTGCCAGGAGCGCCGCGGCATGCAGCGCGACATGGACGCACCACGGCTCGCGCGTGCAGGTGCGCTACGAGCTGCCGCTCGCCGAGGTCGTGCTCGACTTCCACGACCGCATCAAGAGCGCGACGCGCGGCTACGGCTCCTTCGACTACGAGCTGATCGGCTACCAGCCCGCGCGATCTCGTGAAGCTCGACGTGCTGGTGAACGGCGATCCCGGTCGACGCGCTCTCGCTGATCGTGCACCGCGACAAGGCGTTCGCAGCGCGGCACCGAGCTCGTGCGCAAGCTCAAGGAGTTCATCCCGCGCCAGATGTACGAGGTGGCGCTCCAGGCGGCGATCGGCTCGCGCGTGATCGCGCGCACGAACAGTGAAGGCGCTGCGCAAGAACGTGACCGCCAAGTGCTATGGCGGCGACATCAGCCGCAAGCGCAAGCTGCTCGGAACGCAGAAGGAAGGCAAGCGGCGCATGAAGCGCGTCGGCTCGGTCGAGATTCCGCAGGAGGCCTTCCTCGCGGCGCTCAAGCTGGGGACTCAGTGAGCGCGCCGCTCCGCGCAAGCGCAAGGCCGCAGGCGGCGGCGCCCGCCGAGAGCGCCGCGCCGCAGACGACGAGCGGGGTCTGGGAGCGAGATCGGCACGCTGCTGGTCGCGGTCGCTGATCGCGCTCGCGATCCGCGCCTTCGTGATCGAGCCCTACCGGATCCCGTCGGGCTCGATGCTCCCGACGCTGCTGGTCGGCGACCACCTGTTCGTCAACAAGTTCATCTACGGCATCAAGCTGCCGTTCAGCGATTGGCGCCTGCCCGGGCATCCGGGAGCCCGAGCGCGGCGACGTCGTCGTCTTCACGGTCGCGCGCAACACGGCACGCAGACCTATCCCGTGCCGATCTGCGGCCGGATCTGCCGCGCGAGGAGTTCGTGAAGCGCATCATCGGCCTGCCGGGCGACCGCATCGATTTCCGTTCCGAGGTCGGGCGTCTTCGTGAACGGCGATCCGATCGAGCCGCGCGTGCTCGGCGAGACCTTCGTGGACGACACGGGCAATCCGCTCGACGTGAGCGAGGTGACACTCGGCGATCGCAGCTTCCGACATCTCGACGATCCGAACGTGTCGTTCCCGAGCCCGGTGGACACGGTCACCGTCGAGCCCGGCCGCTACTTCATGCTGGGCGACAACCGCGACCATCTCGAAGGACAGCCGCTTCTGGGGCAGCGTGCGGCTGCGCGGAGATCAAGGGCCCGCCTTCATCCTCTACTGGTCGTGGGACTTCAACGGACGGCTGGGGCGAGCTGCTGAATCCCGTGACCCTGTTCGAGCTGCTGACGCAGAAGATGCGCTGGGGACCGGATCGGGGAGCGGGTGCGCTAGCGGCAATTGACGCCAGGGGCTGCCGGCGCGTGTAATTTTGCGGCCGCGATCTCGGTCTCTTTTAATTCCGTCCCGTGAGGCGGAGAAAGCTTGCACGTGGCGCAGGAGACTCCCCGTCTACCGGCAGGCCGCCTCTGCGCGGCTCGAGCCGCGCGCCTCCGATTCCAGGGGCCCGGCCGCACGCTCCTCGACGACACGGCCATCGCGCCGCGCGCTGACGCGCATCGCCCACGAGATCCTCGAGCGCGAACGAGGACGCCTCGCGCCTCTATCTGGTCGCGATCCCGAACGGCGGCGTCCCGCTCGCGCGCCGGCTCGCGCAGCAGGCTGCGCGCAGATCGCCGGCGTCAGGTGCCGGTCGGGCGTCCTCGACACCACGCTCTACCGCGACGATCTGATGCGACGCGGCGAGCGCGCCGCGCGCTGCGCGCGACCGAGATGCCCTCCGCGGTCGACGACCGCGTGGTGCGTGCTGGTCGACGACGTCGTGTAGACCGGCCGCACGATCCGCGCCGCGATGGACGCGCTGATGGACTTCGGCCGCCCGCGCATGCGTGCAGGTGGTGGGCCTGATCGACCGCGGCCACCGCGAGCTGCCGATCAAGCTCGACTACGTCGGCAAGAACGTGCCGACGCAGCCCGCGACGAAACGGTCTGCCTGCGCGGTCGTGGACGGGCGGCCGGATGGGGCGCTCGAGGTCGCGCTGTTGCCGCGACGACGATCCACGGGAAGGCGACATGATCGGGCGCGACCTGCTCGGCATCGAGGATCTCGAGCGCAGCGAGATCGAGCGCATCCTCGACACCGCGGACCACATGCGCGAGGTCGGCGAGCGCGAGGTCAAGAAGGTCCCGACGCTGCGCGGGCGCACGATCGTGAACCTGTTCTTCGAGTCGTCGACGCGCACCCGCGCCAGCTTCGAGATCGCGGGCAAGCGGCTCTCGGCCGACGTCGTGAACTTCTCGCCGTCGACGCTCGAGCATGAAGAAGGCCGAGAGCATCCTCGACACCGCGACGCACGCTCGACGCGATGGACCCCGACGCCGTGATCGTGCGCCACGAGGTCGCCGGGCGTGCCGCAAGTGCATCGCCGACGTGCTCGACGCGCCCGTGATCAACGCCGGCGACGGCGCGCACGAGCACCCGACGCAGGCGCTGCTCGACTGCTTCACCGTCGCAGCAGGAGAAGGGCCGCATCGACGGCCTCACCGTCGACGATCGTCGGCGACATCCTGCACTCGCGCGTCGCGCGCTCGAACATCTACGCGCTTCCGCAAGCTCGGCGCCGAGGTGCGGCGTCGCCGCGCCGCCGCCGATGATCCCGCCGGCGATCGAGGAGACGCTCGGCGTCAAGGCCGTCACCTCGCTGCGCGAGGCGCTCGACGGCGCCGACGTGGTGATGGCGCTGCGCATCCAGAGCGAGCGGCTCGACGGGCTGCTTACTTCCCGAGCGTGCGCGAGTACGCCGCGACCTTCGGCATCGACCGCGCGAAGCTGCGCTTCGCCAAGGACGACGCGATCGTGATGCATCCGGGCCCGGTCAACCGCGGCGTCGAGCTCGCGCACGATCTCGCCGACCACCGCCCGCGGCGTGATCCTCGACCAGGTGCGCAACGGCGTCGCGATCCGGCATGGCGGTGCTCTACCTGTTCGCCGGGCGCGCGACGCGAACGCGGGCAGTCGCGGATGCGCGACGCGTGACGCAGATCCTGATCGCGGGGCGGGCGCGCTGCTCGATCCGGCGACGCGGGCGCGACGAGGTCGGCGACCTGCTGGTCGAAGACGGCCGCGTCGCGCGCGTCGGCGCCGGAGCTCGCGCGCCGACGGGCGCGCGACGTGATCGACGCGGCCGGCTGCTGGATCGCGCCCGGCTTCGTCGATCTGCACTGCCACCTGCGCGAGCCGGGCCAGGAGTACAAGGAAGACATCGCGTACGGGCGGCGCGCGCCGCGGTGGCGGGCGGCTTCACCGCGGTCGCCTGCATGGCGAACACGCAGCCGGTGAACGACGACCCGCCGATGACCGACTACATCCTCGACCGCGCGCGCAAGCGACTCGCCGGCGCGCGTCTATCCGATCGCGCGCCGCGACGCGCGGCCTCGAGGGCGAGGTGATGACCGAGATGGTGCGCGCTGGTGGCGGCCGGCGCCGTCGCGTTCTCCGACGACGGCAAGACGATCATGGACAGCGGCGTGATGCGCCGCGTGCTCGAGTACTCGCGGCTGGTCGACGTGCCGGTGATCACGCACGCGCGAGGACCGCACGCTGGTCGGCGAGCGGCGTCGTGAACGAGGGACCGGTCGTCGACGCGGCTCGGCCTGCCGGGCAACCCGGCGATCGCCGAGGAGTGCACGTCGCGCGCGACCTCGCTGCTCGCAGAGCGTGACGCGGCGCGCACCTGCACGTCGCGCACGTCTCGACAGCGCGGCGGCGTGGCGACCTGATCCGCGCGCGCGCGCGAGCGCGGCATCCACGTGACCGCCGAGGTCACGCCCGCACCACCTGACGCTCACCGACGAGGCGGCGCTCGGCTTCGACACCAGCACCAAGGTGGCGCCGCCGCTGCGCTCGGCGGAGCGACGCGCACGGCCTGCCGCGCGGGCCTCGCCGACGGCACGCTCGACGCGATCGCCACCGATCACGCGCCGCCACGCCGGCACGAGAAGGATGCTCGAGTTCACCAGCGCGCCGCCCGGCATGATCGGCTTCTGACGGCCTCGCGCTGGTGTCGACCTCGTGCCAGGGCGAGCTGGGGCAATACGTAACTGAACGAAGTAAGAT
>ERZ1370068.853-contig-10781_pt1 | contig 21179 bp, 20 predicted proteins | sample MGYA00561227_ERZ1370068 | MGnify/ENA primary metagenome ERZ1370068 (study PRJEB38410, sample SAMEA6850437) | metagenome | study: Metagenomic assessment of the ecological functions of the soil: analysis of the soil microbiota associated with the... | reverse complement strand
ATCTTTGGTCCGGTTGCGTATTGCTCTCCTTGATCCGGACGCCTTCCTGCCTCGGTCGCCTGGTGGAGCCCTCGCTCCAGCGCCCCTCGCCATGATCCGCCGTGAACTCGTCGACGATCTTCACCTCTCGCCGTCCTGGATCACGTAGTCGACGTCCCGCTGGTAGAGCGACTCGGCCTTCAGCGCCTGGATCAGGTGGTTGACGAGCTGCGACGTTGTCGCGGGTCGTAGAGGTTCTCGATCTCCGGCGCGCGCTCGATCGCGTCGATCGCGGTCTGTGCCGGCGAGACGGTCTTGTGCTTCTCGTCGTAGAGGTAGTCGGCGCCGGAGCTCGGTCTCGTCCTCGCCCTTCTCGCCTTGTCGCGGTAGCGGCTGCGCCGGTCAGGCCTCTTGACGATGCGCGCGAAGGTCGTAGTAGGTGCGTGGCGGCTGTCTCGGCTCGCCGGAGATGATCAGCGGCGTCCGGGCCTCGTCGACGAGGATCGAGTCGACCTCGTCCACGATCGCGTAAGGCGTGGCTGGCGCTGGACGAGTTCCTCGTGCGACGACGGCCATGTTGTCGCGCAGGTAGTCGAAGCCGAACTCGGGGTTCGTGCCGTAGGTGATGTCGGCGCGCGTACGCGGCTCGCGCCGCTCGTCGAACGGCATCATGTTCTGGATGAAGCCGACGCGTCATCCCGAGGCGCTTCGGAAGACGCCGCGGTTCCACTCGGCGTCGCGCTTGGCGAGGTAGTCGTTGACGGTGACGAGGTGGACGCCGGTCGCCGGTGAGCGCGTTCAGGTACAGCGCCAGTGCGGCGACGAACGTCTTGCCTCACCGGTCTTCATCTCGGCGATGTCGCCCCTCGTGCAGGACGATGCCGCCCATCATCTGGACGTCGAACATCCGCTGCTGCCGACTCGCGCCAGCGCAGCCTCGCGCACGGCGGCGTAAGCGCCTTCGAACAGCAGCTCGTCGAGCGACTCGCCGTTCTCGAGCCGCTGGCGCAGCTGCGGCGGTCGTGCCCTGGAGCTCGTCGTCGGAGAGCTCCTCGAAGTCCGGCTCGAGCGTCGCGATGTAGTCCGCCTGCTGCTTGAGTCGCTTCACGCGCCGCCCCTCGCCGATGCGAATGGACCTTCTCGAGCTTCCCCAAAATCTGCGGTTGCGCATCGAGGTAGGGTAGCCGCTGCGCAGTTTTCATTCGGCTCACGCACGCCGGCTAACACGCGGGCGCTAGGTTCCTGAGCATGCGCCGCTCCTCTCATTCGGTCTGGCTCGTGCTTCGTCCGGCTGCGGCCGCAGCGACGAGCGCGCGAGTGGCCGGTATGCCGGGCCTATCGCGGCCGCGAGCATCGCGGAGCACCGAGATCGCCTACTGCGGACGAATACAGAAAGCGCTGCCACGAGATCCGGCTCTGGGACGTCGCCACCCGCGGCGACAGGACCGGTTGCAGAGCCACTTGCGTCAGCACGAGCACCGGCAGGCGGAGTCGCCGGCGCGACCGCCACCGGCGGCGCGCGCTCTGGCTGACCTACATCGGCGGAAACATCCGCGGAATGGTCGCTCTGGACGAAGGGGGCCAACGCGAAGGCGCGTCGCATCGTCTTCCGACGGCCGATGTCCGACGGCGCCTGGCGCCCGGATCCTCCTGGGACGTCCTGGGAAGGCCTCGCTCCCGTTACGCGACCGGGAACCAAGATCGTCGCGCCTGCGCTGACTCGGGCGAGCGAGCGGCGTTTCACGTTGACCCGCCTCCCGACCGCGTCGTCTTCGCCGGAGCGCTCACGCGTGGGCTAGTGCGGCGGTGCTCGAGAGCGGGCCAGTGCTGACGATCTCGCTCGCCGGCAAGCTGCTTCGGGAACGTGAGTTCGAGCCCGGTTTCGTCCAGATGCCGTGCTCGCCGCGCCGGCTCTGATCGTGAAGACGTCGACCGCCCTCGAGATTCACAACGGCGACGCGACCCGGCTCGATCCCCTGCCCCTGGGCTCGCGGTTTCTCGGCTACCTCGCAGGGGATCGCGCGCCTACGGATCGCGCGCGGCAGCCCGGCTCAAGCGGATCCACGCAACGGCAAAGGAAAAACTCTTCCGGACGTCCGAGCCGCGCCTCCAGGCCCAGCTCGGCCGGCGCGGAATCGTGTACGCCTCGAATCGACACGCGTCGGGTTCACCGCGTGGGCCGTTCTAGCAGCCGTCTCCTTCAGAGCGGCGTCACCGTTCGATCTCGAACGGAGGACGTCGCCGCCGACGACGCCTGTCCGATCAGCACGTTGCCGGTCCTCGACTGAGCACTGCCGAGTCGGTCGTGCCGCCTTCGGTGTCTTGAGAACTCACTGTACGGGCTCGGATCCGTGCTTCGCCGCGCACGGCCGCGACGTCGTCCTCCGCTTCACGCGCCTCGGCACGATGGGGCGGATTCAGCGGTCACCTCGGATCGCCTCGGCCAGGGGTGTCAGCGAACCGTCCGGCACGTCTTCTTCGACGATGAGTGTCCGTCGGGCAAAGCAGGCGAAGTGCACTCCGTCCGCGGGCAGCTCCGCCCGGGCGCTCGCAACGACGTCCCATCGGCGCGCCCGCAGGGGCCTGTGGGGAACCCGACCTCGCCGAGCGGCGGCGCGGGTTCCCGAACTCGTCCGGCGGCGCTGCCAGGAAGCCGTCCGCAGAGCCGCGCATGAGCCCCGCCAGCCGTGACAGCGCCCGCTCCGGTCCCGGCCGGCCTCAGGGGGCCGAACTCGAGATCCGCCTTCTTCGGCCATCTGCTCCCGTGCAGCGGCCGGTCGTCGCCAGAAGAAGGCCCAGATCTAGTCCTGTGGCTCGATCAGACCGTACGCGCCGGCGCGTCGGCGGTAGACGACGTTCGTCAGATGCCGGTCTCGGCATTCGTGAAGACGAAGTCAGTCGTGCCCGATCAACTCGAGCTCGACCGCCGCCTCGTCCGGCGTGAGCGGCTGAAGCTCGAACTGCTTCGACTTCACGATCATCCGGTCGTCAGCTGCTCGCCGGAGAACGACGGCTCGTCCGGCTGCAGCTCTGTTGGCGCGTCGACCCGGTCCCTCGCCGACTCCGCTTCTCACGGTAGCGCTTCACCTGGCGCTCGAGCTTGTCCGAGAGCAGGTCGATCGAGGTCTCGAACGCGTTCGAGCTCTCGCAGGCACGTAGCGTCGTCCCCTTCGCCCAGACCGTCGGCCTCGGCGATGTGATCCGCACTGCGATCGAGGGGTTGGTCTCCAACGCCAGCTCCACCTCGGTCTGAGTCGCCTCGGGAAGCTGGCGCTCGACTCGCGTCGAGCTTTCCCTCGGCGTATCTCCGATCAGATCGCTGACATCGACGTTTCCGGCCTTTGACCTGCAGAGTCGCATCACGTTCTCCTTCATCCGGGATGAACCCAGGTTAACGGACGTGTTCCTCAATTGTCAGAAGCTCAGCGCACCGCTCGTAGCGGAACGTCACCACCTCCACTCTCCGGGCGCCGCCCGCCGCAGCGCGGAAGCGGCTGCGGCGGCGGTCGCGCCGCTCGCGTAGACATCGTCGATCAGGCACACGCGCGTCGGCGAGGCGCGCGCGCGGAGACGAACGCACCGGCGACGTTTCTGCGCCGCTCCTTCAGCCCCAGTCCCTCGCTGGCGCTCCGACCGGGCGCGCCCGCCCGACGAGCCGCTGCACCGGCAGCTCCCAGAGACGGCCGAGCTGGCCTGCGGAGCGCCTCGGCCGGCTCGGTGCCCTCGCTCGAGCGCGCGTCCGGCGTCGGCCGGAACGAAGCGCGAGCACCGCGACGTCCGGCCGAGTGAGCGTCTCGACGACGAGAGCCGCAGCCTCACGCGCGAGCCGTCGCGTCAGACCACGTTCCTTCCACGCCTGAACAAGCCGGCGGGCGCGCGCGTCAGCTAGACGATCGCGGCCCGGGCGCACGCGAGACGCCAGCCGCGCCCGGCTGCACTCACACAGCGCCGGACAGGCCAGGCGCCGGGCGAGCCGGCAACGAGCGCAGAGCGGTGGCGCGAGACGGATCAGCGCGTCGCGACAACCGAGAGCAGAGCGCCAGCCCCGGGCAGGCGCGCAGGCGGCACAACGGTTCGGCAACAGGAGGTCGAGCAGCACACCTTCGACGCTACGTCACCGATCTGTCACGAGCGCGAACGAATCGTGCCGGTTGACTAAATCTCGAGCTGGTACTCGGCGCGCTCGCGGCAGACCCTGCTGGCGAGCGGAGCTGGTTGTCGGCGGCGAGCAGCTGCTCGCTGTGTCGCCGATGTCGAGCCACCTGCCGGCGAACCGGTACGCGTAGACCGGCTCGCAGCGCGTGCAGCCAGGCGATGAAGCTGCCCGACCTGGTCGGCGCGCGTTGCCTGGCGCAGGTACCGTGCCGACGAGCGGGACGTGATCGCGCGTGATAGATGTAGGTCGCGGTCGCGGCGAAGGCGTGCTCGGTGGTTCGTCGGGCTTTCTCGACGAACGCGCGTGATCCGCTCGTCCTCGGCAGACGTCGACGATCCCGTACTGGCGACGCGGGGCGCAGATCCCCGACGTCAGGACAGCGATCGCGCTCGCCGCCGCCCTTGCTCCGCCAGAACGCCGGTGAAGTCGGCGAGCGAGTAGTCGAAAGAGATTGTCGCCTGCGACGACGAGGGACGTCGTCGTCGATTCCTGCCTGCTCGAGCGTGAACGCAACGTCGCCCATCGCGCCGAGCGCGGTCGTCGTTCGACGTCGTCCCGTCGTCGTGGACCGTGACGCCGTCTTTCTGCAGCGCCCAGCGCTCGAAGTCCGGCGCAAAGCGCGCGGTTCGTGACCAGAGTGTACCTCGTCGATCTCGTCCACCGCATCGGAGCGAGTCGAGGAATCCGAGTCGACCATCGGCCGGCCGCCCACGGGCAGCAGCGCACTTCGACAGATCGTCCGTCAGTGGCTGCAAACGCGTCGCGTACCCGCCCGCGAGGATGATCGCCTTCATGCGCGCACCGCGTGCGGCAGCGACTCGGCGTACGGCGCGCGGTGCACGCCGTCCTCCGTCACGATCGCGGCGATCAGCGCCGCGGGCGTGACGTCGAACGCCGGGTTCCGGGCGGCGAAGCGCGTGCGTGATCTCGGCGCGCGTCGCGCTCCTCGATCGGGATCTCGGCGCCGGTCGGCGTCGCGAGGTCGATCGTGGAGGTCGGCGCGACGACGTAGAGCGGGATGCCCGTGGTGGGCGGCGGCGACCGCCAGGCCGTAGGTGCCGATCTTGTTGGCGGTGTCGCCGTTCGCGGCGATCCGGTCGGCACCGGTGACGACGCAGTCGACCTCGCCGCGGCTCATCAGGTGCGCTGCCGCCGAGTCGGCGATCACCGCATGCGGGATGCCGAGCGCCTCGAGCTCCCACGCGCGTCAGGCGCGAGCCCTGCAGCAGCGGCCGCGTCTCGTCGACCCAGACGTGTTCGAGCAGGCCCTGCTCCCACGCGGCGCGCAGCGCGCCGACCGCCGAGCCGTAGCCGCCGGTCGCCAGGCCGCCGGCGTTGCAGTGTGTCAGGGCCTTCGTGCCAGGTCCGAAGAGCGCCGACTGCGTGTGCGCGCCATGCGCCTGCACCGATCGACTTCCGCTAGTGCAAAGCGCGAGGCCCGCTCGGGTGTCGGCTCGCCACGCATCTGCTCGAGCGCCCAGACGAGGTTCACCGCCGTCGGCCGCGACTCGGCCAGGACTCGGTAGGCCGCGTCGAGGTCCTCGCCGCGCGCGGCCGCGAGCGCGTAGCCGTACGCCAGCGGCGACGCCGATCGCCGGCGCCCCGCGCACGGCGAGCGTCCGGATCGCCTCGGCGACCTCGGCCGCCGACTCGCAGCGAAGCTCGAGCTTCCTCGTCCGGAAGCCGGCGCTGGTCGAGCAAGACGACCGCGCCGGCTCTCCAGACGAACGATGCTGCTCTACGGTGGTTAGGTCCCCTCGTCCCACGAGGCCAGGTACTTCGCCTGCTCCTCGGTGAGCTGGTCGATCGTCGACGCCCATCGTCGCGAGCTTGAGCCGGGCGATCTCGTCGTCGATCTCCTCGGCACGACGTAGACCTTCTTCTCGAGCGAGGCCGCGTTCTGGACGGCGTACTCGGCCGAGAGCGCCTGGTTCGCGAAGGACATGTCCATCACGATGCGCCGGGTGGCCCTCGGCGGCGGCGAGGTTGACGAGCCGGCCGTCGGCGATCAGGTAGAGCCGGCGGCCGTCGGCGAGCGTGAACTCCTCGACGAACTCGCGCGCCTGCCGCGTCTCGGTCGGCGAGCGCGCGCAGCGCCGGCATGCTCGATCTCGACGTTGAAGTGGCCGGTGTTGGCAGAGGATCGCGCCGTCCTTCATCTGCGCCATGTGCTCGCGTCGCGATCACGTGACTTGTCGCCGGTCGCGGTGCATGAAGATGTCGCCGATCTCGGCGGCCTTCTGCCATCGGCATGCACCTCGAAGCCGTCCATCAGCGGCCTCGAGCGCCTGCATCGGGTCGACCTCGGTGACGATCGACGTGCGCGCCCATGCCCTTGGCGCGCATCGCGACGCCGCGGCCGACACCAGCCGTAGCCGGCGACGACGAAGCGCTTGCCGGCGAGCAGGACGTTCGTCGCGCGGATGATCCCGTCGATCGTCGACTGGCCCGGTGCCGTAGCGGTTGTCGAAGAGGTGCTTCGTCTTCGCCTCGTTGACGGCGATGACCGGGAAGCGCGAGCTTGCCGTCGCGCCTCGAGCGCCTTCAGCCGGATCACGCCGGTCGTGGTCTCCTCGGTGCCGGCGATCACGTCGCCGAGCTGCTCGCGGCGGGCGGTGTGGAGGACGCCGATCACGTCGGCGCCGTCGTCCATCGTGATGTGCGGCTTGTGGTCGACCGCGGCCTCGATGTGCTGGTAGTACGTGTCGTTGTCCTCGCCCTTGATCGCGAAGACGTCGAGATGTCGTACTCGTCGACGAGCGCGGCGGCGACGTCGTCCTGGGTCGAGAGCGGGTTCGACGCGCAGAGGACGACGTCGGCGCCGCCGGCCTTGAGCGTGCGCATCAGGTTCGCCGTCTCGGTCGTCACGTGCAGGCACGCGGCGATCCGGTAGCCGGCGAGCGGCTGCTCGGCTCTCGAAGCGCTCGCGGATCGCGGCCAGCACCGGCATCTGCCGGTCGGCCCACGCGATGCGGCGCACGCCCTCGGAGCGCGAGTGCCAGGTCCTTCACGTCGTATCGCTTGGTCGTGGCCATCGATCCCTTTCGTCAGGTCAGCGGAGCAGTGTAGGTGGATCGTCAGGCGACGAGCAGCCGCTCGTGCTTGCGCTGCTCCCAGTCGACCCAGTCGGCGGACGGCGTGCGGCGGTGCAGCCACGTCTCGACGGCGGCCGCGCAGCGCCGGGCTCGCGGCGCAGGCGAGCGGCGAACGCAAGCTCGTCGAGCTCGACGCGCGAAGCGCTCGCGGAGCTCGCGGAGCGAGCGCGAGCTGGTTCAGCTCGCGAAGCCCGTAGAGGCGGTAGCCGGCCGGCGTGCCGCTCGGGAACGACGAGTCGCCGACGGTCTTCGAGATAGCGGAGCATGCGGGCCGACCAGCCCGTCTGGGCGGCCGCCTCGCCAACGGTGAGACGCTTGCATCGACCGCAACCTTACCACAAGCGTGTCAAGGTTAGCGCAGCCCGAGGTGCCTTCTCGGCCGTACAGATCCTCGAGCCTGGACGACGTCGTCGAGCTGCGGCGTCGAGACCTCGAGGATCGTCGTGTCCTCGATCGCCGTGACTCGGTGCACGGTGCCGGGCCGGTAGTGGAAGGCCGCACCGGGACCGATCACCTCCTCGTTCAGCAGCCGTCTGGCCCGCCTCGCCGAGCTCGAGCTTCGCGCGCCCGACTGGACGAGCCACGACTCGTCCTTCTCGTTGTGGAACTGGAGGCTGAGCGCGGCGCCGGCCTTCGACGAACAGCACCTTGCCGCAGTACAGCTCGCGTCAGCGCCCAGATCAGCTCGTAGCCCCACGGCTTCTCGACCTTCTGGACGTCGAAGGCCCAGCGGTCGAGCGAGTCGATGTTCGGGGAGTCGATTCCGGTCACGAGGAAGAGTCACTGCGCCCGCGGCGATCGTCTCGTCCGCCGCGACCCGCAGCCCGTGGTCGAGCATATTCCCGTCACCGACCTCCGCGCCAGGTCCGACGACGGCAGGCCGCGGACGTCGCAGCCGGCTCCGAGCTCGGCCCGCTCGCCGACGATCGACCCCGCCACGTGCGTGCCGCTGCCGACGACGCGCCGGCGCCGATCACGGACGACTCGATCGCACGCGTGCTCGCCGATCCTGGCCCCGCGCCGATCACCGCGAGGCTCCCGATGCGGGCGCCCGCGCCGATCGCTGGCGCCCGCGCCGATGAAGACGGGCGGCACGAGCCGCGCGGCGGGGCCGACCTCGGCCGCCGGATCGACACGAGCGTGTAGTCGGAGCCGAGCGCCTCGCCGAGCTCCGGTGACGTGAAGTTCCGCTCGAGCACGTCGCGGTGGGCCTGCAGATACGCGTCCGGGGTCCCGATGTCGAGCCAGTAGCCGGCGAGCGCGATCCCGTCAGACCGCCTGCTCCTCGACGAGGAGCGGGAAGACCTCGCGCTCGATCGAGACCGGGACCAGCCCGCGCGGGATCAGGTCGAGCACGTCCGCGCTCGAGCACGTAGCATGCCCGCGTTGATCAGGTTGGTGTCGATCTCCTCCGGGCGCGGCTTCTCGAGGAAGCTTCGCACGCTGCCCGTCGCCGTTGACGCCGCACGAGCCCGTAGCCGGGTCGGATCCTCGACGGGCGTCAGCAGGATCGTGCGCGCTCGGGCACTCTCGATGGAAGCGCGACGAGCGCGTCGAGGTCGGTTTCGCGCAGCGAGTCGCCGTTGAGCGCGACGAACGGCCCGTCGAGTCCCTTCGGCGCTGCGAAGCGGATCGCGCCGCCGGTGCCGAGCGGCTCCTCCTCGATCTTGTACTCAGAGCTGGAGCATCGCCGTAGCGGTCACCGAAGTGCTCCTGGATCTGCGTCGGCGAGGTAACCGCACGACACGATCGCGCGCGCGTGACGCCGTGGCGCCGCAGATGCTCGAACGTGTACGTGCAAGCTGCGGCCGGTCGACGAGCGGCAGCATGTCGCTGCGTCCGGTCGGTGAGCGCGCCGCAGCCGGGTGCCGGAGCCCTCGACGAGAATGACTGCCGGACAAGCGCTGCATGGCCGACCGTAGCGCGGCCGATGCCCTCGTACGTGAAGCCCAGCTCGCGCATCGCGACCGGATCGAGCATGTTGCCGGCCGTCGATCAGCAGCGGGTTGCTCATCCGCGCTGTCGCCTCGCGCCCAGTCGAGCGTCGGCGCAGCTGCGGCCACTCCGGTCACGAGCACGGCCGCGTCGCGCGCCGCGAGCGCCTCCACGACGGTCGCGCGACGCTGATCGACGCCGTGCAGGCAGCGCGCTGCCGTCGCGCGACCGGATCCCAGGCGCGCACGTCGGCGCCCTCGCGCGACGCAGCCGGCCCGCGAGCACGAGCGCTCGGCGCCTCGCGCATGTCGTCGGTGTTCGGCTTGAAGGCGAGCCCGAGCAGCGCGACGCGTCTTGCCGCGCGAGCTGCCGAGCGTGGTGCTGCAGCTTCGCCGATCACGCGCCGCTTCTGCAGCTCGTTGACCTCGATCACCGGCGTTCAGCAGCTGGAAGTGGTAGCCCGAGTTCGCCGGCGAGCTGCTTCAGCGCGAGCGAGTCCTTCGGGAAGCAGCTGCCGCCGAAGCCGATCCCCGCGCGGAGGAAGCTGCGGGCCGATGCGGCGGTCGAGGCCGATGCCCTCGGCGACCTCGCACGACGTCGGCGCCGGTCGCCTCGCAGACGTTCGCGATCTCGTTGATGAAGCGAGATCCGCGTCATCAGGAGCGGCGTTCGCGGCGAGCTTGATCATCTCGGCCGAGGCGACGTCGCGTGCGCACGACCGGGCGCGTCGATCGCCGCGTGGAGCTCCGCGACGGCGTCGCCGTCCGCCGTCGTCGAACGCGCCGATCGACGATGCGGTCGGGCTGCATGAAGTCGCGGACGGCGGTGCCCTCGGCGGTGAACTCCGGGTTCGAGACGTAGCCGACGTGCTCGAGCCCGCGCTCGTCGAGACGGTGCGCGCACCTTCGCGCCGGTGCCGACGGGCACGGTCGCTCTTCATCACGACGACGCGGCCGGCTCGAGCGCGCGGCAGCTCGTCGATCGACCGTCCAGACGCGCCGAGAGGTCGGCGTCGCCCGAGTAGGTCGGCGGCGTGCCGACGGCGACGTACAGGAACTCGGCGCCGTCGACCGCCTCGCGCGACGTCGAGCGTGAACGTGCAGCCGCTCGCGTTGCGCGCGAGCAGCTCGTCGAGGCCCGGCTCGTAGATCGGCACCTCGCCGCGCCGCAGCGCGCTCGATCCGCTCCGGGACGACGTCGCGCACGACGACGTCGTGGCCGAGCTCCGCGAAGCACGCGCCGGTGACGAGGCCGACGTAGCCGGCGCCGAAGACGCCGACTCTGCGCCACGCCGGCGGAACCTACCTACTTCGCATCTTCGCGAGCGGCTTGAGGCCCTTCGCGATCGCGAGCATCGTCTCGTTCGAGAGCGAGTCGAGCAGCGTGTTCACGACCCAGTAGCGTCGCGCCGCCCTGGCTGGAGCACGACCATGTGCAGGTTGCGGGCCGTTGTAGTAGAGCTCGTACGCGCCGGCCGCCGATCTTGCGCGACGAAGTTGCGGCTCGGCGAGCACGGGCGCGTCCTCCCAGTCGGTCATCTGGACGCCCCAGTACTCGTTCGCCGCCGATCCGGTACGTCAGCCGGACGGCCTTGTGCTTCCTGTCCGGGTCGATCCGGTACAGCGCGGATCGGCCGTCTCCGAGTCGATCCAGGACGACGCGCTCGATCACGGTCGGCACCATCAGCGGGAACGGACCGTCTGGCGCGCGCTGCGCGCAGGAGGTCGAGCGGCGGCGCTCGGCCCGGGACGACGTTCGGCCGGCTGCCGCTGCGGCGTCTTGGTCGACCGGCGCTCGGCGCGAGCTGCCCGTGGAACGTCTGGCCGACGACGACGACGTCAGCATCGCGCCGTTCGAGAGCGCGCGGATCTTCGGGCACGAGCTTCGCGACGTCCGCGGAGCCGAAGAGCGTCAGCGACCTTCTGCGCGGCCGCCTGCCGCGCCCTTCGCCTGCGGATCGAAGTAGATCCTGCGTGCGGAAGTAGTCGCAGCTCGGCGCGTTCGGCGTCGGAGTCCGTCCGGCGGCTGGAGCATCTGGTAGCCGCGCTGCGGAGCAGGTAGCTGGCGCTGCCGGCCGCAGCCCGTCGACGCCGTTCCCGTTCAGGACGAGTGACCGTCGTCTCGCGCGGCGCTCGGCGCCTTCGTGCTGACCTTCGGCTTCTGCCGAGCGCGACCGCGCGTCGCCTTCTCGGGCGACTCGACGTCCGGATCGCGGAACTCGCTGCACGGCCGTCTGGATGTTCTCGCGGCGCGAGTCGTCAGGTCGGCGTAGCCCTCGAGCCCGTCGATCTGCGACTGGAAGACGTGGCCCGGGCGGCAGCGAGTAGGCGAAGCGCCGCGTAGCGGAGCACCGTCTTGCACGCTGACGCTCCTTGCCGCCGCCCTGGCCGACCTCGACGTTCGTCGTGATCGCCTTGATCACCTGCGGCAGCTCGTGAGCGAGAGCCGAGTGCTGCGATCTGATCCTTGAACGCCCGCACGAACAGCTGCTGGCGCGCGATGCGGTAGAGGTCGGAGTCCGTGTGCCGGAAGCGGACGAAGTCGAGCGCCTGATCGCCGCTGAGCTTCTGGTAGCCGGGCTGGAGGTTGATCGTCGCGTAGCCGTCGTCGGGCCGCCGTGGTCGTTGAAGTAGCGCCGGTCGACGTCGATCCAGACGCCGCCGAGCTGTGTCGACGAGCTGGCGGAAGCCGCGGAAGTTGACCGTGATCAGGTAGTTGATCGGCGAGCCCGGTCAGGTCGCGGACGGTCTCGAGCGTGCCCTGCGCGCCGCACGTCGGCGTAAGCGGCGTTGATCCGCGCGCTGAACGTCGCGCTGGCCGGGACAGTCGATCTGGCACGATCAGGTCGCGCGGGAACGAGAGCAGCGAGATCGTCTTCGTCGTCGGGTCGGCCCGGACGAGCATGAGCGTGTCCGGAGCGCGACGGTCGCTTCTTGCCCTCGTCCGGCGCCGCTTGTCGTAGCCGATGACGAGCGCGATCGCCGGCTGGCCGGGCAGCGCGACGTCGAGCCGCTTCGCGGCGACTCTTCACGTCGGGCGTCGAGCGCGACGACTGCGGCGACGCTCTCGTGGAGACCAGAGGTACGCGCCGCCGCGTGCAGCCGATCGGCCGCAACGAGGACGAGGAGCTCGACGCAGCCCATCGCGAGCGCCGTGCGGAGCGGTCGCTCCAGCCCGAGCGCTGCGGCGGCTCCGGCTGGCGGTAGATCGTGATCGCCCCGAGCGGCGCCGGGCGGGAGCACCGGCCGGCCGTTGCCGTTCGATGCGTCGCGCCGCGGCCGACTGCCTCTCTTCAGCGTCGTCCGCATACGGAAAGCGCGGGCGCCGTGCGCACCCGCGGAGTGCACCAGGATAGCCGACGGCTAGGTCGTCGCGGCCATGTACGGAGGCGCGAGCTGCCTCGGCGAAGAAGGCGTTCTCGTCCGGTGCGTCCCGACCGTGATCCGTGAGCGCCCCGGGGCGCCGAATCGCGCCCATCGGGCGGACGATCGCGCCGCTGGCGGAGCAGCGCCTCGAAGAGCGGCCTCGCGCGTCCTCGCCGACCTCCGACGAAGAGGAAGTTCGCCGACCGCCGGGCCCGGCCGGGCTCGAGCCCGTGCTCGCGCAGCGTCGCGCTCGAGCGTGCGCCGTCCCTCGTCGGTCAGCCGCCGGCGCTCGACGAGCTCGTCGGCGCGGTCGATGCTCGCGAGCGCGCGCCACCTGGGCCTGCGTCGTTGACGTCGAACGCCGCGGCGCGTCTTGCCGATCGCCGTCGATCACGTCCGCCGGCCCGACGCCGTAGCCGACCCGCAGCCCGGCGAGCCCGTAGATCTTCGAGAAGGTGCGGAGCACGAGCACCCGCCGGCCGCGCTTGCACGTACTCCTCGACGCCGTCCGGGTAGTCCGGCTGCTCGATGTACTCGAAGTACGCCTGGTCGAGAACCGTGAGCACGTGCTCGGGGACGCGATCGAAGTAGGCGTCGAGCTCGCGCGCGCGTCGTCATCGTCCCCGTCGGGTTGTTCGGGGTCGGCGACGTAGACGAGCTTCGTGCGCGGGCCGATCGCTGCGAGCAGCGCGTCGAGGTCGTAGTGGTCGTCCACCAGCGGGACCTTCTGCGGCACCGCGCCGAGCTTGAGCGTGTCGAGGACGTAGCTGATGAACGACGGCCAGGCCGTCACGACCTCGTCGCCGGGATCGAGCGTCGCGAGCGAAAGGTGGCCGATCACGGCGTCCGCGCCCGCGGCGGTGACCACGTTCGCCGCACTCGACGCCGTGGCGCTCGGCGAGCGCGTTGCGGAGATGGAAGGCGCCGCCGTCCGGGTAGCGGTTCAGCTCCGCGAGCGCTCCGCTCCATCGCCTCGAGCGCGGCGGGAACGGGCCCCAACGGCCCCTCGTTCGAGGCGAGCTTGACCACGCGGTCGAGCCCGAGCTCGCGCTGCACGCTCCTCCTCGGGCTTCCCGGTTCGTACGGAACCAGGCCGTCGAGGGCCGCGCGGAACACTGGCACGGCCGGACTCAGCTTTCGGCGGCCGGGTGGCTGGTCGCCGGAGCTCCTGCGGCGCCAGAACCACAGCACGCTGCCGACGGCCGCGAGGCCACGCGGCGATCGCACCCTTGTTCGGGCGCTTCGAGCCCTCGACCGTGCCCGGCACCGCCTGCGTTCGCCTTGTGCTTCATCACCGGTCTTCGCGCCGATCCACGTCAGCCAGCCGAGAACGGCGTAGCGCCTGTTGAAGCATGGACAGTGCGCGCGGAGGCTACCAACCCCGCACTTTTGCGCCCTTGGGAGCGTTCGCCACTGATCCAAGCGGTCGAGAAAGGTGAACGAGCCCCGAATACGACCCAGCGCAGCTTCCAGGGGTCTTGGCGCGAATCGGATCTCGCTCCCGCAGATCCCGATTCAAGAATGCGCCCCATAAAAATGAGCCGCCCCCTCTGCGGCAAGGGGGCGGCTCTGGGAGAAAGGCGGGGCCGGCGGGCGGCACGGCCTCTGGTGTGGGACAGAGGCGCTCGTCCGCCTATTGGAGATACCACACTCCCGGAAACCTTGCACACTGATTTCTACGTTCTGCGCGGGAGCTCTTTTCTTGTTCCGGGCAGATGGATCGCGCGGCCGAGTGCGACGAGGCCCGCTTCCTTGATCGCCTCGAGAGCGTCGGGTGCGCGCGTCATGCCGTCGGCGACCGTCTCGACCGTCGCCTCGGCGTCGATCGCGACCGACGCCGGCCTCGATCAGGTCGGTCACGTGCGGGCCGACCATGACGAGGCCGAGCAGCTCGCCGTACTGCGTCTCGTGGATCGACTTGACCCAGCCGACCGTCTCGTCCTGCATCACGGCGCGCGCGTTCGCGACCCACGGGAACACGCCGACCGCGACGTCGTCGCCGTACTGCTCGCGCGCCTGCGCCTCGGTCAGGCCGACGCCGGCGATCTCCGGGTCGGTGTAGATCGGCCGCGGCACGCGCGCGGCTCGCCGATCGTCGCCTCGTGGCCCAGCGCGTTCTCGGCCGCGACCTCGCCCTCGCGGAACGCGGTGTGCGCGAGCTGCCAGTAGCCGGCGCAGTCGCCGACGCGCGTAGATGTGCGGGACGGTCGTGCGGCGGTGCTCGTCGGTGGCGATCCCCTTGCGCTTGTCGAGCTCGACGCCGATCTCCTCGAGCCCGAGGCCCTCGACGAGCGGCGCCGCGGCCGACGGAGACGAGCATCAGGTCGGCCTCGACACGTCTCGCCCTCGCCGAAGTGGACGGTCAGCTGCGAGCCCGTCGTCCTCGACCTTCGGTGCACTGCTTGCCGAGCTGGAGCGCGATCCCGCGCTTGCCGAACTGCTTCGCGAGCTCCTTGGCCGCGTCGGCGTCCTCCTGCGGGATCAGCGTGTCGGAGCATCTCGACGATCGTCACCTCGGAGCCGAAGCGCTGGAAGATCGAGGCGAACTCGCAGCCGATGATGCCGCCGCCGAGGACGACGAGCCGCCGCGGCACCTCGGTCTGCGCGAGCAGGCCGGTCGAGTCGACGCAGCGGGGCGAGTCGAGGCCGTCGATCGGCGGGCGGAGCGGGAACGAGCCGGTGGCGACGATCGCGCTCTTGAACGGTGACGTCCTCGCCGCCCTCGACCGCGATCGTGTTCGCGTCCGTGAAGCGGCCGCGTGCCCTTGACCCACTCGACGCCGTTCGCCTTGAAGAGGCTCGCCACGCCGCCGGTCATCTGGCTTGACGACGCCGTTCTTCCATTCGACCGCCTGGCCGAAGTCGAGCTCCGGCTTGCTGACGTTGACGCCGAACTTCGCAAAGACCTCGTCTGCCTGATGGAAGGCGTGCGCGGTCTGGACCCAGGCCTTCGTCGGGATACAGCCGACGCGCAGGCAGAGTGCCGCCGAGCTCTGAAGCTCCAGCTCGATGCAGACGGACTTCGCGCCCAGCTGGGCCGCGCGGATCGCTGCTGTGTACCCGCCGGGGCCTCCGCCCAGGACGGCGACGTCACATTCCATGTCCGGTCAACTCCTCATTCGTTGGCTGGGCTCGATGCTAGCGAGGCGACCATCGTCCAGGCCTCCGCTCCCTCGTCGACGACGGCGAAGCCGTGGCGCTCGTAGAGCTTGCGGGCCGGGTTGCCGGGCTCGACGCTGAGGCTGAGGCGGTCGTAGCCCGCGGCCTTCGCCTTCGCGATCAGCTCCTGCGGCAGCTCGTCGCCGATCCCGTGGCCGCGCTTCGAGGGCACGACCGCGATCGCGAGCTCCGGCGTCCACTCGTCGACGAAGCCGTAGCCGGGCTCGTCGTGCGCTGAAGACGCGGTACCACGCGGCGCCGACCGGGAAGCCGTTCTCGAGCGCGATCAGCGCGGTGTCGCCGGGCCTCCCCAGCCCCGCACGTAGCGCGAGACCAGTGAGCCGGGCACGCGCTCGCGCCAGTAGTAGGCGTGGTGGAGCATGTCGCGCAGGAAGCGGACGTCCTGGGTGCCGCCGCGTCTGACAGGACGATCACCATCGCTACGAGTCCAGGGACTGGGCGAGCTGGATGCGGTTGCCGTCCGGGTCGAACACGTCCACGAGCCGGATCTGCCCGTGCAGCTCGAAGACGACTCCTACCTCCACCCCGGCCTCGCGCAGCCGCTCCGCCTCCGCTCTTCACGTCCGGAGACGTCGATGTGGGCGACGCCGCCCGACTCGTCCGGCTCGCCCTGTGCGAGCGCGATCTCCATGCCGCCGTGCTTCAGCCGCGACCAGCTCGTCGTCGAAGTCGACGAAGACCTCCTCGAAGCCGAGCGTGTCGCGGTAGAAGGCCGCGCTGCCGTCGAGGTCGCGCACCCGGTACCAGACCGTGGCCATGCTCACAGCGCGAGCGCGGGCTCTTCGAGCAGCTCTTTCACCGTGCGCAGGAACTCCGCGCCGTCCGCGCCGTCGACCGCCCGGTGGTCGCACGTGATCGTGATGCTCATCAGCGGGCGCACCTCGACCTGACCGTCCGCGGACGACCGGCTTCTCCTCGGTCGAGCCGACGGCGAGGATCGCGGCCTGCGGTGGATTCAGCACCGCGATGAACTGCTCGATCCCGAACATGCCGAGGTTCGAGATCGTGAACGTGCCGTCCTGCGAGATCGACGCAGCTGCAGCTTGCCGTCGCGCGCGCGTCCGACGATGCTCGGCGCGATCGGCGGCGATCTCCTGGATCGTCTTCCGGTCGGCGTCGCGGATCACCGGCACGACGAGGCCGTTCGGGGCCGCGACCGCGATGCCGACGTGCGCGTACGGGAAGCGCAGGATCTTGTCGCCGGTGAAGTGCGCGTTCACGGCCGGGTGGCGCACGAGCGCCGCGGCGCAGACCTTCGTCAGCAGGTCGCTGACGGTCGGCTTCGTCTCGCCTTCCTTCAGCCGCGCGACGAGCCGCTCTCGCAACTCGAGCGCCCGCGTCATGTCGACGGAGACGGTGAGCTGGAAGACGGGCGCCTGCCAGGCTTCGGTGAGGCGGCGCGCGATCGTCTTCCTCGTCGAGGTGAGCGCGATCTCCTCGACCTCGCCCGCTGCCGCGGCGCGCCGCGGCCAGGCGCGGCCGTCGGCTGCGCGACGACACCGCGCTCGACGTCCTCGGCGACGATCCGGCCCTCCGGGCCCGCTGCCCTGGAGCTGGGCGATGTCGATTCCCTTCTCGCGTGCGAGCCGGCGCGCGAGCGGCGAGGCCTTGACGCGACCTGCCGTCGTCGCAGGGGCGTCGGCGACCGCTGCGGTTGCCGCCTCTGCGGTCGCGGCGGCAGCCTGGCGGCCGCGCTCGCGCTCGTCGTCCATCTCGTCGGCGGGCGAGCCCTCCTCCTCCGGCTGCTCGTCGGGCTCGGCGGCGTCCTCGTCCTGTCTCCTCGCCTGTCTCGGCCTCGGCTGGCCGCCGTTGTCCGGAGGGGACGTCCTCGCCCTCGTTGCCGATGAACGCGATCGTGCGGCCGACCTCGACCTCGCCGGAGGGGACGACGATCTTCAGCAGCACGCCGTCGGCCTCGGCCTCGACCTCCTGCGTCACCTTGTCGGTGTCGAGCTCGTAGAGCGGCTCGCGCTTCTTGACCGGCTCGCCCTCGCCCTTCAGCCACTTGACGATCGTGCCCGGACTCCATCCCCTGGCCGAGCCGCGGAAGCTTGACCTCGGTCGCCATGACTAGCGCGCGCGCCACCGTTCGCTTGACCGCTTCGAGCACGTCGGCGGCGTGCGGAACGACCCACTGCTCCATCGCCGGCGCGAACGGCGAGCGGCGCGAACTTCGCTCCGACGCGCTCGATCGGCGCGTCGAGGTAGTCGAAGGCGCCCTTCTGGATGACGGCCGCGAGCTCGGCGCCGAAGCCGCCGCGCGTGACCGCCTCGTGGGCGATGACGCAGCGCGTGCGTCTTCTTCACCGAGGCGACGATCGTCTCCTCGTCGAGCGGCGGCAGCGTGCGCGGGTCGACGACCTCGACCGAGATCCCTTCCTTCTCCGCGTCCTCGGCGGCCTTCAGCGCCTCGGGCACCAGCCGGCCGATCGCGACCACGGTCACGTCCGAGCCCTCGCGCAGCGACGCGCGCCTTGCCGAGCTCGATCGGCTCGATCTCGTCCGGCACCTCGCCCTTGAGCGGGTAGAGCGGCCGGTGCTCGAAGAAGATGACGGTGTTGTCGTCGTAGATCGAGCTCCAGAGGAGACCGCGAACGTCCTCGGGCGTCGAGGGGTAGACGACCTTCAGGCCCGGCACGTGCACGAACCACGACTCGAGCTGCTGCGCGTGCTGCGCGCCCGGGCGACCAGCCGGCGCCGCCCTGCGTGCGGATCGTGAGCGGCACCTTCACCTGGCCGCCGCGACATCGTCGCGGTGCTTCGCCGCCTGGTTGACGAGCTGCTCCATCGAGAGCGTCAGGAAGTCCTGGTACATGATCTCGACGACCGGGCGCATGCCCTGCATCGCGGCGCCGATGCCGGTGCCGACGATCGCGATCTCCGAGATCGGCGTGTTGCGAACGCGCTCGGGGCCGAACTCCGCGAGCATCCCCTGCGTGACGCCCATCGAGCCGCCCATCTCGGCGATGTCCTCGCCCATGATGAAGACGTCGTCGTCCGCGCGCATCGCGCTCGACAGCGCGTCGCGAACCGCTTCGCGGTAGGTGAGCTCAGGCATAGACGTTCTTGAGGGCGTCTTCGGGCTTCGGGTCGGTGCCTGCCTTCGCGAACTCGACCGACGGCCTCGACGATCGCGTCGACCTCGGCGTCGAGCGCCTCCAACTCCTCGTCGGAGAGCTCGAGCTGCGCGCGCAGGAGCTCGATCGGATCCTTCGTGTTGCGCAGCTCCTCGATCTCCTCCTTCGGCCGGTAGACCTGCGGGTCGCCGATGTAGTGGCCGACGAGCCGGTAGGTCTCGGACGTCGAGGAAGACCGGGCCCTGGCCCGGAGCGGCGTGCTCGCAGCGCCTCGCGCGTCGCGTCGTAGACCTCCTCGACGTCCTGGCCGTCGACCTTGATCGAGCGCATGCCGAAGGCAACCGCGCGCTTGCGAGATGTCCTCGATCGGCGAGTGCTGCCAGATCGGGCGTCGACTCCGCCCAGCCGTTGATCTCGCAGCACGAAGAGCGCTGGCACCTTCCAGAGCTGGGCGAGGTTGAGCGACTCGTGGAACGTGCCCGTGTTCGTGGCGCCGTCGCCGAAGAACGCGACCGCGACGCGGGGCTGCTCGCGGAACTGGAAGGCGAGGGCGGCGCCGGCGATCGCCGGGAAGCCGCCGCCGACGACCGCGTTCGCGCCGAGGTTGCCGCGCTCGAGGTCGTAGAGGTGCATCGAGCCGCCGTAGCCGCGCGAGCAGCCCTCGATCTTGCCGTACAGCTCGGCCATCACCGCGTTCGGCGATGCGTGCCCTTGGCGATCGTGTGGCCGTGCGCGCGGTGGGTCGAGGCGATCACGTCGTCCGGCTCGAGCGCCGCGCAGACGCCGACGGCGACCGCCTCCTGGCCGATCGCGACGTGCAGGAAGCCGGGCAGCTCGCCGGCCCGGAAGCGCTCCTCCACCTTCTCCTCGAAGCGGCGGATCGAGCAGCATCTCGCGGAACAACTCTCGGAGACGTTCTTCCGAGAGCGCGTTCTCTGCGCGTGGCTTCTTCTCGACCTTCGCCATTGCGGGCTTCATTATGCTGACGCCCGCATGGGGCTGGTCGAGCAATGGCGATCTGATCCGGCGCGGAGTTGCCCGTGGACTGGGCGGACGCCCGCTCGCAATCACCGTTCCGAACGCCTCGCAACGCTCGCAGGCGGCCGCTGCTCCTCGGTCCGGCCGGGCCCGGGATCGCCGGCGACGACCTGCGCGGTGACCGTCAGTCGCACCGGTAGCGGGATCGGGCCGGACCAGCTGACGAAGCTGCTGGGAAGGATCGACGACGCGCGGACCGCGCTGATCTCAGGCTGCTCGACACCGGTGAACGGACGCGCGCGAGTGGAGACGCCGCGCCTGGAGCTCGCGGACGCGTGGGCGCAGGCTGTGGCCGCGCTACCGCCGGACTGGAGTGACCTGTACTGCGAGCTCGAGGCTGACCTCGAGCGACTACCTCCAGCGCGCCGCACTGTTGGTGGCTCCGGTCAATCCGGCCCGCGTGCCCGACCGCAGCGCATTTCGGTTCAGGTTGCGCACAGCTACGGCTACGGCGCCTCGCCGCAGATGACGGCACGCTGCTTCGAGCGCCTCGACCAGCGAGGGGATCGCCGGGCAGCTCACGATCCTCCACGCCCTCTCCGACACCCACAACGTCGATACCCAGGGACCGGTCTGGCGCGTCGGAGGAAGGCGGTCTGAGATGAGCAGCGGCCGACGCCCCGTCTCCTGGCTGCTGATCGAGCGAGGCTGGAAAGTGGTGGACGCGAGCGGCGAGAAGATCAAGGAAGGTCGATGAGGGTGCTCAGCGACGAGGAGAGACCGACATCTTCCACGGCCTGATCGTCGGCGGCGAAGGAGATCCTCTCCGAGCAGGTCGCCGAGAGTCCGAGAGGCGAGATCCGGCTGAACTAGCGGGTCAGGTTTGCAGCGGCCGGGGGCCAGGCAACGAGAGAGTCATGCCCTCGAAGAACGCCGACCTGGACACCGTTGCGTCACCGCAAGCGCCGTCCGGCCCGCAGCTACAGCCCACAGAAGTCGGCCAAGCGCGGCCCGAACCCGTTCGTCGTCGCGGGCGCAGCTTTCGCGGCCGGCACCGTCACCGCGAAGGTGATCGACTGGAGGGGCCATGCCCACCCCCGTCGCTGAGACCGGGTCGACGAGACAACCGGCGTCGGCACTGCCGCGAAGCAGGTCGCCGAGCACGCGAGCACTGCTCACGGCTCGAGTTCGAGCTCGCCGGCCTCGAGCTGAAACGGAAAGCAGGAGCGTTCGCGCACCGGGGTCGGGCTGGGGAGCCGGTGCCGCCGTCGTCGCCCTCTACTGCGGTCGGCTTCCTCTTTGCCACTGTCGCCTTCGCGCTCGCGACCTTCCTGGACGCCTGGCTCGCGTTGCAGTCGTCACCGTCGCTCTCTTCGGTCGCCACCGATCCTCCAGCCTAGCAATACGTAACTGA
>ERZ1370068.2729-contig-1861_pt1 | contig 21179 bp, 36 predicted proteins | sample MGYA00561227_ERZ1370068 | MGnify/ENA primary metagenome ERZ1370068 (study PRJEB38410, sample SAMEA6850437) | metagenome | study: Metagenomic assessment of the ecological functions of the soil: analysis of the soil microbiota associated with the... | reverse complement strand
TATTACGTATTGCTTGTAATCCAGAGTCGTTAAATGTGCAGGATCCTCAAAGTTGATCGGATCAATCGTTGTCGGGAGCAGAGTTCAAAGGCGGCCACTTCTGCCCAGGCAACCAGCTGCCACATGGCGCCGGGGCGGCTGAGGGCGCTGAGAGCACCGCGGCGGTGTCCTCGCCCAGGTGCGCACGCTGGGGGCGCGCAGGGGCAGGGCCGCCATCGAGGGGCACGATGTCCCAGGCGGGCTTGGCCAGACTCACCGCCGGTGCGGCGGCTTTCGACACGGAAGGCGCGTCCGGCCACGCGGCGCACTGCGCGCGCGGCGGCACCGGTGGACCGGCAGTCGCCAGTTGTGCCGGCGGCAGCACGTAGACCTGCGAGGGCGCAGCGCCCGGCTATCGGGTAGCATCGATCCACGATCGACTCGTATTCCAGCGGCGCGGCAACGACGCTGCGTGGCATCGAAGCTCACGCGCATCGCTGCCAAACACCAGCCCCGCATCCATCTGCCTCGAACGAGGCGGGCGGCGAGCTTCGTCATCGCTCATCTCGAAGAACTGCGCCGGGGCGAAGTGCATCGCGCACGTCTGCGTGGCCTGCAGCGACTGGCCATTCAGCAGCCGGCGGCCAGCGTACGCTGCCGATCCCCGACCACCGGCGCCCCGTCCGTAGATCTCGATGTCGCGCCCGCCGTTGAGCGGGCCACCTGCTGCCTGACCGCCAGCCGCCCGAGCGGATCGAGCACCAGCGCGCCGCCTGGCGCAAGCTTGCGCAGCGCCACCCCGTGCGTCGCGTTCGGCCGGCAGCAGCGTGCTCCAGCTCTGCGCCGTCGGCCAGCGCGGCCTTGAGCTCCGCCAGCACGTCCACCGCCGGCGGCGGCGGCGGCTGCTCGCCGTCGATCAGCGTCTTGTCGAACGCGCACCGAGAAGTCGCACCAGAAGATCTCGAGAACGACGCCTTGCCGCTCACCCGCAGCGGCCGCGGACCTTCCAGCTCGCCGTCGCACCGACACCTTGAACAGGTTGTCGAGCCGTGCTTCAACTGCACCGAGGCGTGGAAGTCGGCGATGAAGTGCAGCGGGGCGATCTGGACCAGCACGTCGAAGCCGACATCGCCCGTGACGCTGAACCCATAGCGCTCGGCGTACAGCTCGGCGCTGCGCGCCGAACTGCACGGTGTTGGAGGTGAGTGCGCAAGTACGCCTCGCAGGTGAGCCGCGGGTTGTTGCCCGAGCTGAGCGCGATGGCGCACGCGGGCGAGCGGCGGCACCGCCGGCCGGCGGCGCGAAGCGCGGATTGAACCCGCCCACCGCCAGCACGAAGCCGACTTCGGCCCGAGTCCCAGCCGTGCGCGCAGCGCCATCGCCCCGGTCAGCGCGAACTTGTGCACCAGCCGCGAATCGACCAGCACGCGCGTCGATCGAGGCGGTGCCCTCGTCGAAGTCGAGCACGCCCATGGACGTCGAGGTTGAGCCGCACCAGATCGTTGTCGGCGCGAGGCAGCAGCGAGCTGATGCGCCCGCAGCACGCAGCAGCCGCTGCGCGCGCGCCGAACTCCAGGATCAGCGCCAGATCGCAGCTGGATCAGGGTCGGGGTGAACCAGCCGATGCGCGCCAGCACGCCCAGCAGATAGCTGCCGCGCTGCGCCGGGAACGCGCTGCTGCAGCGCGCTGGATGATCGCCGGGCGCATTGCCCACCGGGTCGCGCGGGAACAGCAGCGCACTCGAGCGTGTCGCTCTTCAGCCCCTCGCGCAGCACGTCCTGGTCGAAGGTGCGGTGTGACCGCCACCATGCCGCCGATGCCTTGCAGCGGTGAAGCCCATGCCCAGCGGCATCGGCTGGAAGTCCTCGGCGGTGATGAACACGATCAAGCGAGTAGCCGCGGCTGCCGTCCGGCATGCGCGTGGCGATCAGCCCGAAGGCCTCGAGCGGGTGATCTGCTCGTGCAGCGACAGCTGCATCACGCCCGCGTGAGCTGCTGGGGTCGTCGGGAACAGAAAGCCCCTCGCCGGTGAGCACCCGTGGCTTCCACCGATGCTTGACCAGAGGGCGGCTTGAAGCCGATGTCGAGATTGGCTGACTTTAGATTGCCACCGCTTTGCGGTTGGTGCAGTGGGCAAATGCCGATGCGATCGAGCAATTCGCGCGCACCGGGCCGATCGCGGCCGACAGGCCGGCCGAGATCTCGGGCGTTGACCGCACCATTGCCCGCTTGCACGCCCAGATGTACGCGAGCAGCTGACACCCCGGCGATCGACAGACTGGATCGATATCGGCCTGCAGGCCTGCACTGCCGCGCAGGCCAGCCTTTGTCGCTGGACAGGGTCAAGCCGAGATCGGGGGAATCTGGGTGCCCGCAACTCCGTCCGCTGGCAGGAGCGTCAGGCAGGAGAAATCCATCACTATCCCCAGCGGCAAATCACGAGCGCGCTGAAGAGACATCTGCTGTCACGTCGATTGCTTTCCGTCCGGGCCATAGAATAGATTCGTCGCGAGGTGCAACGTCTGACCTCGAGGCGGTCGCTGCTGGCACCTCCCCAGGACAAAATGCAGTGACCGAAATGGAACCGGCGGGGAAGGCGCTCCAACGACACCCGCGCCGTGCCGTCCGGCACCCCGCACTGGCATCATCGGGGTCATGAGCGAAAACTGGGCTTGGTCCAAGCACCAGTACGGAACCCGTCCTCGGCTGATAGCGTCAACAGCCATGCGCCGAGGGTGTCCGTACTGTTCAATGTTCCGGGTGAACGTCAGCGCAAGACGTACCCCGGCGTCGCGCCGGAATGACGCAGCGACGAAGCCACGACATCGTGGATGGAAACGCCGGCGCCGCCGCTCGCATCCGGGGCGCGAAGAACAAACTGAACGACGAATAGCGCCAGTCGAAAAACTGCTCGGCAGGGGCGCAGGCGGCAGCACGGTGCCGTCATCGCCTCGTATTTTCGGAACCGAAGTGATCCGAGCTCAACGTTTGATCCGACAAGGGCGCCGGCAACGGCGCGGGCTCAACGGACTGGTCGTCGATCCGCTTGCGGAGAGTCCGCCAGCTCGGCCAGGAATGCAAGCTGAGGGAATAGCCGCCGCGCTCCCGCCCGCGCATCCAGGCCGGTCGCCATGCTGTCAGGTAGGCATCTTCAGCGTTTGTCCGGACTGGATAACAGCCCGTCAATCGCTGAGGAATTTGAATTGATCTCGAACCCGCGCGTAGCGGAGCGTCGAGTCGCCGTCTTTCATCAGAGGCGGTTCGATGACCGGGCTGTTTCGCGCGACCCGATCAACGTCAACAAAGCGACCCGACGCGAACAAGGTCGGATGTCGACGGCGAAGATAGCTGGCCAGCAAGAGCGCAAGCAGCTCTCCTTCTGCCAGTCCGCTTGCCATGCCCGCCAATGCGGGTCCTGCACGGGACTGCAGTTGCTGCAGCAGCGTTCGCGCTGGCTTCCGATGTCGAGGAGGTCTTGCGCTCCTTGCAACGAGTCCAGCTTCGCAGCGTCGAAGGCGGCGATTTGGCTCGACATACAGCGCTCCGGCACTGGCGATGATTTGCTTCACGGCCGATTGCTCGACACCGCTGAAGTCAGCCCGAGCAGATCGAGCAGATCGCGCAGCCTCGCCTGATCCGATGCGGCGACCTCGAGAGGCGCAAAAGGAAGTCCTGCAGCGCGTGTTGCAGTCGATGATACCGAGTGAATTCGCCCAGTCGCGCGCGCGCCTCTATTCCCGCGCCACGGGATAATCCGGCGACGTGTGGGCGTGAGCGGCCGGTTCCACCCGTGCCCCAGCGCGCTGTTGACCACCTTGTCATTTGTCCCACTCCTGAGGAATCCATGAGAGCGTCGTTGATCCATGGCATGAAAGCTCAGCAGCGGGTAGTGCTACAGACCAGACCATCGGCGGGAAGATTCTTGGCGGCGTCATCCTCCCGCCGGCCAGACGCGGCCGGCCACCAGTCCTCGCCGGCCCAGATCGGCACACCCCCGAGTCGCCGCGAGTGCGGGCAACGCGGCCACGCGATCGCGCGAAAATATCGGAGATATTGATGCCGTCTTGATTGCCCGGCACGCGATTCGGAAAGCCAAGAAAATCGCCGAGAATCGCGCCACCGGAGTGGCGCGCCCGGCTGATTTTCCAAAGGAAGAGCGTGCAGGTCTGCTCCTGTCTCAGATTCTCCAGTCCGGCGGCGTAGTTACCGGCATCGCGTTCGATCTGTGCGTGCGCCGGTCGTCAAGCGCCGGCTCTCCCTCGGCCGCCGGGATCGGGACGCGATCCCATCCCGCGCGCAGATGGACGTCCGCGGCGTGACTCTTCTTGAAGGCGCGATCGCGGCGTCGCACTCCGAACTGGCGCATGATCAAAAAACGATTCAGCCAATCCGGGTTGTTGTCCGACGGGTATCCGAACGTGAGACCGGCCGCTGCTGGGAAGGTAAGACGTCACGTGAGTACAATAAGATGCGGCGGCGTGGTTGTAGTTGATGTTGACGCCGAGCGCCTCGTGGAACACCTGCGTGGCGGCATAGGATTTAAAGCCCGGCTGCGCGCGCGGCCGTTGCGATGTTTATCCTCCGGCGGCGACCAGAAGCGCCATTCGCCATCGCTAGATGGGAGTCGGGTCTGGCAGATTGAAACTGTCGTCGGAAGCCAGGAGAATCCTCTTCCCGTTGTAATCCTCCGGACGACCGTCCACGTCAGTAGTAGCTGATCAGTGGCGTGTCCCTTCTCGCCTGACGGTAAGGCCGCAGCGTCTGCGATGGGCCGAGCGGTTCCGAAGTCGAATGGGTACCACCGCCAATCCCAGACTTCACGCGCGAACCGATGCCAGTCGGGAAGTACGGTCCCGGACACGGATGGTCGTCCTGGTCGGTTCCGTCCGGCTTGATGTTGATTGCATCCCGGCAGCGCATGCGAAAGAAATCCACGGTAGCAGCGCTTGTCTGCCGCCGTGCCTGGCCCTCCAGGTCTTCGAAGAGGTTGCTCCACGCCACGTTGTGAACCTTGCCGTGCGACCGGTTCGCAGGGCTGGGGTCCCTGTGTGCGAGACCTGCTCGGTATACCAATCCGACAGCGCTTTCCGTTTGCGGTGAAGTCGAGCGATGGTCTTTCCCAGCATCCGGGTAATCATTTCTGCGCGCTCGTCCGCCAGCAGCAATCTTCCGGAGGTTGGCGACGTCGTTCAGGTTCGGTTCTCTTTCTTCGTACGGCAACAGCGTGAAGTTGCGTGGAATCCCGAGTTCCTCGGCCAGGTAGCGGCACAGCAATGCCAGCTGCGGTAGTTCGCCTCGCCGAAGAGCATCCTGAATCCCCAACACGTGGGTCAGGTCGCCTGGTCCGCGGTAGTTGGCTGTCGGGAACCAGATCGGGACGACGTCCTCGTCACCGGCGGACATGGGATGAACAGCCGCGAAGAGCTTGAGGCCGGCGAGATCGTCTTGGTTGGCGGGCTTGGTAGTCAGCGCTCTCCAATGCACTTCGGGCGGCCGAATAGCCGGGTTGTCACCGATGTTCGCCGTTCTCGATCCCAAACGCGATGCCATTTAGAAACGATGCATGCCAGGTCAGGCGCCTAGGATCGATATCGATCAGTTTGAACGCCGTACCGTTGCCATCGACATAGAATTGCGGCCCGATCCCTTGATTGACGGCGGTGCGGGAGAGTGTATTGATCGACGGAAATTGTTCGCGGACTGATACGAGGGCCAGCCGGTGGTTTCGTGGATCACGATCAGAGTGCACTGGCTGCCATCACATCGCCGAAGTTGGTCCGCACGTGATTCAGAAACGGCCAGTGTGTCGGTTGAGCCTCGGCGTTGAGCCTGGCGTTCATCACGCTGCGAGCCGTGTTGACGCGCAAGAAGCGCTGCAACCGGTTCAGGAGTTCGCTATGGGCAACTTGTCGCTCCTGTGACGCGTCTCGAGGCCATCGCTTTCGCCCTAGGAATTCCGGAGGTCCGCCGCGCGGAACAAACGCTGGCAAGCTCGCGCGCCATACGAAGGGCATCACAGCTGCATGTGTGACCGGCAATATGCGTAATGGCATAGTGGTTCGAGATCGAAACACCGAGGCCTCGCAGGACGGTCGAGGATCGCACATTGTTCGGTCATCCAATACCGACACCAATCGGCCGTGCGCCCGTGTTTCGAATCCCCATGAACACTCCGAAACGATCAGAGCGATGTCTGCGTCAGCCCGCGTAAGCGGCGCGTAAGGTTTGCCGCCGCCGCTCCGTGAGCACTGACTTTTTACAACAAGAAATTGTCTGGATGCAACTGATGCAGCGCTGACGTGGTCGAGCGTCATCTGCTCGCCCGCGCCAAAGTCGAGCAGCACATTGCCGCCCACATCGTGCGCGTGCGCCATGACCGAAGCGAAATCGGTCGCGCCGGCCAGGCCATGCAGGTCGATCTTGTCTGCCTGACCCGCACTGGCCTGGAAGTCTTCGATCGTCACCTGGCCGTGCTGGAAGATGTCGTTGCCGGCGCCACCGATCAGAGTATCTCTGACCACCGCCTCCGCCGATGACGTCATCACCGTTCCCGCCGCGCAGGACATCGTTGCCCGCACCGCCGCGCACAACATCGTTGCCGTCTCCACCATCGAGATCGAGCGCAAGAAGAGCCCGACGGCAGCGCCCGAAGCGTCGATCACGTGCATTGCCCGCACCGGTGTGGATTGCCAGAGAATCGTGATTGGCATCGGCGTGATCGATGCTGACCGCGGCTGCGAGACCATTCACCGTGGTTACGCTGCCCGATTGAGTCACCAGAGCGAATCAGCGCCAGCCGTCCCATCGAGCGTGACGTGGTCCGGCTGACCATCGCTGCCACTCGCATTCGGATTTCCCGGCGCCCGAGATCGATGCCTAGCCTGCTTCACGTCGGTCCCGGAGAGATCGTGCACATGGATATTCTCCTGCCCATCCAGGGCGGCGAAGTAAATGCGCCCGACGTTGTTCAAGTGCGGTCCGTCGTTCGAGTCCATGGTCATGTTCACCATGTCCCGGGACAGCAGCAGTCCCTGGCCGTTGGCCGAAATGTCGATGCTCTCGATGCTGTTGGCGTCATCGCTGCCGTACAGCGAAAGGGTAGCGTTCGGGCCTCCCATCGTGCAGGGACTGGATCAAGATGTTGTTGCCGGGCCCGCCGTCGAGCACGTCGAGGCCGGGACCACCAATCAGCACGTCATCGCCCGCGCCGCCCAGTATCGTGTCATTACCGGCACTGCCGGTCAGGACATCGGCGCCTTCGTCGCCAGAGAGCGTGAGCAGCGGACCGCCCACCCCCAGCGCCGAGGCGTTGATGACGTCGTCGCCGCCCAGGCCATTGATGTGGATGGCGTCGGTGGGGTCGAAGTGCTCGATCACCACTTCCTCGGCCAGGCCGCTGACCACCAGCGCGCCGTCGGCGCGCATCGACAGCGTGATGACATCGCTGCCGTTGGTGCCGTTGATCTCGACGGTGTCCAGCTGGTTATCCCCGGCATTGTCACCCAGGTTCCCGGCGAGATCGACGTTCACCTGGCTCACATCGGTGCCGCTCAAGTCGTGGATCACGATGTTGTCGACCCCGCCCAGTGCGTGGAAGTCGATGTGCTCGACCCCGTTCAAGTCCATGACGATGTTGGCCACGTTGCGGGTAAACAGCACCCGTTGGCCATTGGCCGAGATGTCGATGTTCTCGCTGACGTTGGCGCCGTTGAACAGCATGGTGTCCAGCCCGGCCTGGCCTTCCACCGATGTCACTGCCATCGCCAGGGTTCCACACGAACGTGTCGTCGCCCGCGCCCATCAGGGCCGTGTCGTTGCCGCGCCCGCCGTTGATGAGGTCGCTGCCGCCGCTGCCGATCAGCCTGTCGGTGCCGTCGCCGCCGTTCAGCTGCACACCGATGTGGCCGGTTCCCAGGCCGCTGGCATCGATGGCTGTCGTCGCCTGCACCGCCATTGAGCACCAGCGTGTCGTTCTGCGCTTCGGCCTTCTCGATCGTGACCTCGGCACTGAGACCGTTCACCACCACCGCATCGCCCTGCAGCGACGCCGTGATCGCATCGTTGCCAGCGGTTCCCTCCGACGGTGACTGCTATCCTGAGCGCCGTCGCCGGTCGTCCCGCCGATGGTCGCCCCAGATCGATATCGACCTCGGTCACGCTGGTGCCGCTCAAGTCGTGGACCACGATGTTGTCGGCCCCGCCCAGCGCGTTGAACTGGATCTGCTCCACCCCGTTCAAGTCCATGGTGATGTTGGCCACGTTGCGGGTAAACAGCACCCGCTGCCCGTTGGCCGCGATGTCGATGTTCTCGCTGACGTTGGCACCGTTGAACAGCATGGTGTCCAGCCCGTCCTGGCCTTCGACCGTGTCGCTGCCGTCGCCCGGGTTCCACACGAAGGTGTCATCGCCCGCACCCAGGAAGGCCGTGTCGTTGCCGCGTCCCGCCGGTTATGGTGTCGTTGCCGTCACCGCCGAGCAGCGTGTCGGCACCGTCGCCGCCGGTGATGGTGTCGTTGCCCGCACCGCCGTCGATGGTGAGCTGGATCAGCGGCGAGAGCCCATTGCCTGCGGTGATGGTGTCATCGCCGCCGTTGGCGTTGAGCACCAGGTGCTCGGTGGTGCCGATGTCCAGACTGAAGGGCGCTGGACTCACGCGGTCGAAGCGCACGCGCGTGCCGTTGGCGGTGATGGTGAAGACCTCGGCGCCGTTGCCGCCGTTGACCTCGGCGGTGTCCTCGCCGGCCCCGCCTTCCATCAGGTCGGTACCCTCGCCCGGATTCCAGATCATGCGGTCGTTGCCGGCCTCGACCGAACATCTGGTCGTCCCCGGTGCCGCCGGTGAGCACGTCGTTGCCCGCTCCGCCGAACAGCAGGTCGTTGCCGCCCTTGCCCAGGAGAATGTCGTTGCCGCTACCTCCGAACAGCTCATCGTTGCCCGAGCCGCCGGTGCAGCGTGTCGTTGCCCGCTCCGCCGAACAGCGCTGCCGCCGGCAGTGCGCCGCTGCTCTCATCGAGCGCGATGATGTCGTTGCCGCCCCCGCCGAACACCTCGATCAGGCTGGTGTTGGCCACCGTGGGATGGCCGGGGAGCGCGGCGCCGGTGACCAGGATACTGCCGGCGCGCGTCGCGCCTGACGGTGATGCTGTTGTCGTTGCCGTCGCCGAACAGCGCAAGGGTGGCGTTCGCGCCTCAGCGGCGCGCCGCCCTGGATCAAGATATTGTCGCCGCTGCCCCCGTCGAGCACGGCGTTGCCCGGGCCGCCCAGCAGCACGTCATCGCCCGCATCGCCCAGCAGCGTTTCAGTGCCGCCCCGCCCAGCAGGATATCGTCGCCGTCGCCGCCTTCGAGCGTGATTTGCGCTGCCAGCGCCCCCGAGCCCGCGAGGCGTCGATGATGTCATCGCCGCCCACGCCATTGATGTGGATGGTGTCGCCCGCTTCGAAGTGCTCGACCACCACCTGCTCGGACAGTCCGCTCACCAGCAGCGCGCCATCGGCGCGCAGCGACAGCGAGATGACGTCGTCGCCCGTTGGTGCCGTCGATCTGCGACGGTGTCCGCCGCGCTGTCGCCGGCCGTGCCACCCAGAGTAGCGGCCGAGATCCGGAGTTCACCTGGCGTCACAGTCGGTGCCGCTCAGGTCGTCGACCACGATGTTGTCGGCGCCGCCCAGCGCGGTGAAGTCGATGTGCTCGCACCCCGTTCAAGTCCATGGTGATGTTGGCCACATCGCGGGTAAAGCGCACGCCGCTCGCCGTTGGCCGAGATGTCGATCTTCTCGTTGATGTTGGCGCCGTTGAACAGCATGGTGTCCAGGCCGTCCTGGCCTTCGACCGTGTCGCTGCCGTCGCCCGGATTCCACACGAAGGTGTCGTCGCCCGCGCCCATCGTGGGCCACGTCGTTGCCGCGCCCGCCGTTGATGAGGTCGCTCGCCGGCGCTGCCGATCAGCGTGTCGGCACCGTCGCCGCCGTTGAGCTGCAGACCGATGTGTGCCAGGCTCCCAGGCCTGCTGGCATCGATAGCTGTCGTCGCCGCTCCTGTCCATTGATCGTAGCAGCGTGTCGCTTCAGCGTCCTGCAGGCATGACGATCGCTCTCCTGCAGTCCGCTGATTGTGATTCGCACTGGCGTCGCCCTGCTACCACGCTTGGTCGTACGCCGCTGGCGTACCCATGACCGATCACCTGATCAAGCAGACCGTCACCCAGTGTCCGTGGCGTCCCGCCAGACTCGATGTCGATCTCCGTCACATCGGTGCCGGTCAGGTCGCCGACGACGATATTGTCGGCACCGCCCAGCGCCCGAATCTGGATGTGCTCGACGCCGTTCAGGTCCATGACGATGTTGGCCACGTCGCGGGTCAAAGCGCACGCGACCGCCGTTGGCCGAGATGTCGATGTTCTCGGCAACGTTGGCGCCGTTGAACAGCATCGGTGTCGATACCGTGCCTGACCTTCGACCATGTCGCTGCCGTCGCCCGGATCCCACTGGAACAGGTCGTCGCCCGCACCCATGAGCGCCAGGTCGTTGCCCTGGTTGCCGTCGATGAAGTCGTTGCCGTCGCCGCCCAGCAGCTTGTCGTCGCCGTGGCTGCCCAGGATCGTGTCGTTGCCCGCGCCGCCGTCGATGGTGAGCCGCATGCCCCGGCCACGACGGTCGAGGCGTTGATCCGGTCGTCTCCGCCCAGCCCGTTGATCACCAGCTGGTCGTTGGCGCCTTCCATGTTCGCGATGGTGCACCACGTCCGCAAAAGCCCGATCACCGCCGCGAAGGTTCCGTTCAGCATGCACTTCGACCGCGTCATTGCCGTTGGTGCCGTCGACGGTGACCGTGTCCGCCTGAGCCGTCGCCGGTGGCACCACCAGCTGCCCCCAGATCGATATCGACCTCGGTCACACTGGTGCCGCTCAAGTCGTGGACCACGATGTTGTCGGCCCCGCCCAGCGCGTTGAACTGGATCTGCTCCACCCCGTTCAAGTCCATGGTGATGTTGGCCACGTCGCGGGTAAAGCAGCACCGCTCGCCCGTTGGCCGCGATGTCGATCTTCTCGCTGACGTTGGCGCCGTTGAACAGCATGGTGTCCAGCCCGGCCTGGCCTTCGACCGTGTCGCTGCCGTCGCCGGGTTCCACACGAAGCGTGTCATCGCCCGCACCCAGGAAGGCCGTGTCGTTGCCGCGCCCGCCGTTATGGTGTCGTTGCCGTCGCCGCCGAGCAGCGTGTCGGCACCGTCGCCGCCGGTGATGGTGTCGTTGCCCGCACCGCCGTCGATGGTGAGCTGGATCAGCGGCGCAAGCCCATTGCCCGCGGTGATGGTGTCATCGCCGCCGTTGGCGTTGAGCACCAGGTGCTCGGTGGTGCCGATATCGAGACTGAAGGGCGCTGGAGCTCACGCGGTCGAAGCGCACGCGCGTGCCGTTGGCGGTGATGGTGAAGACTCTCGGCGCCGTTGCCGCCGTTGACCTCGGCGGTGTCCTCGCCGGCCCCGCCTTCCATCAGGTCGGTACCCTCGCCCGGATTCCAGATCATGCGGTCGTTGCCGGCTTGGCCGAACATCTGGTCGTCACCGGTGCCGCCGGTGAGCACGTCGTTGCCGTCTCCGCCGAACAGCAGGTCGTTGCCGCCCTTGCCCAGGAGGATGTCGTTGCCGCTACTGGCCGAACAGCTGATCGCCACCCGAGCCGCCGGTCAGCGTGTCGTTGCCCGCGCCGCCGAACAGCGCCGCCGCCGGCAGATGCGCCGTTGGCTTCGTTCGAGCGCGATGGTGTCGTTGCCGCCCCCGCCGAACACCTCGATCAGGGCGGTGTTGGCCACCGTGTGCCCGCCCGGAGCGCGGCAGGCCGTTGACCAGGATCTGGCCGGCGCGCATTGCGGCTGACGGTGATGCTGTTGTCGTTGCCGTTGCCGAACAGCGCAAGGGTGGCGTTCGCGCCCACCGCGCGCGCAGTCCTGAATCAAGATGTTGTCGCCGGTGCCCGCCGTCGAGCACGTCGTTGCCGGGGCCGCCCAGCAGCACGTCATCGCCCGCATCGCCCAGCAGCGTGTCGTCGCCGCGCCCGCCGAGCAGGATATCGTCGCCGTCGCCGCCTTCGAGCGTGATTTGCGCTGCCAGCGCCCCAAGCCCCGGGCGTCGATGATGTCATCGCCGCCCACGCCATCGATGTGGATGGTGTCGCCCGCGTCGAAGTGCTCTGATCACCACCTCGCTCGGCCAGCCCGCTCACCAGCAGCGCGCCATCGGCGCGCAGCGACAGCGAGATGACGTCGTCGCCCGTTGGTGCCGTTGATCGTGACGCGTATCGACCGCGTTGTCCCCGGCAGTGCCACCGGGTCAGCGGCGAGATCAGACGTCTCACCTGGCGTCACGTCGGTGCCGCTCAGGTCGTTGATCACTGATATTGTCGGCGCCGCCCAGCGCGGTGAAAGTCGATGTGCTCGACTCCGTTCAAGTCCATGACGATGTTGGCCACATCGCGGGTGAAGCGCACGCCGCTCGCCGTTGGCCGAGATGTCGATCTTCTCGTTGATGTTGGCGCCGTTGAACAGCATGCGTGTCGAGCGCCGGCCTGGCCTTCGACCGATGTCGCTGCCGTCGCCCGGGTTCCACACGAAGGTGTCGTCGCCCGCACCCAGGAAGGCCGTGTCGTTGCCGCGGCCGCCGTTGATGAGTGTCGTTGCCGTCGCCGCCGAGCAGCGTGTCGGCGCCGTCGCCGCCGGTGATGGTGTCGTTGCCCGCGCCGCCGTCGATGGTGAGTTGGATCAGCTGGCTCAAGCCATTGCCGGCGGTGATGGCGTCGTCGCCGCCGTTGGCGTTGAGCGACCAGGTTCTCGGTGGTGCCGATATCGAGGCAGAAGGGTGCCGGGCTCGACGCGGTCGAAGCGCACGCGGCGTGCCGTTGGCGGTGATGGTGAAGGTCTCGGCGCCGTTGCCGCCGTTGACCTCGGCGGTATCGGCTGCCGTCGCCGCCCTCCATCAGGTCGGTGTCCTCGCCCGGGTTCCAGATCATGCGGTCGTTGCCGGCTTCGCCGAACATCTGGTCGTCACCGGTCGCCGCCGGTCAGCACGTCGTTGCCGTCGCCGCCGAACAGCAGGTCGTTGCCGCCCTTGCCCAGGAGGATGTCGTTGCCCGCTCTGGCCGAACAGCAGATCGCCGCCCGAGCCGCCGGTCAGCGTGTCGTTGCCCGCGCCGCCGAACAGCTGCGCGGCCGGCAGCGCGCCGTTGGCTTCGTTCGAGCGTGATGGTGTCGTTGCCGCCCTCGCCGAACACCTCGATCAGGGCGGTGTTGGCCACCGTGGGGTTGCCCGGCTACCGCGCCGCCGTTGACCAGGATCCTGCCGGCAGCGTCGCGGTTGACCACGACATTGTTGTCGGCCGCGTCGCCGAATACGCTGAGCACGCCGTTGGAACTGTTCGCCACGACGCGCTGAGCCGCGAACGCTGCACCGGGATCACGACGTTCGTCGCCGGTGCCGCCGTCGAGCACATCGGTGCCCCCGCCGCCGAGCAGCACATCGTCGCCTGCAGCACCGCGCAGCGTGTCGTTGCCCGGTCCGCCCAGCAGGATATCGGCGCCATCGCCGCCGTCGAGCGTGATTTGCGGGCCGTCTGCTACCAGCGCCGAGGCATCGATCACATCATCGCCGCCCCAGGCCCTGGATGCGGATGCTGTCCGAGGGTGGGGTCGAAGTGTTCGACTACGACCTCTTCGGTCAAGCCGCTGACCACCAGCGCGCCGTTGCGCAGCGACAGGTGGATGAGGTCGTCACCGCTGGTGCCATTGATCACCACGGTGTCCGCCTGGTTATCCCCTGCAGTGCCACAGGGTAGCGGGCGAGATCGACGTCGACCTGGCTCACAGCGGTGCCGCTCAGGTCGTTGATCACGATGTTGTCGGCCCCGCCCAGCGCGTGAAGTCGATGTGCTCGACGCCGTTCAGGTCCATCGTGATGTTGGCCACATCGCGGGTGAAACAGCGCACCCGCTCGCCGTTGGCCGAGATGTCGATCTTCTCGTTGATATTGGCGCCGTTGAACAGCATCGTGTCGGAGCCCGGCCTGGCCTTCGACCGTGTCGCTGCCGTCGCCCGGGTTCCAGACGAAGGTATCGTCGCCCGCGCCCAGGAAGCGCCACATCGTTGCCGCGGCCGCCGGTGACCGTGTCGTTGCCGTCGCCGCCGAGCAGCAGGTCGGCGCCGCTGCCGCCGATCAGCGTGTCGTTGCCCGGCACCGCCGTCCAGCGTGAGCAGGATCGAACTCGCCAGGGAACAAGAGAGGCATCGATGCCGGTCGTCGCCACCGCCGGCGCTGATCACGAGCTGGTCGAGGCCGGCATCGATGTGGTCGATCTGTCGTCTTGGCGAAAAGCCCGCTGACCACCACGGCACTGCGCCTGTCAATGCCACGGTGATCTGCTCGCCCGCCTGCGCCGCCGTTGACGATGACCGTATCCGCCTGGCCATCGCCTGCATTCGGGTTTGCTGCGCCGGCGAGATCGACGACAACGTCTCTCACGTCCGTGTGGGTGAGATCGTTCACCGTGATCCGATCCTGGCCGTCGAGCGCCGCAATCTCGATCCGCTCGATCCCGGTCAGATTCATGGTCACGCTGTTCACGCCACGAGTCACTTGCGCCAATCCAAAGGCGCCGGCCGAAACCGCGATGTTCTCGCCTGCGGCCGAGCCATTGAAGACGAGCCGGTCCGCTCCAGACCCGCCGTCGACGAAGTCGCTGCCATCGCCCGGACGCCAGATGAACGTATCGTTGCCCGCGCCGAGGAAGCGCGAGGTCATCGCCGCCGCCGCCGGCCACGATGTCGTCGCCGCCGCCGGCGAAGATCAGATCGACCGCCGCCGACGGCGTCTTCGGCGCTCCAATCACGGTGACGCTCGGCGACACCAGATCCGGGCGTGATTGTCTCGCCCGCATTGCTACCGATGAAGATGCTCATTTGCTCTGCTCCTCTCAAAGTCGATTGTGTTAAAACCAGCGGAATCGATGCCAGGCCCGTGGAGCCGTCCGGCATGGCTCGCTCATGGCTCGCGCATCGCGCGGCTGGCAGAACAGGTTCAGCGGCTTGGTGAGGTACTGGAACAGGGTGCGTTCCGGCGTGGTGACGAACAGCTCCGCCGGCATGCCCGCGTGCAGGTGAATCTGCGGATAGTTCTTCAGGCTCGCGGCGTCCACCTCGACGGTCGCGACGAACCACGACTCGCCGGTGTCGGGCTGCGTGACGCGGTCGGCGGAGATGAACATGACCTTCGCCGGGCAGCAGCGGCACGCTACGCGCATCGAAAGCGCTGAGGCGCACTTCGGCAGGCGCATCCTTGTGCACGTGATCGATGTCCTGCGGATGAATGCGCGCTTCGACCACGAGCTTCTCGTGCTCCGGCACGACATCCAGAATCGGCTCGCGCGGACCGATCACCTCGCCAACCGCCGACACGCGCATGGACATGACTTCGCCATCCACTGGCGAGCGCACCATCTGGCGTTCGACCTGATCTTGCGACGGGCGCAGCCGTTCCGCCAGCTCGCGCACCTTGGCGGAAGCTTCCTTGAGCTCGTCGGCCGCCTGCTGCTGGTACTGGTTGCGCGCCTGCGCCATGCGCGCTTCCAGCTCGCCGACGCGCTCGCCGTGCCAGCGCCAGTTCGCCACGGTATTCTGCCGACGCTGGGCGACATAGTCCGACGCATCGCGCTGCAGCCCGAGCAGCTGGGTGCGATTGATGAAGCCCTCGCGCACCAACTTGTTAGTTCATCTCGAGCTCTTCGGCGGAAAGCTCGGCTGAGGTCTCGGTGGCGGCGATCTGCGTCTCGAGCGCGCGCGGCCTGCGCATGCGCCTTCACGAATCTGCTTTTCCAGTGCGGCGATCTGCTCGTCCAGCAGTGCGCCGCCGGGCGGTGAAGAGCGCGTGCTCGCGGCGCCAAGTGCTCGGCAGCGTCAGCCTGCCCTGCGAGATCCGCAGGCGCACTGAAGCGCGATTGCAGCGCAGCCTCCGCCTCGGCGCGGGCGCTGCGGATGCGCGCCGCGCGGAGCTGATCCTGCAACAGGCTCAGCTCGGAATCGCTGCGGACATCGCCCACCACCACGAGCGGCTGCCCCGCGCGCACCCTTTGTCCGTCCGCACCAGGATCTCGCGGACGATACCGCCTTCCTGGTGCTGCACGGTTTCGCGGTTCAGCTCGACCTTGACCTGGCCGTTCGCCAACCACGGCGCCCGACAAGGGCGCCGTCGCCGACCAGAGCGCGATCAAGCCCGCGACGACTGCCAGCGGCACCAGCATCCGTCGGGTCTGCCGGACGAGCTCGGCGCGCGCGTTCGGATCGGTGCCGCCTTGCGCCAGCAAGTGCCGCGAAGGACGATGCGGATCGGTTGCCTTCACGCCGATGCCGTCCTCCGGCTTCCTCGGCCTGCGCAGGCGCGGGTTGATTGGAGCGGGCGGCGACCGGACGCATCCGCGGCAGGATCGTCGCCGAGGGCCGAAGGCTTCGAGCGCTCCGTCGTTCAACACCGCCAGCTTGTCGAGCTGCGACATGAGCGGCCGGGCGATGTCCGACCATGATGGTCGTCACGCCGCGCGCCTTGAGCTCTCCGAGGGCGGCCGTCAGAGCCGACCTCGCCTCTGCGCGTCGAGATTGGCGTTGGGCTCGTCCAGAACCACCAGCCGTGGATTCCCGTGCAGCGCACGCGCGAACGCGATGCGCTGCCTCTGACCGCCGGACAGGATCGCGCCGGCTTCCCGATCTGCGTCTCGTACCCGTCGGGCAGACGCAGAATCATCTCGTGAGCATGCGCCAGGCGCGCCGCCGCAACCACCTGCTCGGAGTTCACGGGCCCGAGGCGCGCGATGTTCTCCGCCACGGTGCCGCGCGAAACAGCTCCACATCCTGCGGCAGGTAGCCGATGTGCTTGCGCCGAGCGCGTCGCGATCCCAGCGCGCGATGTCCGCGCCATCGAGGCGGATCACGCCCGCCTGCGGCTTCCAGATGCCGAGGATCAGGCGAGATCAGTGTGGTCTTGCCCGAAGCGCTCGGTCCGATCACGCCGAGGCTTTCGCCCGCCTCGAGTGTGAACGCCACTCCCTTGATGAGCGGCGGCCGCAGCGGCGACTGGGGAAAAAGATGACGCGCTCGAGTTCCAGCCGCCGCGCTGGGCGCGGGCAATTCCAGCGCCCGCTTGCGCTGTCTGCACGGCCGGACGCTCGCTCAACCGCTGCCACGCGCCGCGCGCCTCGACCAGGACCTTCCATCGCCGATGAGTTGCTCGACCGGCTGCAGCGCGCGCTCCGGAGCAGAATGGTGGCCGCCACCATGATCCCGGGCGAGGCGTGCGCATCGATCACGCAGCCACGCGCCCAGAGCGAGCATTACGATCTGCAACCCCTGGCGCGTGATGCGCGCGGCTGCGGTGAGCCTCGCTGAAGCAGAACGCGAGCTGCGCCTGCGCGTCGAGCAGCTGGTCATGACGCGCTTCCCAGGACGCGACCGCTAGCTCAGAGTCATCACCCATGCCGATGATCACCTCCGCGTTGCGCGTGAGAGCTTCCGCGTGACGCGTGGTGTCGCGCAGAGTAGCGCAGCGAGCGCTCGGCGCGCGCCTCGCATCAGCCTTTCGTTCAGCACGCCTGAGTGCAGACCAGCGTGCACGCGCCCAGGGCAGCCGCAAGCCCCAGCAACGGATGCATGAGGCAGATCACCAGCATGATAAATCGGCAGCCACGGTGCGTCGAACAGCGCGTAGATACCGGTGCCGCTCAGAAAAGCGCGTAGTTGGCGATATCGCGAAGCAGCATCGTCGTTGGCCGCGATCCGGCGACGCCGGCGGCCTCGCGCAGGACGCACTCGCGAGCGCGGCGTGAAGACAAACGCCGATCGAGCGCGCGGCCCGACCAAGCCAGAGCCGCGCGCACGGACCACGTCCATGCGAGTAGCCGAGCGCCAGCGCCAGGAATGCCAGCGCACTCGGCATCACCAGCGTCTCCACGCTGCGGCTGGAAAAAGACGCGGTCGAACTACCTGCATCATGTAGATCGACGGCATCAGCAGCGCGAGATTCAGCAGCAGGCTGGCTGCGCCGACGAAGCGACACGAAAGCGCCGCCAGTTGGGCAACGAAACAACCAGCTCGCCAGATGCTCTTTCCCTGTTGTGCAAACGTGTCGCGGCCCGCGTTTGCGGATGCCGTCGTGGTGCCATCGGTCAGGCAGCGGCGGGGCGTCACTGCGAACCGAGGTGCCGGGGAAGAAATCCGGGAAAACCCGAGAATCGCGACAGGTTTCCCTGACTGGCGCGCAGCCGCGCTTATGAGCGCAGCCATTTTGCCCGAGAAGCTCCTAGCGGCGGTCGTCCGCGTTCGGGTCGAAGTAGAAGAAGTAGTCGACGTGGTGTGGCACGAACGACTTCGTGCCCGACACTCTTTCAACGCGCTGCACAGCCGGTCTGCAGGCGCGCTCCCCCAACGGTGTTCAGCCGCTGGATGAAGGTTGTGCCCGAAAGCCGGTCGCCGCCGGTGGGTCCGGTCCTGGGCTCCAACCGCTTTCACCTTGAGCCAAGGAATCGCACCCGGTGCGACGAAATTGGCGTCGGACGGAAGATTTCTCCACCGCGCCCCAGACAATGCTCGTGTCCCGGGAGTCCTTCCCACGTGACGCACGCGAATCACGCCCCTTGTCAGCTACGGGTCAAACGGGTTGTTGTGGGGGCTGAAGTAGTGGGTGATGATTCTTGCTGCCCGTCACGGGGATTGAACAGGGTGCGCCTCCGGCGTGAGCGGGTGCGAACGCGAAGCCACCGCGCGCCCGAGGGCGAAGGCAGATGTGAGTTCTGGTGCCGACGCCCAAATTGCCCCACCCGGAACGCCTTGTTCCCCGGTAGTCCACCTCGATGAATCGCGCTTGGGCACCCGTTGGCGGCGTGATCCAGACGGGCGTGGGCGAGCTGCGCCACCGAAAGCGTGAGGGGCTACGGCGAGACCAGTGGCGCACGCCGTGGCGCAGGATGCGCCCCTGCCTGGTCGGCCTCTCCTGTGCGTTGCAGATCTGCATACCATTTCTCCTTGCATTGCGCACCTCAGGGTGCGCGGGGATTGCATCTGTGGTGTTTGCTGAGCGTATCGTGCATGTCACGGATACGCAGACTGCAGCGTGCGCGTCCGGCGTGTTCACTCCCGGGAATGCCGCCGCTGGCAATCCTCGCAAGCTGACCGGAGTTCAAGTCAATGAGCGCGCGCATGATCTCCTCCCAGGCATTGTCTGTCGGCTCTAACCTCTATGGATCCATGCGCAGGCCGTGCACTCTAATCGAGGCGCCCTGAATCGCGCGCGACTTCGCCGTCGCGGGACTTTTGTTTCATGTGTTTCACCCAGGCGATCATGACTGTATCCGCACGCTGCCGGCGACCAGCTGTATCGATCCGAGCCTGCCGGCTGCGGCCTGCGGTCTGGGGGCCCCGCAGTCAGGAGGGAGGCTCGCCATGAGCCCGAAGCCCACGATCTTGATCGTCGACGACGAACCCGACCTGCGCGAGGTTCTGGAGGCGTATTCGTCGCACCTGAAGGCTACATCGCGCTCAGTGCCGAACGGCGCATTGAGCACCACCGCATGCACAGCGAAGCGCTTGCATATCGCGACACACCTGTTGACGTCATGGCGCTGCTCGACGTAGCCATGCCGGGGAGGACGGCCTGAGCCTCGCGCGCTCACTCTGCGCGAACGCTATCGCCACGTGACCGCCATGCGCTGGCCTGCACGCACGGGTGCCGTGGGGTCGATCAGCGTCGTCCGGACTCGAGATCGGGGCGGACGACTTCTCTGTGACAAGAACGCGTTCGATCCCGCACCTGGCGAGCTCTCTCGCGCGGGTCGAGCGTGCTTCCGTCGGCACCGCGGTCGCGTTCTAGTGCGGAGATCGGCGCCCAGCAGGGTACGCATCCGGCGCTGCATGCTCCGATCGCGCTGCGCATCCGGCTCACCGATGAGACACGGCGACGGAAGTGTGCGCCGATGTCGCCGCTCGGAAGCTCCGCTTCGTACTCAAGGCGCTCGGCGACCGCATCCGGGCCGCGTCACCCCTGTCGCGCGAAACGCGGATCCGCCGCGAACTGAGCGGGCAGAACGGTTAGGGGGCCGGCGTGCGACCGCAGCGTGGACCTGCGCATCTTGCGCCTGCGCAGAAGATCGAACCTTGACCCTGAGCATCACGCAGTACATCCGGACCGTGCGCAGCGAAGGCTACAAGTTCGTACCCGGGGGATCCGAAGACACATGAACGCTCGATCACGCCGATTGCCGCACCGGCTCGCTCACACAGGCGCTGCTTGCGCTGGCCGCGCTCGCTGTCGCTCACGCTGAGCGGCTGCGTGCGCGAAGCCAGAGCCGCGCCGCTGCGCATCCGGCACCAACGTTTGGATCGGGAGCGAGCCGCTCTATCTGGCGCGCGACTTGGAGCTAGCTCAACCGCGAAGCGGTTCCCAGCTCGTCGAGTGCCCCTCGGCAAAGCGGTTTACCGCGCGCCTTTCTGCAGCCAGGCGATCGACGGGATGGTCATCGGCCTGGACGAGGTTGTTCAGCGGCCTTCCGCGCCATGGACGGATGGGCTACGCAGCCAGAGGTCGTGGTGGTCGTCGACGTCTCCCGCAGGAACGGATCGTTGTCGTCAGGCCGCTCCCACGCCCATGCGGACCATGCAGGATCTCTCAGGGAAGCGGGTGGGCGGTAGGAAGTGCGGCGCTGGGCGCGTTCGTCCTGAGCCGAGCCTTGGCGCTCAATGAGATACAGGCGAAGCGACGTCAGCATGGTGCATCTGGAGTCGAACGAGCATCCCGCCGCGTTCGAGCGCGAGCCGCGTCGACGGGGCCGTGACCTTCGACCCATATCGTACCCAGACTGCTCCTGCCGCAGGCGCCAATACGCTCTTCGACAGCAGCCTTCCAGATCCCCGGCGGGATCGTGGATCTGCTCGCCCGGTGCGCGCATCTGCGCTCGAGGAAGAATCCGCAAGCGAGTTGCACACGCTGCTGGCTGGGCCAGCTGGTTCAAAGGCCCTCGACTACCTCGAGCGCCTGAGCCAAAGACGCGCGGCGGCCGCCGCCGGCCGTGCGCCAGCGGAGATAACGGGAGACCAGTTCCTGCGGGCATTGCAGGGTCTGCGCATTCCCTCGCCGGGGCGGACAACAGAAGTATCTTTGGCAATACGTAGCG
>ERZ1370068.5519-contig-4543_pt1 | contig 21187 bp, 20 predicted proteins | sample MGYA00561227_ERZ1370068 | MGnify/ENA primary metagenome ERZ1370068 (study PRJEB38410, sample SAMEA6850437) | metagenome | study: Metagenomic assessment of the ecological functions of the soil: analysis of the soil microbiota associated with the... | reverse complement strand
ACCAACTTTGGAGAAGTTTCATCCACCCACGCTGCCAGTTCCCGCGCCGGGCACGTGGCGAGCATGGACGAGGCATTCCGGCGGTTCCTCGGGCCGCAGGGGCCGCGCGTTCGTGCCGCGCCCCGCGTTTCACCTGAGCGAGGCGATCGCGCCGATCCACGAGGCCGACGGCGTGAGCGTACGCTCGGCAACATCCGGGCGGCGGAATGGCGGACGCGGCGATCGAACGGCTGGTGGCGGTGGGGGCTGCGCGTGCGGATCGAGATCTGCACACCGCAGCACAACCCGGTCACCACGGTGCGCCGCTACCGGTCGCTCGCCAGCCGGCTCGGGCTGCTCTCGAAGTCGGGCGGTTCTGACCACCACGGGCACCTCGCGCGGCGCGCCGATCTCAGACATGCAGGTGCCGCCTCTCGGTGCTCGATCCCCCGAAGCCGCCGCGGCCGGCGTGCAAGCGGCTGAGCGGCGGCGCCCCCGCACGGCGAGATCGGCTTTGACCCCTGGAGCGTGGCCTGAGTCCGTAGTTCTTCCCGCCGAGTCCGGTCCGCACCGCAGCTCCCGCCGACAGGCGAGTGGCCCTTCACCCCGCTTCCCGGAGAGCCTCCTCCGATCCAACCCACGCGCTACGACCCGCGTGCCGGCTGTCAGCCGGCGCAGAGTCCTCTGACTCACCGCCGCGGGCCTCACCAGCGTGTACGCCGAGTCCATCCCCAACTTCGAGCTGCTCACCCGGTGGTGCGTTCGCGCTCACGGGCGTGCTGCCTCGGCCTGCGACGGTGACGGCTGCTGGTGGGTGCGCTCACGATGCTCGCCTACACGCTGCTCGACCCCTACGGGCCGGCGCGCACTCCGGTGGTGATGGCCGCCCAGGTGCTCGGCATGGCGTGATCGCAGTGCCTCGCGGGCGGCGCCCCTGCGCGCGCGCGCGCCTCGCGTCGCGGTCGGTGGCCACCCGCATGAACGCCGTCGCGCTCGTCGCTCGCTCGTGACCGCGCTCTACGCCGACGTGCTCAGCCGCACGCGTGGCGACCGGGCTCGTGTACGGCCAGATGCGCACCTGGCTGATCGCCGGCATCCCGTTCTCGCTCTGGCACATCGGCTACAACGTCGTCTTGTTCTGCCGTGGCTCGGCACGCCGCTCGTTGCGGTGTTCGCGCGCTACGGCGCGAGGCTACCACCGCGTGAGAGGAGCGGTGCGCGTGCTCGCGGGCGCCATCGGCGTGTGCTCCGCGACCGCGGCGCCTCGCCCGCGCGCAGGCGCCCGACGCCGGCTCCGACGCGCTGCGCGTGAGCGCGGGCTCTCCGACGCCCTCCCCGTGGGGCGCTCCGGGCCGGGCGGGCTGGGCGTGCCGGATGCCGACTACGGCGCCCCCTACCCGGTGGACGCTCGCCGGGCTCTGTGCGCGGCAGCTGGAGCCAGCGCGAGGTGCGGGCGCAGCACCCGATCTCCGCCTCGCGGCCCGCGATGCTCGCGGCAGGCGGACGCTCGTCGGGAGCGACTCGATCGCGGTGGGGGGGCGAGCGCGCGACGCGTGGGGCGTGGGAGGGGGGCGGAGAGCGCTCGCGAGCGTCCGACGCTCGACGCCCGCGCGGCTCCCGGCGGGCTTCCCGGCGGCGGACGCGCGGTCGGCATGATGGGGCCTCGCGCGCGTGGCTCTCGGCGATCGGAGGACAACGATCGTCGATCCGCCGAACGCGCGACAGCCTGTGGCGTCTGGGCGCGTCGACGTCCCCTACGCGCCACGCGCGAGGGATCGGCGCCTACGGCGACATGGGGTCCATCGCTACGGCGTCGCCGGGCCGCTGGCAGCGGGGCGAAAGCACCGGATCGACGGCGCGTTCACCCAGCGCGGCGCCGCGATGAGCGTCGCCGAATCCGGCGGAGCAGTCGGCTCCGGCGCGAGCGGTCGTGCGCGCTGTGCGCTGCTCCGGCGGCCCCGACGCGATCGCGCTCGAAGTTCGCTGCGCGCGGGACGCTGCACCACGAGGAGCTTCGCGTGCGCTCTGCTCACGATCCCTCACGACGCGACCTGAGCGGGCAAGAGTCGGTCGACGCGAGCTGGCGCGCCGCACGCGCGGCGCCGGCGCCACCGCCCCGAGCAGCGCGGTCCACTCTCGCAAAGCGTGGGACGCGCACGTGCGCCGAAGCGGACCCTCGACATCGAGGAGGCCGACGACGAAGCAGCGCGGCCTGTGGGCGGCCTGGCGCGAGGAGCGCGCGATCGGTGCCGTGCGCCCGTTCTGGGACCCTCGGCGCGGGCGGCGAGCATCCCGGCCCGGGTTTCGGGTGACGCTCTCAGCGCGCCGAGAATAGACTACGCCGCCGGCCGCGGCCCGTGGCGCCGACGCGCTCTGCGGGAACGCGTCGCCACCCCGGTGTGGAGCGACCTCGCGCCGGGCGAGAGCGCCTTCCCTGCAGGACACTGAGCGCCGCCGCGCCGGCTCACGCACCACTGGGCGGGCGGGGTCTGCGGTAAGGTCGAGTGGGCCGCACGGTCGGGCGCGGCAGGTGCTGCGGCTGCCGCTCGAGGAGCGTGGCTGGTGCCCGGATGGCAGCGGGATCCGGATCCGTACTGTCTGGTCCGGCACCGCCGAGGGCGCGCGGCACGCGCGCGTTCGAGATCGGGAGCGAGGGGTTTCTGCTCGGACGCCTCGAACTGACGCTGCAGCCGCAGGTCGATCCGGGCGGGCCGGCGCGCGCCTGAGCCTGAGCGGTCGATTCTTCTGGCTGACGATCTCGACGTGCTCCGGTTCCGCGTCGCCGCCGGGCGTCCGGCGCGCGAGAGCGAGGCCGGCACCGTCGCGACGCCTTCCGCCGTCTGCCACCGCGGACGCGGGCGCGGTGCTGACGCTGTCCGACGTCATCGCAGATCGAGGTGATGGGGATCGAGGACCGCCCGCAGCCGCTCACGTGGATCGATCCGCGCGGCGTCAGCGCTCGGCGCTGGCCTCGAAACCCGCTTCGCTGAGCTGGCGGTCATCCAGCCCGCGCCTGAGGCGCCGAGCCCCGTCGTCCCGCTCCTGCGGAGTGCCCGGTGACGCTGACCGCATCCGGAGCGGCGGGGTGCCTCTTGATGGTGCTTGCGCCAGTTCGTGCTGGGACGGTGCACGACCGTGGGTCGTGCACCGGAGGGGCCGGGCGCGCCCCGGCGGCTGGGCCGGCGCCGCCGCCCGCCCGAGGGTGATCCGCCGGAGCCGAGCGAGCCGCACCACGCCCGTGCGCCGCGTGGCGGGGCCCGAGGATGCGCGCTGCTCGATCTCAACCGTGCGAGCGCCGCGGAGCTCGGACTGGCTGCCCGGGTCGGCCCGGTGCTCGCCGGGCGCATCCTCAAGGCGCGCGCCGAGCAAGGCGGATTCCGCTCGGTCGACGACCTGCTCCGGGTGCGGGCGCGGGGGCCGCGCTCGAACGCCTCCGGCCCCGTCCGCGTGGGACGGCGAGCGAGCGCCGGCCGCCCCGGAGCTGCGGCCTCTAGCGGTTGTGAAACGCACCGCCGCCCTCGCCGGTCGACGCGGCAGAATTTGGCTTCAGTCGCGCGCGGGTCGCTCCGGATAAACCGGTCCAGCGATGCCCTCCGGAACCCGCGTCCATGCCCGCTGCACGCGGCGGTGCATGACGGGGGTCATCGCTGCCGGGATCCGCCCCGCGGCGTGCGCGCCGCGTGGCGTCCCATGGCGCTCACCCGCAGGGGTCCAACGGTGTGACACATCGGACAGAAGCTCATCGGATGCGCATCTTGTCGATGGCGGTAGTCACCAATGGCGCAGCAGCAGCAGAAGAACACGCGGCGGCAGCGCCGGTCGGCAGCCTCGTCAAGACCGGCGCGCTCGACCGAGGACGCTGATTGCTCGAGTTCCTGTCGCGCGCCATTCCACGGCGTCGCCGCCGGTCGACCTGCGCAACTACGAACCCGATCCGCGCTTCGCCACCGCTGCCATCCCCGGCGACGCCGCTCACCGGGGTTCATGGCCCTGCCGGTCTCGAAGAGCGGCCGGCAGGCTGATGGTGGCGATGGCGAACCCCTCCAACATCTTCGCGCATCGACGACATCAAGTTCATCACCGGCTACGAGGTCGAGCCGCGCGTCGCCTCCGAGGTCGCGCTCAAGCAGGCGCTCGACCGCGCGTACGACTCCGGCCGGCACGATGGCCGACGTCATGAAGGGCATGGAGGACGATCTCTCGGTCGTCGAGGAGGAGGACAAGCCGATGGCGATGGCGCGGCGCCGATGGACGAGGCGCCGATCGTCAAGCTGGTCAACTCGCTCGATCTCCGACGCCGTGCGCAAGGGCGCCTCGGACATCCACATCGAGCCCTACGAGAAGGTCGATGCGCGTGCGCTTCCGCATCGACGGCGTGCTGCAGGAGATGATGGCGCCGCCCGTTCAAGTTCAAGGCCGCGATCATCTCGCGCCTCGAAGATCATGGCCGAGCTCGACATCGCCGAGCGCCGCGTGCCCGCAGGACGGCCGCATCAAGATCAAGGTGCATCAACCGCACCATCGACCTGCGCGTGTCTCGTCGCTCCGCCCGACGATCTTCGGCGAGAAGATCGTCATGCGAATCCTCGACAAGACCAACCTCAACATCGACCTCGAGAAGCTCGGATTCGAGCCGCGCTCGATGAAGGAATTCTGCTGGCGGCGATCGCGAACCCCTACGGCATGGTGCTGGTCACCGGCCCGACCGGGTCGGGCAAGACCACGACGCTCTACTCGGCGCTGTCGCGCGTCAACACGCCGGAAGTCAACGTGCTGACCGCCGAGGACCCGGTCGGAGTACAACCTGGACGGCATCAACCAGGTGCTGGTGAACGAGGACGTCGGGCCTGTCGTTCGCCGCCGCGCTCAAGGCGTTCCTGCGCCAGGACCCCAACATCATCATGGTCGGCGAAATCCGCGACATCGAGACGGCGTCGATCGCGGTCAAGGCGGCGCTCACCGGCCACCTCGTGCTCTCCACCCTGCACACCAACGACGCCGCCGAGCGCGATCGGCCGCCTGATCGACATGGGCATCGAGCCGTTCCTGGTGGCCTCGTCGGTCAACCTGGTGCTGCGCCCAGCGGCTCGTGCGCGCGCGTGTGCAGCGCCTGCAAGCAGCACGATCGAGCTCGATCGACGAGGTGCTGCGCGAGCTGCAGCTGACGCCGGCGGACGTGGCGCAAGCGCGACGTTCATGCGAGGGCGAGGGGCTGCGTGCGACTGCAACAACACCGGCTACCGCGGCCGCCAGGGCGTCTACGAGGTGATGCCGATCACGCCGCAGGATCCGCGACCTGGTCCTGGACCGCGCGTCCGGCCACCGAGATCAAGACAGGCCGCGATCGAGGAGGGCATGCTGACGCTGCCGACGGGACGCGCTCAGAAGCTCAAGCGCGGGCGTCACGACCGTGGAAGAAGTGCTCAAGGAGACCGCGGCGGACGAAGCTGTAGGCCGCGCGGTCGGCAACCGACAAGGAGACGGCACCGTGGTGACGCTGCGGCAGCTGCTCGAGGACATGGTCGCCAGAAAGGGCGTCCGACCTGCACATCACGGCCGGAGTGCCGCCCGAGTTCCGGGTCGACGGGTCGATCACGCCCGAGCGAGTACGAGGTGCTGACGCCCGAGAGCCTGCGTCCAGCTCGCCTACAGCGTGCTCTCGGACGAGCAGCGCAAGCGCTTCGAGACCACCAAGGAGCTGGACTTCTCGTTCGGGATCAAGGGCCTGTCGCGCTTCCGCGCCAACGTCTACCTGCAGCGCGGCGTGCGTCTCGATGGCGATCCGCCAGATTCCGTACGAGATCCTGCCGCTCGAGAAGCTCGGGCTGCCGCCGGTGGTGCAGGACTTCACGCAACCGCCACAAGGGCCTGGTGCTGCGTGACCGGGCCCGACCGGCAGCGGCAAGTCGACGACGCTCGCCGCGATGCTCGACTCGATCAACGCCACGCGCCAGGCGCCACATCATGACGATCGAGGACCCGATCGAGTACATCCATCACCACAAGAAGTGCATCGTCAACCAGCGCGAGGTCGGCGCCGACACCGACGTCGTTCCCGACGGCGCTCAAGTACGTGCTGCGCCAGGACCCGGACATCATCCTGATCGGCGAGATGCGCGACCTCGAGACCATCGAGGCGGCGCTCACCATCGCCGAGACCGGTCACCTGGTGTTCGCCACCCTGCACACCAACTCGACCTACGAGGCGGTCAACCGCATCGTGGACGTGTTCCCGTCCGACCAGCAGCGCCAGATCCTGCACGCCAGCTCGCGTTCGCGCTGGAGGGCGTCGATGACCCAGCAGCTGATTCCCGCGCAGCCGCGGCGCCGGCCGGGTCATGGTGCGCCGAGGTGCTGGTGTGCACGCCGGCGATCCGGGCCGTCATCCGCGAAGGCAAGACGCACCAGATCTACAGCCTCATGCAGGCGGGTCAGAAGTACGGCGATGCAGACGATGAACCAGGCGCTGCTGCAGGCGGTGCTCGGATCGACAGCTGACTCCCCGAGGACGCCCTTGAACGCAGCACCGATCCGCCTGGAGCTCGAGCAGATGCTCGGCAAGGTCTCGGCGGACAGCCGCGTAGGAGAGACGATCATGCCGCGTTTATGTCTGGAAGGGTCGCACGCTCGCCGGCGAGTGCCAGTCGGGCGAGATCGAGGTCGGCGCGTCAGGAAGAGGCGCTCGAGATCCTGCGCAAGAAGCGCATCCTCGTCACGTCGATGCAAGCCCAAGGGCGGCGGCTTCACGCATGCCGAAGCTCGGCGGCGGTGGCGGTCAGCACCAAGGACCTGGCGATCTTCACGCGCCAGTTCGCGACCATGATCTCGGCCGGTCTGCCGCTGGTGCAGTGCCTCGACATCCTGGCCAAGCAGTCGAGCAAGCCGTCGTTCGGGCGCGTCATCGCCGAGGTGACGCGCGAGGTCGAGGCCGGCTCGACGCTGTCCGACGCGCTCGGCAAGCACAAGGCCGTGTTCGACGACCTGTTCCGCAACATGGTCGCGGCCGGCGAGGCGGGCGGCGTGCTCGACGAGATCCTGATGCGTCTGGCGACCTACATCGAGAAGGCCGACGCGCTGAAGCGCAAGGTCCAGAGCGCGCATGGTCTACCCGGCGGTGGTGCTCACCGGTCGCCTGGGCGCCACGTCGTTCATGCTCATCTTCATCATCCCGACGTTCGCCAAGATGTTCACGGACTTCGGCGGCGAGCTGCCGCTGCCGACCAAGATCGTGCTCGGCATGTCGAACATCCTGCAGCGCTTCTGGTGGGTGCGGCGCTGCTCGCGCATCGTCGGCGGCGTCATCTTCGTTCCAGCGCTACTACGCCACCGAGAACGGCCAGCGCAACGTCGACGGCATCGATGCTCACGCATGCCCGGTGCTCGGGCGACGTGCTGCTCAAGGGCGCGGTGGCGCGCTTCACCCGCACGCTCGGCACGCTGATCGCGTCCGGCGTGCCGATCCTGGCGGGGCTCGAGATCACCGGCGCGCACCGCCGGCAACAAGATCATCGCCGAAGCGATCATGACCGCGCGCGCCTCGATCCGCGAGGGCGAGACGGTGGCGGCGCCGCTCAAGGCCTCCGGGGTGTTCCCGCCGATGGTCGTCGCAGATGATCTCGGTCGGCGAGCAGACCGGCGCGCTCGACGAGATGCTCACGAAGATCGCGGTGTTCTACGAGGCCGAGGTCGACACCGCGGTCGACACGCTCACCTCGATCATCGAGCCCGTCATGATCGTCGTGATGGGCGGCATCGTCGGCGGCATGGTCGTCGCGATGTACCTGCCGATGTTCAAGCTCATCTCGGTGGTGGCCGGAGGCCGATTGATCGCGATGGCGATCGCACCCCGAGCGCACCGGAACGCTCGAACCGTTCCCGACGCGTGGAGCGGGCTGCGGACCGCTGATCCGCACCCGCCTCGTCGTCGCGTCGCTGGCGCTGCCCGTCGGCGTGTTGCTCGCGCCGACGGCGTTCCCGGCGTGCGCCGTGGAGCGTGCGGCCTGGCGCATCGCGGGGATCGGTGCTGCTGTCGGCGCGTGTACCTGCTTGGCGCGTGCGGCTGCGGCGCGGGTACGCGGCGGCGCAGATCGCGCTCCAGCTCGCCTGCGACCTCGTGCATCGTTGCGCGCGCTCGCGGCCGTCGACGGGCGGGCGCGGCAGCCAGTTCTCGCTGTTCTTCGGCGCTCGTCGTCGTCACCGGCGGCCTGCTGGGCCGGCATCCGCGGCGGCTTGCATCACCGCCGCCGGCGCGGCGTCGCTGTTCGTGGCGATGCCGTGGTTGTCGCCGATGGTGCTCGCGTGCTCGGCCCGACGCGGCCGCGAGGCGTCGACGCTCGTGAATGCCGTCGTCGCCGGTGAACGCGGTCGTGGCGTGCCTGGGCGTGCTCGGCGGCGCGGCACGCTCGGCGAGCGCGTGCACCGCACGCGCATCGACCTCGAGCGCACCGCGCGCGGCTCGATCATGTCCGCGTCGACCACGACACCGTGCTGCGGCACCTGACGACAGGCGTGCTGTCCGTCGACGCGAGCGCGGCGTCGTCGGCTATCTCAACCCCGCCGCGGAGCAGATGCTCGGCATCCGGGCGCTCGAGTCCGCGCGGGCAGACCGATGGGCCGCGGCGTTCCCCGCCCGTCTGGATCCGCTGCGCGAGTTCGTGCTCGAGACGCTCGGCAGCCGCGCGCCGCGTGCCCGCGCGGGAGATCGTCGTCGAAGAGCGCCGCCGAACCGCCCGCTGCCGGTCGGACTGTCGACCAACCTGCTCACCCACGACGACGGCGTCACGCGGCGTCGTGGCAGTGTTACAGGACCTCACCGAGGTGCGCGGAGATGGAGCGCCGCGCGCGGCGCAACGAGACGCTCGCCGAGATCGGGGCGCTGTCGGCGCGGATCGCGCACGAGCTGCGCAACGGGCTCAACCCGATCAGCGGCTCGGTCGAGTGCCTGCAGCGCGAGCTCAAGCTCGAGGGCGAGAACGCCGTGCTCATGGAGCTGATCAGCCGCGAGTGCGTGCGGCTCAACCGGTTCGTGAGCGACCTGCTGAACTACTCGCGCGAGCGCGATCTCGGTCGCTCGAGTCGGCTCGATCTCGACGAGCGGCTCGTCGAGCTGTCAGCGACAGCGTGCGGCGCGACCCGCGCCGCACGGCAGACGGTGCGATCGCGCTGCGGTCCGAGAGCCGGCGCGGTGCCGCTGCTGCGGGCCGATCGCGAGCAGCTGCGTCAGGTGTGGCTCAACCTCGCGGCCAACGCCTTCGAGGCGATGCCGCCGGGCGGACCGGCTGGTCGTCCGGCTCGCGGCCGGGTGAGGACGGGCAGGTGATCGTGTCGAGTTCGAAGATAACGGGCGCCGGGATCGCGGCAGAGGATCTGCCGCGGGTCGGACAGCCCTTCTTCACGACCAAGCAGGGTGGCACCGGTCTGGGTCTGGCCATCGCATCGCGGATCGTGGAGCGCCACGGCGGCGCGCTCGTCGCTCGAGAGCGTCGTCGGGCGTGGGAACGACGGCGCGCGTGGCGCTGCCCGGCGACGGCACGGTGCTCATGCGAGCGGCCGTGACGGTCCGCCGCCGAGCGTGAACGAGGTGAGCGAGATGTCCGCGGAGAAGATCCTGGTCGTGGACGACGAGCAGAGCATGGCGCAGTTCCTCGCGCATCGTGTTCGCGCAAGGAAGGCTATCAGGTCACGACGGTCAGCAACGGCCGCGACGCGCTCGACAAGGTGAAGTCGAGGCGTTCGATGTCGTGATCACCGACATCAAGATGCCGGGGATGGACGGCATCCAGCTGCTGCCAGGGCATCAAGAAGCACGATCCCGTCGCTGCCCGTCGTCATCATGACCGCGTACGCGTCGCAGCAGTCGGCGATCGACGCGCGTGAACCTCGGCGCGTTCCAGTACCTGATCAAGAACGCGAAGAACGACGAGATCAAGCTCGTCGTCCGCAACGCGCTCGAGATGCGCAAGGTGCGCGTGCGAGAACCAGTACCTCAAGCGCGAGCTCGAGAAGGGCACGAGGAGAAGATGATCATCGGCTCGTCGGAGCGAGATGCTGCGCGTGTTCAAGATGGTCGACAAGGTCGCCGACAGCGAGGCGACGATCCTCATCCAGGGCGAGAGCGGCACCGGCAAGGAGCTGATCGCGCGCGAGATCCACTACCGCAGCCGGCGCAGCGCGGGGCCGTTCGTCAGCATCAACTGCGGCGCGATCCCGCGCGACCTGCTCGGAGCAACCTGTTCGGCCACGTGAAGGGCTCGTTCACCGGGCGCGGTGCGCGACTCGCAGGGCATGTTCCAGGTCGCCGAGGGCGGCACGTTCTTCCTCGACGAGGTCGGCGAGATGCCGCTCGCCACGCAGGTCAAGCTGCTGCGCGCGCTGCAGGAGCGCGAGATCATCCCGGTCGGCGGCACGCAGCCGGTCAAGATCGACTGCCGGCTCGTGGCGCGCGACGAACGCCGACCTCGAGCAGCGAGGTGGCCGAGGCCGCTTCCGCGCCGACCTCTTCTACCGGCTCAACGTCATCCCGATCCAGCCTGCCGCCGCTGCGCCAGCGTCGGGACGACATCCCGCTCCTGGTCGGATCACTTCCTCAAGCGCCACGCGCGGCCGGCACGCAGCGAAGACCGTCGACAAGGACGCGATGGACCTGCTCATGCAGCTACGACTGGCCGGGCAACGTGCGCGAGCTGGAGAACGTGCATGGAGCGGGCGATGATCCTGGACGAGGGCGGCGTGATCGGACCCGAGGACCTGCCGGACAAGATCCGCTTCGGCGAGCAGCCAGCGCGGCAGCGCTGGTGATCGACTACGCCGACGCTGACGCTCGAAGAGCTGGAGAAGGAGTACATCCTCAAGGTGCTGAACCACACCCGCTGGCAGAAGAAGCGGGCCAGCGAGATGCTCGGCATCAACGCCTCGACGCTCTATCGCAAGCTGATCGCCTACGGCGTCGAACGGCCCGGCGGAGAGCGGGCGGACGGGATGGATTTCGACGGCGACGGTGGCGACTCCTCGGCGCAACGCCGCGTGAGCCGTGCGAATTGCGCGATGCGCGGGACGCGAGCGTCGTGAATCGCACGGCCGGAGAACTGCGTTCCGGTGATTCTGCACGACGGTGCGAGGGGCGCATGACCATCGCCACCGCGGAGCATGCGCGTCGGATGCGAGTGGCGCTCGCGGAGTTGGAGCACGAATGATTGAGAGTGCACCCGCCCGCGCGCTCAGTGGCATGACGGTTGCCCTTTCCCGAAGAGCGAAGGGAACGCAGTCGTTCGGGACCCTTCAAAGTCATTCACCGTGAGGAGGAGCACGGTGGTCAAGCGCGAGAAAGGCTTCACTCTGATCGAGTTGATGATCGTGGTCGTGATCATCGGCATCCTGGCGGCCATCGCGATTCCCAACTTCATCGCGATGCAGAACCGCGCCAAGGAAGGCAGCACCAAGGCCAACATGCACACGCTGCAGCTCGCCGCCGAGGACTACGGTGTCCAGAACGACGGCGTGTACACTGCGGACGCTGAAGCGGGCGGTGCTGCAGGCCTCGCGGCTCTGCTGCCGGCGAACTACAAGAACCCGTTCGACGGTACGACGGGCGCCGACAAGGCGTACGAAGACCGTCCGACGTTCGCGGCTCCGGCGACGGTGCTGCCGGGTCTGGCGAGCTACGGCGACTCCGCGACGACCCAGTACAACGTCAAGGGCTGGGGCAAGGCGGCGGCGATCAGCGTCACGCTGACGTCGGGCCAGTAGGTTCGGCACTGCCCGGTGGGACGCCGGGGGCTCGCCTCTCGCGTCCGCCGGCATGTCGCCAACGGCGGCTGTCCTTCGGCCGGAGGACCCCCATGAACGTGAAGAAATTTGCCGGACGGATCGCCGCCGCAGCCCCCGGCCGGACGCGAGTGGCCTGGCGTCCGCGGCGTTGCGCGATCGACGTCTCCGGCTTCACGCTCATCGAGTTGATGATCGCAGTCTGTCGTGATCGGCGTGCTGGTCGCGGTCGCGCTGCCGAACTTCATCGGCCTCCAGAAGCGCGCGAACGAAGGCACGGTCAAGTCCACGATGCACACGGTCCAGATGTCGGTCGAGGACTTCGGGCTGCTCAACGACGGCGGCGTACCCCACGTCGGCCACTGGCGACCGCTGCCCGACGGACGCACGCTCGCCCAGGTCTGTCCCACCGGCACCTTCCCCAAGAACCCGTGGACGCGCCTCCCCGACCGTCGTGCTCTTCAACGCCGACCCCACCGCGCGGGAACAAGGGCGAGCTGGCGCTCAATCCGGCCCTGACCCGGCACGTTACCTGGTCAAGGCCAACGGCTCGGACGGCGACACGCTGTCGCTCACGCTGTCGAGCGGCCAGTAGGGAGCCGCGAGCCGGCACGGGCATTGCGTAGATGCCGTTCGTCCGGCGTCTCCAGCGATCGATGGGCGAGCCCCGAGACTCACGCGCTCTCCAACCACAGGGCGGCTCAAGGATGACGACTCACCGCAGCGACAGGAACGTGCTCGGTCTCGCGTACTTCTACACGGTTCTGTTGCCGTATGCCGTCCTCGCGTCTCGGACTGGATGCTCGTCCACTGCGTGGCACTCCGGGTCGACGCCCTCCGATCCGACGACGACGCTGGTGGAATCGCCGTGAAGGTGGCGGCATCTCCGGGCTGCCTCGATCCGCGGTGGACGCCGTCCGGCCAGATGGAGTGCGACTTGAAGGAATTCGAGCGAGCGCCCGACCGCGAACCGCACTGCGGGACCGGTCCACGAGCACCCGGCGCGTCCGACGAATGGGCCGACGTCCACACGCATGCGGACGCCCCCGACGCGGCGATCCTGTGCGCGCGGCCTCACCAAGCACTATCGCCACCCCTGGACGCTCAAGCTGACGCCCGGGCTCACGCGACTTGAACCTCGAGGTCGCGGCGCGGCGAGGTGTTCGGCTACCTGGGCCCGAACGGGGCCGGGCAAGACGACGACGATCAAGCTGCTCACCGGCCTCCTGCAGTCCGACGTCGGGCGCGGCGTCGGCTGCTCGGCGAGCCGATCGGCAGCGAAGCGAGCCGGCGCGCGGATCGGCTTCCTGCCCGAGCAGCCGTACTTCTACGACTCGCTCACCGGCACTCGAGTACCTCGAGTTCGCCGGCGCAGCTGTCCGGGCCTCGGCGGCCGGGAGGCGTCGACGCGCGCGCGTCACTGGCTCGGTCGCGTCGGGCTCGGCGAGCGGCCGCGCCTCGCGCTGCGCAAGTACTCGAAGGGCATGCTCCAGCGCATCGGCCTCGCCGCGGCGCTCATCCACGATCCCGAGCTCGTGATCCTCGACGAGCCGATGAGCGGCCTCGATCCGTTCGGCCGCCGCGACGTGCGCGAGCTGATCCTCGAGCAGCGCGAGCGCGGCGTCACCGTGCTGTTCTCGTCGCACATCCTGCCCGACGTCGAGATGCTGTGCGATCGCGTCGGCGTCGTGCTCGGCGGCGCAGCTCGTGCGCACCGCCACGGTCGAACGAGCTCGTCGCGTCGCAGCAGCAACGCGTCGAGGTCCGCTGCGTGGGTGCGCCGCTCATCGAGGTGCCGGCGCGGTGGCGCGGGCGGATCGAGCGCGATCGAGCTGCCCGAGGGCACCACGTTCGTGCTCGCCGGACGAGCGCGAGGTGAACGACGTGCTCGCGTGGCTGCTCGGCGAACGGCGCGACGCTGCGCGCCGTCACGCCGCAGCGCGCGCGTCGCTCGAGGACTTCTTCCTGTCGGTCGCGGAATCCGAGGCATGACGTCGCCAGGCTCGCGGAGGACCGCATGACCGCGCTACTCGATCGCGCGCAACACGTTTCGCGAGGCCGGCCGCGATCGCATGCTCGTCGCGGCGCTCGTGCGCCGGCGGCCGTGCTGCTCGCGCGCGACCCAGCTGCTGAGCCCGCTCGCGCTCGGCGAGGGCCTGCGAGCTCACGGTCGACGTCGGGCTCAGCGGCGATCTCGTTCATCGGACTCACGCTCGATCCTGCTCGTCGGGCACGAGCATGGTCGCGAAGGAGATCGACAAGCGCACGATCTACAACCTGCTCGCGCGGCCCGATGTCGCGGCAGCAGCTATCTCGATCGGCAAGTGGGCCGGCACTCAGCGCGACGCTGTGGATCACCGGCGCTCGCGCATGGGCGCGTGGGCTCGTGCTGCTGTTGCTCGTGCGCGGCCACGCCGGAGCATCGTGCCGGCGATCGCTCAGGGCGTCTACTTCGCCGGGCTCGAGCTCAGCGTCGTGACCGCGATCGCGGTGATGTTCTCGGCCGTCTCGACGCCGGTGCTGTCGGCGCTCTACACGATCGGGCTGTTCGTGGCGGGGCAGTGGAGCTACGACCTGCGCTCGTTCGCCGACAAGTTCCCGCCGGCGATCGCGCGCGCGTGTCAACGTCACGGCGAGCGTCGTGCCGAACCTGCCGCTGTTCAACATGCGCACGCTGGCGGCCGCGGGCGCAGCTGGCCGCGCGCGCACGCACGTCGGTGATGGCGACGATCTATGCCGCTCGTCTACTGCGCCGCGCGCGCTCTGCCTCGCCGACCGCCGCGCTCGAGACGCGCGACCTCAAGTGATCGCACTGCCGGTCTGGCGACAGCGCATCGCTGGCCTCCATCGGCGCTGGCGCTGGCCCTCGGCGCCGCCGCCGCGGTGCTGCTCGGGCCAGGCGTACCAGCTCGTTGCCGCGGCCCGCGGCCGCTCGAGGAGCTGGCGTACTACCCGTCGGGCCAGCACCTGCGGCCCGCGACGCTCGGCCACGCGGAGACGGCCGCCGATCTGGCGTGGCTGCGTGCGGTCCAGTACTACGGCGAGCATCGCATCACCGACAACCGCTTCGAGCAGCATGGAGCACGTGTTCGACATCCTCACGACGCTCGCGCCGCACTTCGTGCCGGCGTACGTGTTCGGCGGTTTCGCGCTCGCGCAGGAGGGCCGCAACTTCCCGGCGGCCGAGCGGCTCATGCTCAAGGGCATCGAGGCGAATCCGAAGAGCGGCCACGCTCGCGCTTCGAGCTGGGCTTCCTCTACTTCGTGCGGCCGGGCGGCCGCGACCTGCCGAAGGCGGCCGCAGTACTTCGAGATCGCGGCGCATCAGCCCGACTCGCCGCCGCAGGCGCGGCCGGTTCGCCGCGTTCGCGCCGGCAGAACTCGGGCGACCTCGTCGTGTCCTACGAGCTGTGGCTCGAGGTGTACCGCTCGACGCAGAACCGCTACCTGCGCGAGTCCGCCGCGCGCGAGCTGCGCCGAATCGCCCAGGCCATCGCAGACCGGGCGCGAGGAGCTTGGTGCGCCGATCGCTTGGGCGTCGCCGAGGGTCCTGCTGCTGCCGCAGTAGCGACGTCTCGCGGCCGGACCACTCCGGCGAGATGGGGCTTCAGAAACGTCGGGACCCGTCCGATGACACGAGCGACCGGCCGAGGCGTGTCGCGCTCCGGCGTGCTCGTCACGGCAACAGGGTGACATCGAGAACGGGCGCCGCGGATCGGCGCCGATCCACGGAAGGCCGGCACATCGGTCGGCACCTTCATCGCCTCTAGGGAGTGGAGCCATGATCTTCGGAAAGAAGCCGTCGCTCGTGGGGCTCGACATCGGCAGCCACACGATCAAGGCGGTGGAGCTCGAGCCGCAGCCCAAGGGCAGCCATCGCCTCGTCCACTGGGGCATCTCGCCTCCGCTCGCGGAGGCGATCGTGGACGGCGAGATCATGGACCGTCAGCTCGTGACGGACGCGATCCGCAACCTGTTCGAGATCGCGCGGCATCGTGGGCCGGCAAGTCGTCGCGGCCGTGAGCGGCCGCGCCGTGATCGTGAAGAAGATCACGATGAACAAGCTGTCGCCGGAGGACGCCGAGCAGGCGGTCTACTGGGAGGCCGAGCAGCACGTTCCCTACGACATCAACGACGTGTCGCTCGACTTCGAGATCCTCGGACGCCGCTCCGAACGATCCCAAGCAGATGCAGGTGCTGCTCGTCGCGGCGAAGAAGGACATGGTCCTGAACTTCAGCGAGCTGATCCGCGAAGCCGGCCTGCACGCCGCTCGATCGTCGACGTCGACTCGTTCGCGGCGCAGAACGCGCTCGAAGCGAACTACGACTTCGGACCCGACGAGGTGGTCGCGTGCCTGAACATCGGGGCCGAGATCACGAACATCAACATCACCCAGGCCGGCACGCCGTACTTCACGAAGGACCTGCAGCTCGGCGGCAACACGTTCGTCGAGGCGACGCAGCGCAAGTTCAGCCTCAGCCAGTCCGAGGCGGAGGCGATGGTGCGCGGCGAGTCCGGCGTCGGGCACGACATCGCGCCCGTGCTCGAGCAGTCGTGCGAGACGCTCGCGCCCGCGCTCGACCGCGCGCAGGCCTACCTGCGCACCGCGGGCGAGGCCGGATCGATCACGCGCATCATGCTGTGCGGCGGCAGCGCGCTGACCCCGGGTCTCGTCGAGTACCTGAGCCGCCGCCTCAACGTGCCGGCCGAGGTCGCGAACCCGCTCAGCCGCATCAGCTACGCGCCGGCGCTGTTCGCGGACCACGACGTGACGAAGGTGGCGCCGCTTCTCACGGTCGGCATCGGACTCGCGTTGCGCCGCCTGGGAGACAAGCCATGATCCGCGTCAATCTGCTGCCCAAAGGACGAAGCGGATCCACAGCGCGATCACGCGTCCGATCCAGTTCAAGGCCGGCGACTACGTGCTGCCGCTCATCGTGCTGGCCGCGGTCGCCGCGCATCGTCGATGGGTACGGTCGTCGCGCAGCGGATGGCCATGAGCGCGGTGCTCGAAGTCGATCGCCGACGTCGATGCGCAGTCGCGCGCGCTTGCGCCGCAGATCGAGCGCGTGAACCGGCTCGCGCAGGAGAAGCGCCGAGCTGGACCTTGCGGCTCGGCGTCATCAGCAAGCTCGAAGAAGGCCGCACGTCAGGGTGTACGCACTCATGGACGAGCTGGCCCGCTGCGTTCCGGATCACCTGTGGCTGACGCGGCGTCGCCGAGGATCAGCCCGGCATCGCTGAGCCTCGAGGGGCAGACGTTCTCGAACCTGGTCGTGTCGGACTTCATGTCGCGCCTCGAGCGCTCGCCGATGTTCTCGATCGGTCAACCTCGAGCGTCGCTGAGCGACGGCACCATCAATGACCGCGGCGTCGTGAAGTTCCGCCTGAACTGCCAGGTGACCGCCGGACGAGTCCGCGAACTAGGAGCGACCCATGAACATCGACCTCAAGAATCCCTGGCGTCCAGAAGATGCTCCTGAGCGCGGTGCTCGCGGCCGGCGTCCTGGGCGTGTTCTTCTTCACGCACTTCATGCCGTTCAGCTATCGCCAGCCAGCAGCGATCAGCTGACCGCGCTGCAAGCCGAGCTACGACAGAAGTCGAGCCGAGCTCGCGCGGCGCGCGCGACGGTCGTCGGACCTGCCGCGGTTCGAGGCCGAATACGAGCGGCTGCACGAGCGCTGGGTCAAGGCGGCCGAGCTGCTGCCCGACCGACCGGCAGATGCCGGTGCTGCTCCGCAAGATCACGCTCGCCGGCGCAGCAGACCGGCGTCGAGTTCGCGATGTTCCAGCCCGAACGAGCACAGGTCGCGGAGCACTACACCGGAGCTGCCGCTGCAGATCTCGGTCTACGGCGGCTATCACCAGATCGGCTCGTTCGTCGCCGAGCTCGCGAACATGCGCCGCATCATCACGGTGTCGGGTCTCGAGTTGAAAGCCAATTCGAAGGGCGATGACGCGAGCGACCGGTCTCCGCCGAGTTCACCGCATCGGCGTACAGCCTCAACGCCTCTGCCGCCCGTGAGCGCCGCTCCGCCGGCGCACAAGGAGGGAACCGTGGTCGCAGGATTCCTGATGCTCCGCGGCGGCCGCGCCCGATGCGGTTCGGCGCGCTCGCGTTCGGCGTGACGCTCGCCTTCGCCAGCCTCGACGGGAGCCGACGAGTCGGCTCCGGCGACGGCATGCTCGGCACCGCCGGACTCGGCTCGCGGCCACCGCAGCGCGCAGGCGACTGCGGCGCACGCCGAATCCGCCGAAGACGCCAGCTGCGACCAAGTCGGCGAGCGGCCGCGAGCGACGACGAGATCGCGACTCGGTCGCGGCCAAGACGCGGCGTCGACGGCGCACGAAGCCGGCGACCGCGCCGAGCGCGACCACGACGCCGGCGGCGCCCGCGCCGAGACCACGACGACACGGCAGACCCGCCGGCGACCGTGGCGCATGCCACCGCGCGCAAGCCGCGACGGCCGCGCAGGCGACGCGCCGTCGACGGCGCACGCGACGACGCGAAGGCGACCCCGGCGAAGCCCGCCGGCGACGCCGCAGCGGCGAAGCCGGCGGCCGACACGGCGCCGACCAGCGGCGAAGCGTGCCGCGACGCCAGACTGCCGGCGCAGCCGGGTGCCGAATCACGCGCGGGTGGCGTCCGGCGATCGCCGACACAGGTCCGCGGTGGCGACCGCTGCGGCGATGCCGCGAACGATGAACGTCGCTGCCGCGGCCAGAGGCCGAAGACCGCGCGGCATCACGACAGCAGCCGCGCCGCTGACGGCGCAGCCCGCCGCACGGCCGCGCACGGCGCCGATGACGCCGACGGTGACCACGGCGCGCCGCGACAGCCGCGGCCGCCGGCGCCGCGCAAGCCGATGCCGGCTCGGCGCGCCACGCCGACGAGCGAGGTGACCTATCAGTACAACGCGCTCGGCCGACGCGATCCGTTCATGCCCCTCGTGGGCGGCGGCTACGTCGGCGCCGAGCGAGCGGCGTGCGCCCCCGCGGACGTCGGGCGGCACTCAAGGTCGTCGGCATCGTGTGGGGTGCACGAGGACAAGTTCGCCCTGGTCGAGGACCCGCGCGGCAACAGCATGGTGTTGCGCAAGGGTGACAAGGTCATGAACGGAACGGTCGAAGGGCTCCGCCGGGACGCCATCGTCGTCAAGCTGACCTCGGACGGGTCGTCCGAGTTGGTCGAGATCCCGCTGACGCGGAAGGGAGATGATAATGCGAGTCGCTAAGCTCGCTCGGGGCCCTGCTGAGCGGCTGAGTGTCGCCGGCCTGCTCGTCGGGGGATCGCGGTCGGGCCGGCCGGCGGCCGCGGACCGTATCGGCTTCGGACAAGGTCGGGCTGCAGCGCACCGGGCCCGGGACGTTCTCGATCGACGTGGACGGCGCGGACATTCGCACCGTGTGTCAGCGCGATCGCCGAGTTCAGCGGGCGCAACATCGTCGTCGCGCGAAGTGAAGCAGGGCGACGGTCGCGCGTGAGCGCTGCACGAACGTCGGACTGGCAGGAAGCGCTGCGCACGATCCTGCGCAGCAACGGCCTCGACTACGTCGGACGAGGGCGGCAACATCATCGCGTCGACGAGCGCGGCGAAGCTCGCGCAACGAGGATGTCGAGCGCGTGACGCACGCGCGCGCAAGGCAGATGGAGCTGCGCGCCGCTCGAGACGCGCATCATCAAGCTCAACTACGCGAACGCGTCACGAGCTCAGTCGGCGTCCTGCCGGCGGTCGCTCACGCGGCGCGGCAACATCCTGGTCGAGCGGCGCACGAACTCGCTGATCGTCAGCGACCTGCGCGTCAGAACGCTCGACGCGGTCGAGAAGATGGCGATCGCGCTCGACTCGCACGACGCCGCAGATCGAGATCACGGCGAAGCTGGTGGACGTCGACGCCGAGGCGCTGCGCTCGCATCGGCATCGAGTGGAACGCTGGCGGCACGAACGAGCCAGCTGCTTCGTCGACGGCGCCGGCGACTCCGCCGGTCGCGGCCCGTTCAGCCCGAACAACGACGACAATCAGGCGCTCGCAGGGCGACCGCAGCGACCGGATCGCCGGACCACGTCGACGACGATCACGCTACGGCATCTTCAAGGACTGGGGCTCGTTCGAGGCGCAGCTCCAGACTGCTCGAGCAGAACCGCAAGGCGAACATCATCTCGAACCCGCGCATCACGACGGTGGACAACCGCGAGGCGAAGATCGTCGTCGGCCAGAAGATCCCGCTCATCGTGCAGGACGTCGCCGGCAACCCGGTGTCGCAGCTCCAGACGATCGGCATCCAGCTCAAGGTCACGCCGCACCTGACGCAGGACAAGAAGATCATCATGGACCTGCATCCCGAGGTCAGCGATCTCGTCGACGCAGAGCACGGTGCAGGGCGGCGTCATCATCAACACGAGCGGAAGCCGACACGCGCGTCATGGTCGACGACGGCCAGACCGCGGTGATCGGCGGCCTGATCCGCACGAACGATTCGCACGGTGCGCACGCGGTGTGCCGTATGCTCAAGGACATCCCGCTCGTCGGGCATGCTTCTTCCGCTCCGACAACATCGGTGCGCCAGAACCGCGAGCTGATCATCTTCGTGACGCCGCGGCTCGTCGGGCACCAGCGCCAGCAACTAACGAGTCGAGCTTGCAGCACACGAGGCCGCCGGGCGTTCGCTCCGGCGGCCTCGTCGCATGTCGGTCGCGGCGCGGCTCACGGCCTGTGCTACGCTCGCGAGCATGATCTCGGCGATGCGTCCCCGTCGGCGCTGGTCGGCATGTCCCGGCGCGGGCAAGTCCTACCGTGGCGCCGCTGCTCGCGGCGCGCCTCGGGGCCGCGCCGGACGATCTGGACGCCCGCATCGAGACGGGATCCGGGCGTCGCGTGGCGGAGCTGTTCGCCGAGCGCGGCGAGAGACCGAATTCCGCGGCGCTCGGAGCACGCGCGCCTCGAGCAGGCGCTCGAGGCGGGCGTCCAGCGTCGATCGCCTGCGGCGGCGGGTGTCGTCGACGACGCCGGAGGTCGCGCGCGCTGCTCCAGTCTCGCTGCGACGTGGTGTGGCTCGAGGTCGACGCCTGCCGAGGCGGCCTGGCAGGTCGGCTCGGAGCCAGGACGCGCGCCCGTTGCTCGCGGGTGGCGATCGGCGCTCGGGCAGCTGCTGCTCGTCGCGCCGAGGTCTACCGCTCGCTCGCTGTGCTGCGCGAGGCCACGGACGGTCGGACGCCGGCCGACATCGCCGACACGCTCGCGCGGCGGCTGTCGCACCATAAGAGGCGCGCTGATGCGCGCGCGTCACCACGCGGATGGGCGGTCGCCTTTCGCGGGCGACAGCGGTACTCGCGGGCTGCGCTCCGCACGTCGCCGCGCCGCCCGAGCTCGAAGCGCGATGCCGTGCGCGCTCGCGGTTCACGTCACGCGGCTCCGCGAGCGGCGCGAGCAGCAATACGTAA